>Ga0187783_10003937_pt1 | contig 10968 bp, 11 predicted proteins | sample 1015_SJ02_MP02_2_FD_132471 | JGI IMG/M metagenome (GOLD analysis project Ga0187783, IMG submission 132471) | Tropical peat soil microbial communities from peatlands in Department of Meta, Colombia - 1015_SJ02_MP02_20_MG | ecosystem: Environmental > Terrestrial > Soil > Wetlands > Peat | place...
CGCAGCAGCCGGGGCTGCAGCGTCCGCCACAGCTGACGGAACCCAGCCTCATCCCCCGCGGCCGCTCTGGTCAGCGCGTCCTCGAGGAAGTAGGTCTCAGTCACCATCGCGCCAGCAAGCGTCGCATGCTGGCGCGGGCGCCGGGGCCATCTTCGGTGACCCCGGCGCCCATCGCAGCCTCATGCCAGTCCGGTTCAGGAGATGGTCCTGGCCGCGCTGATCGAGGCCCGGAAGTTCGGCGTGCCGGGGAAGACCAGCCGGAAGGTGGCGTGCTTCCACACGTGCACGCCGAACGCAACACCGCCGTGCGGCCCGGTGAGCTCATGGCCGGCCACCGCCCAGTGGCCGCCCGCTCCCTCGCGCAGCAGCAGCACGGTCTTGCCGCGCACGCCATGGTCGAACTCCCTGGGCTCATACAGCCGGCCGACCACCGTCGCCGTTATCTGGTTCGGGTGCACGACCTCCCCGATGACACCGATCGACAGAGCGGTCAGGACCTTGCCGAGGGCCGGGTGCTTCGGCGTAGCCACGGCCGCGCTGGCCGCCGTGGTGCTGCCGACCGCGGCGATCAGGGCGGCCGCGGCAGTCACGGCACCGATCCGGGCCGGAATGGACGCAGGTAGCAGGCGCATCATTTCTCCTTAAGACGGGGGGTGCCGGGGCGTCGCGGGGGGAGTCAAAAACACCCGCTACAGCGACGGCAGAGGCGGTCGCGTTACGGGCTCCGGTGTGACCTGCGTCACACCCGTGGCCGACCGCGGCCGCCTAGGGTGATGCCGGGCGACCACCGTTTGTCCAAGCGCCGCCGTCTCACTCCGCGCGATCATGAGCCTATGAGCGACCAGACGCAGTTCCTCGGGGTCACGGCCTATCTGCGGTACCCGGACGGCGACGCGGCCGCGGCCTGGCTGAGCCGGGTGCTCGGTTTCGGGCCGGTCGATCCGCGGCGGGTCTTGCGGGACACCAGCGGGCGCTGGCAGGAAGGCGAGCTCGCCATCGGGCCGACTCGGATCGACATCAGCGGTGGATCTGCGGCCGCGCCCGACTCCGGGGCCGGGGCGCTGCTGATCGTCGCCGTGGCCGACGTCGACGCGCAGTACGAGCGGATCCGCGCCGCCGGCGCGGAGATCGACCAGCCCAAGGACGAGTCCTACGGCCCGCGGTCCTGCCACGTCACCGATCCCTGGGGATACCGGTGGTACTTCTGGCAGGGCGGCGCCGTGTACCCGCCGCAGTGACGGACGCTACAGTCGCTCGATGATCGTGGCGGTGGCCATCGCGCCGCCGGCGCACATGGATACCAGCGCGGTGCTGGCGTCCCTGCGCTCGAGCTCGTGCAGCGCGGTGGTGAGCAGCCGTGATCCGGTGCTGCCGACCGGATGACCCAGCGCGATCGCGCCGCCGTTGACGTTCACCGCGTCCGGGTCCGGCTCGTGCACGCTCGCCCACGACAGGACGATCGAGGCGAACGCCTCGTTGACCTCGAAGATGTCGATGTCGCTGATGGACAGGCCGGCCCGCTTCAGTACCCGTTCGGTGGCCGCCACCGGGCCGTCCAGGTGATAGTAGGGGTCGTCGCCGATCAGGCACTGAGCCAGGATCCGCGCCCGCGGCCGCAGGCCTAGTTCACGCGCCCGCGCCTCGTCCGCGAGCAGCACCGCGGCCGCCCCGTCTGAGATCTGCGACGAGGTGCCTGCCGTGTGCAGCCCGCCGGGCAGCACCGGCTTGAGCCCGGCCAGCGCCGCCATGCTGGTTTCCCGCAGCCCGCCGTCCCGGTCCACGACCCGGTGTTCCCCGGTGGGCTTGCCGTCCGCGTCGAGCACCGGCGCCGTCACCGGCACGATCTCGCGCTCGAACCGGCCCTCCGACCAGGCCCGCTGGGCGTTCTGCTGGGAGCGCAGGCCAACCGCGTCGATCTGCTCGCGGGTGAAGCCGCGCCGGCGCGCGATCCGCTCGGCAGCCTCGTACTGACTCGGCATGTCGATGGTCCACGACTCCGGCTTGGGCGTGCCCAGGCCGGTGCCGATGTTGGCGCCGAGGCCGATCCGGCTCATGGACTCGACCCCGCAGCCCATTCCCACGTCGATGGCGCCCGCCGCGATGAGCCCGGCGATCAGGTGCACCGCCTGCTGCGCCGAGCCGCACTGCGCATCGAGGGTGAGACAGCCGGCCTGCTGCGGCAACCCCGCGTGCAGCCAGGCGGTGCGGGTCACGTTGCCCGCCTGCTCGCCTGCCTGCGTCACGCAACCGCCCGCGACCTGCTCGACCTCGGCCGGATCGAGCCCGGCACGGTCGAGCACCGCCGTCTGTGCGCGGCCAAGCAGCTCAGCCGGGTGCACGCCAGCCAGCGCGCCCCGCCGCCTGCCGATCGGCGTCCGTACTGCCTCGACGATCACCGCACTGCCCACGGTTGCTCCTCGCGTTGCCGGATCCATACGGTAAGAAGCGCGCCCCGAACTTTCCCGGCCGGGCGGTTCACCGCTGGCCCGTCGCGTGCTTCAATCCAACTAGAACACGTTACAGATCCGGAGGCCAGTCATGGGACAGCTGCTGTCCCGGGGGGACGACCCCCCTGGATCCCCCGACAGTCCGCGGATAGCGCCGGGCCTCGACCTGACGGATCCCGACCTGTACGCCGTTCGGGTGCCGCAAGCGGAACTGGCCGAGCTGCGCCGCGCTGCCCCGGTGTGGTGGAACAGCCAGCCGACCGACATCGGGTTTCACGACGACGGCTTCTGGGCGGTCACCCGGCACCGCGACGTCGTGGCGGTGTCCAGGGATAGCGACACCTGGAGCAGCGAGGAGAACGGCGCGATCATCAGGTTCCTCCGCGGCACCACCCGCGAGCAGGTCGAGATGCAGCGCGTGATCATGCTCAACATCGACCCGCCGCAGCACACCAAGCTTCGCGGCATCGTTTCCCGCGGGTTCACGCCCCGCTCCATCGAAGCGCTGCGGGAGGTGCTCGCGGCGCGGGCGACCAACATCGTCGCTGCGGCGATCGCCGCTGGTACCGGTGACTTCGTCACCGACGTCGCGTGCGAGCTGCCCCTGCAGGCCATCGCCGAGCTGCTCGGCGTGCCGCAGGAGGACCGGCACAAGATCTTCGCCTGGTCGAACCAGATGGTCGGCTACGATGACCCCGACTTCCAGGGCGACGGCGAGGACGCCGCGGCCGAGTTGCTCGGCTACAGCATGATCATGGCCGCCGACCGGCGCGCGTGCCCGCGTGACGACATCGTCACCAAGCTCGTCAATGCCGAGGTGGACGGCAGCCACCTGACCGAGGACGAGTTCGGCTTCTTCGTGATCCTGCTCTCCGTCGCCGGGAACGAGACCACGAGGAACGCGATCTCGCACGGCATGCTGGCCTTCCTCGACAACCCGGATCAGTGGGAACTGTTCAAGGCCGAGCGCCCGGCGACCACGGTCGACGAGATCGTGCGGTGGGCGACCCCGGTGACGGTGTTCCAGCGCACCGCGACCAGAGACACCGAGCTGGGCGGACAGGCCATCAGGAAGGGCCAGCGGGTTGGGCTCTTCTATCGGTCGGCCAATTTCGACGAGGACGCATTCGACCACCCCGAGCGCTTCGACGTTCGGCGCAGCCCCAATCCGCACGTGGGCTTCGGCGGCACCGGCACGCACCACTGCCTGGGTGCGAACCTGGCCAGGCTGGAGATCGACCTGATCTTCAACGCCATCGCCGACGCCATGCCCAATATCACCAAGGCAGGCGAGGCACAGCGGCTACGGTCCGGCTGGCTCAACGGCGTCAAGCGGCTCCCGGTGAGCTACCGCTGACGGCCGCTACCCGTAGCGGCCGTCACTGACCGCCGCCCAGCGCTTGGGCGAGGACCTGCCTGATCTCCTCGGCGAGCTGTGCCATCGGAGGAAGACCGGGGACCTGGACGCCGAACTGCGGGTCGCCGCCGTCGGCGATGCCATGCCAGCGCTGTACGACGAGATCGACCCACTCCTGGCCGGTGAACACCCAGAACTTGTCCGCAGCCACGGCGTCGGCGACGAAGTCGGCAACCTCAGCGGGCCGGATCGCCTCCTCGATCGCTCTCCGCACGTGCGGCTCGGCGACGTCGGCGCCGAAGGCCCGCGGTGGCTGCTCGCCTAGGTCGGTTGGCCAGTTGCGGACCGCATCCATGATGTTGGTGCGGACCCAGCCCGGGCACAGCACGCTGACCCCGATCGGAAGACCGGCCATCTTCATGCTCCGGTACAGGCCCTCGGAAATCGCGACCACGGCGTGCTTCGACGCGTCGTAGGAAGGCGCGAATCCGGGATACAGGCCAGCGATGCTGGCCGTGTTGACGATGTGCCCCTCGCCCTGACCGAGCATGCCAGGCAGGAACGCCCGGATGCCGTGGATAACGCCCCAGAGGTTGACGCCGAGGACCCATTTCCACGCCGAGATCGGCCCGAGCCACGGGTCGGCCCCGCTCTCCACCCCGGCGTTGTTGCAGACCAGATGCACCGCGCCAAACCGATCCTCCGCCGCGGACGCGAGGGCCTGCACGGACGCCTCGGCACTGACATCCGTGACGACCGCCAGGGTCCGGACGCCATGCGCGGCGACCTTCTCTTCGGCAGCCTTCAGGGCGGCCGGCTCGATGTCGGCCAGGACGACATCGAGCCCCGCGGTGGCGAAGCGCTCGGCTAGCGCGAAACCGATGCCGCTGCCAGCTCCCGTGACGACGGCTACCTTCCCTGCGCTGAGTTCCATCGCCGCTCCTCCCGTCGCGTTATGCGCTTCACGCTAGACCCCGCGGACGCCGACAGGTAGCCCTTGATCAGCGGTCCGCCGGAACGGACCTCTGGCCTAGGCTGCGGGCAATAACAGGCGTCAGCGGACGACGTCGAAGGGCTCCTGTGGACGGAACAAGGTCGGGAGATTGGCCCGAGGCAAGTCCGGCGGCGGACGACGGCGCGATCATCGGGCGATCACGGCACGAGCCGGAGCAGTTTGCGGTGCTATTCCGGCGCCACGCAGCGGGCATTAGCCGGTACGTCACCAGGCGCCTCGGTCCGCAACTCGCGGAGGACATCGTCGCAGACACGTTTCTCACCGCGTTCCGCGCCCGCTCGCGCTACGATCCAGGCCGCGCCGACGCCGCGCCATGGCTCTACGGCATCGCGGCCAATCTGATCCGGCGGCACCGCCGGGACGAGATCCGGTGGCTGCGCGCGCTCGCCCGCACGGGCTACGACCCCATCGTTCAGTCGGCTGCCGATCTCGTCGACGCCAGGCTTACGGCCGATGCCGCCGGCCTCGCGGTCGCGGCGGCCCTTGCCAAGCTCAGCGCGGGTCAGCGCGAGGTGGTGCTGCTCGTGATGTGGGCCGAGCTGACCTATGACCAGGCCGCCGAGGCGCTCGGAGTGCCGACTGGCACCGTCAGGTCGCGGATGAACCGGGCCAGGCGTCAGCTTCGCGCGTCGCTGGCCGACGAGAAACCGCGCGAAACTGACCGCAGTGCGGAGGTCAGCCATGCGTGAACTCACCGATGTCGCGCTGCTGCGAGCGGACCTGGCAGCCGCGCCGACGGACCGGGCGGCGGCTCGGCTGGCGGCAGCGATAACCGCGGCCACGGCGACTGCCGACCGCACAGCCCCACCCGTTCGGCAGCGCCGCCGGGTCCGCAGCCTGATCGTGGCCGGCCCGGCAATAGCCGCGGTGGTCGCCGCGGCCGCGGTCGTCGTCCCCGGGCTCGGCGGCACCGGGACAGGCACCGGCCGCGCGGGCAGCACGCGGCTAGCCCCGGCGGGCGATGGCCTGCACGCGCCCAGCGTGGGGCTAGCGGGCAGTGCCGCGCAGCTGGTCGCGTTCGCCACCAGGGCCGGGGCGGACGCGCCGCGGTTCGACCCAGGCCCGTCCGACTGGATGTACCTCGACGTGCTCGAGAAGGGCTTGTCCATCCCGGCCAGGGGCATCGCCCGGCCGACGTGGACGCAGGTCGGCACGGGGCAGGTGGCGACGCGGTCCGGCGCCACGCTGAGCTACACCGCCACTGTCGGGCCGGGCGCACAGCTCGAAGGCTGGCCCGGCTCGACCACCCGCATCTATCGCTACCTCGCCAGGCTGCCCGCGAGCGCTCCGGTGCTGCGTTCGGTCATCCTGGCCAACAACGCCGCGACACCGGCTAGCCAGGGCGGTCCGGTGGCCGGCGCGTTCAACGCGATCCAGTACCTCATGGATGACTATCCGCTACCGCCGCGGTTGCTCGCGGAGCTGTACGCGGTCGTCGTCAGCCTGCCGGGCGTGCGTTACGACGCGTCCGTCACCGACGCGGCAGGGCGCCACGGAGTGGGCCTGTACCTGATCGAGTCCGGCTATCTGAAGCAGGAGATCATCGTCAATCCCCGCACCTACGCCTACATGGGCCTGCTCTGGATAGCCGTCCGGGCCAAGACCGAGTACGGGACCAGCCCGCGGGTCATCCACTACCGGCCAGGCACGATCGACAGCTGGACCGCGGTGCTCGGCTCCGGCATCGTGCGCCGAGCGGGCCAGCTACCGGGGGCTGACCGGCCACGCCGCTAGTCGGGTCGGTCGGCCACGACCCACATCGAGAAGTACTGCGAGCCGCCGCCGTAGGCGTGTCCGAGCGCGACCCGCGCGCCGGGCACCTGGTGCTCGCCGGCCTTGCCCGTCACCTGCATGGCCGACTCGGCGAATCGCAGCAGGCCGGACGCTCCGATCGGGTTCGAGCACAGCACCCCGCCGGACGGGTTCACCGGGATGAGCCCGCCGATCTCGGTCTCCCCTGCTTCGGTGAGCTGCCAGCCGCCGCCAGGCGCCGCGAAGCCGAGGTTCTCCAGCCACATCGGCTCGAACCAGGAGAACGGCACGTAGATCTCTGCCACGTCGATCTGGTCGATCGGGCGGGTGATGCCTGCCTTTGCCCACAGGGCGGCCGCGGCGTCAGCGCCGGCCCGCGGGTTGACGTGGTCCTTGCCGGAGAACATGGTCGGCTCGGTGCGCGTCGACGTGGCCCGGATCCACGCCACCGGGCCAGCGGCGGCCTCCGCGGCGGCCTGGTCGCCGATCACGACGGCGCACGCGCCGTCCGAGGAGGGGCACGTCTCGTCGTAGCGGACCGGATCCCACAACATCGGCGAGGCCTGCACCTTCTCCAGCGTGATGTCCGGCTGCCGCAGATGTGCGTACGGATTCTTCGCGCCGTTCCGCCGGTCCTTGACCGCCACCATGGCGCCGACGTGCGGCGGCGACCCGCTGCGCCGGATATACGCGCGGACGTGCGGCGCAAAGTAGCCGCCGGCGCCGGCCAGCAGCGGCATGCCGAACGGCGGCATGATCGACAGCGCCCACATGGCGTTGGACTCGGACTGCTTCTCAAAGGCGACCGCGAGCACCCGCCGGTGCAACCCCGCTTGCACCAGGCTCGTGGCCACGACGCCGGTGGCGCCGCCGACCGACCCGGCCGTGTGCACCCGCAGCAGCGGCTTGCCCACCGCGCCCAGCGCGTCGGCCAGGTACAGCTCGGGCATCATGACGCCCTCGAACAGGTCCGGCGCCTTGCCGACCACGACCGCGTCGATGTCGGGCAGGTCCAGGCCCGCGTCGGCCAGCGCCCGGTCGACCGCCTCCCGGCACAGGCCGGCGATCGACACGTCCGGCCGCTTGCTCCGATGGTGCGTCTGGCCGGTGCCCAGCACGGCCGCGCGGACATTCATCGCGCCGCCAGGACGCAGACGAGGTTCTGCTGCAGCGCCGGGCCGCTGGTCGCGTGCGCGAGGGCACGCGACGCGGCGCCCGAGGAGACCGACCTGGCGGCGTGCCCGATCCGCGCCAGCCCGGCGGCGAACATCGGATTGCCCGCCAGCGCGCCGCCAGACGGGCTGATCCGCGTCGCCTCGTCGAGCCCGAGGGCCGACCGCAACAGGATCTCCTGGTGCGTGAACGGCGCGTGCAGCTCGGCCACCTCGACGCTGGCCGCGTCGCCCGCCAGCGCCGCCGCCCCGGCCGCGGCCGCGGACGGGGCGGTCGTGAGATCTCGCGCCCCGAGCGAGCCGGAGTCGATCCGGTGCTCGAACCCGGTGATCCAGGCCGGCCGCTCGCACAGCTCCCTGGCCCGGTCGCCGGCCGCGATGACGACGACGGCGGCGCCGTCCGTGACCGGAGCGCAGTCGTGTGCGCGCAGCGGGTCGGCGAGGTACGGGGCGGCGAGCAGCTCGTCCACGTCGACGGCGCCCGCCACCTGGGCCCTGGGGTTCGACAGCGCCGCGGCCCGGCGCGCGGCTGCGACCTCCGCCATAGCCCGTTCCGTCCAGAGCCTGGATGCCAGGCCGAGCCGCGCCTGCAGCGCGGCGATGCTGACCGAGTCCGGCCACAGCGGCGCCACCACGTAGGGGTCGAGCTGCAGCGCGAGCACGCGCCGCAGGTCCCCGGCAGACGACTTACCGAAGCCGTACGCCAGCGCGACGTCGGCCTCGCCGGTGAGCACCTTGACCCACGCCTCATACAGCGCCCACGCGCCGTCCATCTCCACGTGCGACTCCATCACCGGCGGGAACGCGCCGATCGCGTCGACGGCGGAGACGAACGAGAACGCACGCCCGGCCAGGTAATCCGACGACCCCGAGCACCAGAAGTCGATATCGGACTTGGTCAGCCCCGTCTGGCCGAACACCTCGGCAAAGATCGGCACGAGCATCTCGACGCCGTTCGTGGTGCCGGTCGTGCGGGCGACGTTCGGCGCCTCGGCGAACGCGATCACGGCGACGTCACGCATCAGGGCGTCCTCACAGGTGGCGGGCGTAGGAGTCGTACGGCGCGTCGGGCTCGCCGGTCGGCTCGAAGTGGTCGATGTTCTCCGCGGTCGTGCCCCACTCCTCGGGCGCCTTCCACACCGCGCGGACCCGCAGGCCCATCCGGACCTCGGCCGGCTCGCAGCCGAGGATCAAGTGCTGGAACGGGATGTCCGCGCCGTCGAGCAGCACCGACGCGGCGACGTACGGGACCGGCACGCGCTGACCCTGGAACGGCACGTTCACCACGCAGAACGTGGTGACGGTGCCGGTGTCGGCGAGCTCGACGTCGGTCGTGGTCGGCACGCCGCAGGTCGGGCACGCGCCGCGCGGCGGCACGTACACCTTGCCGCACGCCGGGCAGCGCTGGCCGATGATCCGGCCGGTGCCGAGCGCGCGCAGGTAGCGGCTCTCTTCCGCCGACGCGCTGTGCTGATAGCGCAGCCGGACCGGGGTGATGAGCAGGCGCGCCGCATCGGTATCTGTCCCCGCCCCGCGGTGGGGAACGGGCTCATTGGTGGCCGGCGCCGTGCGCCCGCTCGGGCCGTCGGCTGGCACGGGTTCGAAACAGGCGATGTCCGTGATCGCCCCGGCCGGCTCGGCCACCCACCGCGGCCCGACGCGGGTGCCGATGCGCACCAGGTCCGCTGTCCCCGCGTCGACGGCGTGCAGCAGCGCGGTGTCCGCGCCGTCGAGCCGGATCAGCGCCCAGGCGAACGGGTGACCGAGCGGCTGGCCCGGCCTGGGGGACGGCTGCCAGGACCAGCTCACGACCGTCCCGGCGGGGCCGACCTCGACGAGCTCGGCCGGCGGCGCGAACGTGACCGGGTCGTACTCCGCCGGCGGCACGTGCACCCGGCCGTCGGCGCCGCGAGAGCCGAGGATGCGGCGCTCCGCCAGCGCGGCCATGAAGCGACTGAGTACGGGCCCGAGCGACCTGGTGTAGTCGAAGCTGATCTCCAGCGGCGCGCTGAGCGGCGCCGTCTCGGGCGGCATCACGGATGAAAGTGAAACACGTTCTAGCTGCAGGCGCCAGTCGCGCCCGCTTGTAGCGCCCCCACTCCGGCCGAAGGGTCACCAGAGTGCCAACCACGTACCCCCACTCCGGCCGAAGGGTCACCAGAGTGCCAACCACGTACCCCCACTCCGGCCGAAGGGTCACCAGAGTGCCAACCACGCCCTTCTAAGGTCGTGAGTGGCGCAGTCGCGCCCCTTCGCGGTCGTTGTCGGGCGCCGGCTGGCCGCTGGCACCCCGCCTAGTGGCCAGAAAAGTTTGGTTTGCGCTTTTCGGCGAAGGCGCGCGGACCTTCTCGCGCGTCGTCGCTCGCGAAAACCGCCATGCCGAGCTTCGTCTCGAGGGCAAACGCGTCGTTCTCGGCCAAGCCCTCGGACTCGCGGATCGTGCGCAGGATCGCCTGCACCGCGAGCGGGCCGTTCGCGGCGATGAGCGCCGCGAGCTCGAGCGCTTTCGGTAGCGCCTGGCCGTCCTCGACGACGTGTCCGATGAGGCCGACCGCCAGCGCCTCCTCCGCGGTGATGTGCCGGCCGGTGAGCAGCAGGTCCGCCGCGATCGTGTAGGGGATCTGCCGCACCAGCCGGACCGCGGAGCCGCCGAGCGGGAACAGGCCCCAGCGAGCCTCCGATATCCCGAACCGGGCGCTGCGGCCGGCCACCCGGATATCGGTCGCCTGCAGGATCTCGGTGCCGCCGGCGATCGCCGGGCCCTCGACGGCCGCGATCAGCGGCTTGGTCAGCCGCCTGCCTTTGAGCAGCGGCTCGATCACCGACGGGTCGAATGCCCCGCTGGCAAACGACTCACCGGGGTGCGAGGTGGTCATGGCCTTCAGGTCGGCGCCGGCGCAGAACACGCCGCCCGCCCCCGTCAGGATGCAGACCCGAACCTCCGGGTCGGTGTCGACCCGATCCCAGGCGGCTTTCATGATCGCCATCATGGGACCGCTCAGCGCGTTGCGGGCCCGCGGCCGGTTCATCGTGACGATCAGGACGTGCCCGCGCAGCTCGACGAGTGCGTGCTGCGGCTCGGATTCGCCCTGGCCTGCAGCCGTCACGCTGACCACCTCCACGGTGCCGCTCGGGCCCGGAATTAGGGACGCACCGGTTGTGCCGAACGATAACACGTTCTAGTTTCATACCCATGGCGCTGAACATCGCTGACCTCTTCGAGCA
>Ga0187783_10003938_pt1 | contig 10967 bp, 8 predicted proteins | sample 1015_SJ02_MP02_2_FD_132471 | JGI IMG/M metagenome (GOLD analysis project Ga0187783, IMG submission 132471) | Tropical peat soil microbial communities from peatlands in Department of Meta, Colombia - 1015_SJ02_MP02_20_MG | ecosystem: Environmental > Terrestrial > Soil > Wetlands > Peat | place...
CAGCTCGCCAACCGGCAGGCCGCCCGGGCCCGGCTGGCGGCCCTGCTCAGAAACGCTATCGCCCCGCCGCAGCGCCCGCGCGTCCCCACCAGGCCCAGCCGGGCCGCGAACGAGCGGCGCCTGCAGGCCAAGCGCAATCGCGCCGCCATCAAGCGCGCTCGCCGCTACAACAGCCGAGAACCCGAGTAGCAAGGATGCGACATACAGCCAGCCGCTTATTGCGCGCGCCTTTCGGTTTCTCACTCGAAAAAGATCTTGGTAATTTGGCGTTACGCGGTAGTTTGGAGGGCCTATGATCCCGCCAAACTACCGCGAAGCGCGAATCTACCGCGGAAATCCGGATCAACCGCGGAGTGCGCTAACGGCTGAAACGCCTACAGCTCCGGCACGCTGACGACGATCGCCTCCTGGGTGGACCGGGCGATCACCACGACGGCCTCGGTGTCGGGCGACGGATTCTCTTCCCGGTGCGGGACGTGCGGAGGAACCCAGACGTAGTCGCCCGGCGAGGTCTCCAGCCGGACCAGCGACCCGCTGTCAGGATCGCGGAACACGAAGACCGGATGCCCCGACACCACGTAAATGCCGGTCTCGGACGCGCCGTGATGGTGGTCACCGGACGAGGTCCCCGGCGACACCACGGTCCGTCCCATCCACAGCGCCTGCGCGCCGACCAGGTCACCAGAGATCGCCGCCGCCCGGATCATCCCGGGAGTTTGCGCGGTGCCGGACGACAGCGAGTCGGCCCGGATAAGCCGCAGCGCCGCGCTCACGAGGCGGTCGGCTCCAGCGTCAGCGACACCGAGTTGATGCACCAGCGCTGGTCGGTGGGCACGTCGTAGCCCTCGCCGGTGAACACGTGGCCCAGGTGCGAGTCGCACCGGGCGCAGCGTACCTCGGTGCGGGTCGTGCCCAGCGAACGGTCCTCGATCAGGACCACGGCGTCCGACTCCGACGGCTGGTAGAACGACGGCCAGCCGCAGTGCGACTCGAATTTCGCGTCCGAGCGGAACAGCTCCGCGCCGCACGCGCGGCAGCGGTAGACGCCCTCGGTCTTGGTCCCGGTGTACTCGCCGGTGAACGGTGCCTCGGTGCCTGCCCGGCGCAGCACGGCATACTCCTCGGGCGTCAGGAGCTCCCGCCACTCCGCGTCCGTCCGGTTGACCTTGTCCATGATCCGCAGCGTACCGCCTGCAGCGAATCGGAATCGTCGGCCTCTGATGGGATACTCATGAACATGGTGCTACGGGTGTCAGCCGGGCGCATGGTCGGGCGGGACGAGGAGCTCGGCCGCCTGCTCACGCTGCTCGACGACGCCAACGCGGGCCGCTCGGTGGTGGCGCTGGTCAGCGGCGACGCGGGGGTAGGAAAGTCCCGCCTGATCAGCGAGGTCACGAACCTGGCCGCCGGGCGTGGCTTCACCGTGCTGTCCGGTCAGTGCGCCGAGCTGGGCGACAGCGTGCCCTACCTGCCGCTGGCCGACGCGCTTCGGGGTGCCGCCCAGTCCACCGGGGTGCATGACGCCCTCAGCTCCCGGCCCGGGCTGAGCCGGCTCCTCCCCGAGGGCGGCGACGGGCAGCAAGCCGACCAGAACCACTCGGGCCTGGCCCGGCAGCAGATGTTCGGCGGCGTGCTCGGCCTGCTCGCCGAGCTCGCGGCCGCGGCTCCGGTGCTGCTCGTGCTGGAAGACCTGCACTGGGCCGACGCCTCCACCAGGGACCTGGTCACGTTCTTGTCCCGGATGCTGCACCGGGAACGGGTCGCCCTGATCGGCAGCTACCGGACCGACGACCTGCACCGGCGTCACCCGCTCCGGCCCGTGGTGGCCGAGCTGCAGCGGCTGCCCAGCGTCATCACCGTGGACCTCGCGCCGCTGGACCCCTCGGCCCTGGCCGAGCACCTGACCGCCACCGCGCCGGGACGGATCGGCGCCACCGAGCTGAACGACATCGTGGCCCGCGCCGAAGGCAACGCCTACTACGCCGAGGAACTGCTGGCCGCCTCGGTCAGCGGTGACCGGACCGAGCACAGCGCGCTGCCCGCGGGACTGGCGGACCTGCTGCTCAGCCGGGTCGAGCGGCTGTCCGACGCCACGCAGCACGTGCTCCGCGCGGCGGCCGTGGCCGGGCGCAAGGCCGACGACGAACTGGTGCGGGCCGCGTCGGGCCTGGAGGCCGCCGAGTACGAGGCGGCGGTCCGGGAGGCGGTCACCCACCAGCTGCTCGTCCCCGACGGCGAGGAAGGTTACGTGTTCCGGCACGCCCTGCTGCGGGAGGCGGTCTACGGCGACCTGCTGCCCGGGGAGCGGACCCGGCTGCACGCCACGATGTGCCTGCTGCTCGCCGACGAGCAGCGGCTGACCACCCCGGGCACCGCCGCCGAGCTGGCCCAGCACTGCCTGGCCAGTCATGACATCCCGGGCGCGTTCGCCGCCTCCGTCCGGGCCGGGGACGAGGCCCAGCGGCTCGGCGCGCCAGCCGAGGCGCACCGTCACTACGACCAGGCGCTGGCCCTGTGGGATCGGGTGGCCGGGCCGGAGAAGACGGCCGGCATGCCCCGCGGCAAGCTCGGCCTGATGTCCGCGACCAACGCGGCCGACAGCGGCGATGTCGAGCGCGCCGTGCACCTGCTCCGGCGGCTCAGGCAAGTACTCGCCGCCCGGCCGGACTCCGATGGCGTGGAAGACAGCAAGCTGGCCAGCAGGATCGGCGAGCGCCTGGCCTTCTACCTGATGCTGGCCGATGATCGCATGGCGCTCGCCGAGGCCGTCGACGTCGCCCGGGCCACGGTGGACGCCATTCCGGCCGAGGGGCCGCCGACCTGGCAGCACGCGCGAGCGATCTCGACCTACGCCAACACCTTGCTGATGGGCGAGGACGACGACGCGGCCAGGGAATGGGCCGAGCGCGGGCTCGCCGCGGCGCGGGCCGTCGACGCGCCGTGGGTCGAGGCCGACGCCCTGGTGACACTCGGCTTCCTGAGCAACCGCCAAGGTCACAACGACGAGGCCATCAAGCTGCTCGCCGCGGCCCACAAGCAGGCGCGCCAGGCCATGATGATCGGCGTCGAGCTGCGGGCGGCGTACCACCTGGCGCGTGCGCACCTGGAGCGGGGCGATCTGGCGAGCGGGGCCGCCGTGGCTCACGAGGGCACCACCCGGGCCAGGCAGGCCGGGCTCAACCTCGCGCCGTTCGGTCTTGACGTGCAGCATCTGCACTTCCAGTGTCACTTCGCGGACGGCCATTGGGATCACGCGCAGGAGATCGCCGACGGCTTCGCGATCCGGGTGACCAGCCCGCCCGAGGCGTACCTGTCGTCCATGGCCCTGTTCATCGACGTCGCGCGCGGTAACCCGGCGGTGGCGGAGCGGCGCGCCTGGATCGAGCCGTTCTGGGGCGCGTACGGGTTCGACGGGTTCATCGCCCGCGGCCTGCTCGCCGAGCATGCGCTGTGGCAGGGCGACACCGGCCAGGCGCTGGAGCAGGCCGAGATCGCGGTCGGCCTGGCCTACGAGCCGGGATGGGGCTACCACCCGTCGGTGATACGCCCGGCCGCGGTGGCGCTGTCCGCGCGGGCCGACCGGGCGGCGCAGGCCCGGGCGGCCGGAGACGGCGAGACGGTGGCGGCCGAACTGGCCGTGGCCACCGAACTGCGGGATATCGCCCGCGAGGGCGCGGCCTACCCCAAGCGGCCGAAGTTCATCCTCGGCCCCGAGGGCCGCGGCTGGGCCGCCCGTGCCGAGGCGGAGTACGGCCGGGCCACCGGCGATAACGACCCGCAGGCGTGGCGGGCGGTCCTGGACGCGTTCGGCCCGGACTACGTCTATGAGATCGCCCGCACCCGCTGGCGGCTGGCCGAGGCCCTGGCCGAGGCAGGCCGCAGGGACGAGGCCGAGGATCAGTGGCGGCAGGCGGCGCAGACGGCGGACCGGCTCGGGGCTAGGCCGCTGCGCGCCGCGCTCGCCGACCTGGCCCGCCGGGCCAGGATCGGCTCCGTGCCCGATGACGGCCCGGCGGGCGACGTGCTCGCCACGCTGACCAGCCGGGAACGCGAGGTGCTCCGGCTGCTCGCGGCGGGCCGCAGCAACAGGGAAATCGCTGCCGTGCTGTTCATCACGCCGAAGACCGCCAGCGTGCACGTGTCCAACATCCTCGGCAAGCTCGGCGCGGCCAGCCGCACCGAGGCCGCCGCCATCGCCCACCGCGAGGGGCTGGCCGCCCAGCCCTCGCCGCGCTGAGCGCCCGGCCGCCTCAGCGCGGGGCGAGTTCGGCGAGCATCTCCGCCGCGCGCCGGGCCGCCGCGTCCGGGGCCACCGACGGCGAGCCTACCTGCGGGTCCCAGTTCAGGTCGTAGAACAGCTCGGTCACCCCCTGCTCACCCAGCCACGCGGCATCCTCGCGGATCTGCGCGAAGCTGCCCGACAGCGGCCGCCGCCCGCCGTCCGGGCCCAGTGCCTCCTGGCCGGCCAGCACCACCCCCCGGCACACGATGCGCAGCGCAGCAGGGTCCCGTCCCGCCGCCGCGGCGGCCCCCCGGCTCACGCCGACGGCCTCGCCGATCCTGGACAGGTCGGCGCGGCTTGAGGTGATCCAGCCCTCCGCGATCCGCCCCGCCCGCTCCATGGCCGGGCGCGACATCCCGCCGAGCAGCACCGGCGGGCCGACCCCCATGAACTGACGCTGCACCGGCCGGGGATCCTGCCGCCCGGCCGGGATCGCGTAGAACTCGCCGCCGAACGAGCTGACCCCATCGCCCCACAGCGTGCGGAGCACCGCCAGGTACTCCTCGGTCCGCGCGCCGCGCCGGGCCGTCGGCGCGCCGGCCGCGGCGAACTCCTCCGGCATCCAGCCGATGCCCAGCCCCAGGTCGAGACGGCCGCCGGACAGCACGTCCACCGTGGTGGCCTGCTTGGCCAGCACCGCGGGGGACACGAACGGCAGGTTGACCACGGCCACGCCCAGCCTGATCCGCGAGGTCCGGGCGGCCAGGTACCCCAGGGCGACCATCGGGTCGAGCACGCTGCGGTACACCGGCTCCATGCCGGAGCCCTCCGGCACCAGCAGCCGCTGGAAGGTCCACAGCGACGCGTACCCCGCGGCCTCGGCCCGCTCGGCAAACGTCCCGAGATAGCCGGGGGTGGCCCAGGCCCCCGCGACCGGGGCCCCGAATCCGATCCGCATGCCCCCCACCCTAGTGAAAGACTTTTCTTCCGAACGGACGATGATGCGTGCCGCTCGCGACCCCTGGCGCGGCCCGGAACCGACGCTTGCCAATCCCTCGCCGCGCTGGGACCGTGAAGAGATACCTCTGTGATAGGTGGTGACGGCTATGACTATTGCAACGCCCTTGTCGACGAGCGGCCGGTATATCGTCGACGCCAACGGCAGGCGGGTCCGCCTGGCCGGGGTGAACTGGTACGGCGCCAGCGAGGATTTCGCGGTGCCGGTCGGCCTGGACCAGACGAACCGCAACACGCTGGCTAAGCTCATCGCCGCGCAGGGGTTCAATTGCGTGCGGTTCCCGTTCAGTGTGTGGATGACCCAGCAGAAGACCGCGATCCCCGAGCAGTATCTGGCGGCCAACCCCGATCTGCACGGGTCGACGCCGCTTGAGGTCTACGACGCCTGCGTCAAGGCGCTCACCGAGCAGGGCCTGATCGTCATCCCCAACTGCCACCTGCTCGACTACGGCTGGTGCTGCTCCAACGACGACACCAACGGCCTGTGGTTCAACGAGCGCTGGGACATCGCGCAGTTCACCGCGGCCTGGCATGACATCGCCACGCGATACGCCTCGAACCCGCTGGTCGCCGCGATCGACATCAAGAACGAGCCCCGGCAGGCGACACTGGGCGGCCAGATTCTGGGCCCGGCGTGGGGGACCGCGGTAGAAACCGATTTCGCCGCCATGTACACGATCGTCGGGAACCTGATCCACCAGATCAACCCGCACCCGCTGATCATCTGCGAGGGGCTGGACTACGCCGGCGACCTGACCGGCGTGGCCCCGCACCCCGTACGGCTCAATGAGCCGAACAAGGTGGTCTACAGCATGCACGACTACTCCTGGGACAGCCACCCGGAGGGCCAGTCACAAGCCGACTACTTCGCCCAGATGACCAGCGCCGGCGGGTACATCCTGGTCCAGGACATCGCCCCGGTCTGGGTCGGAGAGTTCGGCGGCGCGGCCAGCTCGCTGTCGGCCCCGGGCGGCGGCGGTACCTGGTGGGCCAACATCCAGGCCTGGCTGCAAGCGGCCGACGTCGACTGGTGCTGGTGGGCGCTCAACCCGACGCACGGCCAGAGCAGCAAGCCGGGGACCGATGAGATCCTGAACCACTGGGGCGCTCCGGAGCCGTACGGCCTGCTGACCCGGGACTGGTCCGGCGTGGGCTACCCCGCCGTGATGACCATGCTCCAGGCGCTGATGCAGCCGAGCACCGGCCCGGGCATCAACTGATCCGCATCCCTAGCCGAGCTTGGGCAGGACCGCGGCGGCGAGCTGCTCCATCTGCTCGGCCTGGTCGAACAGGGCCGTGCACAAGATCAGCTCCGCGCCGGCCTCGCCGACCAGCTCCAGCTCCCGGGCGCAGTCAGCGGCCGTGCCCGCCACCGCGGCGGCCTCGATGGACGGCACCCGGTGCCCGTAGATGCCTTCCAGGGCCGAGTTCATCCGCGCCCGTGCCCGCCCGGCGTCCTCGTCGATCGCGACGTACACCCGTTTGGCGATGGGAAAGTCCCCGGCGGTCCTGCCCGCCTCCGCCAGGGCGTCCCTGACCATCTGGACCAGCTCGGCGAACCGTGCCGTGGGGGACGAGCCGGCGCCGAAGAAGCCGTGCCCCATCCGCACGGCCCGCCGCAGCGCGGGCTCGCTGGCCGCGCCGAACCACAGCGGCGGGTACGGCTTGGTGAACGGCTTAGGTTCCATCGGCGCGTTCTCGAGCTGCCAGAACTCCCCGCGGAAGGTGACGCGAGGTTCGGTCCACAGCGCCTTCATCAGCTCGATTCCCTCGGTGAACCGTGCCACGTACCGGGCGGGGTCCACCCCGAAGGCGGCGAACGGGCGGCCCTTGCCGCCGGTGCCCACCCCGACCTCGATCCGGCCGCGGCTGAGCTGGTCCAGCGTGGCGATGCTCTTGGCCAGGTGCACCGGGCTGTGCAGGGTGGACACGAACACCGCGCACCCCAGGCGCAGCCGCCGGGTGCAGGCGGCCGCGTAGGTCATCGTCTCGATCGGGCTGAGCCCCGGACCCGGGTTGAGCGTCCCTTCCTGAGTCCAGGCGCTGTCGAAGCCCAGCTCCTCGGCCCGGGCCAGGTAGGCCCGGAACGCGGCGGGATCGAACTCGCCGTCGGCGTAAAACTGCGGGATGGCGATCGCGAACCTCATGAGCCACAGCGTATCGGTCGGCTCCGCGCGCCTGGCGGCGCAGCTGGAGAGCTAGCCGGCCACCGCGGCGGCGATCTCCGCGGCACAGCCCCAGGACAGGGAGATGCCGGCGCCGCCGTGCCCGTAGTTGTGCCACAGCACGCCCGCGCCGAACGGCTCGGACTCCAGCCGCACCTCGGGGCGGACCGGGCGCAGGCCGACGCGATGTCCCAGGATCGCCGCCCCGCGGAGCCGGGGATCGATCTCGGAGCAGCGAGCCACGATCCGTTCGGCTATATGGGTTCTCGGGACCTGGTCCCAGTCGCCTTCCTCGTTGGTGCCGCCGAGCAGGACCGTGTCACCGTGCGGGAACATGTACACGATCCAGGGCGGTTCCTCATCCCGGTTGATGAAGAACTCCTCGATGCCGGGGTTCGCCGCCAGGACCACCTGGCCGCGGACCGGAACCACCGCGGGGTCGGGCACCAGGTCATGGGCGGCCACGCCGGAGCAGTTGACCACGACCGGCGCCGCCCCGGCCAGCTCGGCCAGCGACCCGACCGGGGACATCTCCAGCACACCGCCCGCCCGCTCGAACCTGGCGCCGAGGTAGCCGAGGTAGGCCGGCATGGTGGCCACCGGCGCGGTGTAGTGCCAGCCATGGGTGAAGCCGGCCGGCAGCTCGGACCGGTCGCACCGCCGTAGCCTGGGCAACAGCTCCGTCCAGTAGTAGGGCCTGATCGGGGCGCGGGAGACTTCCCGGCCGCTGACCATCCGCACCCCGGTGCCCGGCTCGGCCGCGAGCTTGGACAGGACCTCGAGCCCGACCCGCCCCCAGTCAAGAACCCGCTCCCGCGGCCCGACCCGGACCAGGCCCCAGACCGCCCCGGCCGCGGCCGAAGTGGTCTGCTCGGGCCGGGCGGCCGTCCTGATCGACACGCCGAGCCCGGCCTCGGCCAGGCAGATCCCTGTCGTCAGGCCGCTGACCCCGGCCCCGATCACCAGAACGTCCATTCCCCGACCGTATCCTTTGCGCGGGAATATCCAAGGGAGGTTCAGGTGGCTGAGCTGCCCGGCGCGCAGGCCAGGCTGATCGACGAGGCGGCAGCGGCACCTGCAGGGTCAGCGAGCCTGAGCGATATCCAGCACGTGGTCATCCTGATGCAGGAAAACCGGTCGTTCGACCACTACTTCGGCACCCTGTCCGGGGTACGCGGCTTCTCCGACCCGAATGCGATCAGCCAGTCCACGGGCGGGCAGGCCTACCCGATCTTCGACCAGTTCGGCTACCAGCCGGGCCGGGGCGCCGACCCGTCCGGCTACCTGCAGCCGTTCCGCCTGTCCAGCGACCCCCCGCTGCGGGACGGCCAGGCCACCAACGACATCTCGCACACCTGGCCGACCCAGCATCGCAGCTGGAACGGCGGGGCGATGGACGCGTTCGTGGCCACCCACGTCAGCGTCGACGGCGCCGAGAACGGGCCGGTGACCATGGGCTACTACACCCGTGAGGACCTGCCCTTCTACTACGCGCTCGCGGACGCGTTCACCATCTGCGACGGCTACTTCAGCTCGGTCATCGGGCCGACCGACTCGAACCGGCTGATGGCCATGTCCGCGTCCATCGACCCCGAGGGAGCGGCCGGCGGCCCCGTGGTCGAGACGTTCGGCAACCGGCTCGCCGAGTACGGCAAGCTGACCTGGGAGACCATGCCGCAGCGGCTGCAGGCCGCGGGAGTGAGCTGGAAGGTCTACAACGACCGGCTGAGCGAGCTGGCGCTGAGCCCGCTGCCCTACTTCAAGGCCTTTGCCGACCCGTTCTCCGTCACCGGCGTCGAACTGGTCGGCCGCGGGCTCACGCCGCAGTTCCCCGACGACTTCGCCGAGGACGTCCAGTGGAACAAGCTGCCTTCCGTGTCGTGGATCATGCCGCCGCTGGCGCAGTGCGAGCACCCCGCCGCCCCGCCCGAGTACGGCGAGTACCTCGTCCAGAGCGTGCTCGCGAAGCTGGTGTCGAACCCGGCGGTGTGGGCGCAGACCGTCCTGTTCGTGGTCCACGACGAGAACGGGGGCTTCTTCGACCACGTGCCGCCCGTCACCGCGCCGCCGGGGACGGCGGGGGAATGGCTGACCGCCACCCCGCTGCCTGCCGCGGCCGGGGGCATCACCGGTCCCGTCGGGCTCGGCTTCCGCACTGGGTGCCTGGTCATCTCGCCGTTCAGCCGCGGCGGCTACGTATGTCCGGGGACCTTCGACCACACCTCGCTGCTGCGTTTCATCGAGACGCGGTTCGGCGTCGAGGTGCCCAACCTTTCGGCCTGGCGGCGCGGCGTCACCGGCGACCTGACCGCCGCGCTCGCGCTGTCCAGGCCGCCGGACACCAGCGTCCCCCCGCTGCCGGCTACCTCGCTCGGCCAGACCAGCGCCGCCGAGCAGGCCGTGCTGAACTCGCTGGCCGGCACCCTCGACCTGGGCATCCCCTACCCGCTGCCCGCGGCCAACTCGATGCCGGCCCAGGAAACCACCCCGGCGCGCCCGCCCGTGCCGTAGGCGTCAAGGATCCCCTGACGGGCACGGTCAGATGCGGGCCCAGGCCTCGGTGAGGACGGCGCGCAGGATGCGCTCGATCTCGTCGAAGTGCTCCTGCCCGCAGATGAGCGGCGGGGCGAGCTGGATGACCGGGTCGCCGCGGTCGTCCGCGCGGCATACCAGCCCGGCGTCGAACAGCGCCTGGGACAAGTACCCGCGCAGCAGCCGCTCCGACTCGTCGCTGGTGAAGGTCTCGCGGGTGACCTTGTCCTTGACCATCTCGATGCCGTAGAAGTACCCGGCGCCCCGGACGTCGCCGACGATCGGCAGGTCGTAGAGCTTCTCCAGGGTGGAGCGGAACGCGGCCTCGTTCGCCCGGACGTTCCCGAGCAGGTCTTCCTTCTCGAAGATGTCCAGGTTGGCCAGGGCCACCGCGGCCGAGACCGGGTGCCCGGCGAACGTGATGCCGTGCAGGAACGTGGCCGTTCCCTCGGTGAACGGCTCTATCAGCGTGTCGCTGGTGATCATTCCGCCCAGCGGCGAGTACCCGGACGTCACCCCCTTGGCGAAGGTGATGATATCCGGCTGGTACCCGTACCGCTCGGAGCCGAAGTAGTAGCCGAGCCTGCCGAAGGCGCAGATCACCTCGTCGGAGACCAGCAGGACCTGGTACCGGTCGCAGATGTCCCTGACCCGCTCGAAGTACCCGGGCGGCGGAGGGAAGCAGCCGCCGGAGTTCTGCACCGGCTCGAGGAAGACCGCCGCGACCGATTCCGGGCCCTCGCGCAGGATCGCCCGCTCGATCTCGTCCGCGGCCCACTGCCCGAACTGCGCCTCGTCGCCGGCCAGGAAGTCCGGCGCCCGGTAGAAGTTGGTGTTCGGGACCCGCACCCCGCCGGGCAGCAGCGGTTCGAACGGGTGCTTGATGGCGGCCAGGCCGGTGATGGCCAGTGCGCCCATCGACGTGCCGTGGTAGGCGATGTCCCGGCTGATCACCTTGTAGCGGGTGGGCTCGCCGATGATCTTGAAATACTGCTTGGCGAGCTTCCACGCCGACTCGACGGCCTCCGAGC
>Ga0187783_10003939_pt1 | contig 10967 bp, 7 predicted proteins | sample 1015_SJ02_MP02_2_FD_132471 | JGI IMG/M metagenome (GOLD analysis project Ga0187783, IMG submission 132471) | Tropical peat soil microbial communities from peatlands in Department of Meta, Colombia - 1015_SJ02_MP02_20_MG | ecosystem: Environmental > Terrestrial > Soil > Wetlands > Peat | place...
CCTTGTAGAGAGCGGACGCGCCCGTCGTTCTGACACCCGCGGTATCGATCAGATCCTTGAGCGCGATGGGCACGCCGTGTAGGGGACCTCGCCAGCGGCCACGCTGGACCTCGGACTCCGCGCTCCGTGCATCAGCCAACGCCGACTCCGCGGTCACCGTGATGAACGCGTTCAGCGAGGGATTCAAGGCGTCGATTCGCGCAAGACACGCCTGGGTGAGCTCGACGGGTGACACCTTTCTGGATCTTATGAGGGCCGCGACCTCCTGGACGCTCAGATACGTCAGCTGACCGGCCGCCCCTACCGGACCGCGAGCCGAGCTCGCAATAGAATTACCCTGGGCACGCGGTTCCATCCCTACAACTAGCCCGGTGACTCCCATCAACGCGAGATTCAGAAAGGCTCGGCGCGGGCGATCCACGCACAGCCCCTGCCTGGTAACGGCCGTAGCGGGGTGCAAGGTTTCAAAGTCTCGCGCAGGGTCCGCGGCCATAGTGCCTTTTTTCACGTTGTGTCTCCCCTGACTAGTTGGCTCTTATTGTGGGTTCTAGTTACTAGGAATCGCCCGAGCTGGTATTGGCAGCTGGGACATCTCGCATCGCAGCATGCTGCCCTCGTTTCGGGGGAGCAAAATAGGTTGGATTAAGGGAATCCTGCCAGAACGCCGTATCGGCGTTGGGGGAACCATGAAGCGCCCACCAGAGTGCGCAAATGCCTGTCGCGGGGTTTTTGTCCTGTTGGCGATCTCGGGCGCCCTTCGCTTGCGCTCGAGGTCGAGTTCTCCGGTCCTCCATTATTGAAACACCGCAGTGAGCTCCCGAACGGCAGCAATGATCTTGCTCGCGTCCGCGCTCCCCACGCTCAGCGGGTGCATCGTAGCGGGCGTCGCAGTCGCGGTCGCAGCCAACCACGTCCCGGGACACATCAACCCCTGCCACGAGAACGACCCCACTCAATCCCGCTGCGAGTCGCTTGAGTTTGGCGGTCGCAAGCGTACCTACCGGATCTACGAGCCGGCAAAGCTTGCAAAACCAGCACCGCTGCTCGATGTCCTCCATGGTCTGACCTATAACGGCTGGGGAATTGAGCGGCAGACACGTTATAGCTTTGATCGCCTCGCGGACCAAGCCGGCGCCCTCATCGTTTATCCCGATGGTGTTGGTCAGGAATGGAACGACCAGCCCCCGCAGCCGAACCCGACTGGACGCCACAAGATCGACGATATTGGGTTTTTGCGCGCACTTGTCACGGCGCTGAGCCAACGCTATGCAATCGATGCGGACCGGGTATTCGTGGCAGGCTTTTCGAATGGTGCTGTGATGACGCTCTATCTTGCCTGCGACGCCTCCGATCTGTTTCGGGGATTCGTGGCAGTGGCAGGGAGTCTCGAACAGGAGACTGCCAACAGTTGTCACCCCACACCTCGCCGCGTGATGCTGATCAACGGCACGTCGGACATGCTGGATCCCTGGGGAGGCTGGCACCGCCCATGGGGGCGAGGCTACCTCATCGGCGCAGAGGCGACCTTCGCGGAGTTTCGGACAATCGCCGGCTGCAGCGGCGTCGAGCAGGAACCTCCGCCGCAAGAGAAAGCATCCGCCAGGTCGGACGTGATCGAGCACCGCGCGGTCGGGTGTCAGGACGACGCCACCGTGAAGCTATTCGAGGTTCGGGGCGGCGGTCACGCGTGGCCTGGGGGTTCGCAGGTGCGCCCTCCCGTTAACACTCACTTCGTCATCGAGCGCGAAGGCGCTCTTCAGGACTTCGTCGCCACGACAGAGGCCTGGCACTTCCTTGGACTGGAGCGAACTCAACCCGCCCCAGCGACGGCCAGATAAGAGATAGACGGGGCATCCAGACCCTGCAGCGCTGGGAGAATAAGTCATGACAACGGCCCCGACCCTCCCCAACCCGGCCGTCATGCCTTGCGTCCGGTACATCTGGCTCGAGGCAATCGCGGCTGCAGCTCTCGCTTGCGTCGTGAGCAACGGCGCGCTCGCCGTGTCCGGTTCCAGCCAGCCAAGCGCCACTGCCCCCGCCGCCGCCATGTCAGATCCCGCGCTTCGGGAGTGGGAGGACAAATGGCGGCAGATCCAGCACGTTCCGGAGTCGGTGTCGTTGAAGGATCACTGGAGGGTCTGTGATCTCAAATTCCGCTTTCGCAACTATGACGAGCTATTTCGATGCCTCCAGCTCATCGAGCAGCGAGTGGCGAAGCTCGATGAGCACACGCCGCAGCGCCGCTACACGCCGGTGATCGTGGGCTGGATGCGCGGTTCCGCGTACGCCGAACTCGGTGATGTCGATGAGGCGCTGAAGTGGACGCAATCGGCGTGGGATGCGCTGCCCGATGACTACCACAATGATCCGGCGACAGTATTCAAGTGCATCAACCTACAGCCCGGAAGCCCCAACGGCCTGGCTGGAGTGGCTTTAGCCTTCGTCGAAGTGGGCGCGATGCTCGTCTGCGAGCACAAGCAGGATTTTGCACGGGTCGCCACTGAAGCGGGCGGATACCCGCCGCGGAGCAAGAATGACTTCGCGCGCGTCGGCAAGAACAATCCGGCCGGCCTTGACATGCGCTCGCAGACAATTGCCATGAGCCTCGCTGCGCAGCGCAGCGTGCTGCACCAGCAGCGCGGCGAAACGGAGCTCGCCCGGCAAGCTCTGCAGGACCTGTACAAGTGGCGCGATGCAACGCATCAAAATCTCAAGGTATTCGAGGTCGACGCCAATCGCCTCGCCATCGGGCCTCTATTCGGTTTCAAGGACTATGCCGGGGTCATTCAGGCCTACGACCGTTCGAAGCCCTACGATCGCTCGGGCAAGCAGAGCGTGCTTACCAAGACGGGAATAGTCGCCATGAACGTTCTCAGTCTTGGAGTTGCCCCGGCCCTCTTGGGGGTCAACGTGCGTGAGTTTGCGACCGCGCTGGAAGGAACTTCGACGAAGTACCTGTACGCCACAAGTCTCGCGCGCATTGGCCGCAATGAGCAGGCCGAGAAGGTCTTCGACGACATGCTCGCCGCACCCGAACTGCGCGACATGGGCAGCATATACTGGGCCGTCCTCTATGAGCGCAGCCAGCTGGGGCTTCGGCGCGGGCAGCGCGCCGAGGCGATCGCGTTCCTGCAACGAGCGGTAGATGCCATCGAGCGCGTCCGCACCAGCATCACCCTCGAGTCCGCAAAGATTGGCTTCGCGGCGAACAAGCAGACGGTATATGCGGCACTGGTCAGTGCGCTGGCGGAGTCCGGCGACTGGCGCGGCGCGTTTGAGGCAGCGGAGCGCGCCAAGGCGCGGGCCCTGGTGGACCTGCTCGCTCAGGTGCAGAACCTCGCCCCGCCCCCGGAGGCGAGCGACAAGGTGCGGCAGCTGCTCGCCAGTGCCGAGGTGAATGAAGGGCAGCTTGGCTTTGAGGCCAGCAGCGAGACGGCCGAGACGCGTAACAGAGTGATCAGCGCACGCGAGGAATTGCCGCACCTGGCTCCCGAAACGGCGTCGCTGATTTCGGTGCAGACGGCGAGCCTCACCGACATTGCCGCGAAGCTCGCCTCTGGCGAACGGCTGCTCGACTACTTTCACGCCGGTGATGACCTTTACGCCTTCGTTGTCAACGGCACGGACGTCAAGGGCTTCAAGCTCCCAGCGCAAGGACTGGACGAGCAGATCCGTGCCTTTCGCGCTGCGATCGACACCGGCACCCCATGGGAAATCCAGGTAGCCGGACACGCGCTGTACGAGCGCGTGCTGGGTCCCCTTGCGGGAGCGATCCCAGGGCGCAAACTCACGATTTCTCCACACGGGGCGCTGCACTACCTGCCGTTTGCTGCATTGCTGGATACGGAGGACTCGCACGGGAACCATTTTCTGATAGACCGTTACAGCCTGCGGGTCATCCCGAGCGCGAGCGCGCTCGTGTACGTCAAGACCGACACACCCACGAAAGCTGGGAAGCTCCTGGCCCTGGGCAACCCCGACCTTGGAGACGCGCGCTTCGATCTGCCGAATGCCGAACGCGAGGCGTTGGAGGTAGCGCAAATGTTTCCCGCATCACGGGCATTGGTGCGCCAGCAGGCGAGCAAGACCGCTGTGAAGGAACTGGGCAGCAGCTTTGCGATACTGCACTTCGCCTCGCACGCGATGTTCAACCCGGACTCCCCGCTGAGTTCCGGGCTCTACCTCGCCAAAGGTAATGAAGCAGACGGTCGACTGACAGTCAGTGACCTGTACGCCATGCATCTGGATGTGCAGCTCGTAACTTTGTCAGCATGCGAGACGGGACTGGGCAAGGTGCTGAGTGGAGATGACGTGATGGGCCTGACCCGCGGGTTCCTGTACGCCGGCGCCCGAAGCGTGGTCGCCTCGCTCTGGTCGGTCGACGATGCGGCTACGGCGGAGTTGATGATCAGCTTCTACCAGCATCTGTCGAGCGATGGAACCCGCGAGGCGCTGCGGCTCGCGCAATTGCAGACGCGGCAGCACCACCCTGAGCCTCGACTCTGGGCTGCATTCGAAATCACTGGGAGCGGAGACTAACTTCTGCGTGTACCATCGACACGCGGGATCTCCGGAAGATCGGAGATTCATGATCGAATGTGCGGAAGTGGTCCGATGGGCAGAAACTGAATAGACCCTTCAGCGACGTTGCGGGCGCCCGAAACCTGTCGCTCAAAGGAGTAAAGGCGACGCTCGCATAGGGCATCCCGCCGGGTTCCCGGGACCGGTAACCGCCTTATTCAGCGCCGCTCGGCCTTTCGGTTAAGCTCCCCCCACGGAGGCGTTGAGAAGACTCCGGTGATCTGTCAGGGGTGGGCGCGCCTTGGCTGTGGGATCGCACGCGGTATTTTTAAGCTACGCCTCGCAGGACGCCGAGGCGGCCCAGAAGATTGCTGAGGCACTGCGCGCAGGCGGTATCGAGGTCTTTCTCGATCAGAGCGAGCTGCGCGGCGGCGACGCGTGGGATCAAACGATCCGCAAGCAGATCAAGACCTGCGCGCTGTTCGTTCCGGTCATTTCGCACGCCACTCACGATCGCCGCGAGGGGTACTTTCGTCTTGAATGGAAGCTGGCGGTTGATCGCTCTCACCTCATGGATGCCCAACTGACCTTCCTGTTGCCGGTCGTTATCGACGACACGCGTGACGATGATGAACGAGTGCCGGATCGGTTCCGAGAGGTGCAGTGGACTCGGCTGCCAGCAGGCGAGACGCCTCCGGCCTTTGTGGAGCGCGTACAGCGTCTACTGTCGCCGGAGCCAGCGACAACGGCGCGGGCGAGTGTGCCGCCAAGAGAGCACGCCCCGGCATCGTCGCGGGCGAAGCGCGCCCTGCCGGTAGTCATCGCCGGTGTGATCACGGTAGCACTGACCCTCGCTCTTGGGATTTTTGGTCTTGAGCGGCTGCGGGGAGCGAAGCCCAGCGTTCAGGGTGAGTCAATCGCAGTTTTGCCGCTCGCGAATGAGAGCGGCGACGCGAGTCAGCAATACTTCTCCGACGGGATCTCTGAGGATCTGATCACGGCGCTTTCGCAGTTCCCCGGGCTCAAGGTGATCGGCCGCAGCTCTTCATTCCTTTTCCGCAATTCCAAGGAGGATAGCCGCAGTATCGGTGCGAAACTTGGAGTCGCGCACCTGTTGGAGGGGAGCGTGCGCCGCTCAGGCGATGTGGTGCGGGTGAGTGCCGAGCTCATCAACACCACAGACGGCAGCACCCAATGGTCCGAGCGCTACGATCGCCCCTACAGGGATCTCTTTGCGCTACAGGATGAGATCACGCGCGCGGTGGCGGGGGCGCTCAAGGCCAAACTGCTGCGCGCTGAGCACGGCGCCACTGAGAGCGATCGGCCCCCGGGTGGAAGCCTCGAGGCGTATAACGCCCTGCTGCAGGGCCGATACTACTACGGACACGTAACAGAAGCTGACACGCGCAAGGCGATCGAGTTCTTCACGCACGCGACCGAGGTCGATCCGGGCTACGCGCTGGCGTGGAGCGAGCTTTCTCGGGCATGGGCCAACCTCGGTACGATATGGCTGGAGGGCGCGCCGGCGCAGGACGCGGACGGGAAGGCGCGTCGAGCGGTGGATCGCGCGCTTGCCCTTTCGCCCGAGCTCGCCGCCGCGCACGCTGCTCGGGCTTATTTGCTTATGGATGTTGATTTCGACTGGCGGGGGGCCGAAGCAGAATCTCGCCGTGCAGTCGAGCTCGCGCCAAACGACGGCTATGCGAGGTTTAATCTCGGGGTCCAGCTTGCCGCGCTCGGTGAGGTGGAGCAGGCGATTGCGCTTACGCGCCAAGCACTCACTACCGAACCGCTGCGAGCCAACTGGTACAACTGGCTCGCCGCTTATTTCGGGGGACTCAACCGGCTCGATGAGGCCGAGCAAGCGATCCAAAGGGCACTTGCATTACAGCCTGCTGCAGGATCCTTTCACCAACAGCTCGCCATCCTCGAGATCCAGCGCGGCAATGCTGAGGCGGCGATTGCCGCCGCCCGGCAGGAACCCCCGGGAGTTTGGCGGGACGATGCACTCGCCCTCGCACAGCAAATCGGCGCTGACCGGAGCGCTGCCGATGCCGCACTCAAGACGCTCATCGACAAGGATGCCGGCGTATCCGCCTTCCAGATAGCCGAAGTGTACGCGCTACGCAATGATGCGAAGGAGACCTTTGCGTGGCTCGATCGGGCCTGGAGTTACCGGGATGGGGGTATCACGACTCTGCTGTACGACCCGTTCATCCTGCGCTACAAGGACGATCCGCGCTTCGCCGCGTTCTGCCAGAAAGTTGGCTTGCCCGTACCGACAGGGGTTACAGGGCGGACATGATGGGCATTCCTTTGGAATCGAGCGTTATCGATGGCGACGCCCTCGCGTGCAGACTACGAATTACCCCCGAAATTGCCCGCTACGACATGGCGGCTTAAAAGTGCATCGGTCGGATACTCGTAGTGGGTAATTCTCGGCCGCTTTCCGGCGCAGTTCGCTCGCGTTCGTCGCAGTGCGCTTAGGACCAAAGCACCCGCCCCGGTTAGTGATCGATAGCGATCGATCGGATCATCTGATCCGGAGCCAAGTCAGGAATGGCTGCCTGCGGCACGGAGTGCGCGCTGAACGGCCCTGGGAGTCCGAGCGATCAACTGAAGATAGGCCCGACTGGGTCCCTCCGGTTGGCGCTTTCCCTGCTCCCAGTGCCTCAGCGTGTTAATACTGAAAGCGAATCGCGCCGCGAATTGTGCCTGCGTGACCTCCCAGCGCAGAGTCAGTTTGTGAACGAAAAGATCTGTCGCCAATCGCGTCTCATACTGATCACGTCCAGCCGTTCCTCCCAGCATGTTCATAGACGGCTTGGGGGAAGCACCCGACGGTAGTGTCCGGAAGGCCCTGAGCAGGACCTTAGGCATATTCGCGTACTGCATCATCGTGCAGCAGCAGCATGGCGAGCGGCAAGCGACGCAGCAGCGCCCGAGATCAAGACGCCCGAGTTCGGGGTGCTTTGGGGCGCCGCGGTCCCACCGAGCAAGGACGGAAGCGACCAGTGACCCCGGCAACCCTCGCGAGGGTCGGACTACGAATACTGACTGTTCGGCGAGCGTCCGAAGTCGACCCCAAGTGGTCCGATGACCCCTCCCGCTAGCCGCCGTTGAAACCTCTGAAATCCGGACGTTTGCTGAACTGCATTGCCTGATGGAGGCCCCGCAGGGCATTCTCTCTTGGCCCGTACAGGATCAAGGGTCGAGGATGGAGGGGGAGTCGGCTAAGCCAGCGAGCACACCGGTGGGAGCTGTGTTCCTAAGTTACGCCTCGCAGGATGCAGAGGCAGCTCGGCGCATTTGTGAGGCACTGCGCTCGGCGGGAGTTGAAGTCTGGTTTGATCAGAGCGCGCTCCGAGGCGGCGACGTCTGGGACCAGACGATCCGTAAGCAGATCAAGTCCTGCGTCCTCTTCATCCCGGTCATCTCGATGCACGCTCACGAGCGCGAGGAGGGCTATTTCCGTCTCGAATGGAAGCTCGCGGTAGACCGATCCCACCTGATGACCTCCAACAAAACGTTCCTGCTCCCTGTGGTTATAGACGATACGCGGGAGGACGATGAGAACGTGCCGGAGAGGTTCAAAGATATCCATTGGACGCGCTTACCTGCCGGCCAAACGCCTCTCGCATTCGTGCACCGCGTGCAGCGCTTGCTGTCGCCCGAGCCGTCAAGCACAAACCGGGCGGCAGCGCATGCCGTCCCCGGCGCCGCACGGCCGATCGGGGGGCCACGCCGGGCACCCCTGCCGCGGAACGGCGCGCTGCTGGCGATCGTTGCTGTGCTCGTCGCGGCAATCGGCTATCTGGCAATTAACCGATTTGTGCTGTCGAAGCGTTCAGTCACAGCCGCGTTCAATCCGCCCGCGCACTCGATTGCGGTGCTGCCCTTCGAAAATCTATCCGAAGATAAGTCCAACGCCTACTTCGCCGCCGGCATCCAGGAAGAAATTCTCAGCCGACTCGCCGGCGTGAGCGATCTGAAGGTGATCTCGCGCACATCGACAGAAAAATACAAAAGCCGGCCCGATAACCTCAGGACAGTCGCGACGGAGCTGGACGTGGCGAGTGTGCTGGAGGGGAGTGTGCAGAAATCCGGCGACACGGTTCGAGTCAACGTGCAGTTGATCGACGCCGGCCGCGATATGCATCTGTGGGCTAACATCTACGATCGCGATTTGAAAGACATTTTCGCGGTTGAAAGCGAGATCTCGCAGAGCATCGTCGATGCGCTCAAAGCCAAGCTTTCACCAAGGGAGACGCGAGCACTCTCCGTGCTGCCGACACGCAACAGCGCCGCCTATGATGCCTTTCTTAAGGGCGAGTACGAGCTTTCTCAAGCGCTCAAAGCCCAAACTGGCGCGCACTACGACAGTGCGGATGATTACTACCGGCAGGCGTTGAAGTTGGACCCCGACTTCGCACTTGCTTACGCCAAGCTGGCGATCGCGCGCATGAATCGACACTGGTTCGTGAAAGCGCTGACGCCGGATGAACTCACGGAAATCAAATCCGCCGCCGGTCATGCGCTTGAACTGCGGCAGAATCAAGCGGAAGCACACGAGGCGCTGGGCCTTTTTCACTATTGGGGTTACCGCGACTACGAAGGCGCACTCGTAGAATTTGGCAAGGTTCTGGCGTTACAGCCGAATAACACCGACGCGCACGTTTACAGGGCTGCGATCTACCGCCGCATGGGTGATTGGAGTCATTCGTTGCAAGATTTCGAGGGCGCTGTCCGACTGGGACCGCGCGACGCGCAAATCGCCGCGGAATACGGCACGACCCTGGTACTCCTCCGCCGCTTCGCGGATGCGGATCGCGTGTTGACACACGCGCTGGCGCTCGATCCGGCGGTCATGCAAGCAACGCGCTATCTCGTGTGGAATACGGTCAACGGTTATGGAGACATAGGTCGGGCACGCCGTATTTTCGACGCGGGGGCGCCGCCGGGTCTGATTCCGGAGCCAGCTCATGTCGCAGTCGATGTCGCCACGATCGATCCGCGCATCTACCTGTACGTTCTGGAACGCAGGTTTGCCGATGCGCTGGATGCGTGGAAGAAAATCCCGAGGTCGGGCGACAAGCGGATCCGCCAGCTTTTCGGGCAGATTACGGTGCGCATTATCGCCGGACAACGACCGCAAGCCCTGACGGACTGCCAGGAGCTACGTGAACTCCTGGAGCACGAGGAAGTACAGGATGTTGACAAGCCGGTACGTGCGATGCAGCAGAGTTGGGATGAGCTGTGCCTCGGCCACAGTGACGCGGCGGTTCGTTTGGCGCAGCGGGCTACCGAATTGCTGCCCCTGAGCCGGGACGCGTACTACGGGACGTTCTATCTTGCTGGGCTCGCGCAGATCGACGCGCAGACCGGTCACCCCGACGAAGCAATCGCACTGCTCCAGCAGCTCCTGGCAGTGCCGGGGACGGTCTCGATCGAGAGACTGAAGCTAGACCCGGTTTGGGATCCGCTGCGCCAAGATCCACGCTTCCAGAAGCTACTAACACGCTGATGAACGCGCGCTTAAACGGACCCAGCTCGCAAGGGACAAAGCCGCGAATTCCTGGGACTCCGCTGGAGCGATAGGATCTCGGATGAGAGTGTCGTACGGAACTACCACTTGGCCGGGGATCGGGTGCGCGTAACGAAATTCGAAGCCCGTGCCCTCACGCAGAGCAGGGGGTTGTTCTCCCGACTCGGCGTTCCTGCGCCCCATCATTGCGTGAATTTGCCGGCCGTTCGTCGCCGGGCGCGCCTTGCCACGGGGCCGCGCGGGCGCACTTGAAAATCACAAGATCGGGCAGCTGAAGGGGAGCCGAGCGTGCATTTGAGGGCAGTGTCTTCGTGACCGAACCAGCGCACGCAGTATTTCTGAGCTACGCCTCCGAAGATGCGGGGGCGGCTGAGCCGATCGCGACGGCCCTGCGCACAGCGGGCATCGAAGTCTGGTTCGACCGCGAGGAACTGCGCGGCGGCGATGCCTGGGATCACCGGATCAGAGAACAGATTCACGACTGTCGGCTGTTCATGCCCATTGTCTCGGCCCACACGGAAGCTCGGATCGAGGGCTATTTCCGGCGCGAGTGGAAGCTCGCGGTCGATCGGACGCACGACATTTGAAAGCAGCTATGAATAGGCATGTTCCCTGGGAAATGAACTTCATTGCGCGGTCGATCGAGCATTCAGTTTTCCTGGCAATCCTCCTGATGCCGATCGCGGCCTTCGCAGGATCCGCCTTTGATGGTACCTGGAGAGAGCGCCACGCACGCCCAAGTTTCGACGCGCCACCCGTGTCGTTCATCATCAACGACGCAATAATGGAATGCGCTACGTGTGTTCCGGCAATCAAGGTGAAGGCAGATGGTGCGGATCAGGCGGTCGCCGGTTACGAGAGCTATGACTCGATCGCCACACGTGTTATTGATGATCACTCC
>Ga0187783_10003940_pt1 | contig 10966 bp, 10 predicted proteins | sample 1015_SJ02_MP02_2_FD_132471 | JGI IMG/M metagenome (GOLD analysis project Ga0187783, IMG submission 132471) | Tropical peat soil microbial communities from peatlands in Department of Meta, Colombia - 1015_SJ02_MP02_20_MG | ecosystem: Environmental > Terrestrial > Soil > Wetlands > Peat | place...
CGGCCGACGCCGGCCGCAGATGGTCAGCTCGACCTCGGGATGAGCCACCAGGTTGAGGTACCAGTCGGGATCACGGTCATCGCCACCCTTGGAGGCCACCAGCACCACTCGCTCACCGTCGATGACCGGCGCGGTGAGCATGGTCGAACGCGGGCGCCCCGATTTGCGTCCCACCGTGTGCAGTTCGACGACCGGCATCCCCAGGGTCGAGCCCAGCACCTGGCCGCCGCTGAGGTGCACGATGGCCCGGTGGACCCGGCTCATCGTCTTCAAGCTGACATCGGCCAGATACTGCTGCAAGTCCATGGGGTGACCTTAGATCTCGACCGGCCCGCCGCCAACCCGGAAGAACCGTGCGATTCAGCCGAGGATGCCAGCCATGCGGCCAGCTGCCTGCACCAGCGACCAGCCACGCCACAGCCTGCCGCCAAAGTCGTGCTGTCACGCCGCCGACCGGTACATGCCGGGCCTTCGTCCGGCGGGCTGGGCCGCACCTGCCGGGCCCGGCCGGAGCTGCCGGGGGGCCGGCCCGGTCAGGTGTGCGGTCAGATCCTGGCTGGCCATACCGCCGGCCACCATCCGGGTTCCCGCGCAATGCCCTTGCCCGTGCCTGGCCTGGGCGCGGCGGTGCCGGCGCAGCGAATGGCACAAGGCCGCCGCCACCAGCGTGAACGCGGTGACCGCAACAGGAACAGACAGGCTGGCAATCTGCGCCGCCAGCTGGAGCGAGGCCGCACCGACGGCGCAGACCATGACCGCAGCGGCCGCGTAATCCGCCGCGCGCCGAATCATCCCCCGCGCCCTAGCGCACACGCCAGCCACCCAGGGCAGCCATGCCGCCCTGGCGTTCTCCCGGGTAACGATGGCAGCCACTTCGCCTCCCCCAGTTACCGATATGACCAGTTGCTCCCAGCATGCTGGGCGGCGCGACGACAGGCAGTCACCTGGCCGACGCCGGTGCTGTCAGCTTCCCGACGCCGGCACGGTCCAGGCCGGCCGGCTGACCGCCGCGTCCAACCAGCCGGAGCGCCCACCGCCAGCCCTGATACATGGGCCTGCTGGGCTGCGCCGCCGGGGGCGGCGGTGAACGTACACCGGCTGGGCGGTCTGGCCGCGCGTGGCGTAAGGGAACGGTCAAGGGTGGAAGTCCGGGTGACCGAACAATCCCGGCAGCCCTCCGGTGTGCATGAAAACGGTGCGGTCTTGGCGCTTGATGCGCCCGCCGGCGACGCGTGCGATCAGGCCGGCCAGAGCACGTGCCGTATAGGTGGGGTCGAGGAAGATGCCCTCGGTGCGGGCGGCCAGCCTCATCGCCTCCCGCGCGGCCGTGGTCACCGCGGCATAGCTGGCGCCTACCTGGCCGTCGTCGAGCTGCAGGTCCGCGGGCCGCACCCGGACGTCAGGCATACCGTCAAGAAGCTCGTTGAGCCTGGCGCCAGGATCGGCCACCGCGCCAGTGTCGATGCCGATGACGCGTTCGGCACCGAGGCCGGCGACCAGTCCGGCCATGGTCGCGCCGGACCCGAACGCGACGATGACATGGTCAAGGCCGGGCAGCTGGGCGAGCAGCTCGCCGCTGCAATCCACGTAGGCCTGCGCGGCATAGGAGTTAGAGCCACCATGCGGGATGACATGCGGGATTCCGCCGTCCTTTCGCACCTTCGCGGCCTGCCGCTCGACCTCGCGGCGCACCTGGTCCGCTGTGGCCGGGCCGGTCCAGACAAGCTGGGCGCCGGCCAGCAAATCCAGCACCAGGTTGCCGGCCGGGATGTCCGGCTCCTCTCCTTGCAGCACCAGCACCGACCGCAGTCTCAGACGTGCGGCGGCAGCCGCGGTCACCCGGGCATGGTTACTCTGCGCCGCGCCGCTGGTAATCACCGTCGTCGCGCCGGCGGCCAGTGCCTGCGCACACGTGTACTGGAGCTTGCGGACCTTGTTGCCGCCGCCGCCAAGCCCGCTCAGGTCGTCGCGCTTTAGCCACAATGCATCAGCGGCCAGCCCCACCGCGGCGGCTAGACGCGGAGCAGGCTCCAGCGGGGTCGGCCAGCTACCCAGCAAGACCGGCGCTGGCCGCGCATCGGCAGGCATGACTGGAAACTACCCAAACCAGACGCCGCGCACCGGCAGGACCCTTGGGGCGTGGAGTGTTATGGCCGGGAGTGCCTGTTCCGCTCGCGTCGTGACCACTGGCGGGCGGGCCGCCAGCCGAGGGTGGCGGCGGCCGAGCAGTCGATGAGCGCGGCCCAGGCATCGGCGCGGTAGCGGGCCGGGTCGGTGACTGGCACGCCGGGGGCGAGCAGGGCGGCGAGCTCGAGGCTGGGCGCGGTCGCGGCGATATCGGCCGCGCACAACAGCGCCCGGTGATGGCCGTCCAGCGGAACCGTCAGCGCGCGGCGGACGGCGGCGGCCACGTCGCGCACATCCACGAACGCGCCGTACTCCCAGAACGGCTCCCATTCCGACCGTGGCCGGGCGCGCCACCGCTCCTCGACCCGGGCGTACTGCGCCTGGTCCCAGACCGCCACCGGGCGCAGGCACACCGTGGCGATCCCCGTCCGCGCGGTGAAACCCTCACACAGATCCTCGGCCAGGCGCTTGGACAGGCCGTACGGGCGCATCGCCCGGCGCGGATGGGCGTCATCGACGGGGAAGTAATCCGGTAGCCGCTCGCCCTCGGCGGTCCCGAACACCTGCGCGCTGGAAAAGCAGACCACCCGGGCCACGCCGGCGGCTTCGGCCGCAAGCAGAACATGCCAGGTGCCCAGCACGTTCACCGCCATGATCTCCTCCGGGCTCCCGGCGCTGTCGTGGGCCAGCGCCGCCAGGTGCACGACCGCCGCGCAGCCTCGGGCCGCCAGGCGGACGGCAGCTAGGTCTAGGACGTCCGCGCCGTCGACGCGGTCGAAGCCGGTCACGTCGTACCCGCAGCGCCGCAGAAAGGCCGCGACCGGCACGCCTACCAAACCGCGATCCCCTGTGACCAGAACCCGCACCCCGCCATCATCCCGCCGGATCGATAAGCCAGGGAAACCGGCCAGCTGCCCACCCGGACTACCGCTTCTGCCCCTGCGGGCGCCGACGATCGGCGCGCGGGAGCGGGCATCGAGCAGCTCGGCGCCGAGGCAGCGAAGCGATCAGGCCTCACCAATCAATGACCGCGCCTCCGCGGGGCCGACTACGAGATCGTGAAGGTCGCCGCCCACCTCGAGCCGGCCCGACTGTTCGATCCCGCCGGCCTTCACCGGCTCGAAGCCGGCCGTTCGTATCAACCGCTCGACCTCCTGGCCGGCACGGTCGTCGTCGGTCACGTAAAAGAGGACCGCTGGCTCCGGTGACCGGTTGCTAGAGGACTCGAACAGGTCGGCCGAGAGCGTTCCGAACGCCATGGCCAAGCGCGCCCCGGCCGGCAACCATCCGGCTACAACCTTCCCAGAGGATTGCCCTTCCGGCACGACACGTCGGAGGTTACCTTGCGCGTCGACGGTGAGCGGGTTGCTCGGAACGACCACGAACTTGTCGGTTAGCGGGTCGGCGATCTCGTCTATGACGCTTTTCAGCACGGTAAACCGCAGCGCCAGGACGACGGCATCGGCGCCATGCAACGCGTCTCGGTTGTCGACGGCGACGACCGCAGCACGACCGATCTCCGCAGCCAGCGTTCGTGCCGACTCCTTGTCGGCGCTCGAGAGCCGCAGGGTCTCGCCGCCTGAGGCGAGCTGGCGGGCGACGACCGATCCGATCCCTCCGGTGCCGATGATCGCGGTGGTCATGGCCGAAACCTCCTCTGCGTCACAGTACTAACAACGGCGGCCCGGGGCATCGGCCCGAGCCGTCTCGCAGCGCCGCGCTCAGAGCGGGGAGTGGCGGGGAGCACGCAACAATCGCACCAGCGAGGTGCCCTCTCGGCTCGGCCGCGTGGTAGCTTCAAGAACTCCCATCGTCCCAGTTCAGAGGGCACCTTTTGGGTCGACGCACCCGGTTGAACCGCTACTGGTCGGCTGGCGTACTCGATGGCCAGTGAGCGGGCGTCCAGTCCCCCTCTGGGTCCGTGGTCTGCCCCACTTCGATCAGATGACCGTCGGGATCGCGGATGTAGCAACGGATCTCGTACTGGTGCTGTTTCGGCGGCGTCAGGAATTCAGCACCCCGGGCGCTCCATTCGGCGTACACGGCGTGGATGTCCTTGACCCGGATATTGATGAAACTGCTGACCCGGTCGGGATCGCGTGGCGTCTCGAGGGTGACCGCCGGCTTGTCGTCGGTCGGGCCTCCGCCGACATTGATGATGATCCAGCTGTTGGATAGTGCGACATAGGTCAGCCCACCTGGGCCGGAGAAGGCCACCCTGCCGCCGAGTACTTCGGTGTAGAAGCGCCGAGAGCGCTCGACATCGTCCGAGACGATGAAATGGGCCAGCACAATTCCCTCTGGGGGCGGTGGGAGCTCGGCCACCTGGCACCTCCTCTGGTTGGGTCTCACATCCCGCTGACGACGGGTCTGCAGCCGATGCTACTAAGGACGCGGATGCCGTCTCTCCCCGGCTGCTAGCCGAGGCGCGGACTGGCGGCCAGGCCGGGTCTACTTCCTGACGCTTCTTGAACCCTCGCGGGGACAACCGGTCTCTGGCCCTTACCGCCAGGTCGGCCAGTCTCCGCCACCGTAGGTGCGCTCGGGCACCAAGGTCGACCGATTTTCGGCCGACCGGATCCCGCGCCACGCTGGTCACCCATCACACGCCACGTCAGCACCCGGATCGCGTCCGTCGGTGGCGTTGGCTAGCTTCTTTGGGTATGACGTGGAAACCGGAACTTGAAGAGGTGCGCCGCCGGCAGGCCCTGGCGGAGCGGATGGGCGGCCAGGAAAAGGTCCGGCGTCAGCGTGAGGCGGGCAGGCTCACGGTGCGTGAGCGCCTAGCCGCGCTGCTCGATGACGGCTCGTTCCATGAGATCGGGGCGCTGGCAGGAACGGCCGTTTATGACGACGAAAACGAGCTGGCGGACTTCACGCCGGCCAACTTCGTCACTGGAACCGGGCGGATAGATGGCCGCAAGGTTGTCGTGGGCGGCGATGACTTCACCATCCGCGGTGGCGCCGCGGATGCCGCGATCGCCGGCAAGCAGGTGTATGCCGAGCAGCTCGCGAACCAGATGAGGCTCCCGCTGGTGCGGCTGATCGAAGGCACCGGCGGGGGCGGCAGCGTGAAGATGCTGGAGCAGATGGGCCACACCTACGTTCCGGTCAATCCCGGCTGGGATTACGTCGTGGATAACCTGTCGACCGTGCCGGTCGTCGCCGCGGGCCTGGGTCCTGTCGCCGGCCTCGGCGCGGCCAGGCTCTGCGTCGCGCACCTGTCAGTGCTGGTGGAAGGCATAGCGCAGCTGTTCGTCGCCGGGCCCCCGGTGGTGCGTGGCGGGGCCGGGGAAGACGTCACCAAGGAAGAACTGGGCGGGGCAGCAGTGCACGGCCGTAACGGTGCCGTGGACCTGGTGGCGGCCTCGGAGCAAGAGGCGTTCGGGATGATCAGGCGCTTCTTGTCGTATCTGCCGCAAAGCGCTTACCAGCGGCCGCCGGTGATCTCCTGCACCGATCCGGCTGGACGGCGTGAGGACATGCTGCTGTCCGCGATACCCCGTGACCGCCGGCAGCCCTACCGGATCCGGGACATCCTGAAAGCGGTGTTCGATGCCGGCTCGGTCATGGAGGTGCAGCGTTACGGCGGGTCAATCGTGACCGCGCTGGCCCGCCTGGATGGTCACCCGGTCGGCGTCGTGGCCGGGGACCCGTATGCGGCCGCAGGCTGCCTCACCGTCGAGGGCTCGGAGGCGGTGACCCGGCTGGCTGATTTGTGCTCGACGTTCCACCTGCCGGTCGTGACGTTCACCGACCAGCCAGGGCTGCTGATCGGCACCCGCGCCGAGCAGCGCGCTACCATCCGGCACGGCGTGCGGGCGATCAGCGCCATCTACCAGTCAACCGTGCCTGGTGCCGAGGTGATCGTGCGCCGCGTCTTCGGTGTTGGCGGAGCGGGTATGACCAACCGGCACCGCCTCATCCGCCGGTGGGCCTGGCCGTCGGCCGACTGGGGCTCGCTGCCGGTCGAAGGCGGGGCCGAGGCCGCCTACCGAGCCGAAATAGAACGCTCAGACGATCCAGCCGCCACCCTGGCCGGTATCCGGGTCCGGCTCGACGCCGTGCGCAGCCCGCTGCGGACCGCCGAGCGGTTCGGCATCGAGGAGATCATCGACCCGCGCGAGACCAGGCCGCTGCTGTGCGACTGGGTACACGACGCCTACGCCGCGCTGCCGGCCAGCCCGGGCAAGCCCTCATTCGGCACCCGGCCCTGAGCACCCGGACATCCAGGGGAAGACGATGCCCTCCATCCCCACACACCTTCCGCTTGGCTATACTCCGGGTCCGGTCGTCGCCGGCTGGATGGCCTGCAGCGCTTTCAGCAGCGCCGGGTTGGACACCCCGGACCAGTCCTGGGCGAACAGCCCGTAGCCGGCGCGGTCGCCGAGCGCCCACTGCAACTGGTTAACCTGCGGAGTGGTGCCCTGGCACATCGTCCCGTCCAGCTGCCACCAGCACCAGTCCACGTCGGTTTGCCCGGCCCAGCCAAGGAAGTTGTTGAACCATTCCCCGAGGTTCCCGTCGGACGGGCTGGATGCCCCGATCACGGTGGAGGCGCCGACGGCGGCCAGGCTGTCGTTGCCGGTGCCGAATTCCCCGATCCATACCGGGGCCGTCCCGTCGGTCAGCAAGAACCCGCCGGCGTTGTCCATCGCGGTGATGTAGTCGGCCTGCGACTGCCCGGCCGGGTGATACCACGAGTAATCGTGCAGCGAGTACACCACGCGGCTCCCGTGAGCGGGGGTGACCAGCTTGGTTCTGGTACCGGTCAGGTCCGCCGCATAAGACAGTCCCTCGCAGAAGAACAGCGCATCGGCGTCCACTGATTGAATGGCCGTCGCGGTGTTGGTGTAGAGCTGGCAGAAGTCGGTATCCGGGTTCTCGTCTCCCCACGACGGGGTATAGACGGTTCCGCCGATCGTGGCCTTCCTCGGCTCGTTCTTCAGGTCATAGCCGATGACCAGGGGATTATTGGCGAACGCGGCCGCCACCGTCAGCCAGTCGCTGTTGAACCTTGAAGCCGGCCAGTTCTGGTTCCACCACAGCCCGTTCCCGTCATCCTCCGAGCAGCACCAGCCCTGGTAGAGCAGATGGCAGTTCGGGATCACCATCAGGCCTGCCTCGGTCAGCGCCTGCACGCACGCCACGTACACCTGCCACGGGGTGGCGCCGGTCAGATCCGGGTTGGCGGCGACACCGGCCGCGGCCACCGGGGAGTTCCAGGTCACCGTCTGCAGCGCGAACGGGAACCGGACGCTGTTGAATCCCCATTCCGCGATCTGGCCCGCGATCTCGGCGCGATTCTGGTAATTCAGCCCGCCGGGCGTCATCGCGTCCTGGTGAGCCCCGGCCCAATTGACCCCGGCGAGCTTGACCCGGTCGCCGTTATCGTCTGTGATCCAGCGCCCGGAAACCGACAGCGGAGTGGCTATGGCCATATAAATCACCCTCCGGTACTTAAGGCGCAGCCTAACGGCTCGGGCTTGAACCGCGTCCAGGTTCATGCCGATTTCTCCGGCACAATCGCGACGGGCTTGCGGGTGACGCGACCAGCGCGCCCACGCGGCTGACGGTTCGCGCTCTCCGCCTACACGGAGCACTCAGGCGCGACCGAGATACACTTAACGAACATGTCCGTCATGCCGTACTCATTCGCCGCCGCGGACAGCGTGCTCGCGGTGCTCCGGTGATCATGCGATGGTCTCGTCCGGAGGCGGACTCGCTGCTGATTTCGGTTTAGGCTGGCGACTGTGCGTATGCTTTCACCCCGGCACGCAGTCCGGGTTCTCCTTGCGATCATGATGGCCCTGCTAGCAGCGGGCGCGGCCGTCCTCCTTTCCCACGCCGGCGGCACGCATCCGCGCGTGGCTCCCCAGGTCAATTCGGCCGGCCGGGCCAGGTCCGTCACGCGGGCCGCCTCGGTCACGCGGGCCGCTTCCGGAACGCGGACCGCTGCGGGAACGCAGGCCGTCTCGGCCAGGCAGGCCGTCTCGGCCAGGCAGGCCGCGCTCGCCGCGGCTGGGCCTGCAGGCATCCAGGTGACCGGCGCCGCTTTGGCCAACGCGGCCACCGGCCAGGTCCTGTGGAGCCGTGGCCTCAACACCGAACGGCCTATCGGCAGCATCGTGAAGGTCATGACCGCGCTGGTGGTAATCCAGGCGGGCGATCTGAGCCGGGAGATCACGGTACCCCAGTCGGTCATCGCCTACCTGGACAGCCAGAACGGGCCGAGCACCGCGGGCTTGATCGTCGGCGACCGGCTAACCGCGCTGGAACTGCTCGAGGCGCTGTTGCTGCCGTCCGGCTGCGACGCCGCGTATACCCTCGCGCAGGCCTACGGTCCCGGGATCAACGCGTTCATCGCCAAGATGAACGCAGAAGCCCAGAGGCTCGGCCTGACCGACACGTACTTTTCGAACTTCGATGGCATGCCGTGGCCGAGCGAGTACTCGACCTGGTCGACGCCCGCGAACCTGATCACGCTGGGCCGGTATGCGATGAGCTACCCGGTGTTCAGCACGATCGTGAGCCAGGTCAGCTACTCGCTCCCGGCCGGCCCCGGCCATCACGGCTATGTCTGGCAGAACACCAACCCGCTGATCGGCGCCTACCCCGGCGCGACCGGGATCAAGACCGGTGACACGCAGGCGGCCGGCAACTGCCTGCTGTTCGAGGCGGCCCAGGACGGCCTGACCTTGATCGGCGTGACGCTCGGCACCCCCGGCGACGACATCACCGCCACAGGCCCGGTCGCCACCCAGGTCCTGAACTGGGGCTTCAGTCACTTTTGAGCAAACGCTTGCCAGCCAGCGGCACGGCCGGATGGAACGGAAGCGGCAACGAGCCGGGTGAACCGCTTCCAGGACGCCGTCAGGGTCTGAGCCGGTACTGGACCGCGACGCGCTGGCGGGCGATCGGGTTGATTGCCTCCTCGATGACCTTGCGATGCGCCGGGTGATTGCGGTAACGAAGGTAGCTCTCCTCGTCATCGAAGTCGCCCACGACCGCGAAATCGGCGTTTCCCGCGATGATTCCCGCGTCAGGCCCGATCTGGTAGTCGCGGAGCTCGCCGATCAGCGGCCTGAGCGCGTTGAGCTCGGTCTCCACCCGCCGGACCTGCTCCTCGGTCGCCTCCGGCACCCAGGAGATCAGCACCACGTGTCTGATCATCCGGTCTCCTCCTTCGTCTGCTCCATTCCCTTTGACTCCGGGTCTCGTGCCGGTGCCGTCACGGGCCTGCATGTCACCGCGGGGGTTCCGGGATTGGCGTGGCGGGGCGGCGCTGCAGCGCCAAGTACAACAGCGCGGCGACCGCGAAGGCGACAATGAACCCGAGGTCGGCCTGGTGCAGCGGGCCGAACGCGAAGTAGCCGACCACGTCCTTGAACGCCGGGTGGCTGGCGACGAAGTCATACCCGGCGGTGGTGTTCGAGAACGGGATCGACGCGGCGAACCCGGCCACGAACGCGATCAGCGCCGGGGCGCTCCACCGAAGCTTGGCGAAGTCCCGCAGTTCTCCCACGTCGACCCGGCCGCGGCGGCGGACCCAGTCCACGACGACCACGCCGAGCCAGGCAGAGATCCAGTAAGTGAAGAACAGCAGCAGGTTCTCGACCTTGTCGTACAGCGCGCCCGGCGCGTACAGGAACCACGCGGAGAACCCGAACGCCGCGGCGCCGTTGACCAGCGCGATCGCCGGCCGGCGGACGGTGATCCCGGCCGCCTGCAGGGACAGCGAGCCGGTGTAGTCGTTCACGACGTCCGCGGCCACGGTGGCCAGGTAGATCGCGATCATCGCGAGCACGCCGAGCGCGCCGCCGCCCATCAGGTCGCGGATCGCGGACGCGGTGCCGATCGTCCCCGCGCTCACCACCCGGTGCGCCACCGAGAGGCCGAGCAGCATCATCCAGGTGAGGCCGCCGGCCACCGCGGCAAACGTGTACCAGAAAATTTTGCGCCGCGAGACGCTGGCCGGGAAGTACCGGGAATAGTCGGCGGCGTACGGCGCCCAGGCGTAGCCATCGCTCCCGGCGATCACCAGCATAAGGAAGAACAGGCCGATCGCGTCGGCGCCGTGCGCCGTGGCGTGCAGGGTGGTGGTCCCGCCCGAGGTGATCACCCGGATCGTGATGATGACGAAGATGATGCCGAGCACCCAGCTCATCCACTTCTCGAACATGTGGATGACCTCGTGCCCGAGCACCGAGATCACGGCCTCTCCAGCGAAGATCAGCAGCAGGCCGAGCCAGTAAGGCGCGTGGATGAGCAGCTTGAGCGCGGTCGCGCCGAACACGTTGTTGAAGGCGATCCAGCCGATGGTAGACGCCCAGTTGACCACGCCGGGCAGCACGTTCGACTTGCCGAACGCGGCCCGGGACAGCGGCATCTGGCCCATGCCGGTGCGCGGCCCCCAGGTGCACAGGGCCGCCACGACCAGGGCACCGATGATGTTGCCGATCACGATCGCGGGCAGCCCCTGCCAGAAGCTCAGCCCGAGGCTGGCCGCCAGCACTCCGATGAACAGCGCGGACGGGGTGAACTGCGGCGACAGCCACATCGTGAAGATCCGGGACGGGCGGCCGTAGCGCTCAGGTCCCGGCACCGGCTCCAGGCCGCGCAGTTCCACGCGGACATCGTTCTCGCGAGTCGGGCCGGCCGGCCGCGGCCTGGCTGCCTGGCGGGTGGTGGCCATCGCTTCCTCCTAATGCCTTTCCGGTGACGGCCGCCTCACTGCGGCCGGGGGACTGGCTGGACCCCGCCCCCGCTCGTCGGCGCCGGGGGCCGGAACGCGGCGAACGGATTGGTCACCACCAGTGAGGTGGCGGCGAAACGGTAC
>Ga0187783_10003941_pt1 | contig 10966 bp, 12 predicted proteins | sample 1015_SJ02_MP02_2_FD_132471 | JGI IMG/M metagenome (GOLD analysis project Ga0187783, IMG submission 132471) | Tropical peat soil microbial communities from peatlands in Department of Meta, Colombia - 1015_SJ02_MP02_20_MG | ecosystem: Environmental > Terrestrial > Soil > Wetlands > Peat | place...
CGTAAGCCCCATTGCACGCATTTCGATACGGATCGGCTCCAAAGTAAATCCACCACCAAATATATCCCACGCATAGGCAGCCACCATGCCGCCCGGGCGCACTACCCGCGCCATCTCAGCAACGGCTTTAGCCGGATCGGGGACAAAGAAAATCACCAATGCCATTATGGCCGCATCAAACTCATCTGCCGGGAACGGGAGTGCCATTGCATCCCCAAGATCGAACTTTGCCAGACGCGCGGCGAGCCGCTTGCGCGCAAAGTCGAGTTGGGCCTCCGACGGGTCAATGCCATTAACTAAGGTCGGCGCACACCTTTCGACGAGGAGTTCGGTGAAAGCGCCAGTGCCGCAACCAGCGTCGATCCATTTCAAGCCCAGGGGTGCCGCCAGCCAATCGAGAAAAACAATCCCCACCCGCCGGCTCCAATCTCCCATATACCGCTCATACGAGAGCCCGTCGTCGAAGCGGATTTGAAGTTCAGCCATCAATGCCTCGTTTAGATCAGTTTACATGCTGCGCCGACAGCGGTGAATGCGATCCGTTACGGGATGTCACGAACATTTTGATCCAAGTCCGCTTTCGGGGCCGAAGCGGACATTCGGCCGGTTAGTCCTTATTTGTCACGCAGCGGACATCCAAACGAGGGCGGAATGTCTGCTTTCCGAGGTAAAGCGGACGTCACGCAGATGCACCTCAATGTCCGCTAATGACCCAAAGCGGACATTGCACTGTAAGGCGGGCTAGGGCTGCCTGACCGGGCCAATCTGGGGCGCATGCACCGGCTCGGCCATGCCGAAGAACACCGTGACGCCCTGGCCGCCACAGAGAGTCGAAAGCGCCTCAGGTGGAACATCGAAGCAACTAGGCAAATTCTGCCAGTGCATGATAACCGAACAGGTCAAGATCAAACCAATCGTTCCCGTCCACCACAGGGAATTCATGCCAGAAGCGGACAAGGATTGGATGGCACTAGCTCAATGGATGGCCAGCGGAGCCAAAAAGTCGTTGTTGCTCGCTCCGTTTTCCCCTCGCGCTCGGACGTAGACGGCACCAGCCATGATGTCGTCACTCCGCCACAGTAGTTGAATGTTGGATGGGGCGAGATTCGTGCGGTTAGCGCGCGCGCCGTCACACCAACGGCTTTAGCACTTTGGGGAACGTGCCATGAAAAAGAGAACGTTAATGGCGACAAGCGTCGCGGTGAGCGCGCTTTGCGTCATCACGGATGCCTCCGCAATCGCCGGGCATGGGGGCGGGGGTGGTGGCGGCGGCTGGCATGGGGGTGGGGGTGGTGGTGGCTGGCATGGGGGTTGGGGCGGAGGCGGTGCATTTCACGGATTTGCTGCCCGTGGTGGCTTGGCCCCCATGGGTCGTGGGTGGAGTGGCCACGCACTAAGCGCTCATGGGTGGTCTCACTCGCATACACCATTCGCTAGTCACGCCATGAGCGGCAACGGTCATCAATTCGCTTCGCATAATTTCAGTCACAATCAGTTCGCTCACAACCAATTCGCTCACAATCAATTCGCGGCGCAGAATTTCCACGGTCTGAACAATTTCAGTAAGACGGGATTTAATCGCAATGCATTCGGCAACAACGCCAACTGGAACCATTGGGGCGGGCACTTCTGGGGCGCGGGATGGAATCATTGGGGCTGGGGATGGGGTTGCTGGGCCGGGCCAGTCTTCTGGCCGTTCCTCTTAGGTGATGTATTCTCATTCGTGTTCTGGCCGTATGCTTATTACGACCCGTTTTGGTGGTATGGTCCTCCGTTCATCTTCGCCAGCATCTTCGCGCCCGGTCCGTATTTCGGGCCCGATTATGGCTACGGGCCCGATGACTACGGTTATTGGTACGGGGCCGGTGATTACGGCTATGCCGGCTCACCCAACGTCTACTACGACAGCCCACGCAGCGGCGGCGGCTATAGCATTGCCGCGCGCGGAGGTAACGCGGCCAAGACCGAGCAGGCGGATCGCGAAGCGCTCGCCGAGACCAATACCGCGGCGGTCGAAAGTTGCACCGGCCTAGCGCCGGGCGTGACCAATCTGCCGATTGATCAGATCCGACAAACCGTCCATCCGACAGCTGATCAGGAAGCGGCTCTCGACGATCTCAGTGCGGCATCGACGCGAGCAAGCGATGTTATCAAGTCGTCGTGCCCAAGTTCGGTTCCGCTCACACCAATTGGCCGCCTCGACGCTGCCGATCAGCGACTGGATGCGACCATCAAGGCCATACAAGTTGTCCGCTCGCCACTTGAGAGGTTTTACGAGGCGCTGAATGATGAACAGAGGCAGCGGTTCAACGCAATGAACGGCTCGACCACGGGCGCTCCTTCGACCGGCAATATGGTGGCCGCGTGCAGTCAGGGAGCGGGTAACTTCATCGACCTGCCGGCGCAACGCATTGAACAGGTGGTTCAGCCGACTGCGCAACAGCAGAGCGCCTTCGATGATCTCAAGAAGGCAGCGCAAAAGGCGGGCGACCAGCTGCAATCGTCGTGTCCGACCGCGGTGCCGAACTCGCCAGTGGCGCGGGTCGATACGGTTCAAACACGGCTAACCGCGATGGCGGACGCGATCAAGTCGGTTCGCCCTGATCTTCATAACTTCTACGCCTCGCTGAGCGACGAGCAGAAGGCGAAGTTCAACACGATAGGCCCACCGCCGCAGGCCACATCGTCCCCGCCGCAGCGTCAGAGTGGCGACCAACGATAGTCCGCTTTTGGCACAAAGCGGACATCCAGATCCGCTTACGCAATGTCCGCTTTCGGGGGCAAAGCGGACATCTGGCTGACGCGCCTCAATGTCCGCTTATGATCCAAAGCGGACATCAGCGGCTCAAAATTGCTGCCGTGCAACTTGACCCGGAACCCCATTCATGTTGCTGCCTTGGTCCCGCATCGAAGTCGTCATCCGGCCCGATGCCTTCACGATGAAGAGTCCATTCAGTGCACGAAACGACACTGCAGGCCCGGTTGTTCGAGAGCGCGCCTGATCTGCCCGAGGGCATGCGCTACGCCGCCGAACTGATTTCAGCCGATGAAGAGCGCGCGCTGCTGGAAGTGCTGCCCGCGCTACGCTTTAAGGAATTCGAATTCCACGGCTTCCTCGGCAAGCGTCGCAGCGTGTCGTTCGGCTGGCACTATGATTTTAACGGCGGCGGCCTCAAGCAAGCCGGCGAGCTGCCCCAATTTCTGCTGCCGCTTCGCAAGCGTGCGGCGGAATTCGCGAGCCTTGAGCCGTCAGCACTCGAACATGCACTGCTAATTGAATACCGACCTGGTGCCGGCATCGGGTGGCACCGGGACCGCCCGCAATTCGGCGACGTCATCGGGATTTCGCTACTTGCGCCGTGCACCTTCCGTCTACGCCGCAAGGAGGGCTCAAGATGGACGCGTCGGGCCCTCGCGGCCGAGCCGCGTTCGGCGTATCTATTGAGTGGCGCTTCACGAACGGAATGGGAGCACAGCATTCCACCGCTTGAGACGCTGCGGTATTCGGTGACATTTCGGACGCTACGCGGAACCCCGCGCAGATCCGCACGCTGAGGCTAGTCTTGGACGACTCATTAAATTTCATCGCAGAGACTACCGGGTACCACGACCCATCGCGGACATAGCCGAAAGTTTGCCCCTGACTCGTAGCGGACATGAGCGCTCAGGATTGCTGCCGCGCAAAGTGACCCCTGAACCCCATTTCGCCAGTCGCAAATCCCTGCTGTAATCGCACTCATGATCGCAGCCCCTTGAGCGAGGAAAACATGTCTAATTCGTCCACCGAAACACCGCTACCGAAACAACGGTTTTTAATGGTCGTTTTCGCAGCAACGGCAATGCTCGTTGGGAGCGCCGCGCGTGCTGCCGAGTACGATGTCGGCTCAATCCACATCGCACAGCCGTGGGCTCGTGCCACACCCAAGAGCGCAAAATCCGCCGCTGGCTACATGACGATCACGAACAAGGGCGCGACACCGGATCGGGTCAATTGCGTGTCAAGTGACGCCAGCGCGCAATGCCAAATACACAGCATGACAATGGAAGGCGGCGTGATGAAAATGCGGCCGGTCGAGGGCGGCCTCGAAATCAAGCCAGGCGAAACCGTTGCGCTTGCGCCAAGGGGGGGCTTGCATGTGATGCTGGAAACCTTGAAGCATCCACTGGAAGCGGGCGAGACCGTCAAAGCGACGTTAAAATTCGACAAAGCTGGCACGGTCGATGTGGAATTTCCGGTCGTCGCAATCGGCGCTCAGGCGCCTGGCACGGCTGCCGGCGGCGGCAGCAGTATGAAGATGCAAGGTACCGGCGGCGGCATGATGCAAATGGACAAGCACTAACGGCTGAACATCACGCTCGGCTTGCCTAACCGCGCACACCTGCGGCCTTTTTTGCACCAATCAACGGTAGCTAATCCTTTGCGGCTTTGGCTGTTTGATTACGCAGGGACAAAATGTAGAGAAATTCGGAACTGAAACGCACAGAAATGTGAATTCCAGTTCCGAGGTTTGCCTGTTTTGTGAGCGATGTGACTACAGGCTGCATTTGGGTGCAGAGGTGCGCGCGTGCGTAAAATATATGCTTGGCCTTCTTCGATCCTTCGGCTAACGATCTCGCCGCTCGCGCCTTATCGATAACGACGAGCGTGTGCATCAAAAACAAGGAGCCAATTGATGTCCAATCAGCAAAACCAACAAGGCGGTCAGCAGCAAGGCGGCGGCCAGAAGAACGACCAGCAACGCCAACAGCCGAACCAGAAGCCCGGCCAGGGCGGCAGTGGACAACAGGGCGGCGGTGGACAACAGGGCGGTCAACACAGCGGTCAACAAACCAACCGCTAGATTTCAAATCTTTCTTCGTGGCCCCGGCAACGGGGCCTTTTTTTTGCTCGCAGGCGTGGCCCTTGTGGATAACCGGTGGCCTGCAACTGCTGTAACAGCGCGCCTCTGCCGCTTGGCGCCCTCAAGTTCCCACGGCGGCGGGCTGCAGCTTTTCCTGCATAAGGTCATTTAGGCTCGTCAATCATACTGACGTGTGCGGCTACGACCCGCCATCCTTCTGTGAATCGTACCCAGGTCTGCATCTGGCGCCCAACTTTTCCGGCCGCATTCGCCCGATGATAAAGCGTCGAGGCAATGGCACAGTCGCGCCCATAACTACTAATGACAGTTCTCGACAGAGCACGCGCAAGTCCCAGAGGCGAACGCGCGGCTCGGAAGGCCGCAATCTCGGAATACCCGTAAAGGTTTTCGGAGCCGCCGTAGCGGATCGTGCGCGGGTCGTTGTGGAATAATTTATTGAGCGCGGCCACGTCGTTTGAAACCAAAGCCTGCTCGTAGCGCTCGAATTCAGCTTTCACCTCAGCGATGACATCCGACAGATCGTTTTCCATCGCGCTCTCCCAAAATCAGATTGTCTTCACATCCGCGGGCGTGGAGCCTCGACGATACCTTTCGTTTCAAGCGTGTACGCGACACGCAGTGCCACATCCTCGCGCCAGGGCGCAGCGATGATCTGGACCGCGAGCGGCAATGGCGACAGCGGCACCGGCACGGCGACCACTGGAAGGCCGATGAACGAAATCGGCTGGGTGTAAATGCCAAGGTTGGCGCGTATGGGTAATTCCTCGTCGCCGAACATGAACGTTTGCTGGCCAATCAGTGGTGCTGGGCAAGGGGTTGCTGGGGCCAGGATCGCGTCAACATCGGCGAACAATTTGAGCACTTCCTCTCGGTACCAGCGGCGGAATTTTTGCGCCTTCACCACCAGCGAGGCAGGCGTCATCGCCCCGGCGATCAGACGGTCACGTACGGCTGGATCGTAGTCCCGCGCGCGCCGGCGCAAACGGTCCAGATGCAGACTCGCGCCCTCGCTTGCTGTTATGAGGAAAGCCGCCGAGCGAGCGCGCTCCGCCTGCGGGATTTCAATGTCGCGATTGACGTCCAATGCGACCGCAACGCGATCGATCGCTTGAATGGTCTCGGCATTACGGCATTTGAAATAACCGCCGGCGACGGCGACGCGAAGCCCATCGGCGCCTCGTTCAAGAAGGGGGAGCACCGGCTCCGCGATGCGGTCCGTGCGGGCGCGATCGTCCGCGTCGATGCTCTGCATCGCATCGTATGCAAGCACCAGATCCTGGACGGTTCGCGCCAGTGGGCCGACGTGGTCGAGGCTTGCCACGAACGGAAACGTTCCTGCACGACTAAGCCTGCCATAGGTCGGTTTGAGCCCAAAAATCCCGCAGCATGAGGATGGTATGCGGATCGAACCGTTGGTGTCCGAGCCGAGCGCAAGCGGCACCAAGCCACCGGCGACGGCGGCGCCCGAGCCGCCGGATGACCCTCCAGTCATGCGCTTGAGATCATGCGGATTGCGCGACGGGCCGTCGTGGATATTCTCGCCCGTAAAGTCATAGGCGTATTCGCCCATGTTGAGCGCACCGACCAGAATGGCGCCAGCGCGCTCGAGTCGCTCGATCAATGCGGCATCGCGCTGTGACGGCTTTTGCTCGCGATTGATTTTCGATCCGGCGAGCGTCGGAAGTCCGACAATGTCGAATAAATTCTTGACCGCGAACGGCGCGCCAGCCAATGGGCCAAGTCGCTCGCCACGTTCACGTGCATCATCCAGTTCCTTCGCACGATGATATGCCCGCTGCTCGGTTACAGCGGTAAAAGAGTTAAGTAATGGATCGAGACTGCGTATGCGGGTCAGTGCTGCTTCGATGATGGTCGACGCATTCAGGCGCCCAGACGCGAACTCGTCAGCCAGTTGATAGGCTGTGCTCCAGGCGAGATCGTTCGATCCCGGTGCGTCAAGCATGAAACACCGGTGCAGGCTCGGCGTCGTCGGGCAGCGCGAATTCATCGACGCGTTTCGCATGACGCAGGATCAATCGAAGATTGAACGCGATCCCTTCGCGCCATGCCGGATCCAGCGAAAAGCCTAGGGCTTGTGCGCTGGCCTCGACAAGCGCTTCGACGCCGCCGGATGCCTTGGCTTGAATTCGCGCGTATGCCTTGGAGCGCGACTTGCCAATCGTCTTTGCGCGGACCGGCTTAGGCTTGCGGACGAGTTTGCGTTTCATGGACAGAGCTTAGCCGCTCCACGACAAATTCCTCTGCGAAATGACAAGCCACGCGTCGGCTGCCAATTTGACGCAAGACCGGCTGCGTCATTTTGCAATCGCGCGCACCGATCGGGCAGCGGCCGTAAAAGCGGCAGACCTTTGGATCGGGATCAATCGGGCTCCTCGGCTCGCCTTGGAGCCGCAGTCGTTCTCTTACTTGATCATTGAACCGCGGCACTGCGGCAACCAGCGTCTGTGTGTAGGGATGCCACGGCCGCTCGAACACGGAGTTGGCAGGCCCGGATTCGACGATCTTGCCGAGATACATGACCAGCACCCGGTCGCATAGCAGCCGCACCACGCTGAGGTCGTGCGAGACAAATAGATAGCTCATCGCCAGCTCACGCTTGAGCCGTTGCAAAAGTTGAAGGATGACGACTTGGACGGACACATCGAGCGCTGCGGTCGGTTCATCAAGCACCAGAAGGTCGGGCTCGACGGCGATAGCGCGGGCAATCCCAACACGGGCACGCTGACCACCGGAAAGCTGATGCGGAAAGCGGGACAGCAGTGCAAGCGGCAGGCCGCATTGGCTTGCCACGGCTTCGACGCGCTGCCTGAGCTCCTTGCCACGCTTACGGCGGAGCCGACGCAGCGGATCGGCAATGGCATCGAAGCCGGTGAAGCGCGGATTGATGCTATCGCCGGCATCTTGAAACACCATTTGGACTCGTGCGCGATCGCGGTCGCGGGCAAACACGCGTGAAGGCTTTAATGCCAGTTCACGGTCGCCGAGTTTGATGCTGCCATCGCTGACGTCGATTAAGCGCGCGAGCGCGCGCACCAGGGTCGACTTGCCGCAACCGGATTCGCCCACCAAGCCGACAGTTTCGCCCTTATTGATGACGAAACTGACATCGTCAACGGCGTGAACTTTGGGAAGTTTTTGCGGTCCTCCCGAAAGGCGTCGGCGCAGCCGAGCAATTTGATCGGGTCCGCTAGCGGAAAAAAACTTCGAGACATGTTCGACGTTGAAGAGAACCGTCACGCGGCACCTATTGCGGGCTTGAGCGACACAGGCGCTGGGAAAGGATTCCAGCAGGCGACAACGTGTTCAGCGCCGAAAGCAACTTGGGGCAGCGGCTGCGCGCACGTGCCAATCTTACGCGGACAGCGCTCCGAGTAGCGGCAGGGTGGCAGGTCGGAGCGGCGCAGGTCAGGAAGGGAGCCGGGGATAGCGGCAAGCTGGTCGAGACTTGTCGCGGAGTCGGGCGTCGCAGCGATCAATTCCGCAGTGTACGGATGCCGGGGCTCCGCGAATAGATCCTGTGTCGGCGCATTCTCGACCACATGCCCGGCATGCATGACGACAATGCGCGTGGCGCGCTGACTGGCGAGCGCAAGATCGTGGGTAATGAAAATGGTAGCCATGCCGAACTCGCCGGCGAGGTCGGCAATCAAATCCATGATAACAGCCTGCGTGGTGACGTCGAGCCCGGTGGTCGGTTCGTCGGCTATCAGCAACGATGGTCTTGCGGCTAGCGCAATCGCAATCATGACCCGCTGGCACATGCCACCGGACATTTCGAACGGGTAGGCCAAGGTGCGCCGGCCCGGATCAGTGATACCGACCGCGCGCAGCATGTCGACGGCGCGCAGCGCGGCTTCACGCGCCGGCAGCTTGCCATGGCGGATGAGCACATCGGCAATCTGGCGGCCCACGGGGCGAATCGGGTTCAGAGCGGTGCGTGGGTTCTGGAAGATCATGGCAATCTGGCGCCCACGTATTTCGGCGAGCTGCCTGGGGGGCGCGGTCAGAAGATCGATGTCGCCCATCAGGGCGCGCCCGTTGGTAACGCGGCCGGCAGGATCAAGAATGCCCATCACCGCGTAGGCGCTGACCGATTTGCCTGACCCGGATTCGCCCACCAACGCGATCGTCTCGCCCTTGCCAACGCTGAAGCTCACATTCTCGAGCGCACGCACAATTCCCGAGCGCGTGCGAAACTCGACCGAAAGGTCCTCGACCCACAGGGCCGGCGCGGTCGTCATGTCCGCCTCCGAGGATCGACTATGTCGCGGAGCCCGTCACCGAGCAGGTTGAAACAGAATACCGCCACCATGAGCGCGGCTCCGGGGAAGAACGCGTTCCACCACTGGCCCGATACCATGAAGGCCGCGCCTTCGGCCACCATGATCCCCCATTCGGGAGTCGGCGGCCGTACGCCTAGCCCGATAAACGACAGACCCGCGGCGTTGAGAATGGCGTAGCCCATCGTCAACGACATTTGAACCACGAGAATTGGAAAGACGTTGGGCAGAATTTGGCCGACGAGAATGCGCCAATCGGCATTCCCCGAAAGCCGCGCCGCTTCAACAAAACCGGCGTCGCGGCGCACATTCGCCTCGGCGCGCGCAATGCGGGCATAGAGTGGAAAATTCACGATGGCCGTGGCGAGCACAATATTCTGCACTGTGTTTCCGAGCGCGGCTACAATCCCCATCGCCAGGACAAACAGCGGAAACGCCATGATGGTATCGACAATGCGCCCAACGATGCGATCGGTCCAGCCGCCGAAAAATCCAGCGGCCACGCCGGCTAGTCCGCCCATCAAGAAAACCAGCGCGACCGAAGCAACGGCAATAAAGAAGTCGAGCCGCGTTGCCGAAATCACGCGGCTGAACACGTCGCGCCCGAGCTGGTCGGTGCCGAACCAGTGCTGAGCATTCGGTGGTTTAAGCGCCTGCGCCGTGTCGCTAGCGAGCGGATCGTAGGGCACGATGTATGGGCCGACGACGGCCGCCAAGAGAATCATCAGAAACAGCGCAAAGGCGAAAGCAGTGATGGGATTCTGCGTGAGCACATGGCGCGAATGACGAAACAAGGCGGCAACGGAGCTCTCGCGCGGTCCAGCTGCTGCGATTTCGGTCATGCTTCGACCCTCACGCGCGGGTCAATGAGCCCGTAGACGATATCGATCATAAGGTTGAGCGCGACATACATAACCGCCATGGTCAGCACGAACCCCTGCACGGGTGCAAAGTCTGATGCCAGCAGCGCCTCGACCGCATAAGAACCAATGCCGGGCCAGGCGAAGACTTTTTCGACCAGCACGTTGGCGCCGAGCAGAAATGAGAACACCATGCCGAGCGTGGTAATCACCGGCAGCATGGCGTTGCGAAACGCGTAGGTGATGATCACCGTCCAACTCGACAATCCGTTGGCGCGCGCAGTGCGGATAAAATCGGAAGACAGCACCGCCAGCATCGAGGCTCGCGTCATGCGCGCGATCGGTGCGAGCGAGAACACGCCAAGTGTCAATGCTGGCAGGATCAGTTGTTTCAGCGCGGCGGTGAAGGTCTCAGGATCGCATGCGATCAGGCTATCGATCAAATAGAAGCCGGTCGCCTGTGGAGGCGCCGTGTAGAAAACGTCAAGTCGGCCGAGCGGCGCCGGCGCCCAACCAAGCAGATAGTAGAAGACATAAATCAAGATCAGTCCGGTGAAAAACACCGGCAGTGATACGCCGGCGGTCGATATTACTCGGCAAGCGTGATCGAGCAGCGAATTGGGTCTCGTCGCAGCCAGGATACCGAGCGGTACTGCAATCGCGATCGAGAGCAAAAGACCAACCAGAGTCAACTCCGCCGAAGCCGGCAGACGAGTCCTTAAATCCGCGACCACTGGCTGGCCGGTCGTGAGCGACGACCCAAGATTGCCGTGGGCGAGATCGGCGACGTAGCGGCCGAACTGCTGGATCATCGGCTTGTCCAACCCGAGCTTAACCCGCACCTCCTGAATCGCTTGCGGCGTGGCGGCCGGCCCGGCGAAGTATGCCGCAGGATCGCCGGGCAGCATTCTAGTCAGCAGAAAGGTGACGATCACGACACCGA
>Ga0187783_10003942_pt1 | contig 10965 bp, 10 predicted proteins | sample 1015_SJ02_MP02_2_FD_132471 | JGI IMG/M metagenome (GOLD analysis project Ga0187783, IMG submission 132471) | Tropical peat soil microbial communities from peatlands in Department of Meta, Colombia - 1015_SJ02_MP02_20_MG | ecosystem: Environmental > Terrestrial > Soil > Wetlands > Peat | place...
CACGGACCGTCGGCAGGTAGTCCTGACCGTCACCGACAGCGGCCAGGCGGTCGTTCAACAGTCGCGGCGGCTGCGGGAAGCGTGGCTGGCCAAGCGGCTGCACGAGCTGACGCCGGAGGAGCGAGCGATCCTGCGGGCGGCGGCGCCGATACTGGAGAAACTCAGCCAGTCCTGAGCCGCCGGCTGCGCTGGGGCAGCCGCACCTTCGGCTCGCTGCACAGCAGGAATTACCGGCTGTTCGCGACCGGGCAGGTCGTATCCAACACCGGCAGCTGGATGCAGCGCGTCGCGCAGGACTGGCTAGTGCTGGAGCTGACCCACAACAGCGGCACGGCGCTCGGCATCACGACCGGCTTGCAGTTCCTGCCGATGCTGTTGTTCTCCCTGTGGGGCGGCGTCATCGCTGACCGGTACCCCAAGCGCCGCATCCTCATGGCGACCCAGTCGGCCATGGGCGCGCTCGCGCTCGTGCTCGGTCTCCTCGCGCTGACCGGCTCGGTGCGGATCTGGCACGTCTACCTGCTGGCCTTCGCGCTGGGGCTGGTCACGGTCGTCGACAACCCGACCCGGCAGGCGTTTGCCGTTGAGATGGTCGGCCGGGACGGGATGGCCAACGCCATCGCCCTCAACAGCGCCGTGTTCAACCTGGCCAGGATCGCGGGGCCGGCGGTCGCCGGCGTCGTGATCGGTGTGCTGGGAACACCGGCCGCCTTTCTGGTCAACGCTGCGTCCTACGGCGCGGTGCTGATCGGGCTCAAGCTGATGCGGCCGGCCGAGCTGCATCCCGCGCCGCGAGCGGAGCGCGGGCCTGGCCAGCTGCGCGAGGCGCTGTCGTACGTGCGCGCCCGGCCCGCACTGTGGATGCCGCTCATCCTGATCTTCTTCGTCTCGACGTTCGGGATGAATTTCCAGGTAACGAACGCGCTCATGTCGCGGACGGTGTTCCACACCGGGGCCAGCGCGTTCGGGCTCGCGTCCGCGGTGTTCGCGGCGGGCGCCCTGGGCGGCGCGTTGCTGGCCGCGCACCGCAAGCGGCCGACGCTTCGGCTGTTGCTCGTCACGTCGCTGCTGTTCGGCGTCTTCGAGATCATGACCGGCCTTGCGCCCGACTACGCGACGTTCCTCGCCGCACTCGTGCCCACCGGTCTCGCCGTGCTGACGTTCACCACCGCCGCCAATTCGAGCACGCAGCTGGGTACCGCACCCGACATGCGCGGTCGCGTCATGGGCCTGTACATGCTCGTGTTCCTCGGCGGGACGCCGCTTGGCTCACCGCTCGCCGGCTGGCTCGCGGCAACCTACGGGGCCAGGGTGAGCGTGATCGCCGGAGGCGTGATCTCGGCGCTGGCGGCGGTGGTCGTCGCCGCGCTGCTGGCACGGCGTCGCGGCGTCTCGCTCCGCTCCTACCTGCGGCCCGCAGAGCTCGCCCCCAGCCCTGCCTGAGCGACACCGGCACCAGTTCCCGGCCACGTTGTGGAGTTTCCGACGTTGATCCAGCCCTGAATGAGATGATTTGTTCCGCTGAAACCGCCACAGAGTGGCGGGCCGACCGTCTTCGCCAAGTCCTCCGCCGCTGCACCGCAGGCCGAAACTGCTGATACGAATGGCGGCATGAGGCTGTTCGTCGCGGTGGAGCCGCCGGAAGCGGCGCTGGCCGAGCTCGAAGACGCCGTCGCACCGCTGCGCGCTGCGGCGCCCGAGCTGCGCTGGACGGGCACCGCCGCCTGGCACCTCACCCTGGCCTTCCTCGGCGAGGTGGACGAAACAGTCCTGCCCGGTCTGTCGGCCCGGCTGGAGCGCGCGGCCCGCCGGCATCCGCAGCAGCGGCTGGCCATCACCGGGGGCGGCGCCTTCCCGTCCGCCCGGCGGGCGCAGGTGCTCTGGGCGGGCATCACGGCCGACACCCGGGCTCTCGCGAGCCTCGCCGCGTCCGTGGCCGCTGCCGCGCGGCGGGCGGGCGCGCCGCCGCCGGACGAGCACCGCAAATACCGTGCTCACCTGACGCTGGCCCGCTGCCGTGGGTCCGCCGACGTGTCCGGCCTCACCGAGGCGCTGGCGGGCTTTGCCGGTGCCGCGTGGACCGCGGACTCCATCCACCTGATCCGCAGCCATACCTCCGGCGGCCCCGCGCGGTACGAGGACGTGACCGCCTGGCCGTTGCGCGGGTAACCGTCCTAGAGCCGCTCCAGGACGTAGTCGATGCACGCCGTCAGCGCCTCGACATCGGCTGGCTCGACCGCGGGGAAGGTGCCGATCCGCAGCTGGTTGCGGCCGAGCTTGCGGTAGGAGTCGGTGTCGACGATGCCGTTAGCCCGCAGCGCCGCCGAGATGGCGGTCGCCTGGACGGCGTCGGCGAAGTCGACCGTGACCACCACCGGGGAGCGCTCTGCCGGATCGGCGACGAACGGAGCGGCCAGCGTCGACTTATCCGCCCAGGTGTACAGGATCCCCGAGGACACCGCGGTCCGCTCGGTCGTCCAGCTCATGCCGCCCTGGCCGAGCATCCAGTCGATCTGCTCCGCGAGCAGGATCAGCGTGGCCACCGCCGGCGTGTTATACGTCTGCTGCAGCCGAGAGTTGTCAATGGCGGTCTGCAGCGACAGGAACTCAGGGATGTAGCGGCCGCTGCCCGCGATCCGCCCGGCGCGATCGACGGCTGCCGGCGACAGCAGCGCAAGCCACAGGCCTCCGTCCGACCCGAAGCACTTCTGCGGCGCGAAGTAGTACGCGTCGAACTCCAGGGGATCGACCGTGATCCCGCCCGCGGCGCTGGTCGCGTCCACGAGAACGAGCGCCCCGTCGTCCGCGTCGGCCAGGCGCCTGATGGGCATCGCCACGCCGGTCGAGGTCTCGTTATGGGTGAACGCGTACGCGTCGATCCCGGCTTCCGCGACGGGAGATGGGTGCGTTCCCGGTTCCGACTCGAGCACTGAGGGATCGGCCAGCCACGGTGCGACGTCCACCACCTTGGCGAACTTGGCCGAGAACTCCCCGAAGCTCAGGTGCTGGGATCTGTTGGTGATCAGGCCGAACGCGGCCGTTTCCCAGAACGACGTGGTACCGCCGTTCCCCAGCACGACCAGGTAGTCCTCGGGCAGCCCGAAGAGGGCCGCAAGCCCCTCCCGGACGCGCTGCACGAGGCCGCGCACCGGCGCCTGCCGATGCGAGGTGCCGAGCAGGTCCCGCCCGGCCGCGGTCAGCGCCGCGAGCTGGGCTTCCCGGACCTTCGTCGGGCCGCTGCCGAACCGTCCGTCAGACGGCAGCAGGTCGGCCGGGATGACGATCGCGGTCGGGTCAGACATCCTGATCAAACACCTCTTCAGCACCCGGAACGTCGCGGACAGAGCGGGACTTCGGGCCTACGTACCGGGCGCTCGGCCGGACCAGCCTGCCGGTCTGCTTCTGCTCGAGGATGTGGGCCGCCCACCCGGCCGTCCGAGCGCAGGTGAACATCGAGGTGAACATGTGGGCCGGGACCTCGGCGAAGTCCAGGATGATGGCGGCCCAGAACTCCACGTTCGTGGCCAGCACCCGGTCTGGGCGGCGAGCGTGCAGTTCCTCGAGCGCCGCCTTCTCCAGCGCCTCGGCGACCTCGAACCGCGGCGCCCCGAGTTCCTTCGCGGTACGCCGCAGCACCCGGGCCCGGGGGTCCTCGGCGCGGTAGACCCGGTGCCCGAAGCCCATCAGCCGATCCCCGCGGTCCAGCGCCTGCTTGACATAGGCGCTGGCGTCACCGGTCTTCTCAACGTCCTCGATCATGCCGAGCACCCGAGCCGGGGCACCGCCGTGCAGCGGCCCGGACATGGCGCCGACCGCGCCGGACAGTGCCGCGGCCACGTCCGCGCCGGTCGAGGCGATGACCCTGGCGGTGAACGTCGAGGCGTTCATCCCGTGCTCGGCAGCCGACACCCAGTAGGCGTCGATCGCCTTGACGTGCCGAGGGTCGGGCTCACCGCGCCAGCGGATCATGAACCGCTCGGTGATCGTCCTGGCCTCATCGACCTGCTTCTGCGGGACCATCGGCAGGCCGAGACCCCGCGCGGCCTGCGCGACGAACGACAGCGCCATCACCGATGCCCTGGCCAGATCGTCGCGGGCTTGCTCGTCGCCGATGTCCAGCAGTTGGTGCAGCCCCCACGCCGGCGCGAGCATCGCGAGGGCGCTCTGCACATCGACCCGGATGTCCCCGGAGTGCACCGGGATCGGGTACGGCTCGGCGGGCGGCAGTCCCGGCGAGAACTTGTTGTCGACCAGCAGCCCCCAGACGTGCCCGTACGAGACGTGGCCGACCAGTTCCTCGATGTCGACTCCGCGGTAGCGGAGGGAGCCGCCTTCCCTATCAGGCTCGGCGATCTCCGTCTCGAATGCGACGATGCCCTCCAGTCCAGGTACAAAGTCGGACATTCGTAATCCTCCGTCTCCTTTGTCGGGGACAGGCCGGCCTCTGGCCGGAGGGTCAGGCCGCGTGTCGAGCGGCAGGGCCAGCGAGCCGTGAAGTGCCTGCGCCCCTATTCAACCTCGCCGGCGCGGCCGATCGGTAACGCGGCCCGCCGGTGGTTTCGTCCCCTGCTCCCGGTCCGGGCGCGTGGCGCCCGCGGGGCCGATGCGAGAGGATCACTAGCCGTGGAGCCATCGCGATCGGCCGCCGACGGGGCCGGGACTGCTGCTACCCAGGGGGGCCGACCGCTCGCGCCCCCCGCGGCGGCCATGCCCCCAGGCGGACTGGGCCTGCCGGGAACCCTGGACGAGCACATGCTGCCGCCGGTACCGATGGACCTGTTCGATCAGTGGATGGGCGACGTGCTGCGGGCCGGGCTGCCCGAGCCGACCGCGATGGTGCTGGCAACGGTGTCGGCGGACGGGCGGCCGCGGGCGCGGATGGTGCTGCTGAAGGACTCCGGCCCGGACGGCTTCACCTTCTACACCAACCGAACCTCCCGCAAGGCCCGTGACCTGGCCGACGTCCCGCAGGCCTGCCTCCTGTTCCCGTGGCACGCGCTGCATCGGCAGGTGATCGTGGAGGGCCCGGTGGGGCCGCTGTCGACGGCGGCCAGCGAGCCGTATTTCCACAGCCGCCCGCGCGGCTCCCAGCTCGGCGCGTGGGCGAGCAGGCAGTCGACGCCGCTGACGTCCCGAGCCGAGCTCGAGGACCGGTACTCCGAGCTGGAGCGCCGCTGGCCAGAGGGCACGGAGGTGCCAATGCCGGAGTTCTGGGGCGGCTACCGGCTGCGTCCCGAGCGAATGGAATTCTGGCAGGGCAGGCCGAGCCGCCTGCACGACCGGTTCCGTTACACCAGGAAGGAGACGGGCTGGGAGGTCGGCAGGCTCGCCCCGTGACTCGTCCACAGGCGGGGGGAACGGAGTCGATCTCCACCCGGACCTCCGCCGAGACGCAGCGCCAGGCGCGCTGCCGGGACGCCCGCTGATCGCGCTAGTTCTGCCAGCGTGGCCGCCTGCCTGATGGCGGCCAGCTCACCGGGTGGCCTGGCGGTCAGCACTGACCGGCGGCCGTCCGGCCAGCGGGCGCAGCAGGCCCGATCTGGCCGTAGCACCGGCCCTGGCGGTCAACCGGACGCCGGTAGCCGCCCCAAGCTCGGCGAGCACGCCGCGGGCGTCACCGGGCAGTGCGCGGAGGATCAGCCCGCGCAGCCCGGTTCGGTGGCGGGCCGGCCCGAGCCGGTTGTGGCCGGTACACGGTGGGCCCGGTGCGGCATAGCATCGATTCCGGAGGTAATTGCTAGTGACGGCGCATGGCCTCATCGATACGACCGAGATGTACCTTCGCACGGTCTTCGAGCTCGAGGAAGAAGGGATTGTCCCGCTGCGCGCTCGCATCGCCGAGCGACTTTCGCAGAGCGGGCCGACGGTCAGCCAGACGGTCGCCAGGATGGAGCGTGACGGTCTGCTGCACGTCGAGGGCGGCCGCATGCTGGCGCTCACCGAGACGGGCCGCCAGCAGGCCATGCGGGTCATGCGCAAGCACCGGCTGGCCGAATGCCTGCTGGTCAGCGTCATCGGGCTGCCCTGGGAAGAGGTCCACATCGAGGCGTGCCGATGGGAGCACGTCATTTCCGACAATGTGGAGCGCCGCCTCGTCGAACTGCTCGATTATCCGGTTCGGTGTCCGCACGGAAATGTCATTCCGGGCCTAAACGAGCTCGGTGTTCCGGTCGACGCGGCAAAGCGCGCAGCCGCGGCGAGCGCCGAGGCCGATATCGCGATGACGAACTTCGCGGTCCTGGGCGCCGATCAGGTTGTCGTCAGCCGCATCAGCGAGCAGGTCCAAAGCGACGCTGCGCTCATGCTTAGACTCAAGACCATTGGGATACAACCCGGACGCGAGGTAACGCTCGCGGCCATCGACAGCGGTGTGCGGGTGACAGGTGGGGACAGGGTCGGCGGTGACGCGGCGGACTTGCCGGTCGAGGTTGCCGCGCACGTTTTCGTCACGACAGTGTGATCGCCGCCGGGTGAGCCACCGATGACGGCATCGGGGTCCCCGGCCCGTCCGCAGCTGACTGCCGATGACGTGCTCGACCACGCGGCCGTCGGCGTGATCGTGACAGACCGGGACTGCGGCCTGCTGTACGCCAACCAGTTCGCCGTCTCGCTGTTCGGCTTTCCCGACGACGCTCAGCACCTGGCCGGGCGCCCGCTGCTGTCGCTTGGCATCGAGCAGGCGGACGCGGCGACCGTCCAGCACATGGCGGAGAACGTGCTCCGGGGCTGGCCCTGGGAGGGCACCTTCGCAAGCCAGCGGATGGACGGCAGCCGGGTCTTCGTCCGCGCCCAGGCCGCGCCGCTGCGCGACGGCGACGGCGAGATCACCGGGATCATGATCATGGCGCGGGAGGCGACCCGGCGGGGCGGTCAGCGAGCCAGCGACCGGATCGGCCTCCTGGAGCGGATCGGCGAGCGGCTGTCCAGCTCCCTGGAACTGGACGTGACGCTGCGCCAGGTCGCCGAGACGTTGGTACCGCAGTTTGCTGACCACTGCTTCATCGACCTCCTGCACGGCGAAACACTGGTCCGCCGGGCGCAGTTCAACTCCCGGGGCTGGACACCTGCGCCGGGTAGCTGGGCCCTGGTCGGCGAGCAGATCAAGTACCCGAGAGGCCACTTCTGCGAGCAGGCGATGTCGCACCTGGAAACGGTCGTGGTGCCGGACCTGGCCGAGCAGACCTTCCCGGTGCCGAGGCCGGAAAGCCAGCAGATCTGTGATGACATCAGGCTGACCTCCGTTATCGCGGCCCCGCTGGTCGTCCGCGGGCAGCTGCTTGGCGTCATGAGCCTGGCCCTGTCCATGCTCACCGACCGAGACGAGCGACACTACGGCGCCGACGACCGCGACTTCCTCAGCGCGATCGCGGGCCGGGTCGCCATAGCCATCGACAACTCGCTGCTGTTCGAGGAGGAGCGCCGCACCGCGCTGGCCTTCCAGACCAGCCTGCTGCCGAAGAGCCCGCCGTTCGTGGACGGGCTCGACGTCGCTTATAAGTACGTGCCGGCCAAGCCGCTGGAGACCCACGGCCAGGGCATCCAGACCCAGGTCGGCGGGGATTGGTACGACATCATCCCGCTGTCGGCCGGCCGGGTCGGCATCGTCATCGGAGACGTGGAGGGCCGGGGGGCGCGGGCTGCCGCGGTCATGGGTCAGCTCCGGGCCGCGCTTCGGGCGTTTGCTCAGGACGACAAGTCCCCAGCGGAAATCTTGCGCCGGCTGGACGACTGGGTCCGCTCGCTCGACCTGCCCGCGCCCGACGGCGCAGGCCTCGGCGCGCCCGACCCGCCGACCGTGAGCTGCACGTACCTGGTATACGACGCGTGGTCCCGGACGCTGTCGTTCTCCAACGCGGGACACGTGCCGCCGCTCCTCGTGCGCGGCCGCGACGTCAGTCAGCTCGAGATCAGCGACCGGGGCGTGCTGCTCGGCGTGCGCGGCAAGGGCGTGCCCGGCCTGCCCACCTACCGCGAGGAGATGCGTTACCTCGCGCCCGGCTCCACGCTGGTGTTCTATACCGACGGCCTGGTAGACCGGCGGCAGCGCGCCGACGGCAGCGGCGTCTACACCGATGCCGAGGTCCAGGACATGCTGCGACGCGCCGTGCGGGGCGCCGCCGGCGGCAGCGTGCAGCAGGTCGCGGAGGCAGCGGAGCACGCCGTGCCGGGAGAGATCGACGACGACATGGCGGTCGTGGTGATCCGGACGTCGGAGCTCGACCTCGCGTCCTGGGAGGCGCAGTTCCCCGCCGAGCCCGTCCGCGTGTCGGAGGCACGGCGGCTGGCGCACGAGACGTTCCTCGGCTGGGGCATGGACACCGAGCAGACGGAGCTGGCCTGCCTGCTGGTCTCCGAGGTCGTCACCAACGTAGTGCTGCACGCTGCGGCCACGCCGACGCCGCGGCACGAGTTCGCGCTGGAAGGCGTCGGCCCCGGCCCGCTCGGGATGCTGGGTGACTGGGAGCTGTCGCCCTACGATGAGGCGTTCAGCGCCCCGCCGGGCAAGGACTTCACACTGCGGCTGCGGCGCGGCCAGGAAGCCATCTGGGTCGAGGTGCTCGACTCCGACCTCCGGCTGCCGAGAATCAGGAGCGCGGGGGAGAGCGACGAAGGCGGCCGCGGGCTGTACCTGGTCGACCAGCTTGCTACCCGGTGGGGCTCGCGGCCGACCAAGGACGGCAAGGCCGTCTGGTTCGAGATGCCGATCAAGGGCGGCATCGCGAGCCTGCTGCTGTAGCCCGGACTGGTCAGTGCGTCTCGCTCGCCCACAGCGCGAGCAGCACAATCACGACGCCTACGGTGACCGTGATCCAGGTTTTGCCGGTGACGAGTAGCCCCATCCGCCGCCGCGTCCTGGCTATCGCGTAGGCGACGATGAGCGCGATCACCACCGCCAGGACGATGCCCGAGCTTGCCATCGCAGTGCCGCCTCGCCGTGCCGCCGGACCCTCGGCCCAGCATAGGGCCGCGGTCGCGGCGGGCGGGGCGTCCAAGGCGGAGATCGCGCGCCAGTTGTTCCTGTTGGTCAGCACGGTGGGTAGCCATCTCGAGCGGATCTACGCCAAGCTTGGGCATCCGCGCGCGTTATGAGCTCAACGCCCGCGCCGCGCGGGACGACTGGAGCTCACCAGGCCAGGGCTCCGTCGGCCGCTGCAGCGCTCTCGCCCGCGAGGAAGTCGGCGGGATCGAGCCGATCGGCCGCGACCGTGCCGAGAACCGCAGACACCGGGGGGCCGCCGTCAGGAGCCTGCACCGAGGCGTGCAGCCGGCGCAAGACGGTGACCTGCCGGGCCAGCGCGTCGATCTTCGCCTCGACGAGCCGCGCAGCTGCGTCCCGTTGACCCTGGCTGACCGTGCGCCCGGCGGCGAGCCGCGCGAGCGGCTTCACCTCCTCGAGCCGGAATCCCAGGTCCTTGAGCGCGAGCGCGGCCGCGATGTATCCGCTGTATTCCCTCGGGTACTTGCGGGTGCCGCCGGGCGACCGTCGTGGCTGCGGCAGGATGCCGAGCTCCTCGTAGTACCGGATCGTCCGGCTGCTGACCCCGGCATCCTTGGCGAGCTGGCCGATGCTGACCAAGCCGGCGGTGTCCTCGCTGCTGTTCGCCACTCACGGATAGTAGCTAGCCGAACACGCAACGCGCGCGGCATTCACCGCAGGAAGCTGCCTGCCGAGGACTATGGCACGACCGGTACGGCGCGATAGCCTCAATACGACGGCTGACGTCCGCTTACGCACTGGCGGGCAGCGCGGCGGACGGCGGCGGGACCGCTGGGCATGGAGGTCGCGTGGTGGCTGAGGCGTACATCGTCGGGGCGGTGCGCAGCCCCGTAGGCAAGCGGAACGGTGGCCTCTCGGCGGTCCACCCGGTCGACCTCGCCGCGCACGTACTGCGGGAGCTGATCGCGCGCACCAACGTGGATCCAGCCGCGGTCGAGGACGTGATCATGGGCTGCGTGTCGCAGGTCGGCCCGCAGGCAATCGACATCGCGAGGAACGCGTGGCTGTCGGCCGGCCTGCCAGAGAGCGTGCCGGGCGTGACGATCGACCGGCAGTGCGGCTCCTCCCAGCAGGCGGTCCACTTCGCGGCCCAGGCCGTGCTCTCGGGCACCCAGGACATCGTCATCGCGGCCGGCGTCGAGAGCATGAGCATGGTGCCGATGGGCAGCACTGTCGCGCTGCCGCACAAGCAGGGCCTGGCGCTGCCGTTCGGCCAGGGCTGGCGAGACCGGTACGGAGACCAGGAGATATCCCAGTTCCGCGGGGCTCAGCTGATGTGCGAGAAGTGGGGCATCAAGCGGGCCGAGCTGGAGGAGTACTCGCTGGAGAGCCACACGCGGGCGATTCGCGCGATCGACGAGGGTCGGTTCGACCGCGAGATAACGCCGGTTGGCGGCCTGAGCACGGACGAGGGCCCTCGTCGGGAAACGACGCTGGAGAAGATGGCGGAGCTGCAGCCGCTGCGGCCGGGCTGGGAAATCACGGCGGCTGCGGCGTCGCAGATCTCGGACGGATCCGCGGCCGTGCTCATCGCCTCGGCCCCGGCCGTTCGCAGGCACGGCTTCGCGCCGCGGGCCCGGATCCGCGCGCTCGCCGTCACCGGCGCCGACCCGGTCTACATGCTGACCGGACCGATTCCGGCCACCGAGCAGGTCCTCGCCAAGGGACACCTGACCATCGACGACATCGACGTGTTCGAGGTGAACGAGGCGTTCGCGCCGGTGCCGATCGCCTGGGCCAGGGATACCGGGGCGTCGCTGGCGAAGACGAACCCCAACGGCGGCGCGATCGCGCTCGGCCACCCACTCGGCGGGACCGGGGCCATTCTCATGACCAAGCTGCTGCACGAGCTGGAGCGCAGCGGCGGCCGCTACGGCCTGCAGACCATGTGCGAGGGCGGCGGCCAGGCGAACGCCACCATCATCGAGCGTCTCGCCTAGCTCTGCGCGCTCTTGCCGGGCGTACCG
>Ga0187783_10003943_pt1 | contig 10965 bp, 6 predicted proteins | sample 1015_SJ02_MP02_2_FD_132471 | JGI IMG/M metagenome (GOLD analysis project Ga0187783, IMG submission 132471) | Tropical peat soil microbial communities from peatlands in Department of Meta, Colombia - 1015_SJ02_MP02_20_MG | ecosystem: Environmental > Terrestrial > Soil > Wetlands > Peat | place...
ATCTTGGTTTGCCCGCGCTGGGTAATAAAGATGTTCGCGGGCTTTATATCGCGGTGGACAATCGCCTTTTCGTGCGCCGCCGCAAGCGCGTCTGCGATTTGTAATGCGATATCCAGTGTCTCGTCGATCTGCAACGGCTTGCTTGCCAGCCGATGCTTCAGCGTCTGTCCGTCCAGATACTCCATGCTGATGAACTGGCGACCGGCGTCCTCGCCGATTTCGTAGATGGTGCAGATATTGGGATGGTTCAGCGCCGAAGCGGCGCGCGCTTCGCGGCGGAATCGCTCGAGCGCTACTGGATCATTTGCAACTTCAGGAGGGAGAAACTTCAGCGCCACGGAACGCCCGAGATTGACGTCCTCGGCTTTGTAAACAACCCCCATCCCACCGCCGCCCAGTTTTTCGAGCACGCGGTAATGGGAGATAGAACGCCCCGAAAGTGGCGAGCCATCAGGCATCGAAGCGCCGATTTTAGGCTGCGCGAGCGATCAACGCAAGTCGTCAGAAAATAGGGTAGTGTCCTAATTTGAGGACGCTACCGAAAACAGGGATTCAGGCAAAGAGTCGCCAGTAGATCCACCGGATGATAAACAGGACGGCAGCCATGACCGGATTCGAGGCAGCGAAAGCGGCCGCGTTCACGCGCGTTTCTTCATCCTGGGTCTCGCGAAACTCCTCGGCCATCACCTGCGCGAGATAGACTCCCTGTAATTGGCCGAAGTCCGCGCCGCATTGTTCGCACTTCGCCCCGTGATTCTGCTCGTGCCAGCATTTGGGGCACTTGAACATCAGGGTCGCGTGACAATGTGTACAGAATGCCACGCCATTCGGGTTCGCACAGCCGCACTGAGGGCACTGCATAAATGAATTCTACCTTTGGCAGGTCAAGCTAGGAGCTACTCGGCAGAGCCCGGGAACGAATGCGGCAACTGAACCTAAGGAAAGGGTTGTGGGGCGGAGGTTGCAGCCCGCCCCACCGTGACTTTGCGAACGCCAAACTAGCGTTTGAAGAGCGACCGAAACAATCCACCCTTCGCGTCGCCGTTCTTGCTGTCCTTCGACGAACCTGCGTTCGGCGTTTGCTCCGTGTCGGTGACATCGTACCGCTCGCCGTCACGAGCGCGCTCTTTCACCGCAGCGTCGCACAACTTGCGAAACTCGTGCTGATCCGCCGCCGCCGGCGCCGGTGTCGGTACTGCAGGCTTCGAGTAACCGTTGGAGGATAGCGTTGAGACCATCGGCTTCTTCGCGGGTGCATTTCCGTTACCGTTGGAGCTCGCCGCTGGTTTCTCCACATTCAGCCGCTTCGGCGGAGCCAGTAACTTCACCATCTGCCCAAGCTTTTCCTGCTTGAAGGGCTTGGCCATGCAAATCGTGGCGCCGACGGCGTGGGCGTTGGCGTAATCGCTGGGATAAGCAGAGCTGGTCACCAGAATCACATGGACGTGCCGCAGCCTCTCATCGCTTTTGATGAAGGCACAGATATCGAACCCTGCCATGCTGTCACCTTCAACGTCCGCGATCACGACGGCCGGAACGCTGGTGGCGAGCACTTCGCGAGCCTTCGCGCCACTGGCCGCGCAGACTGGAGAATAACCCTCGCTGCCAAGGTAGCTGCTCATCGATTCGCGGGCGCGTGAATCAGCTTCGAGGATCAATACCTTCACTTCCTTCACTTCTGCAGAAGTCTCGCTGCCCGCGATAACTGGGGCGCGCTGGGCGTTTGGCTGAAGCTGTCGGCCACCGGCGTCGACCAGCGCTTCATCCGTCACCACCGCGGGCTTTTCGAAAGAAACCGCAATGCCGCATCGGCCGTCTTCGTACTCCACCACGCGCACGATGTGGCCCATCTGCTCGGAGTGAACGTCGCCCGGAATGCCGCTGTAAGGGAACACTACCGCGACTTCCATGTGCCGCTGGTAGGTGGTCAGTTCGCTGACGAAGAAGATGCCGCCGCGCGAAACGTCTATCGTCGTAGTTACCTCGCTCGGACCTTCCTCGGTCAGATTGAGGGACCTCACGCGCACGGGTGCGGAGATCAATGCGCGGCGACGCCGCCGGCGCTCCTGACCCTGATCGCGACCGCCGTTCTGGCCTCCGTGGCCGTGGCTTCCGCCGTGCCCGCCATGGCTTCCGCCTTGATGGCCACCGCCGTTTCCACCATGCGAGCCGTGTCCATTACCGCCGGACTTGCCGGAATGAAACGCCGCGTTTTGAGCCTCGGGCGTGCTGACCACACTTACAACGATCGGCTCGCTCTCGGCCGCCGGCGATACAGCCGGCTTCTCGATTGGCGCCTCAAGTGTGGCCACCGATGAGCTCGGTCCGGCGTGGTAGGCGCCGGCCTTGCGATCGGCTTCCGACATAAACGCGCTCGAGAGATCCTGCGAATCAATCTGCCCGGCTTCGACCGAGCCGGAATATCCCCCAGTGCTGCTCTGCGGCTTTCCTGAATTCTGTCGCTTCTTCATGATTCCCCATCCTCAGTCGTCTCGAGCTCGGCCCGAGATTTCGCGTCGGGTGATTAGGACACCTGCGGAGGTGTCCCGCGCGATGGCCTAAAGGTAGCAACTGGAACGCCCGGAACCTCTAGCGGAGTAGTTACATTTTTTCGGTACCAGAGTACTACCGGCTTTCCAGGACTAATGATGAGGGATGAGAGGCAAAATCGTGGCTAGCCTTTAAGGATGGATTCGGTACAACCGCTCCTGTCCGAAAGGCCAGCTGTCCCGGTGTGCTAGGGAGGTTAGCCTGGCTTCTCAAGATCATCGCCGCAGCTAACTCCTGCTATCATCCGCTGCACCGCATGGTCTACCCGCAAGAAGAAGTAGAGGCACGAATCCGGCGACTCGGAACTTTAGCCAAGTCGCGGCCGCAGCGCTGCCTGGCATGCGCAGGAATCGTCGTAGCCATAGGCTACGCCACGATTGCCGCCTCAATCGTTGTCGGCGCCGCGCTGCTTGCGGGTTCGATCCTGGCCCTCCGTTACGCAAGCATCTGGACCGTCAGCCTCGCGATTGGCTCGCTCGCGGTGCTCATCTCGCTCTTAAAAGCGCTGTGGATCGAATTTCCATCTCCTAAGGGGCTGCGCCTCGAACCTGGCCAAACGGCGGCTGGACTCCAGCGTTCGATTCGCGAGATACGCGGCAAGCTTGGCGGACCGCGCATTCACGATATCTATCTGACGCGCGACTACAACGCTGCCATCGTGCAGAATCCGCGCTTTGGCGTCCTCGGCGGCCAGCGAAACTATCTGATTCTCGGCGTGCCGATGCTGTGCGCGCTTCCGGCGGAAGAGTTTCAAGGCATCCTGGCGCACGAATTCGGACACCTGGCCGGGAATCACGGGCGTTTCAGCGGCTGGCTTTACCGTGCGAGACAGACTTGGATCGGGGTGAGCAACAACCTCGCCGCGGCGGCGGGGTCGCGGCGAGGTTCAGGCTTGATTCGCCTCGTCGTCCTGCTGTGGGCTGGGGCAGGGGAGCGGTTCCTCCGCTGGTATATCCCGCTGCTCGATAGCTACGCCTATATCGTCAGCCGCATGCACGAAGTTTCCGCCGACCGCGCCGCTGCCGGACTGGTCGGCGCGGCCGTACATTCGCGAGCGCTCACGCGCATGAAGCTGCGTGGCCGCTTTCTCGCAGATCGCTTCTGGGAGCCTGTTTGGCAATCCGCAAAGGACCGCCCATTACCCGAGGCCGGCATATTCGCGAAGATGGCCGCCGCCGTTCGCGCAGAGATTCCGCTTGCCGATGCACGCGAATTCTACGCTCGCGCCCTCCTGGAACAAACTCAGCCCCGCGATACCCACCCGTGTTTTTACGAGCGGCTGGTTGCCGTTGGCAATTCAATTCCGCGCCCCCTCGGCGATGCGCCGCTGCCGGATATCGCCCTTACTGCGGCGCAATCTTTTGAGGTTTCCGCGGCTGAAGTTCTGCTTGGTGAGGGTTATAGGCCGGCTCTCGAATTCTGCGAATCGGACTGGACCAAGGAAACCGGCGAGAACTGGAAAAAAGTCTTCAATGAAGCTGAAACAATGCGAACGCGCCTCACCGAGCTTGAGCGCCTGGCGCAAACTCGCGATCTCACAGAGCCCGAGGCTTTGGCGCGTGCCGAAGCGATTCGCACGCTGCGCGATCCCGGATCGACTCGCGCCGCGTTTGAATCATTTCTCGCACGCTACCCAACCAATGCGCGAGCCAATTATGTTCTAGGTTTCTACTTGCTCGATGCCCACGATGCCACAGGGCTTGAAATGCTGGATCGCGCGATGAATTCCGACGTGCATCTCACGCCCACCGCATGCGATGCGGCGCGGCGCTTTTGCGTCGAGGTAGGAAATAGCGCCGCGGCCGAAAGTTACGCCCGCCGTCGCCAAAGATATCTCGAAGAGGTCCGCCTGGCGCAGGCCGAGCGCGCAGGCATTGCGGCTCGCGACGAGCTTCTGCCTCATCGCCTTTCGCCCGAGGGAATCGCCTCGTTGCGCCCGATCTTCCTAAAGTACGCGCTGCTCGAGTCCGTTTATGCAGCACAAAAGCGCGTCGCCAATTTTCCCGATTCGCCTTATTTCGTCATGGGGCTGCTGCCGCGACGCAAGTGGTACCTCTGGGCGTCAACGAAGAAAGAGCGTGCCCTCGTGGGCATGGCCAAAGACTTGCGTCTTCCAGGGCAAGGTTGGGTCGTGCTGCTGAACAATCGAAATTCGTGGCTGAAAAAGAGGCTCCTAGCGATTCCTGAGAGTCGGATTTACCCGTAACCCCCGTCGATTCAATATGCGCCACTCCCAAGCGACTGCCTTTCAGCGGACTGCCCATTCGGACAGGTACCTCCGCTACATTCTTGCCCGTCGTGCCAATCGCCTTGCCGGGCCCGCGATGCTACATTCGGATTCGCGAGGCACACGTGGCCCTGATCATTTGCCCCAATTGTGGCAGCCAACAAGATGGCGGCGAGCGCTGTCTGCGCTGCAACTCGTTGTTCGCTTATTATGCGGATCGCTCGGATCCATCCAGCGACTGGCGGCCAGTCGAGGGTGTATCGCGTAAGAATGCCGCGGGCCGCACCGATGCGCACGATGTCGTGCGTGATCCCACCGTGTTCGATAAGGCCCGCAAATTCTATCGCCTGGCTCAATGGGCAACTCTGGGGCTCATCCTGCTAGTGGTCGTCTTAATCCTTCGAAAGGGAACTCCCCCGGCCGTCGTAACTGACCCCTCAGCAGCCGCACGCGCCGAAGAAAAGATTCGCGATTCAGAAGTCGCGCAGTCCCTTGGTGAGCCGCATAAGCTTCAACTAGACAGCACCGAACTTAATTCCTATCTGAATGCGAATCTGGCGACAGCGAGTAACGCCGCTGCGCCGTCTGCTCAGACGCCCACAGCGGCACCGGCACCCACTACCTCCGTGCCCGCGCCCACGACACCGGCACCCAGCGCGTCGGATCAGGCACCTACTTTAGAAGAAGTGCAGTCTTCGGTTCGCGACGTGAAGGTGGATATGGTCGGCGACGTGGCTAAGGCTTACGTTGTCTTCAATTTCCATGGGCAGGACTTGTCCCTCGAGCTTGACGGCCACATTCGCGCCGAGAATGGCTACTTGAGATTCGAGCCCATCAGCGGTGCGCTGGGCTCCATGCCACTACCTGCCTCCACGTTGCAGTCCGTTGCCGATCGCATTCTCGATTCGCCGGAGAATCGCGAGAAGATGAAGCTCCCCGCCGGGGTCAGCGACATTCGGATTGTCGATGGTCAAGTGGTAGTCGACTACAAATAGCCCCCGTCGTGCCAGCCCTGCAAGTCTTACAGTCCTAGGGGCGTATACGTTAAGAAGCAAACTAACGTTCATTGTAATTAAGTAGTTTCACGCAAGGTACTACCCGCCCATGAGCTCAAGTGATCCCGCGATCGCTCGCCCTTACAGGCCTACGGTGGGCTGAGAGAACAGCGTCGTCCGTGGGACCCTCGGGTGAAGGCGCCTGCAAGGGCGTAGCGATCGTCGCCGCGTTCCGAGCTTGGGAGGCGAAACGGCGGCTTGGGATGAGATACAGTTGTTACCCCCTCTTTTGGAGGCGCAGCATAAAAGCCAAAGCCTTGCTTGGCAAGTCGCACGAATACCTAAAAAGGCGAGAATCTATACGTAAGCGATTTCGCCTCCTTACGTACGTAGTTTCCGGTTTCGTTCGGTACCTACCGTTAGTGTTTTGGCCACATCCCTGGGAGAGTACGTAAGCCACTTGACAGAGTATTAACACGGGTTTACTGTTTTCGCATTCCGGCGAGCCTCTCCGCCGGCGCCCTGGACCCGGCCTCTCGGACGCGGACGAAAGGACGGCGCACCAGGACGAACCCACAATCGAGAATCGACGAATGGCGACGTCGAAGGTTCGTATGAATCGTGCCGGGCCTGCAGCTGATGGAGAGCGAGCCAGATGGCTCGATCTCGTCGATCTTTCCTCGTTTTTTGTCCGCGCTCCCGCAGTGCTCGTCTTGCTTGATCCTGATCTCAGGTTCCTGATGGCCAGTGAACGTCTGGCCGAAGTTTGTGGCGTGCCACTCAAGGAGCTCGTGGGTAAGACTCCTTCCGAACTGCTCCCCAATATCGCTCCTCGGGTGGAAACAATTTTGCGCGCGGTGGCGAACTCAGGCCAGCCGCGTCTCAATTTCGAATTCGCTGGCGAACTACCCACTTCGCCCGGCGTCTTTCGTTTCTGGAAAGCTTCGTGTTTCCCGGCTGCACATGCCAAGGATGGCCGCTACGCAATTGGACTGATCTGTACCGAGACGACAAACAGCGCACCGACCTCGCTGCTCCCGCGCGTTGAATCGCGACTTCGTGAAGTGCTCGACCTGGGGCGAATCGGCACGTGGGAATCCAATTTCGTAACCGGTCGCGACGTTTGGTCGCAACAGTTGTACGACATTTTCGGTTTGGACTCGGCCGTCGCCGGATCGTTCGAATTCTTCCGCTCGATGGTGCACCCGGATGATCGCGAACTCGTGGACATAAGTCGCGCAAAATTCCGCGCCGATCATCTCCCATTCGATTTGCCTCTGCGCATCATTCGCGCCGATGGCGAAGGGCGGGTCATACGCTGCTGCGGCACGATCGTAAAAAACTCCGATGGTAAACCGATCGGCATCGTCGGCTTGATTCAGGATGTCACGGAGCGTTGGGCTGGCGAGGCCAAATTTCGCGCCATTCTCGAGTCAGCTCCGGATGCGATGGTGGTCGCAGATGCATCCGGAGACATCGTTCTCGTCAATGCGGAAACCGAGAAGCTCTTTGGATACACGAAAGACGAGTTGATTGGCCGCGCAGTCGAAACGCTGATCCCTGAACGATTTCGCCAGCAACATCCGGCGCATCGAGCGAATTACGAAGCACATCCCCGCCGGCGCCCGATGGGAGAGGGGTTAACCCTCTTCGGCCTGCGTAAAAACGGCAGCGAGTTCCCCGTGGAAATCAGCCTGAGCCCGCTTGCAACGCCGGAGGGACAACTGGTATCTGCGGCGATTCGCGACGCAACTGCCAAGTTCAAAGCGGAGCGCACGTTACGCGAAAGTGAAGCCCGCATGCGCGCCCTCGTCGGCTCCATCGACGAAGTGGTCTTTGAGTTCGATGCGCAGGGGACCATCTTAAATCTGTGGACGTGCAACGACGAATTGCTCGTCGCTCCACGTGACCAGCTGATTGGGAAAACACTTCAGGAGCTTTGCGAAAGAGATTTTGCCCTAGCTTGGTGCGACACCTTCCAGCGAGTCTTGGCTACCGGCATAGCCGAGAATATCGAGTATCCGATGAATGTACGCGCCGGCGACCGCTGGTTTCTGGCTCATGTGGCTCCGATTCCTTCTGCCGACGGCGAGTACAATACCGTCTGCCTCTTGGCACGGGACATTACGTCCCGGAAGAGGACCGAGCAGACCCTCCAGAATCTCTCCACTCGCGTTCTGAATGTCCAGGACGAAGAGCGCCGCCGCACATCGCAATTCCTACACGAAACCACCGCGCAAAGCCTATTGGCAGTGAAGCTTAACCTTCAGGCCGCAGCGCGGCATCACCGCGCGGACGACGAAGTGCGCGCGATTCTCCTTGATTCGCTTGACCTGGTTGAAGGCTCGATGCAGGAAATCCGAACGCTTTCGTATGTTTTGCACCCGCCTATGCTCGATGAATCGGGCTTGGCTTCTGCGCTACGCTGGTATGTGGCGGGATTCAGCGAGCGCAGCGGAATCTCAGTGACCCTCGAAGTCGCCGATGATTTTGGGCGCCTGCCGCGCGAAGTCGAAACCGTGGTGTTCCGTATCATCAACGAATCGCTCAGCAACGTTCACCGGCACTCGGGCAGCGCCAGGGCAGCGGTCCGGCTCGTACGTTTGCCGAGAAAGGTCGTTGTCGAAATCGAGGACTGGGGCAGGGGCATAGCGGCCGAGCGCCTGGCGGCGACAGAGAGCGGAGCCCTTGGAGTTGGCGTAGCGGGCATGCGCGGCCGGGCTGAACAGCACGGCGGCAAGTTGGTGATTTTGTCCGAGCCGGGTCGGGGCACAACCGTTCGGCTGACCCTGGATATTGCAGAGCACACGCGTGCCGCTGCGGCTCGCGCCTAGATTTCGCGCGGTATTTGAGCTGTTCTCGAGTTTTTTGATTCGATTGTTTTCGTTCGGCCAGTGGAGGGCTGGACATACTCGCGGGCCCGGTCATCGTCCCGGGTCAGCAAAAATCAGAAGGAGGTCCCTCGATGGCTGGAACTATCCGCGACAAGAACTCTCGTAGCGGAATCTCGCGTTCAATCGTTGACGCTCTCAATTCTGCTGCCACTCCCGTCTGTCCTCCGATCGAAACCCCGTGGGACGAACCCATGGAACTGGCGTTGGCGTCCCGGGATCGCGCACGGCAGCCGATTGCTGGGGTGCCCAAGCGAGGTCCTGTCTTGCAGGATCCGGCAAAACGGCCGGTTTCGCGCCCGATCCGCATACTTCTGGCCGACGATCACCCTGTGGTACGTCGCGGCCTTCACGCCCTGCTGGCAGCGGATCCGGCATTTCGCATTGTAGGCGAGGCGTCCGACGGCGCGGAAACGATGCGCATGGTCGAGGAGCTTCGGCCTGAGATCCTCGTTCTGGATATTTCCATGCCGGAACTGAACGGTCTCGACGTCACCCGCAAGCTGCGCCGCGAGTTTCCGGACGTAAAAGTCATCGTCCTGACGATGCACTTTGCGGAGGAAGTCGCAAGGGAATGTTTGCGGGCCGGAGCGCGGGCCTACGTCCTCAAATCCGATGCCGACGAAGATCTACTCGAAGCTGTTCGCGCGGTTCGCGACGACCGGCCGTTCTTCACTCCACGGATCAAGGACATTTTCTATTTTAATGCGTTCACTCCGTGCAATCCGGTCGCACCTCGCGGCACAGACGGCGAAATCCCGCTCGAGCGCCTCACCCAGCGCGAGCAGGAGATCATCAGGATGCTCTGCGAGGGCATGAGCAACAAGGAAGTGGCCTCAACGGTGGGAATCAGCACGCGCACGGTCGAATCGCACCGTAACAACATCATGCACAAGCTGCAGATCGGCGCTTTCAGCGAGCTGGTGCGTTACGCGGTGCGGCACAAGATGGTTCCTGCCTAGCCCGTACACGCCTGCAGCGCTGGTGCTGCGCCGCAATCCTGGTGGGGCGCAAAAGAAAAGGGCCGGTCGTGAGACCGGCCCTTTTTCCGTGAATCGCGACTTTCTGCTGCGGCTAAAAGATGATCTTCAAGCCGAAGAAGATCGTGCGAGTGCCGCCGCTGATATCGCCGGTGGCAATGGGTGCTTGCCCGCCGCTGGTCAAGTAGGGCGTCGCAAACCCCACGCCCTCCTGTAGCAGCCCAGCGTCTGTGATTTGCGGGTCAACCGTGGCGAAGTTCGGGTGGTTGAAAACGTTTACCATCGTCATGCGCCACTGCAACCAGTCGCGCTCCGTGAATTTGATGTTCTTGTACAGCGAGAAATTCCCGATATTCGTCCAGTAGTCACGTCCCGCGTTGCGCGGTACATTGCCGAACGGAGTTCCGAACACCGCGTCCGCTTCCCCGCCGTTGGCGATGTACCTGACCTGATTGTTTGTGACCGCAGTGACAGCGCCGGATGAATTAAAGTCATTAAGTGACACCAATTGGCTCGCGGGGAGCGCGCAGCCCGCGCCGAAGTACGCGCACATGTCTCCCGCATAGACCCCAACTGTATTCGCCGGTGCGCCCTTGCTCCCGTAGAATGGCCGAGAGAAGTCGTAGATGCCGACGATGTTTGAGTTGAATCCGACATCCTGTCCTACTCCACCGGTAAGTGGATTAAAGAAGAACTGAGTCGGCGTGAACGGCTGCCCGGATGTGAGCTGGTATGTGCCCGACACAGCCCATCCGCCGAAGACATGACCCAGGAATCCATGTTGATGACGGAAGGCGGGAAGGTCTTCGACGAAGCTCAAAGTCCAACTCTGAGGAAAATCAAAGCCGGAGTTGCCATACTCTTGACTTTTGTAGTTAAAGACGTTTTGAGCAAACGCAAGCGTAGCTCCGCCGGCGCCCGTGGACTGGAACGCCGACGATGCGTTGTCGAGGGCATGGCTGTACGTGTAGGACGTCAGCATTGTCAATTGGTTCCATAGATTGGAGGTATGGAATTCTGCCTGCAACGAGTCGTAATTCGAGTAGCCAGTGTTACCGACCTGCCACACAATGCCCTGATTGCAGTTCACTCGACCAGTCGCGGGGCTTGTTACGCCTCCCGGTGGCGGCGGCACATTTCCGGAAGGACAGGGCGTCAACCCAGATGGCACTAGATTAGGATAATTTGCGGCCAGTCCCACAAAGGACGGGTTCTCGTTGATCGACTGGAAAAGATTGGTACCGTGATTTCCAACGTAGCGAACCTCGATAGCTGCTGCCTTCGAAAGCTCGCGCTGTATTCCAAAACTCCAGCTGTGGACC
>Ga0187783_10003944_pt1 | contig 10963 bp, 9 predicted proteins | sample 1015_SJ02_MP02_2_FD_132471 | JGI IMG/M metagenome (GOLD analysis project Ga0187783, IMG submission 132471) | Tropical peat soil microbial communities from peatlands in Department of Meta, Colombia - 1015_SJ02_MP02_20_MG | ecosystem: Environmental > Terrestrial > Soil > Wetlands > Peat | place...
GCAGCGACCGCTGCACAGCAGAAAGAACCGTGCCTGACGGCACGCCAGATTGACGTGCCGCAGGGACGGCAGGGAACGGAGACACGGCGACATGCCGAAGATGAAGACCCACAGTGGTTCCAAGAAGAGGTTCCGGGTCACCGGCACCGGCAAGATCATGCGGCGTCGTGCCGACCGCGCCCACTATGCCGAGTGGAAGCCGAGCAAGATGATGCGCCGTCTGGACGGCTACGTGCAGCTGGCGCCGGGTGACGCCAAGAAGGTCAAGAAACTGCTGGGACTGTGACCCGGCCCGCCTCGTAGGGAGTCAAGAAGATGGCACGCGTGAAGCGGGCGGTCAATGCCCACAAAAAGCGCCGGGTTGTACTCGAGCGCGCCAGCGGCTACCGGGGCCAGCGGTCCCGGCTCTACCGCAAGGCCAAGGAGCAGCAGCTCCACTCGATGACGTACGCCTACCGGGACCGCAAGGACCGCAAGGGCGCGTTCAGGCGACTGTGGATCCAGCGGATCAACGCGGCGGTCCGGGCCCAGGGCCTGACATACAACAGGTTCATCCAGGGCCTCAAGCTGGCCGAGGTCGAGGTCGACCGCCGGATGCTTGCCGAGCTCGCGGTCGCCGACCCGCAGGCATTCGCGGCGCTGGTCGAGGTTGCCAAGACGGCGCTGCCGGCCGACATCAACGAGCCGGCTGCCTGAGCAGGCGGTGACACCGCTGCGGTACCGGCCCGGCTCGCTCTGCGCGCGCCGGGCCGGAGCTTGCCTGGCTGAGTTTTCCCCTCGGTCAGCGGCAGGACGGGCCGCGGTGTTGGCTAGCGGCTCCGCCGCGGTCTCGGCTAGCGGCTCCGCAGTGGTGCTCGCACCCGGGTCACGCGGCACATGAGCAGGCCGGCGCGGCCGGGCTCGCGGCCTGCCGATCTGACCGGCCTGCGGTCGCCGCGGGTCAGGGCCGCACGCCAGCTCGCCAAGCGAGCGTTCAGGGAGCGGGGCCGGCTGTTCCTCGCCGAGGGCCCGCAGGCGGTCAGGGAGGCGCTCCGCCGACAGGACGTGCTCACCGAGCTGTACGTGACCGGCCAGGGCCGCGCCCGGCATGCCGATCTGGTGCAGGAGGCGGCACGGGGCGGCGCGGCAGTGCACGAGGTCAGCGGTGAGGTGATGGCCGAACTGGCGCAGACCGTCACGCCCCAGGGCCTGCTCGCTGTCTGCCGGTTCGTCGACGTGCCCCTGGCCGACCTGGTGGCGGCCACGCCGCGGCTGGTGGTGCTGCTGGCCAATGTCCGCGACCCAGGGAATGCCGGGACCGTGCTGAGGACCGCGGACGCGGCCGGGGCTGACGGCGTGGTCTTCGCCGCGGCATCGGTTGATCCCTACAACAGCAAGTGCGTGCGCTCGTCGGCGGGCAGCCTGTTTCATCTTCCGGTGGTAGCGGGGCATGACCTCGCCGCGGCGGTCGGCAGCCTCCGCGCGGCCGGCCTGCAGGTGCTCGCGGCCGACGGCAGCGCCAGCCGGTATGTCGACGGCGACGGCGGGCCCGACCTGGGCAGGCCGACGGCCTGGCTGTTCGGGAACGAAGCCTGGGGGCTGCCCGAGCACCTCCTCAGCCTGGCGGACGACGTCGTGGCAGTCCCGATCTACGGCCAGGCCGAGAGCCTTAACCTTGCCGCGGCGGCGGCCGTGTGCCTGTATGCCTCGGCACGGCAGATGCAGGCGTGACGACGTGAAAGCTGGGAGAACAGATCTCCTCCGGCGTGCAAACTCTGGCAACCGCCCGCCTGCTAGCGTGCTCCGCCATTGCCGGTTCGCTACGCGAATCCGCTAAAGTCTGATCACGTTGCGTCATGAAGTGACCCGGTGCGGGTCACTGGCGGTGGTTCCGTGACGTGACGTGCTAGCCGGCCGGGTTTCCCCCGGACCCGCCGGACTGGCTGCGCAGCCGTGGCCGGGGACAGGTAGCTCAACTTCCTGCCGGAGGCGGCGCGCGTTGGAGGGCAATATGGCAGGCCGGGCGGCGGCCGGATCGGCGGGCATCCCGCCGGTTACCGGCGTCGGCGGCGCTGGCACCGCCAAAGGCAGGCAGCCCGGCAACAGGGGCGACCGCGGCGACCGCCCGGCGGGGGCCGGGGGGCGGTCCGATGCCGACGTCCTGACCAGTCTGGTCCTGGCCGACGAGTTGCCAGACGGGCTTGTCATCGCCGATGACGGCGGCATGGTGACGGTCTTCAACCGCGCCGCGACCCGGCTGACGGGGCTGACCGCGACCCAGGCCGTCGGCCGGGACGTACGCGACGTGCTGCCGCTGACGGACAGGGACGGCTGCTGCTGGTGGACCGCCACCAGGCCGTTTGACGGCCTTTCCACCCGGACCAGGCACCCGGAGCGGACGCTGTACCTGCCGGACGGCACCGAACTGCTTGTCACGGTTGGCTACGTGCGGGATCCCCGCGGGCGCGCGGCACAGGACGACCGGCCGCGGACGCCGGGAGCACTGCGCCGGATCGTCATCACGCTGCGCAGCGCCGAGCACCGGATGCGGCTGGAACGCAGCAGGGCCGACCTGGTCTCCACCGTTGCGCATGAGCTACGGTCGCCGCTGACCAGCGTCAAGGGTTTCACCGCCACGCTGCTCGCGAGGTGGCCGCGTTTCACCGATGACCAGAAGCGGGTCATGCTGGAGACCGTCAACGCAGACGCGGATCGGGTGACGAGGCTGATCACGGAACTACTCGACGTTTCCAGGATCGAATCGGGCCGGATCGAAGTGCACCGGGAGCTTGTCGACATCCCGGCCAGGGCCAGGAAGATCATCAGCGGCCGGGTTGCGGCCGGTGATCAGGCCGACCGGTACGTGGTCGAGGCAGTGCCCGGCCTGCCGGAGACCTGGCTGGATGCCGACAAGGTCGACCAGATCCTGGCGAACCTCATTGAGAACGCCGTGCGGCACGGGGCTGGTACGGTTACCACTGTGGTGGAGCCCGCGGTCGTGGCAGGAGCTCCTGGCGTGGCCGTGGCGGTCCGCGACCAGGGTCCTGGCATCGCGCCCGAGCTGGCGCCGCGGGTCTTCGGCCGGTTCTGGCGGGCGAAGCGGCGCGGCGGCGCGGGTCTTGGGCTGTTCATCGTGAAGGGCCTGGTAGAGGCGCACGGCGGGGAGATCACTGTGCAGCAGGCGCCCGGCGGCGGGGCGGAGTTCCGATTTACCATGCCCGCTGGGACGCCTGAGTTCGGCTGACCGGCGGGCCGGTGCTTTTCCCTGTCTGACCGGACGTTCCGGCGATGTCTTGTTTGCCGGTTGCCGTCTGCCGCCGTCACGGACCCGCAAGCTTTTCTTGACGCAGGAGATCAGGACGATGTCCGCACCTAATAAGACCTATGACCCGGTGGAGGTAGCGGTGCTGGCACCCGAAGAGGTGCAGCGCATGCAGGCCGAGGCGCTGGCCGCCATATCGGCTGCCCGTGACCTCGACGCGCTGAAGGCAGCGCGGATCGCGCACGCCGGTGACCGGGCGCCCATCACGCTGGCCAACGCGGAGATCGGGGCGCTGCCGCCGGCCGCCCGCGCCGAGGCCGGCAAGCGCGTCGGCGCTGCCAGGGCCGCCATCAGGGAGGCCCTCACGCAGCGCCAGGCCGAGCTGGAGTCCGAGCGCGATCAGCGAGTGCTGGTCACCGAAGCCGTCGACGTCACGCTGCCGTGGGACCGGATGGCACCCGGCGCCAGGCACCCGGTCACGACCGTCGGCGAGCGCCTCGCCGACGTCTTCGTCAGCATGGGCTATGAGATCGTCGAGGGCCCCGAGGTCGAGGCCGAGTGGTTCAACTTCGACGCGCTGAACTTCCCGCCTGACCACCCGGCCAGGGAGACGCAGGACACCATCTTCGTGGCTGGTGCCGAGCCAGGCGAACGCTCGGGCGTGGTGCTGCGCACCCACACCTCGCCAGTGCAGATCCGCGCCATGCTGACCAGGCCGCTGCCGCTGTACGTGGTCAGCCCCGGCAAGTGCTACCGGAGCGATGCGCAGGACGCCACCCACAGCCCGGTGTTCCACCAGATCGAGTGCCTCGCGGTCGACGAGGGGCTGACCATGGCGGACTTGCGCGGCGCGATCACCGCGTTCGTGGACGCGATGTTCGGCGAGGGACTGCAGACCAGGCTGCGGCCTGATTTCTTCCCGTTCACCGAGCCGTCCGCCGACGTGTCCATGCAGTGCCACATCTGCCGTGGCGAGTCGACGAGGCCCGGTGCCCCGCCATGCCGCGTCTGCCGGTCACAGGGATGGGTGGAGATCGCGGGCTGCGGGATGGTCAACCCCAGGGTGCTGGTGGCGTGCGGCATCGATCCCGACCGCTACAGCGGGTTCGCATTCGGGCTTGGCATCGAGCGCTCGGTGCTCATCCGCAACGGCGTGGCTGACATCAGGGACACCGTCGAGGGCGACGTGCGCTTCAGCCGCGCGTTCGGAGTGGAGGCGTGATGCGGGTACCGCTGTCGTGGCTGCTCGAGTACGCCGACGTCGCCGCCGTCTCACAGGGCGGCGAGGTGGATGCGCAGGAGGTCGCGCGCCGGCTCACTGCCTGCGGCCTGGAAGTGGAGTCGGTCGAGCGAGTCGGGCATGACATCAGCGGCGTCGTCGTCGCCGAGGTCGTCAACGTCGAGGAGCTGACCGGCTTCAACAAGCCGATCCGCTACTGCCAGGTGTCCACCGGGGACGGCCAGGAGCGGCACGTGATCTGCGGGGCGGCGAACTTCGCCGCTGGCGACATGGTCCCGCTGGCGCAGCCGGGCGCCGTCCTGCCCGGCGGATTCGAGATCGGCGCCCGCAAGACCTACGGCCGGGTGTCGGAGGGCATGATCTGCTCCGCGGCGGAGCTGGCCATCGGTGACGATCACTCCGGCATCATCGTGCTGCCCGCGGACGCGCCGCTCGGCACTGACTTCGTGACCTACGCCGGCCTGCGCGATGTGGTCTTCGACGTGAACGTGACGCCGGACAAGGGGTTCGCGCTGTCGGTGCGCGGCATTGCCAGGGAGCTGGCGATCGCCTACCAGGTGCCGTATGCCGACCCCGCCGACATCGGCCTGCCCGCCGACCTGGACGCGCCCGCCCAGCCTGCCTACCCGGCGAGCATCGAGGACCCGACAGCATGCGACCGGTTCGTGCTGCGCGAGGTGCACGGACTGGACACCGGCGCCCGGACGCCGATCCAGATGCGGGTCAGGCTGGCCAGGGCCGGCCAGCGCACCGTCTCGCTGGCTGTGGACGTGACCAACTACCTGATGCTGGAACTCGGCCAGCCACTGCACGCCTTCGACCGTGCGCGCCTGAGCGGGCCGATCGTCGTGCGGCGCGCCCGGCAGGGCGAGCAACTCGAGACGCTTGACCACGTCCGGCGCACCCTCGACCCCGAGGACATCCTGATCACCGACTCATCCGGGCCGATCTCGCTGGCTGGCACGATGGGCGGCGTTGTTACCGAGGTGGCGCCAGACTCGCGCGACGTCGTGATCGAGGCCGCGCACTTCTCTGCCCGCGGCGTGGCCCGGATGGCCAGGCGGCACAAGCTGGGATCCGAGGCCTCGGCCAGGTTCGAGCGCGGCGTCGACCCGGAACTCCAGCTGCGCGCCGCGAGCCGCGCGGGGGCCATGCTGGCCGCGCTCGGCGGCGGCACGCTGCAGCCCGGCCGCACCGTCGTGGCCGAGCCGCTGCCGGTGACGAAGATCCAGATGTCCTCTGATTACCCCGACTCGGTCGCCGGGCTGGTCTACGGCTTGGACACCGTACAGGCGCGGCTGGGCGAGGTCGGCTGTTCGGTGCAGGTGCTCGCGAACGGCCAGGGCGAGCACGAGCACACCAGGCATGACCGGTCGCATCAGCTGCTGGAAGTGACGCCGCCGTCGTGGCGGCCTGACCTCACCGACCCGGCGGACCTGGCCGAGGAGGTCATCCGGCTCGAGGGCTATGAGCGCATCCCAGTGCGGCCGGCCAGGGCGGCCGCGGGCCGCGGCCTTACCGCGCGCCAGCGGCTGCGCCGCTCCATCGGCCGGGCACTCGCCGACTTCGGCTATGTCGAGGTGCTGAGCCACCCGTTCACCTCGGCGGCCGACTTCGACCGCCTCCAGCTTCCGGCCGACGACAACCGCCGGGTCGCGGTCAGGATCGCCAACCCGCTCAGCGACGACGAGCCGCTGATGCGCACCACGCTGCTACCCGGCCTGTTCCGCGTGCTGGCACGCAACCTCGGCCGCGGCTTCGCCGACGTAGCGGTGTTCGAGACGGGCCTGGTCTTCCGGCCGCGCCCGGACGAGGCGCCGTCGGCGCCGATCCTGCCGGTGGACCGCGGGCCCACGGTCGATGAGGTGGCACAGCTGGAGGCGGCGCTGCCGAACCAGCCCTTGCGGCTCGGGGCCGTGCTGACCGGGAACCGGGAGCTGCCTGGCTGGTGGGGCGAGGGTCGCCCGGCCGGCTGGCAGGACGCCATCGAGGCGGCCAGGACCGTGCTCGCCGCGAGCCGCGTCCCGTTCGAGGTCCGGGCGGACCAGCATGAGCCCTGGCATCCGGGGCGGTGCGCCGCGATCTTCGTGCAGGCTCCCGGCGGTCATGAATGGCTCGCCGGGCACGCAGGCGAGCTGCACCCGCGGGTCATCGCGGCGTTCGGGCTGCCGGCCAGGACCTCTGCGGTGGAGCTGGACTTGTCCGTCGTCGAGACCGCGGCCGACTCGCTGGATCCCGTGCAGGCGCCGGTGCTGTCTCCGTATCCGGTGGCCGTGCAGGACGTGGCGCTTGTGGTGCCGGCGTCGGTGCCCGCCGCCGAAGTCGAGCGGGCACTGGCAGAGGGCGCGGCCACGGCGGGTGACGTCGTGCTTGAGGACCTCCGCCTGTTCGACGTCTACACCGGGGACCAGGCGGGCGAGGGTCATAAGTCGCTGGCGTACACGCTTCGGTTCCGCGCGCCCGACCGGACGCTGACGGCCGACGAGACCACCGCAGCCAGGGATGCCGCCGTAGCCGAGGCAGCGCGCCGCACCGGCGCCGTGCTGCGCGGCGCATCCTGACCGTTCACGCCTACGAGCACCGGGCCGCCCAGCGCCGCGCCGGACCAGAGGTGAGTACTCCTGGTTTGGCTATAGCCAAACCAGGAGTACTCACCTCGGTGCTTAAGTCCCGAGGATGGCCATGATCTCGGTGCTGCCCTTGACGCACTTGGACGCGTTGCCGGTCTTGAGCACCTCGGGAGTGGGGAACCCAGTGCACGTCCAGCCGTTCACCGGCACCGGGCCGCCGCCGCCGTTGCCGGGCGCCTTGCCCTGGTCGATGGCCTGCGCGTAGTCGCGCTCGACCGTCATCGCCGTCGTGCAGGCGACGTACCCGCGGGCTACCTCGATGTTCACCGGCACGTTGGCCGCCGAGCGGCTCGTTCCGCACTGCGTGCCAGCGTCGGAGAGGGGCTTGGCCGCCGCATGACCGCAGGCGCACAGCCCAAGCCCAAAGACGACCGCTGTCGCCGCAAGGCACACTGACGCGAATACGCCACTTCTCTGGCTGCCCGGAGTCCACGTGACCTGCATGGCCGTCTCCCTTCCGCGCCCATCATGCCGTCTGCGCCGCTATCGACCCAAGCCGGATCGCAGATCTCGTGCCTGCCGGTTACCGACCGGCATGACCGCATTTGCATAATCAATCAGAGTTCTGCATAATCATTCATTAGGTTGCATGCACAGCGCTGGCCGGCGGAAGGCGGGCCTTTGCGTGCATAGCGCTGGCCGGCCGAGGCGGGCCGGACGGGCACAGTGCTGGCCGGCCGAGGGCGGGCCGGACGGGCACAGTGCTCGCGGGCCGAAGACGGGTCGCACGGAGGAGGGTCGATGGGCGCGCGGGTCGCGGTCGCGGGCGCGAGCGGCTACGCAGGGGGCGAACTGCTGAGGCTACTGGCCGGCCACCCGGACCTGGAACTGGCCGCGGTCACCGCAGACACCAGCGCGGGCAAGACCATCGGCGAGCTCCACCCGCACCTGGCGGGCGTGCCCGCACTCGCCGGCGTCACACTGGCGGCGCACGGCCCCGCCGCCCTGGGCGACTGCGACCTGGTGTTCCTCGCCCTGCCCGCCGGGCAGTCCGCAGTAGCGGCAGCGCAGATTCCGGGCGATGTGCAGATCGTGGACCTCGGACCTGACTTCCGGCTGGCCGACGGCGCCGCCTGGGCCCGGCATTACAGCGGCCCGCATCCTGGCCGCTGGGTCACCGGCACGCCGGAACTGCCCGGCGCCCGCGCGCAGATCCGGGCGGCCGGCCGCGTTGCCGCGCCTGGCTGCTATGCCACCGCCGCCATCCTTGCGCTCACGCCGCTGGTGGCCGCGGGCCTCGCCGACCCCGGGGACGTCGTAATCGTGGCCGCGTCCGGCACCTCCGGCGCGGGCCGGTCACTGCGGACGGACCTGCTGGCCAGCGAGGTGATGGGCTCGGTTTCTGCGTATCAGGTCGCGGGCGCGCACCGGCACACGCCGGAAATCGAGCAGGCGCTCGCCGAGGCCGCTGACCTGGCGCCTGCCAGCCACCGACCGCGCGAGCATGCAGGCCAGGTACGGGTCAGCTTCACCCCGGTGCTCGCGCCGATGCCGCGCGGCATCCTGGCCACCTGCACAGCGCCGCTGGCCGACCCTGACACCAGCACCGGGCAGCTGCGCGCGGCGGTCGCCGCCGCGTATGACGGCGAGCCATTCGTGACGCTGCTGCCCGAGGGCCGCTGGCCCGCCACCGCATCGGTTGCTGGTTCCAACGGAGTCCAGCTGCAGGCTGCCGCGGATGCCCGGGCCGGACGGGCCGTCGTCGTCGCGGCCATCGACAACCTGGGCAAGGGCGCCGCCGGGCAGGCAATCCAGGATGCGAACCTCATGCTCGGCCTGCCCGAGACCGCGGGCCTGGCAGCGACCGGGGTCGCGCCATGAGCGTCACTGCGGCACGGGGATTCCGCGCCGCCGGCGTCGCGGCCGGCCTCAAGCAGTCCGGCGACCTTGACGTAGCCGTGGTGGTGAACGACGGGCCGTCCGCAGCGGCAGCGGGCGTGTTCACTGCCAACCGGGTGAAGGCCGCGCCGGTCCTGTGGAGCCAGGCAGTTCTTCAGGGCGGAAACGTCAGGGCCGTGGTGCTCAACTCCGGCGGCGCGAACGCGTGCACCGGGCCGGCCGGATTCCAGGACACGCACAAGACGGCCGAGCACCTGGCCGGGCTGCTCGGCATCGGGGCGGGCGAGGTGGCGGTGTGCTCGACCGGCCTGATCGGCGAGCGGCTGCCGCTGGACGCGCTGCTTGCCGGAGTCGTGACAGCGGCGGGCGCAGCCAGCGCGGACGGCGGGACGTCCGCCGCCGACGCGATCCGCACCACCGACACAGTTGCCAAGACCGTGACCGCGGCCGGCTCCGGGTACCGCATCGGCGGGATGGGCAAGGGCGCGGCGATGCTCGCTCCCGGCCTGGCCACGATGCTGGTCGTGCTCACCACCGACGCCGACCTGCAGGCCGCGGAGCTGGACATCGCGCTGCACGCCGCGGTGCGCAGTACGTTCGACCGGCTGGACACCGACGGGTGCATGTCCACCAACGACACCGTGCTGCTGCTGGCCAGCGGTGCCGCCGGGGTGACGCCGGACCCGGCCGAGTTCACCGCGCTGCTGACGCAGGCGTGTGACGACCTGGCAGCGCAGATGCAGGCCGACGCCGAGGGCGCGAGCAAGGCCATCGCGATCGAGGTGACCGGCGCGGCGTCGGAGTCCGACGCCGTGCAGGTCGGCCGGGCGATCGCCAGGTCCGCGCTGCTCAAGTGCGCGCTGCACGGCGAGGACCCGAACTGGGGCCGGGTGCTGGCGGCTGTCGGCACCACGAGCGCTGCGTTCGAGCCCGACCTGCTGGCCGTCGCGATCAACGGGGTCTGGGTGTGCCGCAACGGCTCGGCCGCGGCCGACAGGACAGGCGTCGACCTGAGCCCGCGAGAAGTGAAGATCACCGTTGACCTGAACGCGGGCGATCAGTCCGCCACCATCCGCACGACCGACCTCACTGCCCAGTACGTCTACGAGAACTCGGCGTATCCGACATGACCGGTACGGACATCAGCGGTACCGAAATCAGGAACGGCGCGCTGGAAAAGGCCGCCACCCTCATCGAGGCGCTGCCCTGGCTCGAGCGCTTCCACGGTCAGGTCGTGGTGCTCAAGTACGGCGGGAACGCGATGACCGACGACACGCTGCGCCGGGCGTTCGCGCAGGACGTCGTGTTCCTGCGGTACGTGGGACTGCTGCCGGTCGTGGTCCACGGCGGCGGGCCGCAGATCAACGCGCAGCTGGACCGGCTCGGCATGCGGTCGACATTCCGCGCCGGACTTCGCGTCACTACCCCGGAGACCATGGACGTCGTCCGCATGGTGCTGACGGGGCAGGTCAACAGGGAGATCGTCGGCCTCATCAACGAGCACGGGCCGTTCGCGGTCGGGCTGTCGGGCGAGGACGCGCACCTGCTGACCGCGCGTCGCGTGCAGGCCGAGGTAGACGGCGAGCTGGTCGACATTGGCGAGGTCGGCGAGGTCGAGTCGGTGAACCCCGGCGCCGTCAGCGCGCTGCTGGCCGACGGCAGGATCCCGGTCATCTCCAGCGTGGCGCGCGGCCTGGGCGGCGGGGTGCTCAACGTCAACGCCGACACCGCGGCCGCGGCTGTCGCGGTGCACCTGGGCGCGGCCAAGCTGGTGCTGCTCACAGACGTGGCAGGTCTGTACCCGCACTGGTCGGGCAAGGACGCGGCCAGCGCCACGAAGGCCAGGCCGATCAGCCAGCTGACCGCCGGCGAGCTGGCCGCCATGCTGCCCGGCCTGTCGGACGGCATGATCCCCAAGATGAAGGCCTGCCTGGCCGCCGTGCGCGGCGGCGTCCCGCAGGCACACGTGCTGGACGGCCGGCTCCCGCACGCGATCCTGCTCGAGATCTTCAC
>Ga0187783_10003945_pt1 | contig 10962 bp, 10 predicted proteins | sample 1015_SJ02_MP02_2_FD_132471 | JGI IMG/M metagenome (GOLD analysis project Ga0187783, IMG submission 132471) | Tropical peat soil microbial communities from peatlands in Department of Meta, Colombia - 1015_SJ02_MP02_20_MG | ecosystem: Environmental > Terrestrial > Soil > Wetlands > Peat | place...
ACGGAGGCGACGGCGGACCGCTGTTTTTGAGACGCCTGAGCCGCTGGCCTCGATTCCATACCATCGCCCGAAGGGCTGGTCAAACGCGACGCTCTTTCGGCAGTTTCACTCTAGCGGTGCTCTTTCGCTACCCCTCCGACCGAGAATTCTCGAGCAGCAGTGGCGAAGAATTTCCCGCCGTGGAGAAGCGTTTCGATCGCCCCGACCAGGTCTTGGCTGGCCTGCGATTTCATCAAATACCCCTCTGCCCCGGCGTGCTTGATCTCATCGACAAGCCATGCCGATTCATGCATGGTGAACATCAAAATGCGGCAGGGAACTTCCAGATGTTTGAGTCGTGGCACAAGCTCAATTCCGCTCATCCCGGGCATGGTGATGTCCAGGGTAACCACATCGGGCTTGAGCGCTTTCACGGCTTCGATGGCCTGGTTGGCATCCCCTACCTCGCCGCAGATTTCCCACTCCGGCCTCGCCTTCGCCAGCAGCGTGCGGATTCCTTCGCGCACGATCTCGTGGTCATCGACGATGAGGATCCGACTCTTCACTCTAGCGCCCGATCAGAAGACTTCACGCCGGTCCTTTTTCTGTCCGGCGGGAACCATGGCCCGCACCGCGGTTCCGTTCGGGGTCGACTTCAGTTCCAGACACCCACCCACCTGACGCAGCCGCTCACTCATTCCCCGCAAGCCAACACCGAAGGCGCCCATCCAGTCCTGATAGCTTTGTTCGAAGTCGCCGTTCGGCATTCCCCTTCCATAGTCCCGGATCAGCAGCACGGCTCTTTCGTCTTGGATGGAGAGCTCTACGTCGGCGACTGGACTTCCGGAATGCCGATGCACATTGGTGAGGCTTTCCTGCAACACACGGAAGAGTGCAAGCTCCGCGTCGCCTGCCAGCCGCGGAAAGCCGGATGCAGCCCGGAAGTCTGTTTTGATGCCGCTGCGCTGCGCGAAGCCGTCGAGATACCATGCGATTGCGGATTTCAGCCCCAACTCCTCGAGCATGGGTGGATACAGCAGATAGGAGATGGTCCGAACTTCCTTCACTGCCTCTTCCGTCAACCGCGCGGCGAGCGCCAGTTGTTTGCCGTCCTCAGGATCTCCGCCCACCGCGGCGCTGCTCAGCGAATCCAGCTTCATCTTGAGAACCGAGAGAATTTGGCCAAGGCTGTCATGCAGGTCCCTGGCAATGCGGCGCCGCTCCTCGTCTTGAGTCCGCAGCAGCCGCACGGAAAGTTGGCGGAGCGACTCCTCGGATTTCTGCAATCTGCGCTGAGACTCCTCCAATTGTTGCTGCGTCTTCATTCGCTCCGTAAAGTCCCGAGTGACCTTCGCGAATCCGACGACCTGGCCAGAGCGGTCTCTGAGCGCGGTGATGACGACCAAGGCCCAGAATTTCGACCCGTCCTTCCGCACGCGCCAGCCTTCGTCCTCAACCCGCCCTTCGCGGCGTGCGATGTCCAGCTCGCGCGCCGGTTTTGCGGCGCGGACGTCCTCCTCGGGATAGAAGCGCGAGAAATGCTGGCCGATGATTTCGAAGGCCTTATATCCTTTGATTCGTTCCGCCCCCATGTTCCAGCTCGTCACGTTGCCTTCAGGGTCCAGTAGAAAGATCGCATAGTCCTGCACAGCTTCGACCAGGAGGCGAAACCGCTGTTCGCTTTCCCGAAGCGCTTTCTCAGGCTCCAAGATTTCGATCCTTTGTTGCAATCTCGTCATCACCGGACGACGATTGCCTTTCGTTGTCGGCGCTTGCACGCCGTGATGGTAACCAACTGAACCGTGTTCGGAACCTCGCGCGAACGGCCCGCCGTCTTGGTCGGCGCGGAAGGTGACAGTCATCGCGGTGTCTTAGGCTACGACCGGGGACGCAGCGGTGCGCCCGATGAAAGGATTCGGAGGACTGCGACTGACGCTGATCCACCTGTAGCCAGACAATGGTGCGCAAAAGGGCCGATTTCGCTCAATACACTGAACTCGGTATGCGAGCGAGCACGAAACCACAGAGAACCTGGAGATACGACCGTAGATCGCCGAGCCGAGCAATTCGGCAGCTCCAGATTGCCGCCTGAGTAATTGCTGCTAGACTCACGCCCATGGCTCGACAACCGCTCGGCCAGCATTTCCTGGGAGACGCGGCCTGGCAAGCCAGAATACTGGAAAGGCTGCCCCGGGCCGCACAGGAGACATGGATCGAGATTGGCGCCGGACACGGCGAAATGACGCGACTACTCGCCGGCGAGAGCCGGCGAGTCATCGCCCTGGAAACCGACAGGCGGCTGGCCAATCGCCTGGCCCAGCGGATTCGTGAAAATCCTTCCGAGTGGCCCGGGGTCGAAATCGTCTCTGCGGATGTGCTGTCGGTCGACATCGGCAAACTTGCCGCCGGCCAGTTCCGCGTCTACGGGAACTTGCCCTACTACATCACCTCGCCGATCCTGGCCCAGCTGTTCCGCTGGGCCTCTCAGATCGACTCGATCCACGTGGTGATTCAGCTCGAGGTGGCCGCGCGAATCGCCGCCCGTCCCGGAGGCCGCGAATACGGCTATCTTTCCGCTCTTTGCCAGTTCTACGCCAAGCCCGAAATCGCTCTGCGCATTCCGCCCGGCGCGTTCCGTCCTCCCCCCCGAGTCAGTTCCGCTCTGCTCGGCATGAGCCTGCCCGGCGAGCGTGCCTGGCTTGATATGGCGGACGAGGCGCGCTTCCTGCAATTCATCCAGGTCTGCTTTAGCCAAAAGCGAAAAACGTTGCGAAACAATCTCCGCGCGCTGGCCCGAACCCCCCGCGCTTCGGGCGACGATCGCGTCCGCGCCGCACTCGAAGCGAGCGGGCTTCGTTCCGACGCGCGCGCCGAGCAGCTCTCGCTCGCCAAATTCGCGACTCTTTTCAAGAATTTGGGGCTGTGACCGATTGCGAAGATCAAAATCCGATTCGTGGGTTGTGCTAGGATCTTCCCGCGTGTCAGCAAAACCGCTCGATTTCGTTCTGTTCGCTTCGATTGCCCTGTCGGCGATCCCTGCGCCCGCGGCGCAGAAACATCCCTCGCGCTCGGAACTCGAGAAAATCGACCTGCACATCGCCGGGGAGGTGTCCCAGGGGAAAGCATTTGAGTACGACATCGGGCACGGCCTCTTGTTTCGCCTGGCGACTCCTGCGAATGCTCCGGACGCCGGCTGGCTCATCGAAGTCGTGCCCAAGACCGATCCCGTGGATGGACCTATCGAGTTCTCCGAAATTGCCACTCCGCCCTACCACGTTTACAATGACCGCTGCCTGGCCACGGCCTGTGGGCGTTCGGCTAGCGAAGTCATCCAGCTCAAGGATCGTGTGTTTTACTTCGTCCAGTCCGTAGACGACGAGCACCGCGCCGAAGAAGTGGTCAACGCCGCCTTTTATCCCACCGACACTTCCGAAGAGGAAAGGGTGCGCGTGGCGGCCGAGCAACGCCAAATCCGAGTCGGCAAGGGCGAGCTTCGGCTATTGAAGTCGCATGTCGTACGCAGCCGCACGATACCCGAAGTCGGTTCGATCGACTCCATCCGTTTCGAAGTCGACTTCGAATTTGCGCCTGGCCTCACCATGGCCGACATCATCGCCCGCGTCGCTCGCCCACAGTAGCGCTCTCGCAGCAGAACGCCGGCCTGGGCGAGCGGGGCCGTATCCCGGGTTTCTTCCGCCGCCTCTCGATCGCCCAATCGTTTTTTCTCTGTCGGCTTCGCTGAGCGTGCTTCTTGCGCTCGCGCGCGCCGATAAGGTATGAATGACGGATATGACCTTTGCGCGCGCGCTAGTTACCGCCGACCAACCGGTTCACCTCTCATGATGGAAGACGCAGGACACCAAGCGATCGACACGGCCCAGCTGCGTGGTGCGAGCTATGCCGACGCGCGCATCATGGACGTTCGTCATCGCGACATCTCCGTCAAGAACGGGGAAGTGGGGAATCTCGCCGAAAGCGAATCGCTCGGCATCGGCATCCGCGTCATCGCCGATGGCGCCTGGGGGTTCGCCTCGACGGACCGGTTGACGCGTGAGGGCGTCCAAGCGTGCGCCGCCGAAGCCGTCGCGATCGCGAAAGCCTCGGCCTTGGCGAAGCGCGAAGACGTCGCCCTCGCGCCCGAATACGCCTACGCCGATACCTGGCAAAACCCATTCCTGAAAGACCCTTTCCATATCCCCGTCGAGCGGCAGATTGAAGTGCTGCTCGCCGCCGACCGGGAAATGCGCCGGGTGAAGGGCGTGACACTGGCCGAGGGCTCGATGGAATTCCGACGCGTCGAACAGCTTTTCGTCTCGACCATCGGCTCGTCGATTCATCAGGTGAAGATGCAGTCGGGGGCGGGAATCGTCGCCACCGCGTTTGCCGGAAGCGAAATCCAGAAGCGTTCCTACCCGAATAGCTTCGGCGGACAGCACATGCTGCTCGGCTATGAACTCATCGAAGCGCTTGACCTCGTCCGCCACGCTCCGCGCATCGCGGAAGAGGCAGTCGCTCTGCACCGAGCCGCACAGTGCCCGGAGGGGCAGCGAACGATCATTCTTGACAGCTCGCAGCTGGGTTTGCAGATCCACGAGTCCATCGGCCATCCCATCGAGCTCGACCGCGTGCTCGGCATGGAAGCGAATTTTGCGGGGATGAGTTTTCTAACCGTCGATAAGCTGCGCAATCTGAAGTACGGCTCCGACATCGTCAACGTGGTCGCCGACGCGCGGCTGGCGCACGGCCCAGGACTCGGCACATTCGCCTATGACGATGAAGGCGTTCCCGCGCAATCTACGCCGATCATCACGAACGGACTCTTCACCGGCTACCTCAGCAACCGCGAAACCGCTGCCTCTATCGGCGAGAGCCGCTCGAACGGAACCATGCGCGCGGAAAGTTGGAATCGACTGCCCATCATTCGCATGACGAATATCAGCATCAATCCCGGCACCTGGAAGTATGACGACTTGATTGCCGATACGGACAATGCGATCTACATGGAAACAAACCGCTCGTGGTCGATCGACGACCGCCGTTATCATTTCCAGTTTTCGACCGAAATCGGCTGGGAGATCAAGCGGGGCAAGAAGACGCGCATGATCAAAAACCCCAGTTACAGCGGGATCACAACGGAGTTTTGGAACAGCTGCGACGCCATCTGCTCGCGCGATCATTGGACGCTTTGGGGCACGCCGAACTGCGGCAAGGGCCAGCCGATGCAGACCATGGGCACCGGCCACGGCGCGGCTCCGGCGCGCTTTCGCAACGTGAGGGTCGGCGTGGCCTTCGCAAAGTGAGGACGGCCGTGGCTAGGGCGAAAATCGGCGCTCCGCGCAATCGGGGAGGAAGGCCTCAAGGCTTTGTCGTTGGGGGCGCGAGGAGACCATGACCACCCGCCGACCGGCTCGTCCGCAGCGCAAGTCCAGCTCCTCGGCGCCGAGCGAGCTCGACCGCATCATCGAACACGTGCTCAAGCTTAGCGAGGCTGACGAGACCGAAATCGAGGTCGAGTCGACAACGGACGCGCTCACGCGCTTCGCCAACAACACCATTCACCAAAATGTCGCCGAGCAGACGCTGTCGATTTCCGTTCGCGCCGTGATCGACGGCCGCACAGCCCGGGCCACGACGAACAAGACAGATGAAGAGTCGCTGCGGCGCGTGACCGCCGCCGCGAAAAGCCTGGCACGCAACGAGCCGCGCAAGCCCGATTTGCTGCCCATGCTGCGCGCGCAGAGATACCAGAAGGTCTCTCGCTTCTTCGCAGCGACAGCCGAAGCGACCGCACAAGATCGTGCTCATGCCGTGAAGCGCGTCTGCCAGATGGCGGAGAAAGCGAAACAAACCGCCGCCGGAATTTTTTCTTCCGGCTCGATGCGATCCGTCCTGGCGAACTCGAAAGGCCTCTACGCGCGCCATCAGCAGACACGCGCGGAGTTTTCGGTGACTCTACTCGAGCCGAGCTCCTCCGGGTGGGCGAAATCGAGTTCGCCGGACATTGGCAACATCAAACCGACCGACCTGGCCGAGACCGCCAGTCGCAAAGCGGCGGAATCGCGGAACCCCCGCGAGATCCCCGCCGGCCATTACACGACCATCCTTGAACCTCCTGCCGTCCTCGATCTGGTCGGCTTTCTTTTCTACGATTTTGCGGGTACGGCTGTCCTCGACAAACGCTCCTGCTTCACCGGCCGCCTGGGCCAGAGGCTGATGGGCCAGAATGTTTCGGTCTGGGACGATGTCTACCACCCGCTGCAGACGGGCGCGCCGTTCGATGGAGAAGGCGTCCCCAAGCAAAAAGTGACGCTCGTTGATCAGGGTGTGCCCAAAAATCTCGTGTACTCGCGCGCGACTGCGAAGAAAATGAACGCCAAGCCCACCGGCCACGGCTTTCCGCTACCGAACGAGTACGGCGAAGCGCCCATGAATCTGGTCTTCTCGGGCGGCCACGCGTCGGTCGACGATATGGTTCGTTCGACCGAGCGTGGCATTCTCGTCACGCGCTTGTGGTACATCCGCGAGGTTGATCCCTACGAGAAGATTCTCACGGGGATGACGCGCGACGGCACGTTCCTGGTCGAAAACGGACGCCTCCGTGGCGGCCTGCGGAATTTTCGCTTCAATCAAGGCGTGCTGGACATGCTGTCCCATGTGGACATGCTGGGCGTTCCGGTGCGGTCCGCGGGCGAAGAATCCTTCGAAATGGTCGTTCCGGCCATGAAAATCCGCGATTTTCACTTCAGCGAAGTGACCAAGTTCTGACCCTTTGGGCTCTGGAGAAGCACGATGACCCGTGTTTGGCTGACATGCGCCGCTGCTTGCCTTTGCCCCTTCTGGTTTGCCGCTCGCCTGATGCACGGCTCGGCGGTGACGTTCAAGGTCGGCATGGCGTCCCGCACCTTCACGCCGAAGGAACCGTATAACTGGCGCGGCGCGAAGACGCACGGGCTGTTGACCACCGTGTGGTATCCCGCCTTGCCCTCGGCCGATGAACAGCCGTTAAGCGTTCCCGGACTGAGCCAGATTTTCGAGCTGGGAAGTGTCGCGTCAAATGCCGCCTTCCCCGCATCGCCCGCACAATTTCCGCTCATTGCGCTTTCCCACGGCACAGGCGGCTCGGCGCTGTCCCTGGCCTGGTTCGGCGAGGCCCTGGCGGCCCGCGGTTATATCGTGGCGGCGGTGAATCACCCGGGAAACAACGCAACCGAACCCTACACAGCGGAAGGATTCTCCACCTGGTGGGAGCGCGCAAAGGATCTGAGCGTGGTAATCGACAACATGCTCGCAGATCCGGAATTCGGCCGCCGTATTGACGCAAGCCGCATAGGAGCTGCCGGCTTTTCGCTCGGGGGGTGCACGATGATCGAAATCGCGGGAGGCCGAACCGACCCGGCCGCCTACCTCGAGTTCTGTGCCTCAGCGCGCGCCGATGCCATCTGCAAGAGCCCCCCGGAATTCCCGACGCTAGCGGAGGATTTCAAGCGCATGTCAGCCAGCAACCCCGAATTCCAGGCCGAGCTGCGCCACGCTCGAGACTCCTACCGCGATCCCCGGGTGCGCGCCGTCTTCGCCATGGCGCCCGCTCTGGGCCCCGCGTTCCGGCCCGAAAGCCTGAAGCAAATATCGATACCGGTCGAGATTGTTGCCGGCCAGGGTGATCGCAACGTGCCCATCGCGTCCAGTGCCGAGTACTTTCGGGCCAATATTCCGGGCGCCAAGCTCAAGATTTTCCCCGGCCAGGTGGGCCATTACACCTTCCTCGATTCCTGTCCCCAGCACGGAGCGAAGCTTCCTCCCTTGCTCTGCCAGGATGAAGCTGGCGTGGATCGCGATGAAGTCCACAAAAGGGCAGTCGAACTCGCAGCCCAATTCTTTCAGGCGAACCTCAGATGAGTTGCCTCGACAGAATACCGAAGACTCCGCGCTCGAAGGCCGAGCCAGGCGCCGGGTAACGAGGGAGCGACGGGGCTGCTTTGGCCGCAGCCCCCGGAAATCGCTTTCGCCTCACTGAGGCTTGGGCGGGGCGATTACCGATGTCGCGGCGACGTGGTACTTCTTGTAATCCGAGTAGCGCGTCACGTCGGTGACGTGAAATCCCTTCACGAGCAGAACGCGCGCGCCGACATGGGCCTCCACATAGGTGGGCAGCCAGACTTCCTGGTTGACGAATGCCTGCTCGAACACGAAGCCGGTTCCCTTCTGCACGCTGGCCAGCAGGCCACCGCCGATTTTTGCGTTGCCCGTGAAATACGCTTCGAGACGCACTACATCGTGAGCCTTTTCGTCGACCCAAATCGAGCCGGCGAGCTTCTGCACGATTCTCTCGGCGAGGTTGCGCGGCTTATATTCGGGATTGGCCTCAAAATCGAAGACCAAGACGTCTTGGCCCCGAAAGCGTTCGCGGCGCGGGTTCACGAATTGGCAGGTGCGAAGAAACATTTCGACATCGACATCGTCATCATCTTTTTCTTTCTTGCCCTCTTCTTTGGCCTTTTCCTCTTTGGCGGCTTCCTTGGCTTTGCGCTTCTCGATTTCGTTTACGCGTTTTTGCGCCTTCTCGATTTCCTTCTGCTCTTCGCCGTCGCCGAGCGGCTTGCCGTCCCGTTTAGTGACCGTCGAGACTTCCTCGCCATCGAAATAGAAGAAACTTGATTCCGTGACCGCGCGCTTTTTGACCTTGCCGTCGGCGTCGGAATCGATCTCTTCCTCGACTTCCGTTCCCGCATAATCCTCCTTGATTTTGTCGATGGCCTTCTGATTTTCATCGATTTCCTTGAAGAGTGCCTTGAGGTCCGGCAGCTTCGCTTGGGAGCTCAGCGGGAGATCGAAGACGCGTTCGCCCACCGGATCGTTAATGGCAACGCGGTTGATGACAACCGCGTAGACCTGCGGCCCGAGATGTAGTTCGAGCTTACGCGGAATTTCGACGCCGCCTTCAGGGCGATAGTCGCTGTACAGAATTTCTTGAGCGGCGCTCCCGATGTTGCCCGCCTCCTTCAGCAACAAATGCGATTCGGGGTCGAAGAAGAAGTCACGCCTGGCGCCCGCGGCGGAAGCCACTTCGACTTCCAGTGCGTCCCTGCCATTCACCTCGGCGTGCCCGATGAATGCCACCGAGAACTTGTTCTTTCTGAGGTTCAGCAGGCGCAGGTTGGCGATTTCCGCTTCCGTTTCTAGGTCGGTCGATTCAGGACTCACCATCGTGGCCGGTCTCGCCGACTGATCTTGATGCCAGGCGGACTTGCCGTTGTAGGCCTCGATCAGGGGCTTGCCGCCAACGAGGAGCTCCGAGTAGTAGCGGTTGGGCAGCTTTGTGGCGAACATGTAAGTGCCGGAGTTGGTTTCGTCCGGGGCGGTCGCATTCCCTTCGGCCGATAGCGTCTGGATGCGCGAGAGGGCGCGGGCGCCGCCCGCGGCCTTCACGTATTGGCTGATGATCTTGGCGCCTTCGGCTGCGGCAGCTTCGGTGCTCGTCGCCGCACCGCTCTTGGCCGGGCCCTGTGCGTCGGCGAGCGCACAGGTTCCGAGCAAAAGGGCGCAAACGAGCGCACGATCTGCGAGACCCCGTTTGTTCATAGAAATAGATACGCCGTGCGGGAGGAAAAGGTTGCCGGTGATGGGCGAGTTCGGTTCGGAGAAGGATCACGGACTCCAGAATTTTCTGGTCGCGGCGGCGCGCTACCCGATCGCCATAGCGTCGGCGAGCTGCGAACGCCAATCCGGGAGCGAGAAGCCGAAAGTCGAGGCGAAGCGCGCGTTCGATAGGACGGAATAAGCGGGCCGGCGCGCCGGAGTCGGGTAGTCGCGCGTTGGAATCGGCACAACGCGCTTAGCAACGATCGGACGCGCTTCCGTCGCGGAGCGGAACCAAGCTAACTCAGCAAGAGAACGCCCGGACCCCATATCCGCGGATTTCCGCACCTCATCGAGGATGGCCACGGCAAATTCGTACCAAGTCGTTTCTCCCGCAGCGGTCAGATGGTAGGTGCCCGCGACGGACCCCAGGCGGGCCAGAACCCCTGCGGAGGGATCGAAGCCGAGCAGAAGGCGAGCGGTGGCTTCGGCGATTGCGCGAGCCCAGGTAGGCGCGCCGAACTGGTCGTTGACGATGCGAAGCTCCTCTCGCGTCGACGCCAGGCGAAGAACGGTGAGCAAGAAATTCCGTCCCGAGGTGGCGTAGACCCAGGCCGTGCGCAGAATCAGATGCGGAATGCCGCATGCGCGGATCGCCTCCTCGCCCCCAAGCTTGCTGCGCCCATAGGCACTCAGCGGATGGGGGAGGTCGCCTTCCACGTACGGCGTGCGCTTCCACCCGTCGAACACGTAATCGGTGCTGTAATGGATCACGGTCGCGCCGATCCTCTTCGCCTCTTCCGCGATAAGGGCAGGGGCATCGGTGTTGATCACATGCGCAAGCGACTCTTCGCGTTCGGCGAGATCGACGGCCGTATAGGCGGCAGCGTTGATCACCAGATTCGGACGCGACTCGGAGATGAGGCGGCGAATGTCATGGGGCTTTCTGAGATCGAGTTCGCTGCGGCCCACAGCGGTAAGTTCGCCCACAGAGGGAAGAAGCTTGGCGAGTTCCGAGCCGACTTGCCCGTTTTTTCCGGTCAGCAGGATACGCAAGGTCATTTCGCGTCGAGCCGCGGGAGGAGTTCGCGCGGAACCTGCGGATGCCGCAGCTGATAGTGCAGGCCGCGAAGCGTGCCTTTCGTCGACCGCGAATGATTGTCCTCAACAAAGCAACCGCCAATGCCGAGCGAGCGGAATTTCTGCCGCTCGTAGCTCCCTATGAAAAAGCCGCGCGCGCCCTCGACTGCGGCCGGCCGGATTTCGTACACACCGGGAATCGACGTTTCCAAGCGCTGCATAGCCCCGGGGAGAATTATGCCCCAGGGACCGACCTAGCCGCAGAAAAATGCACGCCGGTTGCCGCAGTAGGAAGTGAACGAGGATGGGAAAGCGTCTTTTCCGTGG
>Ga0187783_10003946_pt1 | contig 10961 bp, 20 predicted proteins | sample 1015_SJ02_MP02_2_FD_132471 | JGI IMG/M metagenome (GOLD analysis project Ga0187783, IMG submission 132471) | Tropical peat soil microbial communities from peatlands in Department of Meta, Colombia - 1015_SJ02_MP02_20_MG | ecosystem: Environmental > Terrestrial > Soil > Wetlands > Peat | place...
GAGCCCGCTTACTCCACCGACATCCTGACCGTGCAGCTGACCACGGACTCGTCCCAGACGGCCACCACCAACTACGCCGCCGCCTTCCCGGTGTACTACACCAACCTGCCCGGTGTGGACGCCAACCTGATGACCTGGCCGCAGGTCCAGAGCTACATCAACTACCCCCAGAAGGACGGCCTGCACTACATCAACTACGTGGGCCCGTCCAGCGCGGCCACGGCCGGCCAGATCGGCACCGGTGTCCTCATCAACGCCACCAACGACCAGTACAAGGCGGGGCACTTCTACGCCCTGCTGGGGTACACGGTGTCAGCGGTGTGCGGGACGGTGTTCTTCTCCGGCACCGACACCGGCAACCTGTACGTGGGCGGGCCGGGGACCACTAATATCAACATCACCCGGAACTGGTTTGTCGACCTGTCCAATGCCCAAAACTTGCCGTTAATACCCGTGATCCAGGCTAACAATAAGGGCACCACCTACGTCTACGTGCAGGACTCAGCGACGACCAGCACCGCCTTCGTCATCTCCCTGCACCTCATGGACCTGGGCATCCTCACTCCCCCGCCCGGGGTCTAACTTGCGCCGCTCGTTGCACCCGTGGGGTAGCGGACGTGCCTTCGCTACCTCCGGGTCGGGCATCCTGGTCTACGGGTCGGGGTGCATCACCTACACTGACGTGTACGAGACCACCGGGAGCAACACGGCATCAGTTTCCCTGCTGGACGGTACGTCGTCCAACGGCCAGTACATGGCCGACTACACCCTGAACGCCAACCAGTCCACCTCTGAGGAATGGGGTTTCCACTGGATGCCCTTCTACGAGGGCCTGTACATCGTGACCAACTCGGGGTCGGCGGCGGGGACGGTATCGGTGTGGGTGGACCACAACTGCGATGAGCACGTGAACGTGCTGTTCCTGGCCCAGGAAGGGACCATCCTGGAAGCGGGCGAGCAGCTGGCCCAGGCGGCGGGCATCAAGTGGCAGCAAGCCATACCGGCGGCCACCCCGTAACTAACGACCTCGACGAAAAGGACGGATAATGGTAAGGACGTCAGGAGGCGGGCCGTTCCCGGTCCAGGTGGCGACCACGGGCACATCGGGGTTCGCCCTGACCGCCGGTACGCCGACCATCATCACCTACACCGCCCCGGCCAGCGGCGGCCCCTGGCCCATGACGGTGTTCGCCCAGCTGAACGTGTCATCGAGCACGACTAATGGCGAGGTGGTGTTCAACACCCCGGGCTACTCGCCTGTGTACTTCAACGGGTCCAAGGGTACCGGCCAGTACTTCTTCCCTGACGGGGCGTCGGCCGGTACCACCTGGATGGCCATCGCCGGCCAGAACTTCAACCTGCAGCAGGGCAACGGCCTGGTCGCCGGAGCGGCCACCGTTTACGCCGCCTTCTACGTCTGGCTACCCTGACCAGGTGAATGCCCCTGTCTGGTGATGTGACTGGCCCTGAGCACTACGCTTAGTGCATGGGCGGTGACGCTTCGGGGTGGGCCACGGCTGGGGTAGCCATTGCCGCCCTGCTGGTCAACATGGTCGGTAGCGCCATCCGATTCGAGGTCCGCATGACCAAGCTGGAACGGGACACGGACTGGATCAAGCGAGAGTTGGACGCCATGCATCGCCGATTGGACGAACGCCAGTAGCTATAGTCCCTGGCTATGGCAATGAACCAACAGGAGCTAAACCGCCTGATCGCCTCCGGGGGCCTGGGGGCGGTGCAGACCCGACCGGTGATGACCGAGGTCGACCGGGCCAACATCGAACGGGTGGAGGATATGCAGGTGCGCACCCAGGCCGCCGCCTTCGCCACCCAGGTGTGCGCCCAGCGTCAGCACTCCCTGGAGACGTGGGACAAATGGGTGGCCCACATCGAGGCCTACATCCGCCATGGGTTTGATGCTGGTCCTGCACCCGTACGTAGCCGGGTATAGGCCGCGCGACCAGGCCCCGTGCTGGGAGGCCCTGCACCGGGTCTCAGAGGCCACCGGAGCGGTCCTGCTGCACGTGCGCTGTGACCACCCCATGGCCTACGCCGACGGGCTCCAGCGGGCGGTGGAGGCTTCCTACGTGGTCGTCACCTGTGAACAGGACATCGTCCCCACCCCCGAGCAGGTGCACGAACTGGTCCACTGCCCGTGGGACTACTGCGCCATGGACTACGAGCTGGAGTGCGGGAAGCTGTGGAGTGCGGGGGCCGACCACGCCTGCCTGGGCCTGGCCAAGATGACGCACTCGGCCTGGGACCACGTGAAGGCCAAGCCCCGGGTGCCGCGCGTCTACTGGTCCGACCTGGCCTACGAGGTCAGCATGCGCCTGGGCCTGTGGCACCTGCATGCCGGCCCGGTCGAGCACCGCCACCGTAAGCTGTAGGCCGTGGCCGGCACCCCGGACGTAAATACCGAGTACGTGGCCTGGCTGGCGCCCACCTGCGTGGACAACACGGCTGCCACCGCCTATCTGACGACACCCGTGCCTACGCTAGCCACTACGTTCTTGTGGAGCTGGAACGTGCGTATCCCGCCCGGGCACGCCGGGGTGACAGGGATCGCCCTCATAGACTCGGGCAGCTTCATCATCCCGTATGCCAACCCGGGGCCAGCGTGGCTGATCGGCGACGACGACAACCTGACTTTCCCCTACGGTAAGCAGTTGGGGTCGAATGTGAAGGTGGGCTATTACAACACCAGTACCCAGTACACCCACGGGTGGCAGTTGCGGTTCGTGTTCACGCCCATGTCCGACCTGAGCGAGACAGCCGATGTGATCGTCACCCCGTCCCTGGCCCTGTTGGCCCAGGACATCGAACAGAGCACGACGTGAGCCAGTATGACTGCCCTGACTACGAGCACATTGTTACCATCGTCACCGGGTCGGGCGTGACCGACTGCCCCGATTGGCAGGAGCAGGTGGTCGGCCCGGGAGGAGGTACCATCCCCGGGGTCACCTCGTCCAACGACTGGGCTCCGGGTGACTTCGGGCTGAAGGGGTGGAACATCAACCCGTTCGTGCTGGGCGCCGGCGCCGCTCAGTCCATTTACACGGGCACCTTGCAGTTGTTCCCCATAAAGATAGCCACCACCGGCACCATAACCAATATCGGGTTTACCTACTTCGGGTCCGGGGTCACCTACACCGCTCACGAGAACTTCGTAGGCATTTACACCACCACGTTTACCAACGGGGTGGCGGGCACGTTCACCCAGCAGGCCAGCAGCGCGGCCGGGGCGTTGGAAACGGCGTTGGCCTTTGGCCCCGGGATGGTGTTCACCGCCTTGTCATCGCCCTACAGCGTGACGGCAGGGACCGTTATCTGGGCCGCCTTGCTGGTGAACTGGACCGGGGCTACCGATGCCTATTACTGGACCCTGGTGGAACTGAACGATTATTACCCCAGCAACAGCACCACGTTCCAGCAGATAACCAGCTGTGAATGGGCCGGGCCGTACACCACCCTGCCGGCATCGGTAACCTTTAACGCGGCGGCCAACCCTATTTTCTATACCCCGTTCTTCGGTGTCTACTGAAGTGGCCAAGCTCCCGGTGACGGTAACGGCGGTGACCCTGTACAAGAGTGGCAACTATGCCGTGACGGTGGCCTATGCCGACAACACCGTGGGCCAGTTCATCATCCCGCCCACCCTGGCCACCGCGTCGGCGGTGAGCATTTCCGCCCTGGCCATGGCCGTCCTGTCCGACGTGCCTATCTGGGGGCCTAACGTGCCTCACCCCGGGCACCGCCGCTACGAACCGAGGGTGGGATGACCGACATCGTCCTGGAGCCCGGTAGCGCCTTTGACGACCCCGGGTTACTGGGCGATACGGGGACGTGGCCCATAGAGACACTGGACGACCTGGTGCGCACGTACCCGGTGCCGTTGTCCGAATCGGCCGTCTCCGCCCTGTTCGACCAGATACTGGCCGAGGCCGAGGCTACCGTGGCCGCTCCAGAACTGAGCGTCATGCAAGAAGCGTTCGATGCCGTGGACGACGCCGTGAACGATGGCATTGTGCCCCCGTCCGAGGTGCCGGGTTTCTTCCGCTGGCTCCGCCTCAACGAAGGGGTGACGGCGCTACCGTCCACGGGCACGTACGCCTTCGTCCAGGGCTACGTCATGCAGTGGGCGCAAGGCAACGGTTGGGCCACCCTGGGGCCTAACCCGGTGCCCACGCCCGTCGTCCAGCAGGTCGTCCAGAGCGCCAATGCCTCGGCGCCCGAGACCGGGGGGACCACCACGACGGCGCCGGCCCCCACCGCCCCGGCCCCGTCCAGCGCGCCGCCGCTGCCCGGTGCGCAGGTCCCCCCGCCCACCTTGCCGGCGCCCACGGTGGGCCAGACCACGACGGTGGCCCAGTCGGCCACCGTGACCAGCTCGACGGTCACGGGCGGTACGGACCAAGGGACATCGGCCCCCCAGGTCAGTGCCGCCCTGGCCGTCACCGCCGTCAACGTCCTGCAGGTGGTGGCCAAGGTGGTGGACGCCATGCTGCCGGGGATGAGCCCGGGCCAGGTGCCCGAGGCCCTGTCCCAGATAAACCGGGCCGTCGATGTCCTGGAGACCCAGATGGCCCAGGTACGGGCAGGGACATGGCCGCGGGGCTACTCGTCCCTGCTCAACGCGGTAGAGGGCATCATCAACTGGCTCCAGGGCCTGGACCAGAGCGTGGGCACGCTGCAGTCGCAAATGGCGGAGCAGGCCAACAGCGGGCTGGAGGACAGCCTCAACACCCAGGGGCTGGAGCTGGCCGCCCTGGGGGCCACGGTAGGGACGGTGGTGGGCACCACCATCCCCGAGCTGTCGGGCGGCCTGCAGTCGCTCACGTCCACTGTAGGGTCGCTGGACAACACCGTCACCAACGAGGTGGAGCCGCAATTAGCTACGACCACGGCCGCCACCGAAGCTAATACCGAGATGCTGTCGGGCACGGACAAGGACTGCCTGGACGCATTATGTGATGCGGAAAATAACGTCACCGACCCCATACAGGAAGGCGGGGCCACGCCGTCATTACTGAGGAACCTGGGGTCCCTATTAGGCAAGGCCCTGGAACTGGGCTTTATCGCTACCATCGTCGATGCCCTACTGGCTATCGCTGACGCCAAGGTGACGGTGGACGCCGTGGTGCAGGACACCGAGCTTATAACCAATATCGCCACCAGCGCGGCCAGTGTTATCGAGGCGGACCTTAGTTGGCAAGGGGCACTGTAAATTGTCCGAGCCCACGTCGGTAAACGCTGCCACCAGCAGCGCCAGTACTGCCACCCCCACTCAGACGTCGACGGCGGAGACGTTATTGGGGATATTCACGTCGGTCATAAACTGGGTGGTGAACCCGACCAACGACGCCACCATATTGGCGCAGATATTAGGGGTCTGGACGGCGGCCAGAGCAGCGGTCAGCACGGTAGCCGGCGGGATCGCATCTGCTGCCGTGCAGACCACCATCAACAACGCCTTGGCCAAGTACCAGGACGTGCCCCTGTCCGGCGCCGCCCTGGCCGACATGATCGTCCGCAACGTCCTGCCCGACTCCACCGGCCGGTTACAGGCGCCCACCGGCTTCCCCGCCGCCCAGATGCCGAACGGGGTCAACGGGGGGACGGCTACGGCGGAAGCGTCGTTGACTGGTATTTCCGGGGACCGGTTCACGGCTATGGTGCTGGACACGGGCGAGAGCTACGGGATACTGGACGCCCTGAGGCTGTACAACCGGGGCGGTTACCTCACTGCGCTCAGTCAGACGGGCACGGGCACGCCCACCTCGCCCCTGTACTCCACCGGGGCCAGCCTGCAGGCCACCTACGGGATCACCCAGGCCGAGCTGTACAACGTGATCGCCTACTCCCGCGTCCGCCCCGAGTTCACCCCCGACCTGTTGAAGCTGGCCCTGAACACCATCTCCCCGGCCGACGCGGTGGAAATGGCGGTCAAGAGCGTGGTGTCCACCGCCGAAGCCCAGGACCTGTACGCTGCCGCCGGGGGGATACCCGAGCAGTTCCAGGCGTTAGTGGACTCGGCCGGCGACTCGGCCGGCCTGGAGCACGCCACCGAGCTGCTCCAGCACGGCGCCATCACCGCCACCCAGATGCAGCAGATCATGGGTATGTCCCGTCTCAACCCCCGCTTCTATTACCTGTACGAGCAAGGGGCGGACGGGCGCACCATGATGGGGCTCAAGTGGCTACCCCCGGACGTGCTGGCCCGCCAGGTGGAGATGAACCTGATGACCCAGGAGGCGGCTATCACCTACATGGTGCAGAGCGGTTATTCCACCGCCGACGCCACCAACTACATGAACGCGGTACAGCTGTCCAAGGTGGTCCATATCCGGGGGGCCACCGAGGCCCAGATCGCCGCCGACTGGGAGGCGGGCCTGATCACCAACGCCCAGGCCACCACGGCCCTGGAGAACCTGGGCTACCAATCGTGGGCCATCCCCATCATCCTGGACACCTATGAAGCCCGAAAAGTCATCGCCGCCCGCAACAACGTCGTCTCCCGAGCTCGCGCCAGCCTACTTGTGGGTGGCGTCACTACGGCGGAGGCGGTGGCAGACCTGGTGTCCGTTGGCTTTTCGTCGCCGGCCGCCCAGGAGATGGCCGCCGACTGGACCGTGGAAGCGAACACCCCCACCAAGGTGATCCCCTACAACATTGTGGGCAGCCTGCTAAAACAGGGCATTATGGGCTCCACTGACGGCATCAACTACTTCCGCCGCTCGGGTTACACCCAGCAGGACGCGGAGATGATGACCGAGTTTTACGCCGGCGAGGCCGTCACTTCCCCGGCGGTGGTGGCCGGCGCTCCCGGCCCGGTGGAAGAGGAAGAGCCCACACCCATCCCGCCCCCGCCCACGCGCACCGACATCACCGAGCTAGGCCCGACCCGGCCGGCGCCGGCATGATAGGGCCATGAGCGACCAGGCCCCCACGCCCACGGTACCCACGGCTACCGCCACCCCGAGCACCTACACCACCAAGCGAGCCCACTACCACCCCATCAAGGTGAGCGCCAAGTGGGCGGCCATGGTGGCGGCTATGCAGGCGTTGGCCACCAACTCGCCCGACCAGCGGGCCGCCCGAGACCGGGAGCGGCACAACGAGACCACCTACGCCCGGGGAGAACTGGGCGGGAACTGAAAGGACAAACTATGGCAAACGCCTGGGACGACGTGGACGAGGCGGACCGGAACGCCTATATCGAGGCATCGGCACAGCGGGGGGACGAAACCGCTGAAGAGCACCGGATAAGGGTTACCGACCTGGCCCGGGAAGTGCTCCGCCAGGCGGCAGAGAAGAAAGCCCGTCAGGCTGCTGAGGGCCAGGAGCCCTCGTCCCCGGCCGACATCCAGGCCCAGGCCGGCCAGGAAGGCGGTACCGAGTGACGGCCCCTATCAACGGGGTGGACGTGTCGTCCTGGCACCACCCCGAGGGCCAGCCCATCGACTGGGAGGCGGTCTACGGCGCCGGCTACCGCTTCGCCATCGTCAAGGCCACCCAGGGCACCACCTACGTGAACCCGTGGGTAGCCCGGGACGTTTCCGACGCCCTGGCCGCAGGCCTGTTGGTGGGGGCCTACCACTACTACGAGGCCGGCGAGGACCCCAACCAACAGGCGAAGTGGGCACTTTCGGCCCTGGTGGGCCAGCCGCTTGACCTGGGCCTGTTCGTGGACTGGGAGTGCTACTTGCCGGCCAAGTTCATCCATACCCAGGAGCTTGCCACCTTCCTGGCCGAGGCCCGCATGACCCGTCCCCAGACGGGGACCTATTGCTCCGGGGCGTGGGTGGAGGTCCTGGGGGAAGAGAACGTCAACCTGGGACGATTATGGGTGGCCGCCGGCCCGTGGACGGTACCACCGACGACATGCTTTGCCTACCAGGGCGCCGACGCCGTTATCGACGGCATCCCGGGCGAGGTCAGCAAGGACTTCATCGCCAACACCCGGTCCCTGGACATACCCACGTCGCCCGCCCCCCGGCCCACCGAGACCACCACGCACTCGCTCCGGGCCCTGGTGGAGGACGAAGCCAACGAAGCCGATGCCGAGGAAAGCGAGCAGGGGTAATGGCATCTACCGTCATAATCAACAAGGTCAACGGTGAGTTCATAATTGATTGTGCTACGGAAATAATCGACCTGGCCCACGCCATCCGCTCTGCCGCGCGCTGCGGAGACGGGGACAGTGCCATTGACGATTCACAGACCCTGCGGGAAACGCTGGACAACCTGCAGGCCGCTCTAGGGCTAACTGTCGACTAGTGCCCGACCTGGCCGATGTCACCGTCATCACCCCCACCATCCCGGGGCGCGAAGACGTACTGGTACGCTGCCTATCGTCTATCTACGCCCAGTCCGCTCCGCCCATGGCTCATATCATTGTGGCACAGCAACAGGCGGTGGGCATCCCGCGGCAAGTTGCCGTATCTCTGGCACAAAACCAGGCATTGTCCGATGTGCGGACGACGTGGGTGCTCCGATGTGCGGACGACGACTGGCTCACGCCGCTCGCTATAGAGAAGCTGTTGGCGGCGGCCGACGACGCCGATATCGTCTATGGTCCCGACCGGGACGAAGTGGCGCCCATGGTGGACGTGAACGGGTACAACCCTCAGTCCCTGGCCCATTTCTTCACCGAGCACGACACTGGCCAGGCCTCGGGGGACCTCTACCGCACCAAAGCCCTGCGGGCCATCGGCGGGTGGCCCACGGAGTGGACGGGCAACCACTTCCACCACCCCATGACCCCCCACTGCCTGCACGTGTTCGAGGACGCCGCCGCCCGGGCGGTGCTGGCCCACTGTGGTTTCCGCTTCAAGTACATCGGTTACCCCACCTGGGTGGCGGGGTTGTCCACCCCCGACCGCATTGGCGCCGGAGGCATGGCCTTGCGCCGGTGTGTGTAAACATGTATACTTGGGTACATGGAGAACTTAGCGGCAAGTTGGATATGTGCGGCGTGTGGACATGTTGCCTTTGACCCAGCGTCCGTAGGCGGCCACGAAACCCACTACCACGACGGCGCCCAAACCATGTGGACCTACGTCGAATACTTGGAATGGTCACAGGAAGACATGGTCGATGCCTGACAATAACCGCCGTCCTATCCACGTGTCGCCCGAGGTGCACGACGTAGCCAAGACCACCGCCGCCCTCAGGGGCACCACCGTGAAGCGCCTGACCGAGGACGCCCTCACCGCCTGGTGCTTGAAGCTGTCGCTCCAGGACCACCGCGACGCCCAGGTCCGAGCACTGGCCGTACGTCACTAAAGTCGTCCCCCAGCAGTCCTGGCGGCGGGGCGTCGGCCGTCAACTACAGACTGCTGGGGGCGGTAACTCACCATCAACCCGAGGAGGTACCACTTTGCCCGACACCGACCCCAAGGAAGCCGCCCTGCAGGACCTGGTCAAACGGGGCGTCCCCACCCCCACCGATTTCATGCCCGACCTGGAGTTCTTCTCCGGCCTCTACTTCCTGCGGGAGGTGGCCACCGGGGCGGTGGCGCGCGGCGTGGTCTTCTTCGCCGAGCTGGACCAGGGAGGCGACGAGGTAGACGAGACAGCTGCCGAAGTGCTCGGCAGCTTGTCCGAGGCCTTGCAGTACGCCACCCACGCCCTGGTGGCCCTGGGCCTACTGCCCCAGGAAGCCGAGGACGCCCTGAGTGAGGCGACATTATGACGCTGAGCCCCGCTCACCAAGAACTGCTTTGGGAAATGGAAAGGCACCAGGCAAGACTGTACGAGTTAGCCGAAGTGATGAGAGCTGAGGGTCACCCACGCAAAGCTGACAACATCGCTCGCTGGGCCAACTGTGACGACGTGCGCTGTACTTTCCTGGCCAAGAGCCAGGTGATCATGTGAGCCATGACTGAGCCAACACTGTTCGACCAGGACCGCCTGGCCCAGGTGGGCCGGGACAAGCGGGCGGTGAAGGCGGCCGGTTCCGTCCTGGCCGGCTACGACTTCCGCCCCAACGACTGCCGCCGCTGCGGCCACCCCATTACCGATCGCCACCGCCCGGGCTGGTCCGGGTTGTGCGACACCAGGCATTGCACGTGCCTGGTGGCCGACCTCAGTTGCGTATGCGGGCACCACGGGTTCGACCACGAACCGTGGGGCCAGGAACGACATACCGGCTGCGGCCGGTGTGGGTGCGCTAGGTTCGCACCCACCCAACCCAACAACTAGCCCCCTAGGAGGGTAACCAGATGCCTGCACATTCCAACTTACCCGAAGTAACCGGCGCCGCCGCGCTCATCGACGCCATATCCGGCAATTACCGGGTGGTGGCGGTGGACGAGATGGAAGGCCTCACCATCGCCCGCACCCTGACGGCGGAGACGGCCACTGCCGTCCTGGCCGAGCCCGAGTCCCACCCCCTGGACGAGATGACGGGCGAGCCGTTCTGGGTGGACGGCATCGACTTCTTCACCTACTCCCAGGTGAAGGGGCGGGAGTCCGACCTGTACGCCTACATCAACGCCCACTGGGACGACGGCCGGGGCTTCCAGGCCACCACCGGGAGCCCGTTCGTGATCTCCCGCGTCCACCGCCTCAGCGAGCTGGGCGTCCTGCCCCGCCGGGTCATGTCCGTCCTGGTGGAGTCCAAGCGCAACGCCGGCCAGTCGTCCCTGTGGGTGGTAGACGCCCCCGTGAGGGCCGACAACGGCCCCCGACCGGTGATCGAGGCCGAGGCCGAGCCCTTCTAGGCGCCGGCCGTGCCCACCGCCTGGGAAGCCTACAAAGCCGCCACGGCCGCCGCCTGGGACGCCTACGCAGCCACCATGGCCGCCGCCTGGGACGCCTACGCAGCCGCCATGGCCCCCGCCCGGGAAGCCTACAAAGCCACCAAGGCCGCCGCCTGGGAAGCCTACGCAGCCGCCACGGCCCCCGCCCGGGAAGCCTACAAAGCCGCCACGGCCCCCGCCTGGGAAGCCTACAAA
>Ga0187783_10003947_pt1 | contig 10960 bp, 8 predicted proteins | sample 1015_SJ02_MP02_2_FD_132471 | JGI IMG/M metagenome (GOLD analysis project Ga0187783, IMG submission 132471) | Tropical peat soil microbial communities from peatlands in Department of Meta, Colombia - 1015_SJ02_MP02_20_MG | ecosystem: Environmental > Terrestrial > Soil > Wetlands > Peat | place...
TAGACGGGCTGCCCGGGTATCCATCCCGGCCCCGACAATGGCCGGGCGAACAAGAGACGGCAGCTTTGCCCGTCTCCGCCAACCCACACCCAACACCCCGAAGATGTTGACCTGCAGGGTAGACGGGCATAATATGGCGCACTCGGGAGGACACCGTGCCTAGGAAGGCACGTAAGAGGGGTACCTTCCCTAACTAATCAGAAACGGCCGCCTATGGCGACGAAAGGACCCGAACTGGCGATTCCGGTGGCCGAATTTGCCGCTGCCTTGCTGGCCACCCAAGAGGTGGTCCCCCGCGCCCAAGTCACAGCTGACCAAGTCGCAGAGCTTCTTCCGGGCATCGCCGTGGTGGTCTATGTTGTCGAGGACCAAGAGAGTCCTGCATGGAGAGCAAAAGCAACCGCCGGGGAGATCGCCGTAGCTGCGGCGATCGAATTTCGTGAAGGCACGTTGGGAGTGGTTGCTGACAGCAAAACCTCTCAGCTCTTCGAGGCAAACCTCAAGCGTGAGCACTACGCCCACCTCGACGTTCGCCGCACCGTGGTGTCTCTCGCCTATATTCCACTCCTGGTGAGCGAAACTCTGGTCGGCGCCATCGAGCTAGTCAACTGCGAGGCTTCTTTTCCGAAATCATTGTTGGCGCGACTCCATGACGTTGCCGACCTAGCTGCACCCGCGATGGCTGCGGCTCTCGCCTACGAGAGGGAGCGTAACGCCAGCCTTCATTCGATCAGCCGAGTGACCCAGATGTATGACCTCGAAAAGGTCTTCAACTCCACGCTCGAAATGGACGAGTTGCTCGAAATCATCACCAAGAAATTCCAGGAGGTGATGAATGTCGAAGCCGTCAATCTGTGGATGATCAACGGCGATGCCCTGGAGCTGACCCAGTGTGCCGGGGTCGATCCCACGGTTCACGTGGGCAGGGTGGAGAACCCGGGCGAAGGCATTGCTGGCGACATCTCCGATGACGGCGAACCCGTCTTGATTGACGATCCCCTGGATGAGCGCTTGCAGAAGCGCAATTCCAGAACCCAAGCCAACGGCGTATTTTCGATCGTCGCCGCGCCGCTTCTCGAACACGAAAAGCTCGTGGGAGTGGTGGAGGTGGTCAATCGGTTGGACGGCGCGCCCTTTGATGAAGACGACCAGTTCCTGTTGAACAATATTTGCCAAACCGCCACCAACGCCTTGCACAATGCCAGCCTTTTGCAGGCCGAGCGCAAGCTCGAAATCCTGCAGACCTTGGTCGAAGTGAGTGCGGAAATTACTTCCACCCTCAACCTCGATGGTGTGCTCGAAGCCATCGTGAATCGCCCCGCCGCGGTGATCCCTTACGAACGCTCGGCCGTGGCCCTGGAGTCGCGCGGCAAGCTGCAGCTCAAAGCCATCTCGGGAATGGATGTCATTGTTCCTGGGGATCGGGAAGTGTCGCGGCTGCGATCGCTGCTCGAATGGGCCTCGATATCAGGCGAGGAAACTTTTATCACCCAGACCGGTGACCAGATCAATACCGAACGGGTGGAAACCCGCGCCAAATTTGAGGAGTATTTCTCGCAAACGGGAATGCGAGCGTTCTTCTCGATTCCGTTAACGGACGACGACGGACGACTGGGCATCCTTTCCCTGGAAAGCAGCGACCCCGACTTTCTTACACCCGCCCATCTGGAAATGGTCCGGATCATGGCCGCGCAGGCCACGGTCGCTCTGCGCAATGCCTCCCTCTACCGGGAGGTTCCCCTGATCGGTGTTCTCGAGCCGATTCTCGAGAAGAAACGCAAATTTCTCGCGCTTGAAAAACGGCGCCGCACGCTTATCTTCTCGGTGGCTGCAGCCGGGTTGCTATTTTTGACGATATGTCCTTTCCCTCTTCGCGTGATGGGGAACGCCACCGTGGAACCTGGATTGAGGTTGCAGGTAGGACCGCAAGTGGCAGGGGTTGTCGAGAAGGTTTACGTCCACGAAGGGGATCGGGTAAGGGCAGGTCAAGTCCTCGCTCACTTGGAGGACTGGAATTACCGGGATGCGCTCTCGGCGGATCAGGCCAAGTACGAAATCGCGGTCGAGGAAATGAATCGCGCCCTGGCGGCCAGCGATAGCGGCACAGCCGGTGTGCAGCGGGAACAGGCTGAGTATTGGGCCTCGGAGGTGGACCGCGCGAAAGCGCGCCTCGAGGCGACTCACCTCCGAGCGCCGATTGACGGCTGGGTGGCTACACCCCACGTCGAGGATTTCAAGGGTCGAGAACTTTCCCCCGGCGACCCGTTCTTCGAGGTCGTGGACAACTCGCGCGCTAGCGTTGACGTTGCTATCTCCGAAGAAGAAGTGAACCTTTTGCGTTCCGGGCTGCACGGGTCCGTGAAGCTCGACAGCTTTCCTCTCGAAACTTTCACCGGCACCCTGGCTACCCTTAGTCCGAGGGCGGAGACGCAGGGCGATGATCAGGTGTTTTTTGCTCGTTTGGCAGTGGCCAATCCGAAGGGTTGGTTGCGGGCGGGCATGCAGGGCCGGGCCAAGATCTTCGTGGGATGGTATCCCGTCGGCTATGTCTGGTTTCGCCAGCCCGGTGTTTGGGCTTACAGGGAACTTTGGTCCTGGTTCGGATGGTGATCCAACCTGCGCGGGAAGTTCAGCAGGGGGATGGTTCAAGTCCAGGTACTTATGCAGGCTTCGAAAACGCTCTTGCTGACTTTGCTCTTGGGCAGCCTTGGGTTCGTGTTCGCCTGCGACAAATCAGAACCAGCGGCCTTGACTCCCGTGGCGGCGGCCAAAGCTGCTGATCAAAACACCGAGGCCCCCTCCCCGAACAGCGATTACCTCGCGTCCGGCCCCATCGTGGTTGAGAACCAGGTGGATGTCGCGGCGCAGCATTTCGGAGTCATCACCAGCATTAAGGTCGACGTCGGCCAGCCCGTGCATAAGGGTGAACTCCTGGCCTTGCTCGATGATCGCCAACTTGCGGCCGAGCGTGAAGCCGCCGAGGCTAAGCTGCACAGCGCCGAAGCCAACCTGCAAGATTGGGTAGCGGAAACCGGAGTCGCCGAGGCCGACTACCAACGTGCCCAGGCGATGCGGGATGCCGGCATTAATACCCAGGAAGAGTTAGACCATGCTCATTACAAGTTGGTCGGGTCGCGCTACGAGGTCGAAAAAGCCAATCAGGATCTGAAAAACGCTCAGGCGACACTCCGAGCCCTGGACCTGGAACTCGAGAAAACTCACATCGAAGCGCCCTTTGAGGGCGTTGTTGCCCGGCGCTATGTTCATCTCGGACAGACCGTGGCACCAGGCGACCGTCTCTTTTGGCTAACCGCGCTCGGCCCGCTCATCGTCAAGTTCACCTTGCCGGGAAGGCTGATCAGTCGGGTAAAGCGGGGCGAACAAGTGGAGGTCAGCGCCAGCGATGATCCTTCCACCATCCATCCGGCCAACATCGTGCAGCTCAGCCCGGTGGTCGATCCGGCCAGCGAGACCTTTGAGGTGGTCGTGGAAATCGTCGGGGCCACCTCAGACCTGCGTCCCGGCATGACGGCCAATGTCAGGCTGGGGTCCACGCGATGAACATCCTGGAAGCCTTCGATCTTACCCTTCCCGAGATACCGGCTCACCGCGCCGGGAAAGCTCCTCCCCGGCTTGATCCGCGGGTTCTGGCTCGCGAAGAAGTCGAAGGTGGCAAGGCGGTGGTGCTGGCTCATCTTCCCGGCTCTTCCTTGATCGGCCGTCTCAGTCCCCAAGAGTGGCGGGTTCTTCAATTCATGGATGGTGTGCGGTGCTACGCCGAGATTGCCGAAGCTTGCCGGGCGGAGGGCATTCCTTGGTCGGAAGAGGATGTGCGCGAGTTAGGGTCCGTACTCGATATTTTTCTTTACAAAAGCCCTGCGGAACGCAATTTTACGCTGAAGCAGAAAACGGCTGGTGAGCGCCGCAAGATTCGGAAGATAAAGTTTGGCGACCTATCCGAGGTGGAAATCGCGTATTGGGATCCTGACCAGTTCCTCACCCGGCTCTACCCGTGGGTCAAATTCATGTACACGCCATGGTTTGTTTTGAGCACCCTTCTGGCTTTTGGCGTGATGTTGTTCCTCTGTATCGATCGCTGGAGCGTGCTTTGGCACGATACTCTCACTTTTTTCAACTATTTCAACAAAGGTCTCGCGGATCTGGCGCAGTTCTACATTCTGTTCGGAATCATGGTCTTCTTTCATGAGTGCGCGCACGGAATGACCTGCAAGCATTTCGGCGGTGGCGTGCGCAAGATGGGTTTTATGCTCATGTACCTCATGCCCGCATTCTTCTGCGACGCCTCTGAAGTCTATGTCTATGGCGGGCGTTGGCCGCGCATTGCCACCATGGCAGCGGGTGTTTGGGTCGACATGATCTTCTGCGTGCCCGCCACCATCGTGTGGTGGGCCACACCGGTCGGCATGCCCCTGCACGATTTCGCTTACAAGATCATGCTCTTGACCGGAATCGTGATCTCGTTAATGCAACTCAATCCTTTGATCAAGCTAGACGGTTATTTCATCTTCTGCGAGCTGATCCAGATTGGCGATCTTATGCAGGCTTCCACCGCTTACTTTGATAGCTGGGTACGACGGAATATCTTTCGATTGGCGGTAGAAATTGAACCTGTACCTCGCCGGCGGAGGATGCTGTTCTTCACCTACGCGCTGCTCTCGAGGCTCTACAGCATCACCCTGCTCAGTTTTTTTTCCGTTTTCGCTTACCATATTTTTCGCAGCTACAGCCCCGAATGGGCTTTCATTCCTGCCATGGTGTTCGGCTACCTCGTCTTCCGATCCAGGATCATGGGTCTTGTGAGATTGCTGCGCGCCTCTTATCTCGACCACAAGGAACAGTTGAAAAGAAACTTCGCCCTTGGGCCCGCCGCGGTGGCGGCGCTGGTGTTGGCGCTGCTGGTTGCACCTCTCTGGCGGCAGACCGTGGAGGCTCGACTTATCCTGCAACCGGTCGAGCGCGTGGTCGTTCGCAGCGAGGTGTCGGGTCAAGTGCAACAAGTGCTGGCCGAGGAAGGTCAGCCCGTCGAACCCGGCAACGTTCTGGTGCGCCTCGAGAACCTTGACCTGCGGTCGCGCGCTGCCGACATCGCAACCCAATTACAGATTGCCTCCGCTCGCGCCACGCAATCCCAATTGCAATACCTGGACCCTGCGGCGGTGCGCGAGCGGCAAGAACTCGCCGAGGAGAATCAAACCATCGGCGAGGAAGTCAAGAAATTGCAGGTGGTGAGTCCTATCGCAGGCATCGTCTTGACGCCGCGGTTGCAGGATTTGCAAGGCCGTTACCTGCTGGCCGGCACGGAAATCGCGGAGGTCGCCGATCTTTCGGTCATGCAGGCGCGCGTGTTCGTCCCGGAATTCTCCCTGCGCGATGTGCGCGTCGGAGCTCCTGTCCGCCTCTTGCTCGCGGGCAGGATACATTCCACGCGGGGAACGGTCACCTCGATTTCACCCTCGGTTTCGCCCGTCCCGACCATCCTGGTGGAAAAGACTCAATACGCGGGAATTAGCCCGCCGCAGTACTACATGGCGATGGTTTCGTTTCATCCGCCCACGCTGCTCGCCGAAGGTTTGACCGGAACCGCCAAGATTTTGGTTCGCCGACGCAGCCTGGTTAGCTTTGGCTGGATGTTCTTCGACGACATGCTGGCGCGTAAGTTCTGGTGAAGCCAAAGAGCCGCAGTGGCGCGGCTCTTTGGGGTTTTCACACGACGGTTCCTTAGTTCACCGGCCTAATCTTTTACCGGCTTAAACGCCGCTCTCTGGCTAAACAACGCTGCCTTCCTATCCAAAGCCGCCGCCCTAAACTTCGGGTTCGCTGTCGTAAACCGCGATTTCGATGTCGTGGCATTGCTCGCCACAACCGCCTTCTTGGCCGCTGTCCGCTTGCCGATCAAAGACTTTTTCTCGATGGCCATGACCCATTCTCCTTTTGCGCCTCTGGCGCCGCTCGTTAGAGCTTTTTTCTTTCTGCTTGCCTCGTTTTAGGTAGAAGCACGGTGAGTGCCAAACCATTTTCCCGGCGGCGCCGGACGGGAGATGTCTCGTTTTCAATCACTTGCTACACTCTGCAGGATTGGCTCCCGCCTCCCCCCTCGCTCAACGGATGAATAATTCAAGCTCGCCCAGATAAATTTTTAAATTTACGCCGCCGGCACGGATTAAATTTTAATCCTTGGCGATGCGATATTTGCGGCAGAGATAGTGCAGTCTCTGTTTGTCCACATGGAGCAGCTGCGCTGCAGCGATTTTGCTGCCGCCGCAGCGGCGCAGCGCCGCCGTGATATAGGCCACCTCGATGCGGGCGATCTCGTCGTCGAAATTCACGCCCTGCTCGGGGATCAGGAACGATTCCTGAGAAACTTGGCTGGCGACCAGTAACGGCTGCGGCAGGTGTTGTAGGCCGATCACGGAGCCGTCGGTCATCAGCACCAGACGCTGCATTATGTTTTCCAACTCCCGCACATTGCCCGGCCAGTCGTAGTCCTCCAAGACCGCCAAAACCTCCGCCTCGACCTGTTTCAAGGGTTTTCCGTTCTCCTGGCAGTAGACGCGCAGGAAGTGGTCCACCAGCAGCACCAGGTCGCTTTTCCGTTCCCGCAGCGGCGGAACCATGATGGGGACGACGTTGATACGATAGTAGAGATCCTCGCGGAAACGACCGGTCTCGACCATCTGCTCCAGATCCTCGTTGGTCGCGGCCAAAAGGCGGAAATCGATCTTCTTGGGGGCCTTCCCCCCAATGCGGGTCACGGCGCGGTCTTCCAGCACTCGCAGCAGCTTGGTTTGCAGGGCCAGGCCGAGGGTGGCGATTTCGTCCAGAAACAGCGTACCCGTATGCGCCAGTTCAATGTGTCCGGGTCGGGCTTCCTTGGCATCGGTAAAAGCGCCCCTTTCGTGTCCAAAAAGCTCGGTTTCAATAAGATTCTCGGGTAAAGCCGCGCAGTTGAGGCTGATGAATGGTTTTTCAGCCCGGGGACCAACGGCGACGATGGCACGCGCTACCAGCTCTTTCCCAACCCCGCTCTCCCCCCGAATCAGAACCGTGCTATTGCTGCCCGCCACCCGCTGAATCGCCTCATACATGCGGAGCATGGGTTCGCTGCCGCCAACCAGTTCGGAGAAGGATTGTTTCTCCGCCTGCTCCAGCTGTCGTTGCCGATACTCGATTTCCGCCGCCCGCTTCTCCAACGCCCGGCCCAGCACGATCCGGACTTCTTCAAAGTCGATGGGAGCGGTAAAGTATTCATCGACCGCAGCATCGATCGCTTTGTGACGAAGATTGCGGCTGGCGGAACGGGTCAAGGCTACCAGCACGAGGTGGGGGTGAAGGGAGCGCAACTCGGTCAGCGCGGTGATTCCCTCATCCCTGCTTTCACCAATCGTGTCGATGTCCAGAAGTATGGCGTCCGGTAACTGCTTCTTGAGCCCCGCCACCAGTTCGTCCCAGCCACGCAGCACACACAGGTCATACTCTTGGGCCAGATGGGCTTCGGCCTCGGGACGCACCCATTCGTCCGAGGTGGCGATCAAAACGCTGTAAGCGGAAGGTGACGTTCGGAGGGCAGCAGCACGCATGTCCCCTCCCCGGCCGCGCATTATATTAAATTTTTCGACTCTGCGGTATAAAAATTTTATTTTTCCCGCCGTTGGTTTTTGCTGTACCCTGGCAGCGAAGGCGCTAGGTTGCCCTCGCCGCTTGCAAAATCAGAGTTAATCCCCTATTTTTAGCAGCACCGCAAGGATGCTTTCGCTGCGACCGGGCGGCACAAGACGGGGGGAGGAAGGCTTGGACATCAATGTCCGTAAGCGCTCGGAAGTGCAAGTAATTCAGCTCCGCGGAGCTCTCCGCTTAGGTTCCGCAGTCGATGAGCTGCGCCAAGTTGTGGAGGAGGCCGTGGGCAATGGAGACACTCGCATCGTGGTTAACCTGGCTGAAGTGCCTATGATCGATTCCAGCGGGATCGGTCTGCTGGTGCGTTTTCTGGCGTCCACTAAGCAGCGAGGCGGCAGCATCAAGCTGGTGCAACCTTCAAAGTTCACGGTGCAAACTTTGCGCCTGGTGGGTGTTCTCAACTTATTCGAGATCTTCGATGATGACGATCAGGCGGTCAGCTCCTTCGCCTAATCTTCAACCCGCCCTGGCCAATCCAACCGTGTCATGAACATGTCTTCTGAAGCAGGCGATCACCGGACACCTAGCAACTTAGTTGAGCTGCTCGATCTCCGGATACCGGGCGATGCCGAGGCGATTTCCAGGGTCACGGATCGGGTCTCGGCAACCTTGAGCGAACTCGAGATTCCTGAGGAGAAGCGGCTGGACATCGCGTTGGCCGTCCAGGAGGCGTTGGCGAATGCAGTGGTTCACGGATGCAAGAACGATTCTTCGAAACAGGTCCGATGCCGGCTGCAGCGCGATCCGCGCGGACGAGTCCTGATTATCATTACCGATCCTGGGCCGGGTTTTAGTTTAGAACATCGGTCGGATCCGAAGAGTCCCGCGAACATGTATGCCGATCATGGCCGTGGTGTGTACCTGATCTGCCAACTGATGGACGAGGTCCATTTCGAGAAGGGTGGTAGGGAAATCAGAATGTGGAAATTCTGAGTTTGGCGCCAACTATGGATTCGATGGCCGTATCCGATTGGGCAAGGCTTTCGCGCATGATGGTACCGAGTGCCACCGCTTTCATCGCAAGCCAGAGACTGCTAGCGGGCTGAGTTCGTCGTCTCTATGGCCCTAGTGGTGCCCGCCCCCGGAAGAGTGTCCGGCGCTTGCGTGGGAAGAGGACGACGTGGAGGCGCTATTCCCTCCCCCTGCTGAGGAATGGACGCTCGAACCCCCGCGCCACCAACCGGAACTTGCCGCGTCCGCATGCAGCTTGGTCGTGACAAATCCCTTTTGGTCGACCGCCTGGGAAAGCTCGACCAGATTTCGAACACTGCCACGAGGAATCCCCAGGCCGGCGGAGTTGCTGACAATCTCGATCCTATTCTCTGACCGGGTCGTTCGCGGGCCACGATTGACCAGAATGACCCTACGTCCCGGGATCGATGGAACGCTCGGGGCCACAAAACCCAGGGGAGGATCGAGGAACATGGGAAAAGCAGCGTATCCCATCCACGCACCCCCCGGCTGCCAGACCCATCCATAAAGGGGTATGAAAGTCCAGGTGCCGTAATGGTAGGGAGTCCAACCCCACGGATAACTCGAAACCCAACCATAGCCAGAGCCGGGGAACAAGGTCCAGGCACCGTTCATCCAAGGGTCCCAACCCGCCCCCACGAAGTAGGGCTGCCAGAGCATTCCGTAGCCAGGCAGGCTGAAGAAGCTGCCATAGTAGTTGAGATCGCTCGTGCCGTAGGCGTAAGGGGAGTAGTTCGAATAGGAATTGTTGCTATATTGCTGCTGATATTGGCTCTGCTGCTTATCCCAGGAGTCATAGGCATCAGCATCTACGTTGTTGGCGAAGCTATGCTGATCGCTGGCCAGATCAAAACTCGCCGCATGGCCCTTGGCGACCTCAACTGGGCCGGTTGGAGTCACGACTTCTACCTCACCTTTGAAGACTGCGACAACCGCTTCCGCGTCCCCGAGCGTGATGCGCATATGGCTGGCGCGCTTCAAAGCCAGCTTTTCCCGCGCAAACGTCAGATCGAACTCGTCGTCCGCGGCTGCGAAGAAATTGACGTAGATCGTCCCTGCCTCGAGTCGAACCTCCGAGAGCTTCCCGCCGGAGTCGCGAAGTGAAAGCTGGGGTATGGCGATCGAGGTCTGCGGCGTCAAACGCAGCGTGCTTCCGTCCTCGAACTCTACTTCGGCCCGTCCGTTTTCCCAGGTACGAATCTTCGCCCCTTGGGTGATGGGAAAATTTAGAAACGCCTTCTCGTACCCTTGACCAGTGTTTCGGTCGATTTGCACGTCGCCTTGGGCATCACTCAGGCGAACGATGCGAGCCTGGGAGTCCGCAAAGCACGGAATCGCGGTCAGCGAGCCGGCGAAAATGGCTGCCAGGAGGAGCTGGTGAGGAAAGCGAAAATGGGACATGGGACACTCCGGTGAAAACCCGCGCCCTTCTTACTCTCTCTTATTAGAACACGGTTTCAGCCCGCTCGGTGGCCAAAATTTGCTTCCCGCTGAGAGCACCAGCAGCCGCTCAAGCCATGGTTTTGTGCCTTAAAAGCTCTAGCCCCTTCGCATCTGTCACCGCCCGGTTCGGTTCCTACTTGCCCAATCCGGCGCTCTGGAGCAGGCGCTGCGCCCGGGCCCGCGCCCCGTTCAGCACCGAGGAATCACTCACGATTTTCTCGAGAACGGGTGCGACCACGGCAATGTCCGCTGCTGACGATTGCGTGGAAGTCTCCTGCAACTGCTGCAGCTCCTCGTCGAGTGCGAGCTTCTGATAGCGAAGATCGTATTCAAGCCGTCGACCTGATTCGAGCATGGTCGACAAGTTTTGGAATATGGCCGTAAGTTCCTGAACGGCCGGGACTATCGAATAGTTGTAGGTCGCCGAGGTGTTCTTCCTGGCGTCGACGTAGGTCAAAGTCTTTTCGCCCGTCGAGGCTATGTTCTTCCTCTTGCTGTCCAGGTTGCCCTCAAAATAATGGGCCTTTTGCGCCAAATCAAAGATGCGCGTCGCCGTGGTCTGGGGCAGGCTGAACTCCAGGCTAAAAGTCTCGTCCGCGTCCGAGTCCCGGCTGAGCTTACCATTCGAGGAGTAGTTCCCATGCCCATCGGAAGAAACCCGGATGGCATAATGCGCCGGGTCCGAGCCGGGAAAATCACAACTAAAACCCACAGACGGCCGATCCGTGGCCGGAGTCGCCAGCGCCGTGAGGTTCATCAAGGATATGAGGCAGGCGATCGCGCGACAACGAAGCGCTGCCGATGCTCGCCTTGTCTTCTCGCCCATGCAGAAAGCAATTATGCCAAAAAA
>Ga0187783_10003948_pt1 | contig 10960 bp, 5 predicted proteins | sample 1015_SJ02_MP02_2_FD_132471 | JGI IMG/M metagenome (GOLD analysis project Ga0187783, IMG submission 132471) | Tropical peat soil microbial communities from peatlands in Department of Meta, Colombia - 1015_SJ02_MP02_20_MG | ecosystem: Environmental > Terrestrial > Soil > Wetlands > Peat | place...
ACCGCTCGAAGCCCTGGCGGGTTCCTTCTCCTACGGCAAGCTGGTTCATGAGGGATTGACCTTGGCCATCGTCGGCCGCCCCAACGTGGGAAAATCCAGCTTGTTCAACTGCCTGGTGGAGCGTGAGCGCGCGATCGTCACCGCCACCCCTGGTACCACCCGGGATCTGGTCAGCGAAACCGTTGCCATCGGCGGCATCCCCGTAAAACTGGTGGACACCGCGGGCCTCCGCCAGGCTCTCGATGAAGCCGAAAGCATCGGCATCCGCAAATCGATCGAAGCCCTGGCCGATGCGGACCTGGTTCTCGTCGTCCTCGATTCCTCGCGGGCGATCACCCGCGAAGACCAAGAAGTGCTCGACCAAGTCAACCAACGGCGGGCCATCGTTGCCGAGAACAAGTCCGATCTCGGCAGGGTCAGCACCGCCGCTCTCGATTTGCGGCTTCCGTCGGTGCCGACTTCGGCGGTCACGGGAGAAGGCATACCCGAGCTGCGGGCGGAGATCTTGCGGCAGCTGGGGGGAGAAAACGGAGGGCAAAGCGAGGCCGGATTTCTCACCAGTCTGCGACAGCAAAACCTGGTCCGCAATTCGATCGCAGCTCTCGGCGCAGCCGAGGCGACCGTCCGTGGGCGAATTCCTCACGAGATGCTGTTACTCGACCTCTATAACAGCCTTCATGCCCTCGATGAAATCACCGGCTCGACCACCAGCGACGACATTCTGAACCTAATTTTCAGCACATTTTGCATCGGAAAATAAGGTCGGAGCGCGCGACGGACGGAAACTTCCGAGGGGCTTCGCAGGCCGTAAAGTGGCTCCATCCGAGTTGCTACAATAAGGTCAGTTCGAGCCCGGGAGGGGGTTTCGCTCGCGTGGCGCCATTTACCGAACATTTCGATGTGGTTGTCGTCGGTGCGGGTCACGCCGGCTGTGAAGCCGCGACTGCCGCTTCCCGCATGGGGTTGAAAACCGCGCTCTATACCCTGAACGTCGATCTGATTGCCCAGATGTCCTGTAACCCGGCCATCGGGGGGATTGCCAAAGGACATTTGGTGCGCGAGGTGGATGCCCTGGGCGGCATAATGGGGGAAATCACCGATGCGGTCGGCATCCAGTTCCGTCTGCTCAACACCTCGCGCGGCCCGTCGGTGTGGTCCCCGCGGGCGCAGTGCGACAAGCAGGCCTACCGCCTGAAGATGCGCGAGGTCCTCGAGTCGCAACCCAATCTGAAGATCAAGCAGGCGGAAGTCGCCGATTTGATCATGGAGGAGCCGGAGGGTGCTCGAGTCCCTGGTCGCGTCCCCTTGGCCGATGGCGGCCATGGACTGCCGGATGCCCCGCAGCCGGCGCCGGACTTGGCTCGCCGAGTCTGTCGCGGAATCAAGCTGCGCGACGGCCGCACGGTTGGCGCTGCAGCCGTCATCATCACCACCGGTACCTTTCTCAATGGGCTCATCCATTGTGGCGAACAACAATATCCCGCCGGTCGCTCCGGCGAACCCCCCGCGGTGCTTCTCGGAGAGGCTCTCAAGCGACTCGGGTTGCGCGGATGCCGGCTGAAAACCGGTACGCCTCCTCGCCTGGATGGTCGCACCATCGACTGGTCGCGCTTCCAGCCGCAGCCAGGGGATCGTGATCCGACACCCTTCAGCTTTCGCACCGAACGCATCGCGCATTACGACTTCCAAGTTCCCTGCTATCTCGCATGGACGACAGCGGAGACACACCGGATCATCCGGGAGAACGTGCACCGTTCGCCCATGTACAGCGGCCAGATTCAATCGATTGGTCCGCGCTATTGCCCTTCGATTGAAGACAAGATCGTCAAGTTTCCGGATAAGACTACCCACCAGCTTTTCCTCGAACCCGAAGGGTTGAACACCCACGAGATTTACGTGAACGGCATGAGCACCTCGCTGCCGGTCGAGGTCCAGCTCGCCATCCTAAAATCCATTCCCGGGCTGGAGGCTGCGGACATGCTCCGTCCCGGTTACGCCATCGAATACGACTCCATCGATCCGACCGAACTCGAGCGCACGCTCGAAACCAAGCAGATTCGCAATCTGTTCCTGGCGGGCCAAATTAACGGCACCAGCGGATATGAGGAAGCGGCCTGCCAAGGCCTGATGGCGGGAATCAATGCGGGGTTGAAAGTTAGGGAGAAACCGCCGCTCATCCTCGATCGCACGGAGGCCTATACGGCGATCCTGATTGACGACCTGATTTCGAAAGGCACCAACGAGCCCTATCGCATGTTCACTTCGCGGGCGGAGTTTCGGCTCCATTTGCGCATCGACAACGCCGACCGCCGCCTGACCCCGCACGGACATCGGGTTGGCCTAATCTCCGACTCCGGCTGGGCGGAGTTTCTCGCCAAACAGAAGCGCCTCGAGCAAATGAAGCACTTGCTCAACCAGACCAAGCTGACCGAAGCCATGACCGCATCGATGCTACTGGCCGAAGGCTCCTCGATCGCCGCGAGCGAGGCGACGCAGGAGGAAGGCGAGCCACGGCTTCTAGACGAAGGTGATGCGGCGGTGAGCCCCGCCTCGCAAAGACCCGTCTGGCGCTCGCTTGTAGGACAAACCCTTTCCCAACTTCTGAAGCGTCCCGAAGTCAGGATTGAGGATCTGGTTCCGGCGCTGCGCGGCCTGGCTGGGGAATTTTTCGATCGCCAGGCTCAGCCCGGCCGAGCGAGCGATTCTCTGCCCGCGGCGGTGCGCAACGAGCTCAAATCGGTCGAGACCGAGATCAAGTACGAAGGCTATCTTCTGCAGCAGCAGCGCGCCATTGACCGCCTGAAGAAAGCGGAGCAGCGGGCTATCCCAGAGTGGTTTGACTACCAGGCGGTGAGCGGTCTTTCCCGTGAAATGCGGGAGAAACTGGGGAAGATCCGACCCCGGACACTGGCCCAGGCTTCCCGAATTCCCGGCGTCACCCCGGCTGCGGTGTCCCTGGTAAATGTCTACATCGAGATTCAGGCCCGCCGCAAGCATCCGACCGCCGTCCTATGAGAGCATCGAGCGGCAGAAGCCTAGCGATTCCTGCGGCCCGGACTGCCGATCGAGCATCGGATAAAAAGGTTATGGCCACAATCCGTTACACCGAGATTGCAAGCCCCGTAGGTCGACTGTTGCTTGCCATGGACGAGGCTGGCCTGCGTCACATTCAGTTCGTCGAAGGAAGAGAGCGAGCGCGGCCGGCGCCTTCTTGGATGGAAGACCGCACTCCATTTAGCGCACTGATTGGCGAGCTCCAGGGCTATTTCCGAGGGGAACTCGAGCGTTTCGCTCAGCCCTTGGCCCCCGAGGGAACGGCGTTCCAGCACAAGGTCTGGAACCAGCTGTGCGGGATCCCGTACGGTGAAACCATTTCTTACCAGGAACTGGCGAATCGCATTGGCAATCCTCACGCCTCGCGGGCTGTGGGACTGGCCAACGGCTCCAACCCGATTCCCATCGTGATTCCCTGTCATCGCGTGATCGGCAGCAACGGCAAGCTCACCGGCTACGGCGGAGGATTGCCGATCAAGGAGAAGCTGCTGGCTCTCGAACGAGGCCAGCTGCGGTTGGTGTGATTTCCCGCTCTCGCAGCTAAGAGTCTTATAATCAATCAGTTGCACTGATGCCAGTTCTGGTAGGGGGAGTGGGATTCGGCCCTATGGACCCCGGCCGGCTGCCAGCCGCGGACTCCCGTCTGTCTGGTTGCGTTGGACAGTCACCTGTCAACTGTGACAGGGGACCTTCAGCAGAAACGGAGCTAGGGTGGAGCGACCGGAGGTATTCGCTGCACGTCCCAAGTCATTTTCTTATTAGGGCATTGGGGAGCGAAGTGCTTGAGCCACGCGTCGGGCCAGCAGGTGCCGCCCTCTTGTCGGCTTGTCGATGCGGATGAGTCACTCGACGGTATTTTCGAAGCGAGTGATTTCCTGCGATCTGTGTGGATTGGGACGGGAGCGCTGGTGTAGGCACCCGGACACCTCCTTTCACTGGCGCAACCCTGGGTTGGGGAAGCCGATGAGCAATGGCAAGAAAAGGCCAGCGGTGAAGGCATCCAGTCCGACCAGCGGGTGCGGGCTTTGGTTTTTCCCGGCGGCCACGGCGGCCCCGCAATCCAAGAGGTTGCTGTTGCTAGTGACGCTGGCAATTCTTCCGCTGCTCGTGGCCAAGGCCGCTCCCGGTCAAAGCGCAGCGTTTGCGAGCATTGCGGGCCAAGTGCTCGATGCGAAGGGCGCATCGGTCGCTCGAGCAACCCTAACCGCAATCAACGTGGAGACCGGCCTGGTTCGCAAGGTGGACACGACCGAAGCCGGCCTCTACCAGTTTGATCACTTGACGCCGGGAATCTATGACATCACGGTTGAGGCCAGTTCCTTCGCACGGGCCGAAGCAAAGAGCGTGAAACTGCAGGTCGGGGAGCAACGGGATGTCAATTTTGACTTGCTGCCCGCCGGCCAGACCGAGAGTGTGCTGGTGACGTCGGAAACTCCCTTGATCGAGGCGAGCAAGACCGATGTCTCCACGGTGATCAATGACAGGGATGTAGCCAATTTGCCTACAACGACGTCCTATCAGGACTTCGGCGGCGTAGCCAATGACTACCTTGGGTTGGTGGCCTTCGCTCCCGGGATGAAGTATGACTACACCGGGAGCTCGTTTGACATTGTTGGTCCAGGCAACGTCAACGATCACGGCATCAACATTAACGTCGACGGCGGCAACATCTCCGACCAGGTCATATCCGCGCGGGATGCCCTGGGCGCTTCCGTAGAGGAAGTGCAGGAAATCCAGGTTCTCACCAATAACTACAACGCCGAATACGGTCAGGCGGGAAACACGATCGTTAACGTCATTACTAAGTCGGGAAGCAACGCCTTTCACGGGGACTTCCACGCCTATTTTCGCGGCCGCAATCTGGGAGCGTCGAATTACTTTTACAACCTAACCAATCCCCCCGATCGCGCCCCTTTCTTCAAGCACGAATACGGATTTACCGCCGGCGGACCCTTCGTCAAAAACCGGTTCTTCTGGTTCGCCAGCCTGGAAAATGTACACCAAGGTTCGCCGGCAACGTTGCTGCCGTTCGGTTCGCCGATCACCGTCAATCAACCCGTGGACGAGCTATTGTGGTCCGCGAGGCTCGACGTCAAGCTCACGGATCAGCAGTTGTTGACGGCGCGTTACAACCTGCAGCGCGACTTTTCCACGAACGCATTGTTTCAGACGGGGTCGAACACGGATCCGAGTGGGCTGGTCGAGGAAGTAGCACACGACAACGGACTCAATATTGGCTTGGTTTCAACGCTAACGCCGCGCATCCTGAACGAGGCCCGCTTCTACTGGCATCGTTTCCTGTCGACGATGCCGACCAACAGCACAGAGCCCGGCCAGGCTCTTCCGAATGCCTACGTGGGAGCGAACTTCTGCTGCCCCATGGGAACCTATCAGAACCGCTTTCAGTACATCGACAACTTCTCCTGGATGCATGGGCGTCACACGCTCAAGTTCGGATTCAACATCAGCCACTTTCCCTATGACTATTTGTTTCAGCAGTTCCACTATGGCCGGTACGAATCCTTTACCGCGCAAGCGTCCTGCGCGCCCTACGGACTGTGCCCCACGCAATTCACCGTCGGCGCGGGACCTGGAGAGACGCGTTCTTCCGACAATATCTTCGGAGCCTACGCCCAGGATTCTTGGCAAGTCAGCCGCGGAGTGACCATCAACTACGGCCTGCGGTACGACGTCGAGGATGGCGCATTCAATGGCGGCACCGTCCCCGACGCCCGGGTACCGGGCGGCTGTTTGCAGTCGAATGGTCTGCTTCCGGCGTGCGGATCGGATAAGAACAACTGGCAACCGCGCCTGGGGCTCGCCTGGAGCCCGAATTTTGAGAGCGGGTTCCTGCATAGGGTGTTCGGAGCGCAAGGCAAGTCAGTCCTTCGCCTAGCGGGGGGAGTGATCACGGAAATGGCCTTCCTCAACATCGTGGTGGACTCCCGCATCTTTGACGGAAGAAATCTCGAGACCACGAGCATTTCCGCGACCGACTGTTTCACCCGGGGCGGCAGCATCAATCCGCACCCGTCGGACCCGGCGGCTTGCGCTGTGCTGACGGCGTATCCAAACACACCGAGTGCGGCCAGCCTCGAGCCTTTCACTTCCGCCAACCTCACAAACTTCGGCCGGGTGCGGCCGCTATCGCCGACCATCAAGAACCCCCAGTTCTACATGGCATCGCTCGTGTTCGAACGGCAAGTGGGATCCTCCTTCACCTACGGGATCGGCTACCAGGGCGTATTCGGGCACCGCTTGTTCGGCGAAAAAGACACCAACTTCCCGACCCCCATCGCCGACCCGGCGCATCCCGGTTACGTTTACATGCCGGAGCGCCCCGACTCATCCTTCGATGCGATCCGCACCATCTTCAGCGACCGCTCATCCGGGTACAATTCGCTGGTGGCCACGGCGGCAAAGAGGCTGTCGCACCACTTCGAGTTCAGCGGCAGCTACATCTATTCGAAGATGATAGACAACGCCGAGGACTTCTACGGCGTGTCCGAGCCGGCGAATCCCTTGGCGCCTCTCCGCCTCGAAAACGCGCTGTCGCAGATCGATATGCGCCATCAGGGCAGCTTCAGCTTAGTGGCGGACACCAACCACCTGCTGAAAACTCGGGTCTTGAGCGCCATCCTGAATAGCTGGACCTTTGGCGCGCTCGGCAGTTTGCAATCCGGCCGTCCCTTCCCCATCTCGACCGGCGACGGTGCCTTTGCGGGATCCAACTTTCCTGCCATCGGCGCGGAAACCAACCAGCGGCCGAACATTTGCCGTGCGGATGCGACGCTCGCGGGGTGCGCTGGTGCGCCGGAGGGGGCATTGCTGGCCACCAACATCGCGTCGACCTCGGGGACCAACCTCGAAGTCGGTCCGGCGGGCGTTGCCGCCTGCATGGCCGAAGGGCTGCGCAATTGTGCTGCGGTGCAGACCACCTATGATGCCCCGGCGGGAGCTAGCAAGCTCGGTCCGGTCGACAGCTTCACCGGTACCCCCGTGGACTTTCAATGGATCAGCGGCAATCTGGTTCGCAACGCTGGTCAGACTCTCCCGCTCTACCGCTTCGACATTTCGCTGTTGCGGACCATCAGGATTCCGAAATGGGAGTCAGCCCGCCTCGAGCTCAAGATGGACATCTTCAACGTATTCAACCACCCGCTGTTCATCTTGAACAACGCGAATGACGTGCTGAACTTCCTGTCGCTTCCGAAGCTCGTCGTGAACGGACAGCCCAACGCCGACTTCAATTGCTCGGCGAGCTGTATTAACCCGTTCACGGGTCTTTACCTCGGCGCCGATGGACGGGTGCTGACCTGGGCGAACTTCCAGCGAGCCACGTATGATGAGGCGAAGAACTTCAACGGACTGGGTGGTCCGTCGGGAGAGGTGACTCCCCGCATTATGCAACTGGCGGTTCGCCTCAACTGGTAAAGGACTGGAGAAGCCGCAGTCCGGCCGCGGCGCCCTTCTTCGAAGGGTGAGGATTCTGGGAGATATCGTGCCAACCGCATTGTTCCCCGCAGGGATGACATTTCGAGTTCGTTCCTGGCCGATGGTTGCGCTGGTGCTGCTGATCACCCATACGGCCCTCACGGTTCTCTTGAAGCAAGGCCCCTGGCTGGGTACGTACTCTGAAATCAACTATTTCGTATTGCTTCTTTTGGCCTGCGGCGTGGCTGCCTCGAACGCCACTCGGGCGCGGCAGGCCATTCGCCTGTTTTGGTCATTGCTCGCCGCAGCATTTGCTCTGTGGGCGCTGCTGCCCGTCGTATGGTTCTATTACAGTGAACTTCGAGGCAACCCGAACCCCAACTTCCTGCTCGAGTCTCTGCCATCCTTTCTTCACCTGGTGCTGATGATCGCGGCCGTATCTGCCCGCCCCCATCTGCGAATCGCCAAACGTCGGCCGTATCGCGTCACCTTCAACTTCATGGTGTTGCTTTTCGTTTGGGTTTTCGCCTACGCCTACGTCTTAGTACCCTACGACTATGTGCCGCGGGCGCTATCTATGGTCCTGCGCTTTGAAGGTTTCTACTTCACGGAAAACTTCTTCCTTCTGGTTGTTCTGGGCGTGCTGATTTCTCGATCCCAGCGTCCTTGGCGGTCCATCTATTGGCACCTCTTGGGCGCATCCGTGGTGTACACCCTCGGTTCTTTAATAGCGAACACCCTCTGGGCTCTCGGATATCCAACCTCGGGCGGGTGGACCGGACCATTCTTCACCGCTTCCATCGGTTGGTTTGTCGGGATCGTTCTGTGGGGCCGAAGGCTGGCACCGCAGCTGGCGCAGACCGTCCAATTGGACACGACGAACACCCGCTACAGTTCGGTCTTGGCCATGCTTGCCGTGCTGGTGATTCCGATCGTCGGGGTATGGGAGCTATTGCGCACCGACGAACCCTTCGGCACGCATCAGATGCGGTTGCTCTTAGTCATGATTGCCGGCCTGCTAGTCGCGGTCGCCGTTTTTGTGCAGGACTATCTTGCCAACCGCGAGTTCAGTTCTGATGTTGGCGTCGCCCACGAGCGACTTCGATTGGCCATGGACTCGGGCAAGTCAACCGGCTGGGACTGGGATCTGGTGAGCGGACAAAGCTTCTGGTTCGGTGACCTGCAGACAACCTTCGGGATCGACTCGGATACGTATCTGGCGAGCGCGCAAGAATTCTATGGTTATGTGCACCCGGAGGATCGGGAGCGCGTTTCCCGAATGATCGCGCAAGCCATCCAAGACCAGAGACCTTACACCGCCGAGTTTCGCATCCTTCGACGAGACGGCGCCGTGCGATGGGTAGCGGCGAGGAGCAAGTTCTATTACTCGCGAAAGGGCGAGGCCGAGCGCATGGTTGGTATGGCGGTGGATATCACGGAGCGCAAGACGGCGGAAGAGGCTCTAGCGAGTTTGAGCGGGCGCTTGATCGATGCCCAGGAGGACGAACGCAAGCGGATCGCCCGCGAGCTGCACGACGACTACAACCAGCGGGTGGCGATGCTGGCCAATGACCTGGCACAACTGGCGAAAAATGACGGGGGAACCTCCGCCGCAGCCGACCAGAGCCAGTCCCTGCGCCATCTCAAAGATCGGGTATGCGAACTCGGTGCGGATCTGCACTCCCTTTCCCACCGCTTGCATCCTTCCACGCTGAAGGTTTTGGGGCTGGTCGCGGCTGTGCGGGCCTTTTGCAAGGAGTTCGAGCAACAACAGGGAGTACAGATCGACTTTGGGCACGAGAAGGTTCCGCGTGAGGTTCCCGAAGACGTCGAGCTCTGCCTGTTCCGCATCGCCCAGGAGAGCCTGCGGAATGTCAAGCGGCACAGCGGCGCCAACCGGGCTGAGGTTCGCCTGGACTGCGTAGACGGTAGACTCCACCTGGCAGTCTCGGATCGCGGAAGCGGCTTCGATTCGAACAAGCCGGCGGAGCAGCGGGGGATTGGTCTTCGCAGCATGGAGGAACGGCTCCGAGCGCTCGGAGGACATCTCGAGGTCCGCTCCCGGCCCATGGAAGGCGCTAGAATTGACGCCTGGCTGCCGCTTCAGCGCGATGGCCGGCGTGCGGCTTGAGCCCCCGGAGCAGGAGGAATCCTAGTGCAGCGCCACGGAGGATCGGAGCCTGAGCCTGCACCCCGCCTTCCCTCCAACTCTGTTCGGCCCGCGACGACGCAGCCTGGAATTCCACCCCTGGGCAATGGCCTTTTGAGCTCGGTCGCTGCGCTCGGTTAAGATAGTGAGCAGGGAATCATTTTTCTGCCTACCCATATCATGAAAAGAACTTATCGAATGCTTGGATCGATCCTCCTCGGCTTGGCTTCTCTCGTCTGGGCTCAGGAACCAGTCAATCCGGTGCTCCGGCCGCCGCGGGGCGCGCAGGTCGCAATCGTGGTATTCGAGGATCTGGAGTGTCCCGACTGCCGTCGCGCGGCACCTATACTCGAGCTAGCGGCGAAAAAATACAAGATTCCGCTGGTGGCCCACGATTTTCCGCTGCCTTTTCACAAGTGGTCGTTTGAGGCGGCGGTGATCGCTCGTTATTTTGATTCCCAATCGAAGGCTCTGGGCCACGAGTATCGCAGCTATATCTTTGAGCACCAGCCTGAGATCACGGCAGAAAATCTGAGCACTTTTTCCGAGAAGTTCGCGGCCGACCACAAAACCACTCTCCCGTTTGTGGTCGACCCTCAGGGGAAGCTGGCAGCCGAAGTAACCGCCGATCGCGATCTCGGCAAGTCCATCCATCTCGAGCACACCCCCACGATCTACGTGGTCAGCAGCAAGACGCAGGGCAAGCCGTTCATCGAAGTGGTGGATCGAACTCAGCTGTATCAGCTGATTGACGTCATGAAGTCGGAATAGCCTCCAAACTAGGCTCGTCTCCTCGGTTGCGCGCCCGGACTCAACCGCCATCTCGAGGCAACCTACCCTCTCTCGAAGGCGTGTTTTTTCTCGAGCTCTTCCAAGGCTATGCAGGCATCGGCTGCGATCTCTCGCTCTTGTGCCATCAAAGTCGGGCTGGCAGTGGCAAACTCTCCGGCCAAACGGATGAGCCCCTCTCGTTCTAGCTCGCGCGCCATCGCCAACAGGTGCTCGGTCGAACTCTCGACGTAGAGCGCTTCGGTAGGATCTCCCACCCATGCCGAGCCGTCGTTTGCCGTCCGCTGCCAATAGATCTTGCGCACGATCAGCTGCCGTAGGTCTCGGTCGCTGGCCTTACCGAAAACCCATTTGTTGTGCTTGAAATCCCAGTGCCGGCTGGAAAAGTTGACCGGCACGAGCTTCCCTGACTTCAGAAACTCCAGCTGCCGGCGATCTACTTCTTTGCGCAAGGTGTTGATCACCGGCCCTTCGGTATGCTCGGGATCGAGCGAGGGCAACACCTCCCGCACCGTGGCGGAAAGATTGACGGCG
>Ga0187783_10003949_pt1 | contig 10959 bp, 11 predicted proteins | sample 1015_SJ02_MP02_2_FD_132471 | JGI IMG/M metagenome (GOLD analysis project Ga0187783, IMG submission 132471) | Tropical peat soil microbial communities from peatlands in Department of Meta, Colombia - 1015_SJ02_MP02_20_MG | ecosystem: Environmental > Terrestrial > Soil > Wetlands > Peat | place...
CCAAGGGTAAATACCCCGAGCCCCAGCAGAAGGCCGAGCGTGTCGCCGCAACCTTTGACGAGCTCGCCGACCGTTAACTCGACCAGCATGACAGGAAGCACAATAAGAGCTCGCGCCAAGCCGATGCCCTGGTCCGCCGATTCGCGGTTCCGCGTTGGGGCAAACTACAGGCGGTGTCGATCACCCGCGGCGACATTAAGCAGATGATGACGTCGATCGAGGCGCCGATTGTGGCCAATCAGACGCTCGCCGCGGTCAGCGCCGTCTTCTCCTGGGGTATGAAGGAAGAGATCGTCACCGCCAATCCCTGCAAGCTGGTCGCGCGCAACCCGACTCGCAGCCGCGAGCGCGTGTTGTCCGAATCCGAGCTGCCGACATTCTGGAAGGCGTTCGACGCGCTCGACGCCGTTACCGTCGCCGCATTGAAAACGATCCTGCTCACCGGCCAGCGCCCTGGCGAAGTCGCGCACATGCGACGCGAGCACATCAAGGATGGATGGTGGGAAATGCCCGGCGCGCCGGTGCCGGGGATCTGGCCCGGCACCAAGAACGGCAAGTCGCACGGCGTATGGTTGCCAACCCCTGCGCAGGCGATCTTGGTCGAGCTTGCCATGGGCAAGGCCGCCGGCTTCGTGTTTAGCGGCTCCGGCGGTGGTCCGGCTCGTGGCCTCGATGCTGCCATGCGGGCGATCTGCGCCAAGCTTGGCATCGAGCGGGTGACGCCGCACGACTTGCGGCGGACCCACGGCACCAAGATCACCGGCCTCGGCTTCGGCCGCGCCGCCATGAACCGGGTTCAAAACCATCACGAAGGCGGCATCGGCGATGTTTATGACCGACACGACTACAGCGCCGAAACCAAGCAGGTGATGGAGGCGGTCGCTGCCAAGATCATGGCCTTGATCGAGGGGCGCTAGGATGATGGCGATACGTTAATTTCTGTATCGGGCTTGCGCTTGCTCGCGTTAGGCCCCACGTAAGCGCTAGCCACATCCCGCGCCTATAGAAAACCCGATCCTAGCGCGCGGCCATTCCGGACTTTAGAGCCGGAATTAGCGTCTATCGAGCGCATTTTTCGATGCGCCCGGCGGCGCTTTTTTTGTTTCGTCGCTCGGCGCACGTGACCGCGAGGGACGAACCGTTGTGAAAGCCATCAAAAAATTAGCGCAAGTTCCGTTAGGAAAAAAGGCTGCAGCCTTGAAAGCGCAGACCTCCACGTCTCCGGCGCTGCGCGAGGCGAACGAGTCTTATCGGGTCGCTGCCGGACTTGTGCCGCCGCCTGACGTGCGTCTTCTATCGAAAGCCGAGGTGTGCGCAGTCGCCAACCGAAGCTTTCCAACGATCTGGAAAATGATGAGAGCCGGGATGTTCCCGCGCGCGCGCGTCTCCGGCGCTAAAAGTTTTTGGCTTTCTACCGAGGTCGAAAACTGGATCGCCGGGCTGCCGGTGCGGCCTCTCAAAGGCGATCAGCCGAACCATGCGTCGGGCCGCAAACGGTAGAGCTTTGCGCCGAACCGCGGAACCGCTGGCGCCCGCGTTCGGTGAATGGACAGCCAGCAAAAACTAATGATCGAAAGGGAATGATCATGAATAAGAACTTCCGTCTCATTGTAGACTTCAGCGACAAGGCGGTCTCTCGCGTCCGCTTCAGAGAGCACGACCGCAACGGGAAATACGTGCCCGTCGGACGCCCTTGGGGTTCCAAGGAGCTCGCCGGGCTGAAACTTGCCGCGAAGGTCACAAACGTAACAAGCCGCGGTGTTGCGGACTTGGAAGAAGCTTGTCGCATCGCGAGCGCTACTCGCCGCCGCAAACTCGGCAAAAAGTCGCCGGTTGAAGACGCGGCACTCCACACGGCTAACCGCACCGACCGTCAGCATAATGGCTCGGGCCGCGAGGTTGCACGTAGCACTTAGCATCCAGCCACGAGCGATCCTCCCACCATCGTCTTGGGCGTGGCGAAATTAAAAAAATCGCCACGCCGCTTCCTTTCTAAGAACGGAATCCGCATGAAAACCAATATCAAGCAACCAAAATCGTCAAACGTCGCTCGTCGCGTACGCATCGTCGACGAAGGCCTGGATGAGTGTGGCAACCGGTACATCAAATTGCGGGTCCAGGGCAGCAACCAAGATATTCCGCCGTTCAAAGTAGCGGACCTCATTACGAACCCTACGCAACTGTTCGCCGCGTTAGCCAATGCAGGTTGGAATGGCCTTACATCGAAAGCCCGAGACCGAGTGCTCACGAAACTGGAGGAAAGAAAGCAAATAGCGCCGACGTTCAAAGTGGCCACTAGGCTTGGTTGGAACGGCCGCGCTTTCGTGCTGCCGGACCAAACCTTTGGACGTCCCAACATGCGGCTCGAAACCGCGTTCGGCGACCTCGACCAGACGATGCTCGCCAAGTACCGCACCCGTGGTTCACTCAAGGAGTGGCAGAATAGAATCGCCACGCTTTGCACTGGCAATTCTCGTCTCATTTTCAGCATCTGCCTTGCCTTCACGGGCCCGATCTTGCGTTTCGCTGGTGGGCCGAAAGGCGGTGGGTTCCAGCTTTCGGGTGATGCTGAAACCGGCAAAACTACATCTGCCATGGTTGCAGGCTCGGTATGGGGCTGCCACCGTGGTGATCGGCGCGAACGAGGGTTCGCGGAAACCTGGAATTCGACGTCAGGCAAGGTTGAGGTTACGGCACTCGCCCACCGGGACACCTTGCTCCTTCTCGACGAGACGAAATTAGCTGGCACCACGCCGCAGAAGCGGGCTGAAGTAGTAACCTCTGTCACTTTCGCCTTGGCCGAATTGACTGAAAAGCAGCGCCTGACCAATGCAAGCTCCGCACGATCATGGCGCGGCTTTTTCTACAGCACCTCGAACCCGACACTCACAAAGCTGGCACGAGAGGGGAAAATCGAAGTGGACGATGCTGGTCGGGGGCGGATGGGCGACATCCCTTTGCCCGATCAGGCACACGGCATTTACGAAGACCTCCATGGATTTGACAGCGGAGAAGCCTTATCCGACGCTCTTCAGCGCCGGTGCCGCCGCTATTTTGGGACTCCTATTCGCGCTTATCTTCAACGGCTAGTGCGCGAGACCAAGAACGTGCACCAATTCCTCGACGGAGAACGCAAATTCTATCGCGACGCTCTAAAGGCAAAACTCACGTCGACCCACCGCAAGCCCCTGAACCGCAACTCGGGCCGTTACGCCACGACATTCGCGGCCGGTAGCTTGGCGAGCCGTTACGGCATCGTGCCGCGGAGCCGCAAACAGATCCTGCAGGCGATACTAAAGTGCGAGCTCGATCAACTTCGTCAGCCTGATGAAAGCTTGGATACCAGTCGTCCATCCGTCGAGACCTTGCGGTCCAAGCTCGTTAAGTTCCTAAGTGGGAACAAAAACGCGTTCATGAAACTGCAAGTAAAGCGGCCGCGGCATGGGCGCGATGATATTAACGCGGTGCCCGGCTATCGAGAGAAAGTCAGCGGCCAACGCTGGTTCTATCTCACGGCAAACCAACTTGACGCCGTTATTGGCACGGGCGCCCACGCCCGGCAGTTGAAGCAGGCGCTCGTGACCGAAGGCTTGATGGCCCAGAAGACCGTCGGCAAGTTCGTCGTTCAGCGGCGAATCTATAAGGGCGGAAAGCGCAACCAAAATTATGCCTGGGTCCATGCCATCAAGGCGGATATCCTTGATGGACCAGGCCAAGATCGGAGCCGCCATGATCAAGGGCGAGGAGCCATTCGATCTCGCCAAGGCGCAGAAAATTTTTGCGGCTTTTGAGGATACCGCGACGAAGGCACCTGCTTTGTTCCCAGCGAATTCGATCGACCAGGCGACCGCAGACGATCCTTACAGCGCCAGTCCGAAAATCTGGCAGAACATGGATGACTTCAAAGCAAGGCTCGCCAAGTTTGGTAGTGATGCCAAGGCGGCCAGCACGAGCGTGAAGGACCTAGACTCCTTCAAAGCTGCCTTCGGTAACATCGGAAAGAATGATTGCGGCGGCTGCCACGACAAGTACCGCCTTAAGCAAAGCTGATACTGGATTATCCGTCCCCGCGCACTGAAGCGCCCGTCGCCAGATCGCCCTCGAGCAGGCTCAGCCGATCGCTCCACGCGACGGAAGGGCGTAGGCCGGCTCGGCTTACAGGTGCGGGGGCCAGAGAGAGCCCCAACCCACTGGATAAGGTAAACCAGCGTGCTTGTCGCAGGCTTAGGGGGCCCGGCCCAAGCGGGGACGAACTGTTCCCGGGCGTGACTGGAGCAGGATAGGCCCTGCCATTCCATAGTCTTGAAAACATCGGCTGAACGCGACGACTGTCGAACACGTGATTAGCCGTCGCCCATAATTGTCATTGCACAACTTACGCATTCCATTCACACGTTCACACATTCACACTGTTGTCGAGCAGAGTGTCGGCTAGAACGACGTGAGGCGCTGTCCGCGGCGAGTATTCTTAGATATTTGCACCTTAACTTGTGAATGTGTGAACGTGTGAATGTGTGAACGACAATTGCAGTGTAGTCACTTTGAAATTTGGATCCGCCTTTAAACGGCTTCTTTTGGCCTCAAGAGTTCAAGTTTCGTCATTTCTTTTCGAACCTGTAATACGATCAAAATATACGCCCTCCCAATTTTGCCGATCCTTGATGACTGGTTTGACGAACCGGAATATTGCCCGGTCCGCAAATCCAATTTGATCGAGAAATAGCAGGAGTTCGAGGCGCTCTACCACTCGCAGCTTGTCACTTCGGGTATTCCGAAAATGTCGGATTTTCCCGTTTCGTTGAACCCGTTGATCGTCGTAGCCAATGCGCCGTACAAAATGCATTTTCATCGCGTACGAGCGACGACGGGCAGTATTTTTAAATGGACTGACCTTCGTTGGATGTGGAATTTCGGGTGAGGGCTCAAAGCCATTAAGCCTTGCAGCCAATCGATGTCGGTCCTCTGTAGTTGTTATTATATAGACGTGTGGGCACCAAAAGCCTGCGTATTTACCGTCTTCATCCTCGTTGAATGAAAAGTCGATGCCGCCAATGGCTATATCGACGCCAGCGTAGTCCAGCCGGGACTTGAGGCGACGTTGCATATTTTTTGCGTCGAAGAATTTAAGGGCACCCTGAGCGACCGCTGAGTTTGGCAATACTAAGCTGAGCGCAGCGAGCTCTGTGCCTTCGGCCTCCAAAGAAGAAATCAATTTGCGAGTCTCACGGACCCAGGCTCGTTGCAGCAAACGTCCGCATTCTGGGCAGGCCCCAGAAAGGCATCGGTCGTTGGGGCAACATGCTTCCAACCGATCCGCTACCGTTAACGCGTCAATACTGAGTTTTTCGTGCTTCCGAAAAAATTTAATCTGCTTGAGTCGTTTTTCTTTTGCCTGGTCCATAGTGAGCTCGCCCTTCCAGAGTTGATGTGGTGCCTCTGTCTGCTCATCCTTTGTCGCGGCTGCAATCCAAGTTTTTACTTCAGGTGAATTGGTTTTCGTTCGCATTAGAGAGCATCCTGTTTTGTTGATACCTCTCCTTTACAGTTTGTTCTCGATGCGTGAGAAATTCAGACTTTGCGGATTTCAGGCAAAACTAAGCATCCTGGGGCAATTCTTTGCCATCTTCCACTGAGCAGCGTCAAAATCTCGACGACAGATTTACCTTGTTTCCCGCGAGGGGAAATGTCGTTAAGAACGCTAGCCCGGCGACGGACGACTAAATCTTAATACGGCTCTTGAATTCGGCTGTCGTGATCGTGACTGGTGAGGGTATACAAGTTGTCGTCGAGAATTGGTGTATAAGCTGTCGTCGAGAATTCATGTCTTTTGTCGTCGCCGCTGAGAGTTGGATACTTAATGGTCTCAGGGTCACGTCATCTCAGGCGACAATTCCGAATAACTAAACGACGACGTTGCCGCTGGGCGGTCATTTGTCAGTGCAGTTGCGTGGAAGTGTCGCCGAGATTGGATTGTCCAGCCGGTGTTTATCATTTGAGGTGCCGACAAAAGACCCTTTCGCAGGTTCGAAGCGCATTCCGATTTACCCAATGAATATTGCCCAAGAGCGGTTCTTTTAGGCCTAAGGAGGCTTCCTTTGTGGCGGCTTTCCACCAATCTGGCCTTTTATCCAAATTGTAAAGTGTGCGTGCGATCATCGCGATAGCGGTGTATCAGTAAATATTATGGAGAGTTGTTATGCAGCTGAAATTCGTAGGAGATTACGCCAAATTGAAAAATTGTGTGGCTAATACTTTTTTAGATGGCAAATGGCGCGTGTTCAAAAGCGGTAATATGCAATATCGCACTGACGACGGCGGTTATTTGAATTGGCGGAAAACGACCGGGACCATTACATTTCAAGGTCCTAACTTGGAAGCTAAGGAAGAATTGACGCAAGCTTTTATAGACGTCGCATCGGCAAGAAGGCGGCTGTTGGGGGAATTTCGCGGTCGTGTATTTCATGGACGATTGCGAAGTCTCTACGCTGAATAGCGACGGGCAACGCCGGTTATGATTCGGCTACGTGGACCGAATTATATCGGCGTGATCGAACCGACATATTATTACAACGCTCTCGACAGCATAGGCCTAAGGAAAGCATCCTTTGTCGAGGCTTATGGCCAATCTGGCATACATTAAAATTGTAAAGTGCTCCCATTGCAATCGTTGTGACTGCAGTGCGTCTGGGCAAACAAGACGTTCATTCCTGAATATAGGTAGTAGCACTATGAAACCAAAATTTCTCGGAAATTATTCCGATTTGAAAAGGTGCGTCTTGCGCACTCGCCTCGATGGGAATTGGCGCGAACTGGAAAACAATCACAAACAATTCCGTACTTACGGTGATGGTATCCTGAATTGGTGGCAATCAACAGGAACAATACAATTTCAAGGTGAAAAGTCCGCGGCGACGGAGTTGGAGCGAACTTTTATCAAAATCGCGTCGGCGAACGGGCTCTTGCACTCGAAACACAGTACGGCCCTTCAAGATCCAACTGAAGAGATCGACGAACTAAAGGAATTGGTTGCCGAAGCGCGCATCAAAATCAGAAAATTGAAAAAACTCATCAAGCAGGCCAGGATAACTATTGCGGCCACTCGGAATAATTAGGTCGACCAAGTTAGTTAGGCACCTCCGATTTCTTTCACCAGTTGAGTCAAAGCGGACCCGACTGCTCACCGTGCAGTCGCGCGGTAATAAACGTAGGCTGCCACGACCCAAAAAGGTAGCCAGCTCGAAGTTGTAAAGTGCATCACCAAAATCAAAAATGTGGTTTATTAAAAAGGAAAACTAAAAATGGAATATTCCAAAATCGAATGGACTGATCATACATTTAATCCGTGGATTGGTTGCCAGCATGTGTCGCCAGGCTGCGATCATTGCTATGCCGAGGCGATGATGGATACGCGATACGGCAAAGTCGAATGGGGACCTCACGGGAAACGCAAGCGGACTTCAGATACGAATTGGCGGCAGCCGATTAGGTGGAATGCAGCAGCGCGCAAATTCGAGAAAGAACATGGCCGTCGGCCACGTGTTTTTTGCGCCTCCCTGGCTGACGTGTTCGATAATCGAGTGCCCTCGACGTGGCGCGGAGATTTGTTTGAGCTAATTCGTGAGTGTCGCCGGTTGGATTGGCTGCTCCTGACAAAACGCCCGCAAAACGTTGAAAAGATGCTGCCCAAGGATTGGGGCGACGGTTATAATAATGTCTGGCTGGGCGTGACCGCGGAGAACCAATTTTATTTTGATCAACGCTGGCCAATTCTTCAGGAAATTCCAGCCGTAATCAAATTCATTTCGTATGAACCGGCGATTGGGTCACTGAGCTTGCCCAGGCACGGTCACCTGCCAGATTGGCTGATTTCGGGCGGGGAGAGTGGTGGCGGGGCGCGCCCGCTGAAGCCGCAGTGGATCCGGAACATTATTGAAGAGTGTCGGGACCGTGGTGTTGCCATCTTTCACAAGCAGTGGGGTAACTACCAAAATAATCCGCTCATCTTACAGCAAGGCCTAACCTTGAGCGGGGCCAAAGCTGTTGATCATTTTGGCAAAGGCGGTGGGTTGGTTGATGGTCTATTGGTGCGCGAATTTCCGGAGCGGCGATTGTGACTACGAAATTTAATGCTGATTTCAAAACAGTTCGGAGGCCGGTCGACTGCACGGCAATTGGCGAGATGCTGTGTCGATGCTAATTTAAGAGACGTATTCGGGCACCTGCTCATAGAAAGATACTCATAAGGCCCAACTTTTTCCTGATTGAGATCCCATGAAGAGGCCCAAGCGACGCACGCCTTTGCCGCGTCAAAGCGTTAACGAAAAGCGTCAATTACGCGAACCAGTTCCGGATTTTGCAGTCCTCACGTCGCTCGCTGGACGAGCTACATTTCAAGGCTCGTCCAAACACAAATATCGTCCCGGCACCTTTGGAATGCAGCCTTATTCTGGGAAACCTGTCGACTGTACTTATTGCGACGCACACGCGAGTTTTTTGCCCTTAGACACGCTTGCTGTCTCTCGCTGGCTTCAACGAGGCATTGAAGCAGGGCTTATCGGTGCCAACGATTCGCAAGGGGACCCCTCGATGATTTGGGCTGTTTCTGACAATGGTTGGATTTATGAGGGGCGTATTACCATTCCGGGTAGGGCGATTTATCATGGGTATCCGGTGCTACCGAATGAAGCTATCGCCAAAATCGTTTTGGAACGTTATGTAAATTGGGGCCAGGATCAAGACAATCCTCAGGTGGAGGCCTCTATTCAAGCTTGTAGGGCGCGATATCGATGAGCGAAATCGAGAGTTTTGAGCTTTCGGTACATTGGCCAGAAGGGATTTCTCCAGGCGAACAAGATGCCGGGGAGATCTCTCTTCGCGTTAACCAAGAGATCCTTACGCGTCTAGCTGACGTGCGCAATGAGAAAACCAGAACATTCTTGCGCGGCTCTGCAGTCTCACTTGGGCTTTGGATTGCCGAAAACTGGTGGAGACTACGCTATGAGCCCTATCCTCTGACCTTAGTTCCACCAACCGATTGGCGTCTTCGGCACGAACTAACGTCCGTTTCCGGTGGCACAACATGGCCACCAATCATGATTTACGGTGAAGGAACAAGAATAATAGTCGCACCGCGTTTTGGCATCACCGATGTCGACGGACCAGTGCGATACTTAAATACGCCCGTCGTTTCGGTAGAAGGCAAAGCGTATGAAAAGGGCATCGATACTTTTTTCACCGAAGTACTACAGAAATGTTCCCAAGCATCGGATGCTGATGCACTGCACGCGCTCGTAAAAGAGTTGACTGAGGAACGAGCGGACGACGCGACTGTGTCGTGGCGTCGACTCGAAGCCATGCTCGGCTACGATGCAGATCGCGCACCTGAAGCCTTAATCACCGCAATGCAGAAATTTGAAAAGCAAATTGGTCTACAGGCCGTCGAAGAATGCGCTGTTTCCGCTCCGGGTTTTGAGGCCGCCCTTAATATCAAACGAGCGGTATCGGCGGTGCTTAATTCGAGGATTGTTGTCGACCTGGGAGTTGCGCGAAAACTGAAATCCTATCAGAGCAGATTGTCCCCAACAACTGAGCCCTGGCGATTGGCCGAAAGTGCAGCGCAAGAAGTCCGTCAGAAAATAGGTATCCCCAAGGGTCCAATTCTGTCTTCGAACTTGGCCGATGTTCTCCAAATCACCAAAGACAGAATTAAAGAAGCGCATTCGACCGCAGCAAACTTGCCTTATGGGGCGGTAGGTACCGCAAAACAAACTAGGGAAAAAAGTCAGATTGCCCTTCAAGCAAAAACAACTAGTGGCCGTCGATTCGAAATTGCTAGAGCACTTGGGGATGCGGCATGGGACAGTCACGCTAAATTTGCACCGGTTAGTAGAGCTAAATCAACTCGGCAAAAATTTCAAAGGACGTTCGCTCAAAGCTTTCTGTGTCCATTCCCTGACCTGATAGAATACATGGGCACAACCAATCCGGCAGATCGAGACGTTATAGCTGCGGCCAAACATTTCCATGTCAGTGAAAACGTTATCAGGACCCTTCTGGTAAATAAGGAAATTATTCCGCGAGAACGGCTTGAAGATCGACTGGAAGCCGCGTAAGTCTTTGAGATGTGACCGGATCGGGGCGGACTCAGATCACCAACTTAATGTCGTTTTGCTCCTTTGCGCGGGCATCCAAGGTCCCGGTGGCGGCGTGTTTGGTCGCGGCGGTGGCGGCTTTGGTCCAGGCTTTGGGGGCTGGGCTTTACTTCGCTTCTGCATAGCGACTTCAGTGAACGCGGCTTGCTAAGAAGGTCACATTTCCTTATCCGTCGGCTTTCCGTGAGAGTCGTCTTTCATGATTTATGCGGTCAGCGGAGCCGCGGGCATACTTTCGAACAGACTAATTTGTATCGATGAGCTGAGCTAATTCGGCTCGTCGTCTGAGGCGAAAACCAATCCGACGGTCCAGAGGAATGTGAAGAATTTTTTAGCAATGACAAAAACTTTTTTGGCGGATAACGCGAATCTCGTATCCCCACAAACGGCTAAATATGTCGAGGCGATGATCCGGGAAGGCGACAATTTCGACTATGACAAGTGGCTTAAAGAGGTCCGAGAGGAAGAGACTCAGGCGAGACAGGCGTCCGCGGTAAGTACTACGGGCGAACTCTTTGCCGCTCAAATAGACGTTCCTATTAAAACATTTGATGATCGGCAACCTCGATCAACCCCGGTATCGTCATTAATGGCCAAAACACTTCTGGCGCGCCGATTAGATCGCCAAGCCAAAAGCCAAACTCCAAAAGCTCAACTAAGGCGATGGCTTGTGAAGGTCCGTCGCGCATGGGAGGATTTTCAATCAAATCGTAGGCGTGACGCGGTGTACGGCTATCTGGAAGCAGTTTTCGCAATCGTTGCACATTTCAGAGTACGGCGACGGACCAAGAAGCTGCTACGGCACGCG
>Ga0187783_10003950_pt1 | contig 10958 bp, 7 predicted proteins | sample 1015_SJ02_MP02_2_FD_132471 | JGI IMG/M metagenome (GOLD analysis project Ga0187783, IMG submission 132471) | Tropical peat soil microbial communities from peatlands in Department of Meta, Colombia - 1015_SJ02_MP02_20_MG | ecosystem: Environmental > Terrestrial > Soil > Wetlands > Peat | place...
CGTACACGTAGAACTCCATGCGGTCGAGCTCGCGCAACAGGTCGTTGGGAAACTCGATATCGGCCTTGTCGATCTCATCGATCAGCAGCACTGGCTGCAGCGGTGACTCGAATGCCTCCCACAGCCGCCCCTTGAGGATGTAGTTGCCGATGTCATGCACGCGCGCATCGCCGAGCTGCGAATCGCGCAAGCGCGATACGGCGTCGTACTCGTACAGCCCTTGCTGCGCCTTGCTGGTGGATTTTATGTGCCACTCGTACAGCGGCCGCTCGAGCGAGCGGGCGATCTCCTGCGCCAGCTGCGTTTTGCCGGTTCCCGGCTCGCCCTTGATGAGCAGCGGCCGCGCCAGCGTGATCGCGGCGTTTACCGCCATCATGAGATCGTCGGTGGCGACGTAGCGGTCGGTGCCGGTGAAGCGCTGCTGATCATTCATACGTCTCAGTCTAACCGCGAACCCCTGAATGTGCGCGAAACGCCGCAGTCTGCGAGCTCGTCAACGGAGACTTGCTGGAAAGGTCACTTCCGCGGCCGTGAAAAACAGGGACGTTTTTCCCGGAGTCTCCAGGGACGGATCCACGGCGTCCGCGGAAGTGACCTTTCAAGCGAGGCTCCGCGTCAGAACGGGTCAGTCACGGCGTGAGCGTGAGAGAGTGTTGCGCGGGTCCCGGCAGAAACGGCAGTGGCGCTCCCAGCGCCCACTCGCGAAAGCCGGCGCGGTAATACGGCGACAGCGGATGTCCGCTCTGCCCGCCGGGGATGACGAGATAGCCCTCCTCCTCGTGGCCCGGCGAGACTGCGAAACGCTCGGACTGGCCGAAGTCGCCGTCCTGCACCCGCGGCATGTCGTGATCACCGGGAAGCGGCTCGCTCGGCATGTCGAGCAAGGCGGCGAGCCAGGGCAGCGCACGCGACAGTGGATGGCGGATGCGCACGAGGTTGCGCGCGCCCCAGGTACAGCGTGCCAGCTGCGGGCAGGCGGTGTCGAGCTCGGCAATGGTGTCATCGATCTGCACGCGCAGGAACTCCGGCCAGCCCGCATAGCTCTTCGCGAGAAGGTGCAGCGGCTGCGCGGTGATCAGTTGCCACAGGGGACCTTCGAACTGGTCCGGCGGCCAATTGCCCTCGTGCGGGGGTATGTGCAGCGCCGCGAGCAGCATGTCCCATACCGCGCGCTGCGTGCGATCGTGATAGGCACGCACCAGGCGATAGCCGACCGAGTCAACGCCCGCGCGGGCGTCCCATTGCTCGATGAGCCGCCGGAATTCCGCTCGTCGCGGCTGATCGTGCAGGCTCTCTTCATCGAGGAGCGTGAGCAGCAGCGTCCGCCAGCGGGCGAGGAACACGGCGCGGTCATCGAGCTGGATACGCAGCATGTCCGCCGGGGTGACCGGACCTGCGAGCGCGAGCAGGTCATCGCGGATCTGCCCGGCGCGGGCGCCGAGGTTGTACTCGGCGCCGAGCGAGGCGATGTCGCCGCCGATCAGCTGCAGCTGCCGCTCATCGCCCGTCACGCGCGCGTTGGCCGTCCACAGCCGCCCGAGCGGTGGGTCGAGGATCTTCGGGTGATCGGCGGTCGTCGTCCAGGGGGCACCCTCTCGTGCGCGCGCGTGCCCCGTGTCCCGGGGGATGCGACCGAAAATGGTCCAGGCGATGTGCCCGTCGCGGTCGCCGATGACGGCGTTCTGGTGCGGCATGCCGATCTCGGGCGCAAGGCTGAGCGCCTGCTCGACCGAGGTGGCGCGCTCGAGCTCGAGCAGATTCAGATTGGTCGCAGCCGGCAGTTGCGCGAGCCACGCGCCGAACCAGCACCGCTGTCGCGCCGTATCACTGCGCAGCAGCACGCCGGCGGGTGCCGTCTGCACCTTCAGTACCTCGGCGGGCGCGCCGCGTACGCGAATGCTCTCGCGCGCCAGGGCGAGCGGCAGCGCTCCTGCGGGCGTCACGAGCTCATGCTCGCCGACCGCCGTGCACGGCACCGCGGTGACATCCAGCCAGTCGCCGTAACTGTTGGTATAGCCCCAGGCGATGTGTCCGTTCGACCCGGCGATGAGCAGCGGCACCCCCGGGAGCGTCACCCCGTTGAGGTCGAGCGGCCCAAGCGCGCTGCCCGAGCCGATCTTCAGCCGCGCGTGGTACCACACCGGCGGCACCCGCTGGCCAAGATGCATGTCGTTGGCGATGAGCGCCGCGCCGCTCGCGGTGAAGCGTCCGGCCACCGCCCAGCTGTTACTGCCCGCGGCCGGCGGTGCGCGCACCGCGGGGCCGGGTGAGGCGGGCGCCGCACCGCCGTTGCGCACATCGAGCGCGGCGGCGTCGGGCACCGGGGCGCTGCTCGCCGTCACCGCGGCGGAGATCAGCGGCGCGTCCCAGCCGGTGCCCGCGGGATAGAGAAACTGCAGTGCACACTTCCAGCCCGCGGCGCACTCCGGGCCGCCGAGGCCGGCGTTGATTTCCTGGCGCACGATCTCGCGGAAAAAACCGTTCGCCTGCATGTCCCACCACATGGAGTAGGCCACCAGCACCGTATCCTCGGGGCGCCAGCGCAGCGGCGCGCCGAGCACCCAGTACTCCCACGGCCGCGCCGTGAGGCTCGCGAGCCCCGCATTGACCCCGCGCGTGTAGGCCTCGAGCAGGGCGCGCTGCGCCGGGCTCGCCGCGGCGACCACCGCGCGCGCGACCGCGCGGAAGCGGAACACGCGCGTCCGGCGGTCCTGCTCGAGCGCCACGCGGCCGAAGATCTCCGCAAGCTCCCCGGCCGCCAGCCGCCGCGCCAGGTCCATCTGGAAGAAGCGATCCTGGGCGTGCACGAAGCCGGTGGCGAAGGCGAGGTCGAGGCGGTCCTGCGCCTCGATGGTCGGCACGCCGCGCGCATCGCGCGCGATACGCACCGGCCCGCGCAGCGTCGGCGCGCGGATCTCGCCGTCGAGAGGCGGGAGCGAGGCGCGCAGCAGCGCGTAACCCGCGCCAAGAAGTGCCAGCAGCAGCAGCAGCACCGCGCCGCCGATAAAGGTCAGCTTGCGCATGCGGCGCAGTGTCCTAGTCGAGCGCGACCTTCAGGATCTGCATCGAGTTGGTGCCGCCCTGAACCCCCGAGGACTCCCCCTTGGTGAGAATCACCAGGTCGTCCTTCTGCACGAGCTGCAGCTCGAGCAGACGCGTGAACAGCGCGCGGTACAGGACCTCGGTGGAGTTGCCGGCACCGGTGACGTCGAAGATCACCGGATATACGCCGCGATAGAGTGTCACGCGCCGCCGCGTGGCCTCGTGCCGCGTGAACGCGTACACCGGAATGTCGGCGCGGATGCGCGACATCCACAGCGGCGTCGCGCCCGATTCCGTGAGCGCGACGATGGCGCGTACCTTCATGTGGTTGGCGGTGTACATGACCGCCATCGCGATCGCTTCCTCGGTGCCCTTGAACTCACTCTCGACGGCGCGGTTGCGCGAGCGGTTGTGGGTCAGCTGGTACTTCTCAGCCCCCTCGATCACCTGCGCCATGGCCTGCACCGCGCGCACCGGGTAGCGTCCGGTGGCGGTTTCCGCCGAGAGCATCACGGCATCGGTGCCGTCCATCACCGCGTTGGCGACGTCGCTCACCTCGGCCCGCGTCGGCACCGGGTTGTGGGTCATCGACTCCATCATCTGCGTCGCGGTGATCACCACCTTGTTGCGGCTGCGTGTCTGGTAAATGATGGTTTTCTGCAGCCCGGTGAGCTCGGCGTAGCCCATCTCGACGCCGAGGTCGCCGCGCGCCACCATGATGACGTCGGCCGCATCGACGATCCCTGCCAGGTTCTCCACCGCCTCGTGACGCTCGATCTTGGCGACGACGCGGGCGTCGCTGCCGGCAGCGCGCAGCAGTGTGCGGGCCTTGTCGATGTCGGCCGCATCGCGCGCGAACGACACCGCGACGTAGTCGATGCCCTGCTCCGCCGCGAAGCGGATGTCCTCGAGGTCGCGCTCCGAGAGCGCCGGCGCCGAGATGCCGCCGCCCTGGCGGTTGAGACCCTTGCGGTCGGACAGCTCACCGCCGACGCGCACGCGCGTCTCGACCGTGGTCCCGCCGACGGCGACCACATCGAGCACGATCTGCCCATCGGCGAGCAGCAGCGTGTCGCCGGCCGCCACGTCCTTCGGCAGATCCTCGTAGGCGACACCGACGCACAGCGCGCTGCCACCCTTCGGATCGAGCGCCGTGTCGAGCGTGAAGGGCGCCCCCTCCGCGAGCTGCACGCGGCCCTCGCGGAAACACTCGATGCGGATCTTGGGGCCGCCGAGATCGAGCAGCACGCCGACGCACTTGTCGGCAACACGCGCCGACTCGCGCACCAGAGCGAGGCGCCGCCTGCGGTCATCGACCGTGCCGTGCGAGGCGTTGAGGCGCACCACGTCGAGCCCGGCGTGCATCATCTGCGGCAGCACCCCGGCATCGTCGGTGGCGGGGCCCACGGTGGCGACGATCTTGGCGCGCCTCAGCAGCGCCGCTGGCGGTTGCTCAGCCACGGGCACGCTGCTCGAGCATGGCGACCGCCGGCAGCGTCTTACCCTCCACGAACTCGAGGAACGCGCCGCCGCCGGTCGAGATGTAGGAAATGCCGTCCTCGACGCCGTACTTCTCGATGGCGGCGAGCGTGTCGCCGCCGCCGGCGAGCGAGAACGCCTTGCTGCGCGCGACGCCAACGGCGATGGCGCGGGTACCTTCGCCAAACTGCTCGAACTCGAACACACCGACGGGGCCGTTCCAGATGATCGTGCCGGCCGACTGCAGCAGCGCGCTGCAGCGGTCGGCGGTATCCGGGCCGATGTCGAGAATCATCTCGTCGCGGCGCACCTCGTTCACCGGGCGTACGTCGGCGTGCGCGGTGGCGGCGAACTCCCGTCCCACCACCACGTCGGTCGGCAGCGGAATCGCGGTCCCGCGTGTGTGCGCCTTGTCCATGAGGCGGCGCGCGACATCGAGCATTTCCGATTCACACAGCGAGCGGCCGACGTCGACACCGCTCGCCGCGAGAAAGGTATTGGCGATGCCGCCCCCCACGATCAGCTTGTCCACCTTGTCGAGAAGCGATTCGAGCACCATGAGCTTGGTCGAGACCTTCGAGCCACCGACCACCGCCACGAGCGGCCGTGCCGGATCCTGCAGCGCGCGCTCGAGTGCCTCGAGCTCACCGACCAGCAGCGGGCCGGCGCAGGCGACCGCAGCATAGCGCGCGACGCCGTGGGTGCTCGCCTCGGCCCGATGCGCGGTGGCAAAGGCATCCATGACGAACACCTCGCAGAGTGCCGCCATGCGCCGCGCGAGCTGCTCGTCGTCCTGCTTCTCGCCCCTGAGGAAACGCACGTTCTCACACAGCACCGCACTGCCGGCCGGACAGTCGACACCGTCGATCCAGCTCTTGCGCAGCGGCACGCTCTTGCCGAGAAGTTCCGACAGCCGCGCCGCCACTGGCGCGAGCGAGAGAGCGGGATCCTCCTCGCCCTCCTTCGGCCGCCCGAGGTGGGACAGGATGAACACGCGGGCGTGCTGATCGAGCGCGTAGCGGATGGTGGCGAGCGCGGCACGGATGCGCGCATCGCTCGTCACGACTCCACCCTGCACGGGCACGTTCAGGTCTTCCCTGATCAGGACCCGCCGGTTGCGCAGGTCCGTGTCCGTCATGCGCAATACCCTCATGCCTGGGACCAGGCGAGGGTGGTATCGATCATGCGGTTGGAGAAGCCCCACTCGTTGTCGTACCAGGCGCACACCTTGACCAGCGTGCCATCGATCACCTTGGTGAGGGTCGCGTCGAATATCGAGGAATGCGGATCGTGGTTGAAATCAATCGACACCAGCGGCGCCTCGTTGTAGGCAAGTATCCCCTTGAGCGGACCCGCCGCGGCCGCCTGCAGCGCGCGGTTTACTTCCTCGACCGAAGTGGCGCGCTTCGCGGAGAAGGTGAGATCGACCAGCGAGACGTTGATGGTCGGCACGCGCACTGCGAAGCCATCGAGCTTGCCCTTGAGCTCCGGCAGCACCAGCCCGACGGCGGCCGCCGCGCCGGTCTTGGTCGGAATCTGCGACATGGTCGCGGAGCGCGCCCGGCGCAGATCGGGGTGGAAGACGTCGGTGAGCACCTGGTCGTTGGTGTAGGCGTGGATCGTGGTCATGATGCCGGCCTCGATGCCGACTTTCTCGTGCAGCACCTTGGCGAGCGGCGCGAGGCAGTTCGTGGTGCAGGAAGCGTTGGAGATGACGGTGTAGCCGCGCTTGAGCACGTTATGGTTGACGCCGTAGACGATGGTGGCGTCGACGTCCTCGCCGCCGGGTGCTGAGATCACGACCTTCTTCGCGCCGCCCTTGAGGTGCGCACCGGCCTTGGCCTTGGTGGTGAACAGTCCGGTGCACTCGAGCACATACTCGACTCCAAGCTCGCCCCACGGCAGCTTCGCCGGGTCGCGCTCCGCGAACACGCGGATGCGATCGTCGTTCACGACCATGTAGTCGCCGTCGACCTTGACCTCGCCGGGAAACCTGCCGTGCACGGTGTCGTAACGGGTAAGGTGCGCATTGGCCTTGGGATCGCACAGGTCGTTGAGCGCGACGATCTGCACCTGCGCGGTGCGCTTGCCCTCATAGACGGCGCGCAGCACGTTGCGCCCGATGCGCCCATAGCCGTTGATCCCCACCCTGATTGCCATGCACTCATCCTTCCAGCAGTTCGCGGAGGCGTTGTCCGACATTATCGGCCGTAAAACCAAAATGTGAGAGAACTTCGGGCCCTTTGCCCGAAGCGCCGAAGCGATCGATGCCGAGCACCTGCCCGCCACTGCCGACGTAGCGCCACCAGCATTGGGTGGCGCCGGCCTCGACCGCGAGGCGACGCGTCACCGCCCGCGGCAGCACGGCCTCGCGGTAGGCCTCGTCCTGAGCGTCGAACGTTTGGGTCGAGGGCATGGAGACGAGGCGCACCCGCCGCCCCGAGGCATTCAGCGAGCTCACCGCCTGCGCCGCGATGCCGACTTCCGAGCCGGTGGCGATGACCAGCGCCTCCGGCGCGCCGCGCGGCTCGATCAACACGTAGCCGCCGCGGCGGATGTTGGCGAGCTGCTCGGCGCTGCGCGTCTGCTGCGGCACGCCCTGGCGCGTGAGCACCAGCGCGGTGGGCCCGTGGCGCTCGATCGCCAGCGCCCAGCCCACGGCAGTCTCGGTGGCGTCACACGGTCGCCACAGCGTCATGTGCGGTATCGCGCGCAGGCTGCTCAGCTGCTCGATGGGCTGATGCGTCGGGCCGTCCTCGCCAAGCCCGATCGAGTCGTGTGAGTACACCAGGATGCTGCGCACGTTCATCATGCACGCCAGCCGGACCGCGTTGCGCGCGTAGTCAGAGAACACCAGGAAGGTGCCACCGTACGGAATGAGTCCGCCGTGGAGCGCGATGCCGCTCATCATCGCCGTCATGCCGAACTCGCGAACGCCGTAGTGCAGGTAATCGCCTTCCTCGGCGTCGGGCGTGATCGTGCGCGCGCCCTTGAAGAGGGTGCTGTTCGACTGCGTCAGATCAGCCGAGCCCCCCAGCACTTCCGGCAGTGCCGGGCCGAGCACGTTGAGCACCGCCTGCGAGGAGGCACGTGTTGCCTGCGCGGCGGTCTGCTTCAGTGCTCCCTGCAGCGCCTGCGCGGCAAGATCGGGCCAGTTCCCGGGGAGCTCGCCGCGCGTGCGCCGCTCGAATTCGCGCGCCGCGTCCGGGAACGCGGCGGCGTAGCGCGCGAACAGCTCGCGCCAGGCAGCCTCCAGCGCCGCTCCCTGCTTGCGGTGATCCCAGGCCGCGCGAATCTCATCGGGCACGACGAACGGCGGATACGGCCACCCGAGAGTACGCCGCGCCGCGGCCACCTCATCGACCCCGAGCGCCTCACCGTGTGCCTCGGCCGTGCCCTGCTTGTGAGGCGCACCGTAGCCGATGATGGTCTTGCAGCAGATCAGAGAGGGTCGCTCGGTCTCGGCGCGCGCCGCCTGGATCGCGCGCGCGACCGCCTCGCCGTCGAGCCCATCGACATCGGGCACCACGTGCCAGTGGTAGCCGGCGAAGCGAGTCGGGGTGTCGTCGCGGAACCAGCCCGCGACCTTACCGTCGATGGAAATGCCGTTGTCGTCGTAGAGGACGATGAGCTTGCCCAGCCCGAGCGTGCCGGCGAGCGAGCAGACCTCGTGCGAGATGCCCTCCATCAGGCAGCCGTCGCCGCAGAAACAATAAGTGTAGTGATCGACGAGGTCGAAGCCGGGACGGTTGAACTCGACGGCCAACAGCTTCTCGGCGAACGCCATGCCGACCGCGTTGCCGAGACCCTGCCCGAGCGGCCCGGTGGTCGTCTCGATGCCGAGCGGCAGGTCGTACTCCGGGTGACCGGGTGTCTTGCTGCCGAGCTGACGGAAGGCCTTGATGTCCTCGATCGTGAGCGGGTAGCCAGTAAGATAGAGCACCGCGTACAACAGCATCGAGCCGTGGCCGTTCGACAGCACGAAGCGGTCGCGCCCTTGCCACTGCGGGTTTCCCGGGTTGTAGCGCAGGAAATCCCCCCACAGCACCTGAGCGATGTCCGCCATGCCCATCGGCATGCCCGGATGTCCTGAATTCGCGCGCTGCACGGCGTCCATGGCGAGTGCGCGGATGGCGTTGGCTTGTTCGCGGCGTGTGATCATGGCGGCTCTTATCCGCGGCTCGCGGCCGCGCCTGCGGGTCTCCGGGGGCCAGCGCGCTGCGCTTGCGCTCAGGCAACGCGCTGGCAGGGGCGCGCATTGTCCACCAGTCACGGCCGATGCTCAAATCGCCGTGGCGGCGGCGCGAAGCGCTTCAAAACGCCTGAGCATTTCCCGAGGTCAGAAAATCCGTCAGGCGACTCACCGCGCGGCGTCGCGGCGTAAGTTCCGCAGGTGGAAAGTATCGCTCGAGGATTCTGTCGATGGTCGCCCAGTCCGGGCGGACGAAGAAGGTGTGCCGCAGGACGGTGCACGCCAGCCGTGACAATTCCGGGCCTGTCAGATCGCCGCGGATGGTCGATGCGGCTGCAGGATCGAGGGCAACCGAGGTGACAAACGGCACCAGGCACGCGGCCTTGAGCGCGCCGCTGTCGACGAGGTCTCGCAGTCGCAGATCGACCGGCCGGTCGGGTCCGGCCACCATGGCGCTGTCGAGCAGCTCTGCCACGCGTTGCAGCGAGCGCCGCGCAACCAGGTACGAGCTGGTGCAGGCCATACCCTTGTTGCGAAGGTCGAAAACCGTCACGCCCTGCAGGGACTCCTGGCCGGTGCGCCGATCGATGCCGGTATTCCTGCGTCGTGCCCGCTCCAGTGACGCAATCTGCAGCGGGTCCCAGGAGACAAAAACATCCGTGTACAACAGGTCGAACTCATCCAGCACGCCCCGGTTGAGCAGCTGGCTCACCACCGGCGCAAATTCCGGCGACAACAGCGCATCATCCTCCAGGACGTGCAAATGAGCGGGGGTCGAGCAGGCCTCCTTGATGAGTTGCGCGTGCGAGGCAAAGCACCCGTATTCACGCGCAGAAATGGCGCCGCGTCTGCCGCTGATGCGCGCACCATCGACGGCCTGAAAGCGCGCATAAGCCCGCTCGATGCCCAGAGCTCGCAGCTGCTGCTCAAGTGCCGCGCGGCGCCGGCGGCTGCGGTCGAGATTTATGTAACGGCCGTAAAAGGGAAGTTGCATGCTGTTGTCCGCCACGCAACCGCTTGGCGCGCTGAGTGACAGCCGCCTGCAAAGCTACGGGTGGCCTCGTGCCGCGTCGAGATCGCACCGCCGCGTCGTCCGCTCAGTTCGCCGACTTCGCACGCGGTCGCGGCGGCTCAGCGATGAGCCGCAATTCGCCGCCGGCCGAAGATGTGAAGCGCGCACGGAACTCGCCCGCGCACGCGCGGTCTCGACTGCAACGGTCACGTTCTTGCCGGCACCTGTCGCCAGACGCTGACCGCACCGAGGGCGACTGGCATAAGGCCGGCGGCAACGGGGGTCTGCTTCACACTATGCACACGGTGGAACGCAAACCGCGTCATGCCGCCGCCGCGGGGCGCGCCGCACGCGGCGACCTGGTTCACTGCAGCGCGCGGCGAGGCTCTGCTACTCTTCGGTAGATGAGCATGATCCGCCTCACTCTCTTCACCGATCCGCATCTGTACGGCGGTGAAAGCGAATCGCTGCGCGGTGTGGCGACGCTGCCGGCGCTCAACGCGGCGCTCGCGCACGCGCGCGGACGCGACTGGCCGCCGGATGCCGTGCTCGTCACCGGCGATCTGGTACAGGATGACCCCTCCGGCTATCCGCATTTCCGCCGCTTGTTCGGCGCGCTCGGCGTGCCGGTGCTGTGCCTGCCGGGCAATCACGACGAGCCGGAGGCAATGCGTCGCGAGCTCGCCGGCGAGCCGTTCGTGCTCGGCGGCTTCGTCGATCTCGGCCGCTGGCGGATCGTGCTGCTCGACAGCTGCATCCCCGGCGCGGCGAGCGGCGCGCTGAGCGCTGCAGCGCTCGCTGAGCTCGGCGAGGCGCTCGCCACCGCCGGAACGCGCCACTGCATGGTATGTCTGCATCATCACCCGGTGCCGATGGCGAGCCGCTGGCTCGACCGCGTCGGACTCACGAACGCAGCCGAGTTCCTGCACACCATCGACGCCCATCGCAACGTCCGTGCGATAGTGTGGGGCCATGTGCACCAGAGCTACGACGCGCTGCGCAAGGGCGTGCGCCTGCTGGCGACGCCCTCGACCTGCGCCCAGTTCCTGCCCCACTCGGACGATTTCGCCGTGGATCCCCGGCCGCCCGCCTATCGTACGTTCGAGCTACGCGGCGATGGCTCGCTGGTGACGGAGGTCGTGTGGGTCGAACAGCACTACGGTGGCTCCTCGCGCTCAGCCTGCTCGGCAGCCTGAGCGTCGCGGCGGCGCCGGCCGCAAGCCCCGTGTGGGC
>Ga0187783_10003951_pt1 | contig 10958 bp, 7 predicted proteins | sample 1015_SJ02_MP02_2_FD_132471 | JGI IMG/M metagenome (GOLD analysis project Ga0187783, IMG submission 132471) | Tropical peat soil microbial communities from peatlands in Department of Meta, Colombia - 1015_SJ02_MP02_20_MG | ecosystem: Environmental > Terrestrial > Soil > Wetlands > Peat | place...
CGTCCCGCACAAGGTCGACCCCGGCAGCCGCCCGAGCACCATCGTGCTCTTCAGGCAGCTCGACCCTGCAACGCTCGGCCGCCTGATCGCGCTCTACGAGCACAGCGTGCTCACCCAGAGTGTCGTCTGGGGCATCAACGCCTTCGATCAGTGGGGCGTCGAGCTCGGCAAGAAGCTCACGGCACAACTTGCACCGGCCGTTCAAGACCCCGCGGGCGGCCACGCCGCGCCGGCTGCGGTCCTGAAGCTGTTGGCGACGGTGGAGAAGTGGCGGCGCTAGTCGGGAACCACCGCCGCGACCGATCACTCCTAGTTACCGGCATGAATCGGCGCGCTTCAGTACAATCACGCATCGCGCGGGGGGATGATCGGCCTTGCGGCCGGCCGCGCGGCCGCGTGCAATGCGATAAAGGTCTGTAATGCGATTGACGCAACGCCTGACAGGGCTGCTGTTCCTCTTCTTCTTTCTCTCGTTCGCGACTCTTGTGACCTTCCTGGACCCCGCTCTGGGGCAAGCTCCCGGTTCGCCGGTAGAGCAGATCCTACAGGGCCTGTCACCCGAGCAGGTCAGCGCAATATCGCAGCAGCTCGGGGGAACTGGTCTCCCTGGCGCGGGCGGCGCACAGGGTGCTCAAGGTGGGCTCCGCCAGATACCGCAGAGCGAAGAGCAGCAGAGCCTCGCCCTCCAGCAGCAGCGCGAGCTGTTGACGGACCAGCAGAAGCAACGGGCCGAGCTGCAGCGGCTGAGCCCGTTCCTGCAAGGCGACGATTGGGTCGTGATTACCATCGACTTGTATCCGCTGCCGGCCGGAAATCAGCCGCCGTCCGGGCCCGTGCAGCCTGGCGCACTGGCTGCGCTGGGGGCGCTGCCGGGCTCACAGCAGCAGCAGCAAAACCTCCTCGGTAATCTGGCCCCGGCGATCACGGCCAACCAGGGGACGTCGAATCCGACAGCGCCGGGGACTGGCGCTGGCCAGAGTGGTCTGGCAGCGGCGACGGCGGCCGCGACGGCAGCGCAGCCCGCACAGGGTGTGACCGCGGGCGGCTACGCACCACTGCCGCCGAGCTGTGCGGGACAGCTGAACTGCGACACGTCCCTGCCCACACGGCCAGAATTGAGCGACGAGGAAAAGAAGCGTCGTCAGGACTTCGTCGACTTGATTCGCTCGAAGAACCCCTACCAACTCTCGCGTGAGGGGCTGCTGTCGCTACCCGGGTTTGCGCCCATCCCGCTCGCCGGTCTTTCCGAGCAGCTGGCGACACTGCGCCTGGGCGTAGAGCCAGCGTTGCAGGATCTCTACATACGCGTCACCAAGCTGCCGCTGACGAGGCAGGGTCCTTCGGCCTTGAAGCCGTTCGGCTACGACTTGTTCGACCGGCCGATCTCCACCTTTGCACCGGCTACAAATGTGCCGGTGCCCTCCGACTACGTCATCGGTCCGGGTGACGATCTCAACGTGCAGCTTTACGGCAATAAGAATGCGAATCTCAAGCTTACAGTAGGCCGCGACGGCCGCGTGAGTCTCCCCGAGCTGGGTCCGGTCAGCGTCGGCGGTATGACCTTCCCGAACGCTAAGTCGCAACTGGAATCTCAGATCGAGAGGCAGATGATCGGTGTGCACGCGAGCGTCACCATGGGTGACACGCGCACGATCCGGGTGTTCGTTCTGGGCGATGCCAAGCAGCCCGGCTCCTACGCCATAAGCGGCCTTGGCACGATCACCTCGGCTCTGTTCGCCGCGGGCGGCGTGCAACCTATCGGTTCGCTGCGCAACCTCCAGCTGAAACGGCGTGGGGAGCTCGTTCGGCGGCTGGACATGTATGACATGCTCATTCGCGGCGACTCGACCGACGACGCCAAGCTGCTGTCGGGCGACGTGATCTTCATACCGCCCGTCGGGGCCACGGTCACGGTGGACGGGGAGGTTCACCGGCCGGCGATCTACGAGATTCGCAACGAGAGCTCGGTCGCCGACGTGCTGCAGCTCGCCGGCGGACTCACTCCAGAGGCCGATACCACTAAAGTTGCGCTCACACGCATCGACCCCAGCCTGCATCGCGTCGTGCTGCAGGTTGATACCAGTTCGATCGGAGCCGGCGGCTCCCAGCCCGTGCGTAACGGCGACATGCTGCGCGTACCGCGCTTGCGCCCCACCCTCGATGCCGGCGTAGTGGTTCAGGGATATCTCTATGCGCCCGGTGCGTTCGCGTACCACAGCGGCATGCGGCTCACAGACGTGCTGCGCTCAGTGGATGATCTGAAGCCGAATGCCGACCTGCACTACATCCTCATTCGTCGCGAGCTGCTGCCCGATCGGCGTGTAACGGTGCTTTCCGCGGACCTCGTGGCCGCGATGAAAAGTCCCAGCTCAGATGCAAACCCCATGCTGATGCCGCGCGACCGCATCACGATCTTCGATCTGCAGTCGAGCCGCGACCGGGTCATCAAGCCGCTGCTCGATGACCTCAAGCTGCAGTCCAACATCGGTCTGCCTGATGAGGTAGTGCGCATAGACGGGCGCTCGAACGTACCTGGCGAGTATCCCTATGAAACGGGCATGACAGTGCGCGACCTGATCAGGGCCGGCGGCGGCCTGAGCGATGACGCCTATGGCGGGAGCGCTGAGCTGACGCGCTACCAGGTGATCAACGGTGAGTCGCGGGTCACCGAGCTCATCAAGGTCGATCTGGCAGCGGTCTTGCGCGGCGATTCGGCTGCCAACCTGCGGCTACAGCCGTTCGACACTCTGAGCATCAAGGAGGTCGAGGCATGGACGGACCAGGAAACCATCACGCTTCGCGGGCAACTGAAGTTTCCGGGAAGATACTCCGTCAAGCCGGGGGAGACCTTGAAGTCCGTGCTGTTGCGAGCGGGTGGCCTGACACAGTATGCGTTCGCCGAGGGCAGTGTTTTCACCCGCAAGGAACTGCGCGAGCGCGAGCAGCGGGAGTTGGACATGCTTGCGCAGCGCATGCAAAGCGATATCGCCTTCGTCGCGCTCCAGGGAAGTGTTGCTGGCCAGGGTGGGGCTGCGAGTGCCTTGGCGGTGGGCCAGTCGCTGCTGTCCCAACTCCGTGCAACGAAAGCCGTCGGAAGGCTGGTAATCAACGTGCCGGCCATCCTGCGATCGCCGGTTGGGTCGCAGTACGACGTTGTGCTTCGCGATGGTGACGAGCTGATCGTGCCGAGAGCCCAGCAGCAGGTTACGGTGATCGGCGAGGTGCAGACGGTAACCTCGCACCTGTACCGGCCGGGACTCTCCCGCGATGGCTACATCGCGTTGAGCGGTGGCGTGACGGCTCGTGCCGACAGTGGTCGCATATACGTCGTGCGCGCGGATGGCAGCGTAGTCTCGCAAGGCTCGAGCTGGTTCAGCTCGAGTTCGAAGATCGAGCCAGGCGATACCATCGTCGTACCTCTGAACGCCGAGCACATACCGCCGTTGCCGTTCTGGCAGGCGGTAACCCAGATCATCTACAACGTAGCCATCGCGTTCCTTGCGGTGCACTCGGCCGTGCCGTGAGTGCGGAGCGGAAAAAGGCGCTGCTGACCGGAATAACGGGCCAGGACGGCGCTTACCTCGCCGAGTTCCTGTTGGAGAAGGGCTATGAGGTGCACGGCATCAAACGCCGATCGTCCTCCTTCAACACCGATCGCATAGATCATCTCTACGAGGACCCACACGCTTCCGGGCGGCGGCTGATACTGCACTACGGAGACCTGACCGACGCGACCAACCTGATCCGCATCCTGCAGACGGTGCAGCCGGATGAAATCTACAATCTCGCTGCGCAAAGCCACGTCGCCGTGTCGTTCGAGACTGCAGAATATACGGCCAACGCCGACGCGCTCGGACCACTCCGGCTGCTGGAGGCGGTTCGCATTCTCGGTCTGAGGGATCGGACCCGCTTTTATCAGGCTTCGACGTCGGAGATGTTCGGCAAGGCGCAGGAGAGCCCGCAAAGTGAGACGACGCCGTTTTACCCGCGCTCGCCGTACGCGGTTGCCAAGCTGTACGCGCACTGGATCACCGTCAATTATCGCGAAGCGTATGGGCTGTTCGCTTGCAACGGGATCCTGTTCAATCACGAGTCTCCCATCCGAGGCGAGACCTTTGTCTCGCGCAAGATCACCCGCGGGCTCGCCCGGATCCACGCAGGACTCGAGCAGTGCCTGTACCTCGGTAATCTCGACGCGCTGCGCGACTGGGGTCATGCGCGCGACTACGTGCGCGCGCAGTGGCTAATGTTGCAACAACCGCAGCCTCACGACCTGGTTATTGCAACCGGAGAGCAGCATTCAGTGCGCGAGTTCGCGGAGCAGGCCGGCGCGCGACTCGGCATGAAAATTGTCTGGCAAGGCAGCGGAGTCGATGAAGTCGGCCTGGACACCGCCGCACAGCGCATCGTCATACGCGTCGACCCGCGCTACTTCCGCGCCACCGAGGTCGACAGCCTGCAGGGCGATGCCAGCAAGGCGCGCTCGATGCTCGGCTGGCAGCCGCAAGTGAGTTTCGCGCAGCTGATTGCGGAGATGGTGGACGATGACCTCACACACGCCCGCCGCGACGCCATGGTTCGCGCACACGGCTATCGTGTGCCGGCGCGCCATGAATAGGGCGGCCCGCATATTCGTCGCCGGTCATCGCGGCCTGGCGGGGTCGGCCATCGTGCGCAAGCTCACCACGCTCGGATATGCGGCGCCGATCACGCGCAGCAAGGCCGAGCTGGATTTGCGGGATCAGCCGGCGGTGGATCGCTTCTTCGCGACAGCGCGGCCGGAGGTGGTCATTCTCGCGGCCGCCCGCGTCGGTGGTATTCATGCCAACGACACTCGTCCCGGGGAGTTCATCGGCGACAACCTGCTGATCCAGTCGCACGTCATCGACGCGAGCCGCCGGCACGGCGTCCAGAAGTTGGTTTTTCTCGGCTCCAGTTGCATCTATCCGCGTCTCGCGCCCCAACCCATGAAGGAGGAATATCTGTTGACCGGCGCGCTGGAGCCGACCAACCAGTGGTACGCGATTGCCAAGATCGCGGGGCTGAAGATGTGCCAGGCCTACCGCCGTCAGTACGGTTTCGATGCGATCGCGGTGATGCCCACGAATCTTTACGGGCAGGGCGACAACTTCAGCGAGTTGGATTCGCATGTTGTACCGGCCATGATCCGCAGATTCCACCAGGCACGCGTCAGCGCGTCAGACACCGTTACCTTGTGGGGGTCGGGGAAGCCGCGACGCGAGTTCCTGCACGTGGATGACTTTGCCGACGCCGTTTGCCTGCTGCTGGAAAGTTATGCGGCCGAGGAGCCGATCAACATAGGCTGCGGGAACGACGTTGCTATCGCCGAGCTGGCGCAGCTCGTCGCAGCGGCCGTCGGTTTCCGAGGGCGGATAGCCTACGACGCCTCTAAACCTGACGGCGCGCCCCGCAAGCTGCTCGATGTGTCGCGGATTACCGCCATGGGGTGGCACCCGAAGATAGCGCTGGCCGAGGGCATCGCGCAGACGTATGCTTGGTATGCGAGCCACCTCGATACAGTGCGTCACTGATGGCCGTCAGGATTGGCGCCCCGTGAGCCTCAGGAAACCCGACACTCATGCAACATAGTGGCGAATGCCATGCGCGAAACCGTACGTGACCACGAGGTACGTGACCACGAGCGCCCGCGATTAGCGGTCGCTCCTGCGCCGCTTGCCGATGCGGATCTGGGCCCTGCCGAGCTCGATCGGGTCAGCTCCTTCCTGGTAAGCAACTGGGTGGTCATCGTAACCGCGGCGCTGCTCGGCGCCATCACCGGACTGTTCGGCGCGCGCTTCATGACCAAGGTGTATCGGGGCGAGGTCTTGCTTGCGGTCGTGCACGACGACACTACCGACTTTAAGCAGGGAGTGATGGGCGGACTCGGTGCCATCGCCAGCCTGGCAGGCGTCGACCTGGGAAAGATGCAGGACCAGACACCGGAGTTTATCGCCGAGCTGACCTCGCGCGTGCTGGTGGAGAAGTTCATTGCGGATTACGATCTGCTGCCGGTGTTATTCGCGAAGAAGTGGGATGCGCCAACAAAAACATGGCGTGTCAAACGGGGGGAGCGGGTGCCCTCGCTGCAGGACGGCTACTACGTGCTCACCAAGGGCATCCTGTCAGTGATCGAGGACAAGCAGACCGGACTCATCACCGTGCGCGTAGACTGGAAGGATCGTGCCCAAGCTGCGAGCTGGGCAAACGAACTCGTCGCGCGCGTAAACCAGGAGGCGCGTACGCGGGCGATGCGCAATGCCGACCTCAGTGTCGATTACCTCAACAGGGAGCTCGAGCACACTCAGGCGGTGGAAATTCGCGAGAGCATCTTCTCGGTACTGGAGCAGCAGATCAACAAACGCATGATGGCGGCGACGCGGCCCGACTACGCTTTCAAGGTCATCGATCCGGCGCAGACACCGGAGCAGAATAGATTCGTGCGTCCCATCCCGCTGTTGCTGGCAGGCATCGGCCTGTTCTTCGGCGGGCTGCTGGGAATGGTCGCTGTCATCATCAGTCAGCGGCTGCGCGGCAGGAGCGCCTGACTCGAAGTGTCCTGACGTGACCGAACGCGACGAAACCCTCACTGGGCTTGAAGTGAGCGCGGCACCGGCTGCGCCATGGGCGCGTTTGCTCCAGCTTTGGCGCCAGGCGGTACGCTACATCGCCCCGGATCAGATGCTTATGGCCCTGCGCGCAGCCTTGCTGCCGCTGCGTGGCGCGCCACCAGCACGTGACGCGCCGGTCGTGGCAGTGGAATGCGTCGAGCACCCGCTGTATTTTGCGCTGTTCGCAGGGCTGTGCGATGAGATGCGACGCGGCGGCCGTACCAGGGTGGAGCTGGTCGTTGTGCGCTCAATCAACGCCGCGGTCGGCAGCGGGCCGCTGCATGCCGTGGCCCGCTCGGCGTTGGTCGGGTATTGCGTCTCGCGTCATTGGATCCGCGCATTCCGGGGCGTAGCGGACGCAGTTGCCTATCGGAGCCGTTCGCTGACCCGCCCGCTGGGAGACCTGATTGACTGGTGGCGTAGCGGATCGATCTGGCGGCGCGCACGTGACGGCAGCTCTTTCCACGAACTACGCATCGACGGTGTGCAGGTCGGCGACTTGGTCATCGACTCATATCTACGGTTTCGCCCGCGTGCGAGCTTCCAGGCGCGCGATCGATTCACCAGGCTGCTGCTGTGGCAGGCCTGCCGTGACCTGAGACGTGCCACGCGCTACTTTCGCGCACGGCGGCCACTGCTCTACCTGACGACCTTCTCGACGTATCTCGAGCACGGCATCCCGGTGCGGGTAGCGCTGCTGCACGACGTCGCAGTGAGATCCTTCGGCAGCTTTACGCGATTCGGCAAGGCGCTGGCGTGCTCCGATTGGTTCCACACCCCCGACGCGCGCGCCTACAAGGCACAGTTCGAGTCACTAGACCGCCAAGCTGAACGGCTGGCAGCGGCGGACGAGCACCTGAACACGCGCTTAGGCGGTGGCGTCGACCAGGTCATGAGTTACATGCGCGTTTCGGCCTACCGCGTCACGTCCGAAGCCGTACCGCCGGTGGCCGGCGCGACCGTGGTGTTCCTGCACGACTTCTACGACAGCCTGCATGTGTATGCCGACGTCGTGTTCCACGATTTCTGGACCTGGGCGTGTTTCACCGTGGACGTGCTTACGGCGACCGGAACTCGCTTCTTCGTCAAGCCACACCCCAATCAGATGCTGCTAAGCAGCAAAGCGCTGACGGACCTGCGCCGCAGGTACCCCGATCTGCCGCTGATTCCCTCTTCCATAACCAACGCGCAGCTCGCGGGTGCCGGTATGGCGCGCGGTGTCACGATGTACGGGTCGGTAGCTCACGAGCTGGCGTACTTCGGTGTGCCCTCGATCGCCTGCGCGCGCCATCCGCATAACTCGTTTAATTTCTGTCGCACCGCGCGCAATGTGGGGGAATACGAGCAGTATCTTCGCGCGCCGTGCCAAGAGCCCATTGACAAGATCGAGATGCGACGGCAGGCACTGGCGTTTTACTACATGCACAATCTTTACGGCGTGAGCGACGAGCTGGCACTGCGGCAGCGCTACGTGGAACTGTGGAAGAGCTGGCTGGCAAACGCCGCCCCAACGGAGACGCGGGAGAAGTTCCTGGCGCTGCGACGTGCCGAAGAGTTTCATCGATTCGGGGCCGCACTGCGCGGCAGCGAAACAGTATGACAGTCGAGCCATCGACGGCCAAGCTGGTGCACCGCGTGCGGACTGTTGCACGCATCCTGGTGCTCGACCTGCGCGGCATCATCGTGTTCCCCCTCGGCGTGTTGGCTTACTGGATCACCGGCAGGACTGCGGAGGTCACTTACCAATCATTTGTCTGGCTGTCGTGCATCACCAGCGGGCGGCTGAACGACGTGTTGTCGGCGATCGTGGCGCGCGTCAGACCAAAGATTCCCCTCAGTACCTGTGCCGGTATGCTCGGCAATCTGGGCCCGCAGGACGTCGCGGGTCACGCCCGCAGGCTGCGGGAGGACGGTTTCGTGCTATTCCCGGCGGTGGTGCCCGCTGACGTGTGCGACCGGCTGGTGCAATTCGCGCTGGAGACGCCTGCGAACGTACGCCGCATGGACCACGAGCCGGAGACTGTCGAGAGGCGTACCGCGTTGTTCGATGCGCACGCGCCGCTGGGCGTGCGCTACGACTATGAGACGAACGCCTTGCTGGATAACGCTGAGGTGCAGGCGCTACTGGCGGACCGTTCACTGCTTTCGGTCGCTCAGGAGTATCTCGGTTCCCGACCGGTTGCCGACGTACTGAGCATGTGGTGGCACACGAACTATCATGCGCAGCCGGACTCACAGGCGGCGCAGTTGTTCCATTTCGACATGGACCGCATTCGCTGGCTCAAGGTGTTCGTGTACCTTACCGACGTCGGCCCCGACAACGGCCCACACACATTCATCAAGGGCACCCATCGTTCGGGGGGGATCCCGGGGGAATTCCTGCGACGCGGCTACGCCCGGCTGAGGGACGAGGAAGTGCTGCGGTACTATCCCACGGAACGGCGTATGGAGTTTTGCGCTCCGCGCGGATCGATCATCCTTGAGGACACGCGCGGATTGCACAAGGGCGCCAACGTCCGTGGAGCCCCGCGCCTCGTGTTGCAGCTACAATTCAGCAACAGTCTCTTTGGAACCGAAAAGCCCCGGGCGCGGATCGGCACTGTGAAGGACGCCGCGCTAAGAGGACTTTTGCAGCAAGCCCCCTCGATCTACCGCCAGTACGTGTGAGCAGCATGCCGGGACCGTCCTCTCGTGCGCCTGAAGAGCCGTGGCAATGGTGACCGGCACTAACAACCCAAGACTTGCGACGGGCATTCAAGGTCAGCTGGCGCTGCTCGCCGCACTGGCGGCAGTATTTCTCTACCGGCCACTTATCGCTCTGATGCTGTTGTGCGTGTTCGTGGTGTGGGGTGACGACCGCAAGCTGCGCGCCGTGTTCCTGCTGGCGGTCTGCCTGCTGTTCTGCATTCTCAACCTGACCAAGCAGGTCGACGGCGATCTGCTGAACTACGTGAATCTGCAGAACTATCTGAGTGGTCGGCCGTTACTCACGTTGCTCGACGTCAATCAGTTGCGGCCAATGTCGTCCACCTACCGGCCCACGGAGCCGGGCTTCTACGGCCCGCAATGGTTGCTCGCGCAAATGACTGACAGCACGGGTGCATCAATCGCGATACTCGGCACGCTGGGAGTGTATATCCCGACGTTTGCCGCGCTCCTCGTCATGGCGCGTGTGAAGGGTTGGAATAATCGGCTGACGATGATCGTCGCGCTGTTCGCGTTCTTTGCAGCGATCAACCCAACCAATACGACCAATCTGGTAAGGCAATACGTATCGGCCTCGTTTGCATTTATGGCGCTGGCGACGTTGCTCGATGGCAGGAAGCTGGCCGCCACGACCTGGGCGCTGATCTCATGTTCGATTCACAACGGCAGCGCGTATCTCATCGGCTGCTTTCTGGTGCTGGCGATACTGTTTCCATACGGGCGACCGTTCTGGGACAGGCCGTGGGGGAGCGCGTGGCGAGTGCTGTGTGCGCTGGGCGTTCTCGGTGGCTCCGTCGCCCTGTTATGGTTCCAGCAGGCGCTCAGCTCCGGGATGCTGGAGAAGAGCGACGTGACGGTGTGGCACTATGTCACGAGCGCGGTGCTGTTTTCGTTATTCTGGTATTGCTCGCGGGTGGTCGGACCTGATCGGGGCGATTACTACCTGAGCCTGGCCTTCCTGGTAACAATCTTCATCAGCGGCTCTTTCTTTGCCATGCAGATACGCGTTATGGCGCTGCGCTATCTCGTATACGCAGAATGGCTCTATGCACCTATGGTTGCAGTCATGCTGTGCGCAATCCCGCGGCGGCACTTGAGCGCATATCTGGCGAGCCGATGGCTGGCGTGCTGCGCCGCGCTCTGTCTGTTCATCCTGCGAGTATCAATCAGCGGGTGGATATACGGGCCCGACTCTCGGCAGGTACTGAATAGCAGCGTCCCGGAAATCTTCAGCTACATCGGAACGTAACCACGCCGGCGTCGACGCGGTTTGTCGCGCGCTCGCCCGCCATAGTATGCTTTTGTGCGCAAATACCACCGTGGAGCCGATTATCCCGCGATCGCTTGAGATCGAGTTCTGCGGCCCCGAGGTGTCTCCGGCACTGCTTCGCGAAGCCGAAGCGCTGGTCGACTCGCCGTTTGCCTGTCTTGCTCATGTACGTGCCTTTCATCCTGAGATCATTCCGCAACTGCGACACGCGGTGGTGCGTAGTGGCGGGCAGCTATTTGGAATACTCTCCTTTCATGCGCGACGTGACTGCTTGGTTGTCGTCAACCGATTGCTGCGCTGGCCGGACGAGGTGCTGGATGTCTGTGCCGCAGCAATGCTCGCGGAGCATCCAC
>Ga0187783_10003952_pt1 | contig 10954 bp, 12 predicted proteins | sample 1015_SJ02_MP02_2_FD_132471 | JGI IMG/M metagenome (GOLD analysis project Ga0187783, IMG submission 132471) | Tropical peat soil microbial communities from peatlands in Department of Meta, Colombia - 1015_SJ02_MP02_20_MG | ecosystem: Environmental > Terrestrial > Soil > Wetlands > Peat | place...
ACTTACGACATCCTCTCGCCGCGCTACGACGAAGCCCCGGAGCTGTATTTCGACTGGTCCGCAACCCGCGCGCCGACCATGGCGCGGCCACGCTTCACACTCTCCATCGAGCAGTTGCGGCACATCGAGCGGCTGCTGAAGGAGCATGAGCTCGATATCGACGTGCTGAGCATGTTGGAGTTCATCAAAGCGGGCATCGAGGGGCGCGAATACGCGAAGTTCGTGTTCACGCGCAGTCTGAGCGACGCGCTGTCACTGATCAGGCAGTTGGGCGAGGAATACGGCCTGTCGCTCGAGGATTGCGCGTATCTGGACTATGACGCCATTCGCACCCTCTACAGCGAGAGCGCCTCGGTGCGCGAGGCACTGTGGGACGCGGTTGCGCGCGGCCGGGAGCGCCACGCGGTCACGCGCAACCTCATGCTGCCGCCGCTCATTGCCTCGCCGCACGACGTCTTTGCCTTTCATCTGCCGCCGAGTGAGCCGAACTTCATTACGGGCAAGAGCGTCACCGCCCCGGTCGCCTCGATCGATGACCCCCCCGAGCGCTTCGCCGGGGCGATTCTGTTCGTGCCGAGTGCGGATCCCGGTTTCGACTGGATCTTTACCCGCGGCATCAGCGGCTTTGTTACCCAATTCGGCGGTGCCAACTCGCACATGGCGATCCGCGCCAGTGAGCTCGGCATGCCTGCGGTGATCGGCGCTGGTGAGGTGCTGTATCAGCGCTGGCGCGCGGCGCGAACCCTGTGCCTCGACTGCACGAACCAGCAGGTTCTGCCGATAGCATGAAGACCGTGGCGGTGACGCAGCGGGTGGCGATCGTTCCCGAATACGCCGAGCGCCGCGACTGCCTCGATCAGGCTTGGCCGCGGTTCCTGGCGGCGTGCGGCCTGTTGCCTTTGCCACTGCCCAACGTCACCGAGGTGGCACTCGCGTTGTGCGACCATCCGGGGATCTGCGGTCTGGTACTGACCGGCGGCAACGACCTGGTCGCACTCGGCGGTGACGCTCCGGAGCGCGACGCTCTCGAGCAGACGTTGCTCGAGCTGGCCGAGCTGCGCGGCTTGCCCGTAATCGGCGTCTGCCGCGGCATGCAGGTGATCCAACAACGCTGCGGCATCGCGCTGTGTCCCGTCGACGGTCACGTCACCCGCCGGCAGGTCATTCGCATCGAGGGCGAGCGCACCGAGGTCAACAGTTACCATCGCTTTGCCGCCTTCGAGTCCCGACCGCCCCTTGCTACGTGGGCGGTGGCCGACGACGGCGCCGTCAAGGCGGTGCGGCACGCGTCGCTGCCGATCACCGGGATCATGTGGCATCCGGAGCGCCGCGAGCGGCCGGCAGCGGACGATGTGGCACTGTTTCGCCGCGTCTTCAAGGTCGCATCGTGCGGGCGCTGATCCTTGCCGCGGGGCGGGGCAGCCGCATGGGCCGCTGCGGCGATGACCGGCCCAAGTGCCTGGTGGAGCTCGATGGCCGGCCGTTGATCGAGCTGCAGGTGGCGGCGCTGCGGCGCGGTGGCGCCGCAGAGATAGGCATCGTGCGCGGCTATCGAGCCGAGATGCTCGATGTTCCGGATGCCACCTACTTTCACAACGAGCGCTGGGCTGAAACCAACATGGTGGGATCACTCGCTGCGGCGGCCGGCTGGCTGCGTTCGGGGCCGCTCATCGTGAGCTATGCGGACATCTTCTATCACAGTGATCTCGTGCGCGGTCTGCTCCGCGCGCCGGGCACGCTGGTCATCGCCTACGACCGGGCGTGGCGCAGCCTGTGGCAACGACGGTTTGCCGACCCGTTGGCGGACGCCGAGACATTTCGCATCGATGCACGGGGTGATCTGCAGGAGATCGGCGGCCGGACCGGGCGGATCGAGGACATCGAGGGGCAGTACATGGGATTGCTCAAGTTCACCCCGAGCGCATGGCGCGCCGTCGAGGCGCTCCTTGCGGGCCTTGCGCAGCCCGTGCGCGACCGCCTCGATATGACCGGCCTGCTGCGCCGACTGCTGGCAGGGGGGACGCTGCGCATCAGCACGTACGGCACACACGGCCAATGGGGCGAAATCGACAGTCCCGCCGACCTCGATGTCTATCGAGGCATGCTGGCAAGCGGTGAGCTTAAGCTGGAAGACAGGCTCGCTGAGCCGGACGACAGCCGCGAGACAGCGCGAGGATATCCATGGTCATAGCCACTGCGACCCCACGGGTCGATTGGGATTACACCGCGCACGCATCTCACTATGACAAGCGCGCCGACTATTCCGCCGACGCGATCGGGGAGCTGCTGACAACGATCGCTTGCACGCCTTCCAGGCCGGTCGCGGAGATTGGTGCCGGGACCGGCAAACTGACCAAGGAGCTGCTGAAGCGCGGCTTGACGGTCAGTGCGGTGGAACCGAACGAGGCGATGCGTGCGATCGGAATCCGCAACACCCAGGGGGGCTCGGTCGCCTGGTCGGTCGGTACCGGGGAGGCGACCGGACTGCCGACCCGCAGCGCTTATGCGGTCCTCTTCGGCAGCTCGTTCAACGTCGTCGACCAGCAGCTTGCGCTGAGCGAAGCGGCGAGAGTGCTGCTCCCCGGCGGCTGGTTTGCCTGCATGTGGAACCATCGGGATCTCGAGGATCCGCTCCAGAGGCAGATAGAGACCATCATCAAGGCCCACATCCCCGACTACTCGTATGGATCACGCAGAGAGGATCCGACCGGCGTCATCGATGCGAGCCGCCTCTTTTCCACCGTCCGATCGATCGAGCGAAGGTTCCTGTGGGAAATGACCGGCACGGACATTATCGTCGCCTGGAAATCGCACGCTACGCTCAAGCGGCAGGCGGGCAGTGAGGCCTCGTTCAACCAGATAATTGCCGAGATCTCGAGCTATCTGCAACGTCACTCCGGGACGGTCGCGGTGCCTTACGACACGCGGATCTATTACGCGCAGCTCCTCAGGTAGCGCTGCTGTTGACGTCCGTCTGATAGCCCATCTTCTCGATCCAACGTTTGGTCGCCGCATCCAGCTCGTCGATAAAGGCGCGGAACCGCGGCACCCTGGCAGCGACCGTCCGGTATCTATAGAGCTCGGTTCGCGGTCGGGGCAGGCGCAAGCCGCTCGTGTCCAGATCGACCGCCATCAGCCGCGCGATCTTGGAAAACTCCCTGTGCGGATCGAGCATGAAATCCTCGAGCCGCAAGGACAGCGTGGCGCACTCGATGAAGAGCGTGGTCTCCTCGACGAATTCCGCGAACGAGAGGAACGGCGGGCCGGGGAACGTGGCGGCAGTGAAGGATCCGTCCCCATCCGCGAGGGCCTTGAATTCGGCAAAGTTGGCCTCGAGGTCCGTGCACAGATCCTCGGTACTGCTGTAAACCATGGAGATGTCACGGCCCCAGCCGCGGCTGGGCTTGCGGATGTAGGTCCGCAGCCAGATCCAATTCGACAGCAACGAATCAAGCGGGTGGCGGTAGATGAAGATCAGGTCGGCGAACCCCGATCTGACCGATTGCAACAAGCGACTGGTGAGTTCCGGTGGCGATTGGAACAAGCGGTTGTACTTGAGCGTGGCATGGTAGCTGTAGATCAAGGAGGTCGGAGCGGGGTGATAACGCAAGCCCTCGATGAGATATATCGCGCGCTTGCCGAGGTTCGCGCTGATCAGGTCGTTTATATAATGCCGTCCGGTGCCGTACAGTCCGATGACGTAGGCGGTCCGGTGACGCCCCGCTGCAGGCGCAATCTCCCAACCACTCGCCGCGAGAAGATGTCTCGCCGAAGCTCGAGCTACCTGCAGCCGCTGCAGCAGAGTCTTCTTCTGCAGATTGTGGCGAATCGTCTGCGGAGTCTGGCGGAGTGTCCGGCGTGCGAATCTGAGGAGCCTGCGAAACGCAGGCCCCGGCTCGGTACGGACGATCTCCTCGGGCATTTCTTTAGCACCTGCGACCGCCGGCAACTTTAGCCGCAGGTGCAACGCGCCGCAAACCAGCGAGGAGCGTTATGTCGCAAACGGCAAATCCTCTACACTGAGCGGCAGAGATCCGAGCGCGAGGGCGCCGGGCGGATACCGCGCGAAACCATGAGCGAGCCACAGCAGTTCTCCGCGGACGGCGGCTGTACCTGCCGCACCGTGCGCTATCGCCTCACCCGGGCACCGCTCATCGTGCATTGCTGTCATTGCCGCTGGTGCCAGAGGGAGACCGGCAGCGCCTTCGTGCTGAACGCGCTCATCGAATCGGCGGAGCTCGTGCGCCTCGCCGGCGAGCCGCAGCTCGTCCTCACCCCGAGCAACAGCGGCAAGGGACAGCGCATCGCCCGCTGTCCGGCATGCCAGGTGGCGCTGTGGAGCCACTACGGCGGCCTCGGCGATGTCATGAGTTTCGTCCGCGTCGGTACGCTCGATGAGCCGGATCGCCTGCCACCCGCCGTTCACATCTATACCGAGTCGAAGCAGCCGTGGGTGGTGCTCCCCGCCGGGGCGCGTGCCTTCACGCAGTACTACAAGAGCCGCGAGGTGTGGAGCGAAGAGAGTCTCGCGCGCCGCGCGGCACTGCTCGGTTAGCGCGCGCGTGCGAGGACGCTCAGGCGCCGCCCAGCGGGCGGATGAAGCGCCGTGCGAACTCCTCCATCACGCGCTTTTTCTCCTCGAGGCTCGAACGCTGCCCGGCCGTGAAGGTGAAGGGATAGCTCACCCCGCCGCTCATCCCGAGCTCGCCCAGGCGCTGGAAAGTGGCGAGATCGGGTGGCGTGGACAGCCCGATGATCGTCTCGAACGGCAGCTGCTCGCGCCCGGCCTCGCGGCGCAGTCGGCGGAAGTCCGCGAGGATCGCGGGAACTTCCTCGGGCGTGTTGCCCGCACCGATCCAGCCATCCGCGGTGTTTGCCGCCCGCCTCAAAGCGACGGCGGAGGCGCCGCCGGTGAAGATCGGCACCCCACGCTCGGGCGCCGGTGAGATCTGCAGCGGCGGGAAGTCGATGAGCGGGCCGTGGTGCTCGACCATACCGCCGCCCCAGAGCTTGCGCAGCACCTCCACCATCTCGTCGAAGCGCTTGCCGCGGGTATGGAAGTCGGCACCGTAGATCTCGAACTCGTCCTGCATCCAGCCGATGCCGGCGCCGAGGAAGAAGCGGTGGTTGCTGAGGATGGCGAGCGTGCCCGTGGCGCGCGCCACCTCGAACACGTTACGCAGCGGCAGCACGTAGACGGCGACGCCAAAGCGCAGGCGCCGGGTGACCGCACTGATGGCGCCGAGGGTCGCCCAGCAGTCCGGGTACCAGGCATCCGCCGCCATCGGCGGGCGGCCGTCGGCGGAGTAGGGGTAACGCGATTTCACCTCGCGCGGAAAGACGCCATGATCGCCGAGCATGACGCCCTCGAAGCCGCTCTCTTCGGCGAAGCGGGCGACATCGAGGATCTGCTCCGGCTCCATCCAGGTAAGCATCTGCCAGAACTTCATGGTGACCTCAGCGGGCGTACTGGCCGCGGTTGAAGAACCGGTCGAAGGCGGCCGCGTCTGCGGCGCCGAAGGCGTTGCGGTCGCGATCGAGGAAGCGCTCGCCGCTTGCGACACCGCGCTGCACCGCCGGGCGTGCCGCGATGACTTCGAACCAGCGCGCGAGCGCAGGCCACTCGCGCAGGCTCGCGCCGGCGCCGCCGGCCAGCCACGGAAAAATCGAGCGGGCGGTACGCACCCACGGCCAGGTCGCGACGTCCGCGACCGAGTACGCGTCACCGCCGAGCCAGGGCACTGCGGCCAGGCGGCTCTCCAGCACGCCAAGAATGCGCCGCGCCTCGCTGGTGTAGCGCTCGAGGCTGTAGTCGTTGCCGGTCGGCGCGTAACGCGTGAAATGCACCAGCTGACCGAACATCGGGCCGACGGAGGTGAGCTGCACCATGAGCCACTGCAGCACCGCGGCGCGCGCGGCGCCCGCGGGCGGCAGCAGTTGCCCGGTTTTTTCCGCAAGATAGAGCAGGATGGCGCCACTCTCGCACAGTGCGAGTGGCCCGCCCCCCGGGCCATTCTCATCCACGATCACCGGCACCTTGTTGTTGGGGCTGATGGCGAGGAACTCCGGTGCGTACTGATCGCCGGCGAATACGTTGATGTAGTGCAGGCGGTAGGCAAGTCCGGTCTCCTCGAGAAACACGGTGACCTTCACCACGTTCGGGCTGCTCATGCCGTACACCTCGATCATCCGCGCACCTCCGTCGTTCCCGGGCGCTGCCGGCAGCGACGCCGTACCGCTACCTCATATGCGTGATGACGTTACCCTGCCCGGCGCGAGTAGGCTAGGCACCCGTGGCCGACACACTGCAGACCCTCATCGCCAAGCAGGCTTTGCACGAGCTGGCACTGACCTACTGTCGCGCCTGCGACCGACGCGATTTCGCGTTGCTGCGCACGCTCTACCACGACGACGCCATCGACGATCACGGCGCGATGTTCCGCGGTTCGGCGGATGAGTACGTCGCCTGGCTGCCGCAGGTGATGGCGCAGTTCGAAGCGACCGTGCACGCGGTGAGTAACGCGCTCTACGTCGTCGACGGCGATCACGCCCAGGGAGAGCTCTATACGGTCGCCTACCACCGCACCCACCCGCCGCAGCCGCGCGAGATCGTGATCGGCGGCCGCTATCTCGACCGCTACCAGCGTCGCGAGGGGCGCTGGCGGATCCTGCGGCGCTCCCTGGCGCTCGACTACTGCCGCGTCGACTCGGCCGACCCGGCTGCGTACCGCGAATTCGCGGCCGGCGCTCCCTGCGGTCGCAGCGACGCACACGATCCCTCCTATCTCGCGCTGTCGTGGTTCGTGCGCGTCCAGTAAGCCATGCGAGTACCGTGGGCTATACTCCCCGGCGACGAGGGAGCGCTCCCGCGCGGGGTGCCGGACTGCACGAGTCGCCCATGGAGTGAGCCACACCCACAGGTCCAACAGATGCTCAGCAAGTTCCGGCAAGCCGCTCTTGCACGTTTACCCGCAGGTCTTCAGTTCGAGGTGCGACGCGCACGGTTCTCCCGGCAGATCCAGCGCGGTAGTTTCACCCCCGATGACCCGTTGGATATCCTCGAGATCGCCCGCGCGCTGCGCGAGGGTGATTGGGCGATCGACATCGGTGCCAACGTCGGCAAGTACGCCCTGCACATGGCGCACTGTGTCGGCCCGCGGGGGCGGGTGTTGGCGTTCGAGCCCGTGGGGGAGTCGTTCGCGTTGCTCGCCGCCAACGTGCGGGCAGCCGGAATTTCCAACGTATCGCTGTTCAACGTCGCGCTCTCCGCGTCAGCCGATATCCTGGCGATGACCGTGCCCTCCTTCGAGCGCTCGCGACTCGCCAACTACTACCAGGCGCACATCGCCGCCGACGGCGAGATGCGCGTGCTCTGCCTGCCGCTCGACGCCATTCCGATTCCCGCTACCGTACGGCTGGTGAAAATCGACGCCGAAGGTCATGACCTGCAGGTACTCATGGGTATGGAAGCGCTGCTGCGGCGCGACCGGCCGCTGCTGATCGTCGAAGGCTCGCGCCGCGGGGCCATTGCGTCATGGCTCGGCGAGCGTGGCTACGAGATTCGCAAAACGGCCGGATCACCCAACATCGTCGCCGCAGCGGTTTGAGACCGCCGGGCGCGTCACCCCCGATCAGGATGTCCGAGGTGTCCGAGGAGCCTGCCATGAGATTCTGGCTGTCACTGGTCGCGGTGCGCGAGACCGAGCAGCTACCCGAGCTGGCGCTGCTCGCCGAAGAGCTCGGTTTCCACGGCCTCATGGTCGGCGACCACCTCCTCTGGCCCGCGCACATCACCACGCGCTATCCGTATTCGCCCGATGGCAAGATCTTCGTGCCGCCCGACACACCGTGGCCCGACCCGTGGGTACTGTTTGCGCACCTCGGCGCCATCGCCCGGCGACTGCACTTCGCCTCCAACATCTATCTGGCGGCGCTGCGCGATCCGTTCACGGTGGCGAAGAGCGTCGCCACCGCGGCAGTGCTCACCGGGGACCGCATCGTGTGCGGCGTATCCGCGGGCTGGCTCGGCGAGGAATACCGCCTGGTGGGCGTGGACTTCGACACTCGTGGCGCCCGCCTCGATGAGACCCTCGCCGTGGTGAGCAAGCTGTGGAGCGGACAGGTGGTGCAGCATGCCGGAGCACATTTCCGCTTCGAGGGCAGCGTGCTTCCTGCACCCGGCAAGCGCGTGCGTATCTGGTGCGGTGGCAGCGCGCCTGCCGCGATGCGCCGTGCCGCGCGCCACGACGGTTGGCTGCCGCTGCCGCTGACCGTGGCGCAGACGCGCGCAGCACTCGAGCGCATCCGCGTGATGCGGGCCGACGCAGGGCTTGCCGAGGCGCGCTTCGAGGTGGCGCTGCCGCTCGCCGAGCCTGTCACGCAGGCGGCGGTCGAGGAGCTGCACACCCTGGGAGTTGCCGACCTGGTCGTGATTGCGCCGTGGCTGCCCTCACCCTGGGACCCGCTCGCCTGGCTCGAGCGCGGCGAGGACCCCGCAAGGCTCGACGTGAAGAAAAAGGCGCTGGAGCGCTACGCCGCCAGCGTGCTCGCCAGGGTGCAGCGATGATCAAAGTCCTCGCTTTTCTCAAATCGCGCCCCGGCATGTCGCGCGATGATTTCATCCGCTACTACGAAACACGCCACGCGCCGCTCATCCTCTCGATCGCGCCTCAGGTCCGCGACTACCGCAGGAACTTCCTCCTCACGGAGGGCGCAATCCTCGCTCCGGGAGCGGCAGCGCCCGACTTCGACGTCGTCACGGAGCTCTGGTTCGCGGACCGCGCTGCGTTCGCGGCCGCGATGAGCGCCTTTACCGATCCCGTCAATGCGCAGCGCATCGCCGCCGATGAGGAGAATCTCTTCGACCGCTCACGTACCCGGTTCTTCGTCGTCGAGGAGCGCAGCTCCGCCATCAACCCTGGCGCTTGAAGAACTGCACCGCGCGCTCGTGCTGCTCGGCCTCAGCACGCGTGTCGAAAGTGCCGAGGTTGCGGCGGCGTCCCGTGCGCGGATTGAGCTTGCGCGAATACAGCCGATAACGGCCGGACTTGAGCTTGCGAATCATGTTTGTCGCGCGCCTCGCCTTATGTCAAAAGAGAGACTGATTGCAGCGCTGCCCGGTGACCAGGTCTGTCGGCAGCGTGCGAATTTACCGTCGGAAAACGCCGCCGGACCCTGACGCCATGGCGACACGGCACCAGCCGGGCGGCGATCGCTTCGCTCCCGAGCCTCCATTGTAGGTACCTTCTGACCAAACACCATCCGGCGCTTGCGCGGCAGCGCGCGAGGCGCTCATAGCCGCCGAGCCTATGAGGGACTCATCCCACGACGTCGAGCAGGAACTGGGGTTGTCTGCGCACCGCGAGGCGCGCGCCGACTATCCGCCGCCGCCTGATCGTTACTGGGACCTGGAGACCGGCGCGCTGAATCGCCGGCCGGGCGGGTTCGGCGCTATTCAGGAATTGCATAGCAGAGGGGTAAAAAACGATTATTTGTGCAACGGCGCGGCTGCCTAGAATCCGCGCCCGATGCGCAGGTCTTCCCCGAGCGACGCGTACCCCTACGCGGGCATGCAGCTGCCTTGCCTCATCGGCGGTGAGTTCACCCGCGGCGGCCGCTCATTTGACAATATCAACCCGGTCAATGGCCGGCCACTCTGCCGCGTCACCGAGGCGGATGCGGCCATGGTCGATCGCGCGGTCGCCGCGGCGCGCGCGGCGCTGCGCGGCCCGTGGGGGCGTCTGTCGAGCGCGGAGCGGTGTGCACTCCTGCGCAAGGTCGCCGACCGCATCGAAGCACGTTTTGCCGAGTTCGTGAGCGCCGAGATCGCCGATACCGGCAAGACGCTCACGCAGGCGAGCACGCTCGACATCCCGCGGGGCGCGGCGAACTTCCGTGCCTACGCGGATCTCGCCCTCGCGCGCGCCGCGGAGTGCTTCGAGATGGCTACCGCGGACGGCCGCGGCGCGCTCAACTACTCGGTGCATAAGCCCGTGGGCGTGGTGGCGGTCATCGCGCCCTGGAACCTGCCGTTTCTGCTGCTCACCTGGAAGGTGGCGCCGGCGCTCGCCTGCGGCAACACCGTGGTGGCCAAGCCCTCGGAGGAGACGCCCTCGAGTGCCGCGCTGCTTGCCGAGGTGATGCAGGAAGTCGGGCTGCCGGCCGGAGTCTTCAATCTGGTGCACGGCTTCGGTCCGGGGTCGGCCGGCGAGGCGCTCGTCAGTCACCCGGACGTCAATGCGATCGCCTTTACCGGCGAGTCGGCCACGGGCTCCGCCATCATGAGAAACGCCGCGGACTCGGTGAAGGGGCTGTCGTTCGAGCTCGGCGGCAAGAACGCGGCGCTCGTGTTCGCGGATGCGGACTTCGAGGCGGCACTCGCCGGCACGCTGCGTTCGGTGTTTTCCAACTGCGGCCAGGTGTGCCTGTGCTCCGAGCGCGTCTACATCGAGCGACCGATATTCGAGCGCTTCGTGGGCGCACTCGTGGCCGGCGCCCGCGCTCTCAAAATCGGCGGCCCGTACGAGGGAGCGGATATGGGGCCGCTGATATCGCGCCACCACCGCGACAAGGTGCTCGGCTACTACCGCCTGGCCCGCAGCGAGCACGGCGAGATCGTCTGTGGTGGCGGCGTGCCCGCCTTCGGCGATGAGCGCGACGATGGCGCTTTCATCGAGCCGACCGTGATACGTGGCCTCGCCGAGGATGCGCGCTGCGTCAAGGAAGAGATCTTCGGTCCGGTGTGTCACGTGGCGCCCTTCGACTCCGAGGAGCATGCGGTGCAGCTCGCCAACGACACCCGCTATGGGCTCGCCGCAGCCATCTGGACGACGAACCTGCAGCGCGCCCACCGCGTGGCGCGGCAGATGGAGGTGGGCATTGCGTGGGTGAACGACTGGTTCCTGCGCGACCTGCGCACGCCCTTTGGCGGGGTGAAGCTCTCGGGCATCGGTCG
>Ga0187783_10003953_pt1 | contig 10954 bp, 8 predicted proteins | sample 1015_SJ02_MP02_2_FD_132471 | JGI IMG/M metagenome (GOLD analysis project Ga0187783, IMG submission 132471) | Tropical peat soil microbial communities from peatlands in Department of Meta, Colombia - 1015_SJ02_MP02_20_MG | ecosystem: Environmental > Terrestrial > Soil > Wetlands > Peat | place...
GCGGCAATTTGCCCGGGTCGATTTCCGCCATCGCATGGACTTCGCCGGCAACCTGATTGACGGTAAAGACATGGCCCTTGTATCCGAAGTAGCCGGACAGGTGGCCATCCCTCCACAGCATCAAGACGGCGCGCTCGCCTGTCTCTTCCACCTCGCCGCTCCAGGTGAACCCGCCTTCGGTCTTGTCCGTAGGTCGCGTGCGGACAAGCGTGATGTCCTTGCCGTCGCTGAGGGGTAGCACCACCCTTGAGAAGTGGTCTCCCATGTCGCTCTGGCCCTTCAGGGCCAACTCCACGACCGCAGCATCCGGCATCGTGACCATGCCGAGATTCACCGTCTCGGGCAGTGCCGTGATTTTGTCGACGGCGGCCTGCTGGGTCGGCGGTACCGGGACGGGGTCCTTGCTTCGTCTCAGGATGTGATTCCACTTGTCGCGAAGGGTGATTACCTTCGCACCCAACGCTTCAAGCCGTTTCCTGAACCGCGAAGATTGGGCTTTTGGAACCGACACTACCTCGGAACCCGTGGTCTCCAGGTTGCTTCCCTGGCTTCGTCCGAGGATCCTTTCGAGAAATTTGCGGATGCGTGACTTTGCCGCGGGCATATGGGTAATGATCACCTGATCGTTGGTCGCTTCCTTGGCCGCCGCGCCCGCGTCGGTCTGCGCCAGAACCGACGAAGAGAGAAGGCAAAGTGCGAGCAACACCGCGCCGGCGCATGCGTGAAAGGCGGGTGCTCCGCGGCTAAACCGACGCATTATCGCTCTCCATCCTGTTGCCCACGGTCGCTCGTCTCCCTGCCGATCAGTCGTTCGCCACGGCACCACAGGAGGGCCGGTCTGTGCAAGCGCTATGCTTGTCCGAATTGCCGCGACGCTTGCTTGTTGACGGGACGGCAAGGCAAGCCAGCAAAGAGGTTTGCCCGGCGATCCTTTGATGTCGTTTTATCGCCACCCAGCGTCGCGTGACGGTCTTAAAGACATCTGGTGCCGCAAGAATTCCAGGCGAGGCGCGCGCTATCGCGTCGAGCAACATGCCGATCAGGTCGCGCAACGCACCTACCGAAAACCCGTGCAGGTCCTCGCGGCCGAACGCGCCTCGCGCCTTCACCTCTCAACCATGGTTGGCAATCCGCCGGTCCGCGTCGTCGACCGCCCGGACCCAACGTCCACACCGAGTGTTTCCCGGAGACCTCGTCTCCCCGCAGCGGTCAGCCGCAGGACACGCGTTCCGCATTCTCGTTCGAACCACCGCAATTCCAAACAACGGCGGCATATCTCCGCGCCAACATGGCCGGCGAGATGATAGCGCCGCTCGCTCCAGTCGAGGCAAGGCCGGAAAAAGACGCGTCCGCCGCAGGATGCCGGCGATAGGTCTGCACCAAGCCGGGCCAGCAACTTTTTCCCTGTATCCGTCAGCTCGCCGCCCTCGGCGTTGAGCACGATGTGCCCGTTTGCCGTCAGGGCATCGGCGATGGCGACGCCGAGGTGTCCGGCTATGTGGTCGTAACAGGTTCGTGCGAATCGCAACGCCTCATCGCGTGGCGAGCGCGGCTGATAGCGCGAAGGAACCTCGATTGCCGCGACCGCCTTGATGCTTTCGAGCATCTTCGCAACCAAGGGTGAGGCGATCCGGTAGTAATGGAAGCGCCGATTCTTGGTCACAGCGACAAGCCGCGCGGCGACCAGTTTGGCAAGATGTTCGCTCGTGGTGGAGGGCGATACGCGCGCCAGCATCGCAAGTTCACCGCCCGTCAGCGATTGCCCACCCATCAACGCCGCCAGCATGGTGGCTCGCGCCGTGTCGCCCACGAGTGCGGCGACCTCCACCAGGTTTGCAGCGGCGACCACGCCCGATGTTACCGCCGGCGTCGCAACATCTGCAAGCGACGACAGTTGGGTGCGCACCGAACTGACCGCAACCGTTCTGCTGTCAGAATGCTCCACCAGCCGATGGAGGGCCGTCATGAAGCGCGTGGCAATTCGCGTGGAGCCATTCTCAACGTATCTCGAGCGGCGTCGGAAGGGGCCGATCTTCCCGGTCACGCTTGCGGGAGAAACCGTCTACGTATCCGGCCTTCCGCCGTTCGACCCGGAAACCGGGGACATAAAGCGGCTACCGTTCACGCGACAGGCCGAAATTGTCCTCGATCAGATGAAGCGGTGCCTGGAGTCCGCGGGCTCGTCCTTGCAGCGGGTGGTCAAGTGCAACGTCTACTGCACGCCTGACAATGCGCATTTCGCCGAGTTCAACGCAATCTACGCACGGTACTTTCCCGTGGACGCTCCAGCCCGCATCTTTCTGCATGTTCCGTCGTGGCCGGGGCCGTTCGATATCGAAGTAGACTGTGTGGCCGTACTGTGAGCGGAGCCGGCGCAGGGGCGCAATGTAGATTTGTTGCGCCGCTCTGCGGCCCCTTCGCTCCCGAAACGCCGTTTGGCCGCGTGGTGCCGGCATAAGGCCGGGCGCAACCACCCTTGCCCGCGTCGATCAAAGCCATGCATCACCGTCAAAGTAGCCGCGCAGGCTCTTGGGCAGTTGCACACGGCCATCGGCCCGCTGATGGTTTTCCAATAGCGGCACCAAAATCCGAGGTGTCGCAATCGCCGTGTTGTTGAGCGTGTGGACAAAGTGTACGTGCCCATTGCGATCGCGGTAGCGCACGTTCGTACGCCTCGCTTGCCACTCGTGAAGAGTGGAGCAGCTATGCGTCTCCCGGTATTGCTCGAGACTTGGGATCCAAGTCTCGATGTCATTCATACGATATTTGCCAACCCCCATATCGCCCGTCGAGCACTCCACAATTTGGTAGGGTAGCTCGAGATCGCGGAGGATGCCTTCGGCATTGGCGAGAAGGCGAGCATGCCATTGCGCGGATTGCTGCACGTCGTTGCGGCAGATGACAAATTGCTCGACCTTGTAAAATTGATGAACGCGCAGCAGGCCGCGGACATCTCGGCCGGCACTGCCCGCCTCGCGCCGGAAGCATGGCGAGAAGCCGGCGTAGAGCAACGGCAAATCGTTGTCCTGAAGGATTTCGCCGGCGTGTAGGCTATTCAACACGACCTCAGCGGTCCCCGCCAGAAGCAGATGATCCCTAGGGAGCTCGAACGCATCGTCTTGGCCAAAGGGAAAATGGCCGGAAGCGACGAAGGCCTCGCGGCGGGCCAGCCCTGGAACCGACAACAGGGTGAAACCGTCGGACGTCAGCCGTTTGGATGCGTGCCAAAGGAGGGCCTGCTCCAACAAGGCAAGGCGACCCCTCAGGCAGTAAGTCCTGGTTCCGCATACCTTCGTCACTCCTGTCAGATCTGCCCACCCATTCTGAGCGATGAGCTCGATGTGGGTCTTGGCCGGAAAGGGGAATTCCGGTGGTCGTCCGTCGCGCCGCACCAAAGTGTTGGCGGAGCTGTTGGGCCCGACGGGGGCCCCCCGCCAGGGGAGATTGGGAACCCAGAGCAGCATGTCGTCGAGCTGGCGTTGCGTGTCCCTGACTTCCTGCTGCAGCGCTTTGATCGCGGCGCGCAGAACCGTTCCGCGATCGTCCTCGGGGCCTGCTGTGGTGGTGGACGTGCCGAGCTGTCCGGAACTGCGGCGATTGCGCTCGCTGCGCAAGGCGTCCAGGCGGGCGCGCGCCGACCGAAGTTTGGCGTCGAGGGCGAGGATGCTGTCGAGGTCGACCGTAATGCCCTTTTGTTCGATCGCGCGACGAACGTCATCTATGTTTTGCCGAATGAATTCGAGTGCCAACATGGTGCCTCCTTGGGAGCGGACCGCTCTTGGCGGAGGCCTCAAAAACGCAAAGCCCCGCCGGGGTGACAGGGCTTGGATCTCAGGCTAGCTGCGAACGTTTCAGCGCATGCGACGATCCCGCCCTCCGATGACGGCGTTGGAACTCGACCGCAATGCGATGACCACATCCATAGTGCGTCGTTGCCACAAATCGCCAGCCTCGTCAATTTTTAGGACGAATTTTAGGACGCGGCCGTACGTCGAAATTTGGCTCCCAAGCTGCCTGGACTGTCGGGCGTCAAGCACGCGCTTGCGACCACCCGCTCAGCCCTTCGGCAGGCGGTCGAGAACGCTCGATTGCGGTTGCCCAGCAGGCTCGCCGGGGGCGTCCAGGGCTGGCTGGGGAATGGGCAAGGGGGAGCGCCGCGCCACTCCGCGAATTCCCTGGTTGCACGATCCCGGCGGGACGCTGTTTGATCGCACATCCCTCGTAATGACTGCGGCAGGCAGGAGCATTTCCATGGACATCAAGACGGTGGCCTTCGTCGGGCTCGGTGTGATGGGCGAGGCCATGTGCCGGAACTTGGCCCGGAAGGGCAGCTGGCGGGTGGTAGGCTACGACACGCGGCCGGAGCCCATGCAACGTTTGACGGCCGACGGCGTCACATCGGCCTCCTCCCTCGCGGATGCCGTCGCCCAGGCGGATGTGGTGGTGATGTGCCTGCCGGGAGGCAAGGAGGTCGAGGCTGTGACGCGCGGACCCGGCGGCCTCCTCGCGCTCGTTCGCACGGGGCAGACGGTGGCTGACATGTCGACGGCGCCGCCGCGGCTGATGCGGGAGCTGGCGCCGGCGTTCCAGGCCAAGGGCGTCGACTTCGCCGATGCGCCCGTAGCTCGCACGCGGCGTGCGGCGGTTGACGGAACGCTCTCGATCATGGTCGGCGGCAGCGCGGCCGTGTTTGCCCGCCTTAAGCCCATCTTTGCAACCATGGGCACGGAGATCACGCTGTGCGGCGGCGTCGGCGCCGGCCAGGTCGTCAAGCTGATGAACAACATGGTCGTGTTCGAGACCACCATGGCCATCGCCGAAGCCATCTCCATCGCCGAGGCTGCGGGCGTCAACGGCAAGCTGCTCTTCGAGACCATGTCGAAGGGCTCGGCCGACAGCTTTGTGCTCAGGAACCACGGCATGAGGCACATGGTGATCGACGATTACCCGGAGCAGGCGTTCTCAGTGCGCTACGCCATCAAGGACCTTTCCTATGCGCGCGAGCTTGCCAAGGAGAACGGCATCGATGCGCGCTCCGCCGAGCTGATGCACCAGGTGTTCGAGGAGGCGGTGGCACGCGGCGATGGCGACCGCTATACGCCGGTGATCCGCCGAGGCATGGTCAAGGGCAAGGCCTAATAATAAGGCGGTCATTCTGGAGTGTTACGGAAATTGCGACGTCGGCCTGATCGGCGCGCAGCCTATACCCCCAGCGCAATGGTGGATCGGCGGCAAAGCCGCGATCCCTCCCGGAGCGTGCGCCCCGCCCCGCTCTCTCATCGGTTGGCGCTAGCCGATCGGGCCCCGCAGCGGCACGTCGCGTCCAGCTTCCCCAGGCCGATTGCTGGTGCTCAACCAATGCGCAGGGATTTGCAGTTTACAGCGGACGCCCTCAGGAGGGTGCACGAGGTCAACACTGCCGCCGAGTTCATAGGGGACCAGCTCACGAACTACGCTGGTGCCGAAGCCGGACCGGGCTGGCGGCACCACATTGGGACCACCCTTCTCCTCCCAGTCGATGCAAAGCCAGCTCTCCGCATGTCCGTTTCGCCTGAAGCTCCAGCGCACCGATACGTGACCGGTTCCGGCCGCAAGCGCGCCGAACTTCGCCGCGTTCGTCGCGAGCTCGTGAAACACCATGGCGAGCGTCTGGCTCGCCTCGGCACTCAGCACGACATCCCTTCCTGCGATCCGCGTGTTGCTTGCGGTGGCGTAGGGCGCCAGCTCACGGCCCACAAGTTCCGCCAACGGGATGCCCTGCCAGCGCCGGAAGCTCAACAGCTCATGCGTGGTTGCCATTGATTTGATGCGGCCGTCGAGAGCACTGACGAACTCCGACATCGAGCTGCTCGTCTCCTGCGTGCGAGAGGCGACGGTGGAAACGATCGCCAGCACGTTCTTGACGCGATGGTCGAGTTCAGAAATCAGCGTATTCTTGTGATCTTCCAGTTCCTTGCGCTCGGTGATATCACGCGTCAGACCGTTGATGCGCAACAGCCTTCCTGAGCGGTCAAAATCCCCCTTCGCTGCCTCTTCCAGCCAAACCTGACGGCCGTCCGAGCGAACAAATCGGAAAGTCAATGCGTACGAAGGATTACCGGGGGAAAGGCCGCGTATCAGGGCCCTGAAATTCTCGCGATCCTCGGGATGCACCTGATTGAGAAAGCGGCCATCCGTGACGAATCCGATGACACGGTCGCCATTATCGCTGCGCTGCGATCGACCGGTGGCGGCATCCCATTCGAAGGCCACCACCTGGCCGGCTGCCAGCGCGTCAGATAGGCGGGTTTTGCTCTCATTGAGCAGGGCCTCCGTCTGCTTGCGTTCCGTGACGTCGATGTTGATGCCGATGACGCGGCGCGGGCGCCCATCGTCGTCGTAGGAAACGAAGCTTCGGGAATCGATCCATCGGACCTCGCCGCCGGCGCGAACAATCCGGTACTCGACGTTGTATATGTTCCCCTGAACGCGGAACGTTCGCGCGCGAAGCTCTTCCAGTTGCGCGAGGTCATCGGGGTGCACCCTGACGCGCCACTGACTGCGGGTGGTTTCGGCGGTTCCCTCGGGCAAACCGTGCATCGCGGTGTAACCCTCGGAAACCGTCATCCTTTCCAGGTCGGACTCGTAGGTGTAGCTGCCGACCAGAGCCGCCTGTCCTGCCAGTGCCAGCTGCGCATTGCGCTCAGCGAGGGCCAACTCCGCTTGCTTGCGCTCGGTGATGTCGCGGGTGATCCCGAGCAACCGAATAGTCCGGCCCTTGGCATCGCACATGACCGTGCCTTCAACCGCGACCCAGCGCTGACGGCCGGCATGCCCGTCCCCGCGCACCGATGCAAGGCGGTATTCGGCCTTGAAGCTGCCGCGGGTGCGTTTTGACGCCACAAAGCAGGCGTCGAGAATGGCGAGATCGTCGGGATGGATCAGGGACCTTGCCTGGGAAAGCGTTTCGGGTGGCGCCTCTGGATCATGCCCGTGAATGCGTCTATCGCGGGCATCGTTTTCGAAGCGGCCAGTGCTCGCATCGACGCTCCACACACCAAGCTCGGCTCCATCGAGGGCCAGCCGAAGACGCTCATGGCTTTCTGCGAGCGCTGCCTCACTGCGTCGCCTGTCGGCGAATAGCGCAGCGAGGACGAGGGCCAGCAGTGCCGCTGCCAGGACGTGAGTTTGTGCTGCGAGTACGCGGTCCGCAACGGGAATGCTCGCGTCTCCAAAGTGCCCCACGTTGGCGGTCGTCGACCAGATGATGGCGAGCGACACCACGAATGCCGCCGCGGCTGCGAAGACCGGCCGGCAGCGTACGGCGACCCACAGCAGGACGGGGAAGATCACGGCCACGGGAAGCGCCGATCCCCAGGATCCCTGTGGCAGGAAAATGAGCACTGCGCTCAGTGCCGCCAAGATGACGAGCCCCATCGTGCCATCGACCAGTTCGCGACGTGGAGGCGGCTTGCGCACAGCGTCGCCTAGTCCAATGAGCAACGGGGCGGTCGTGACCGTTCCGAGCAAGCATGCTGCGAACCAAACTCGCCACACATTCAAGGGGGATGCTGTTGATTGGAAGAAACCGATGGCGGTGGTGCCGCCGACAGCGGCGATAGCGCCCCCCGCAGCGCTTGCCAACATGAACCCCAGCACTTGCCGCACATCATCCAGCTTGAAGGTGTTGCCGAACCAGCGACCAATCAGCCAAGCCGTGAGGTTGGCCTCGGCCGCGTTGAGGAGGCCGAAGATGATGGCGACCCAGATGTCCCTGCCGATCATGACGTTGGCGGCGACGGTCGCAAGCATCGCGCCAGCGGACACAGGCAGCCAAGCGCTCGGCCCAAGGGCGATCAACGCGCCGACTGCGATACCCGCGGCCGGCCAGAAGACGGCCACGCCTTCCGTGCGAATGGCCAGTGCAAGCCGAGCTGCCACGAAGTAGGCGATGCCGACCGCCGCGCCGAGCATCAGCGCGCCAAGCCACGAGCGATTGGCGTTGTCCAAGGAGAGAGCGGCCCCTCGGCTTTTCTCGTGAGGCACCCCAAATGCGTTCAACTAATGACACCGCTTTGTAGAGTGGAGGATGGAACCATTCGCCACCAACGAGGTGGTCCCTCTATCGGGTGGTGTCTGTAGATCGCCAAGCTGGTAACCCTGAGCCGTTGCCTGCGCAGCCTCTAATCCCCTGTTTCGGGGAGATTTTGAACCGGGCGCCCCGGACCGGCCTTGAATGTGTGAGTTTTACACGCCCTTGGACTACCGCCGGTAAACAATACCCCTCCCGACCATCCGACATTGTGTGCTTTTTAAGATACACCTGATGTGCCGGAGCGACACTCCTCGCCGCGAGGGCTCAGCGCATCACCAACCGGCAGTATTCGTTCTCGAGATCGTAGTAGGCCGTCATCGCCTCGATGGGCTTGTCGTCGGAGTCGAACACCACCCGCTCAAGACGCAGCGCGACCGTGCCCTCGGCGACGGAGAGCGCCGTTGCAACCTCGGACGGAACGGCCAGCACCGTGACCCTGCCTTCCGCGCGCGCGAGCAATATCCCCGAATTTTGAGCGATCTCTTCGAGATCGTCGGGGACCGAAGGGAGCGACATAAGCTCGGGGAAGCGTCGCTCGGGAAGACAGACAAACTCGTGGCCAAAGGGGCGATTCTCGAGCTGCCTAAGGCGCTCGAAGCGCACAACTTGGTCGCCGGCTTCCAGCGTCAGGGCGGTTCGCTCCCAGGTTGTCGGCGTTCCGAGCTTCGCCTTCCCGGTTTTGATGCGTCCACGGAGCGGTCCTCCTTCGTCGCCCCATATCGGATTAAACCGTTCATAGGCCCGGTCTGTTTGCCGGTTTCTCACGTAGGTTCCGCGTCCCGGCTCGCGAATGATGAGCTGCTCGGATTCGAGCACGTCCAACGCCCTCCGCAGAGTCCCCAGGCTGACGCCGAGTTGACGATGAAGATCCACTTCACTTGGAAGGACTCCGCCGGATTTCAGTTGGCCGGATTTGATGCGGTCAAACACGGCATCGCGAACCTGTAAGTAGAGGGGTCTGACCTGAAATTTGGCGGTTTTATCCACGGCAATCTTCCCTGCCTCGAACATTGCTGGATTTAAAGCGGCGTCAAATATCTAGGCGTCCGGGGATTGCTTCTTCGCCGGCTCGTTCGCCGAACCGCGTCTCGTCCTCTCTATTGCCGCGAAGAAGGCAATGTCTTGTAAAGGCTTCAACAGATAGGCGGCCGTACCTTCTGCCTCGCAGCGCTGACGGATTTCGGCGCTGTCGTAGGCTGTGATGAAGATGGTGGGGATCTTGATGCCGCCACGTAGCAGGCGTTGGTGAAGCGCCAATCCGCTCATCTCCGGCATTTGTAGATCGAGGATCAGACATTCCGGGACCCCGTTGGGTAGTGCCGCGAGAAATTCCCGCGCCGAGTTATATGTCTTTGCCTGCATGGCGCGTGCGCGCAGCAGTCGTGCCAAAGCCTTCAGCACGGACGGGTCGTCGTCGACAATCGCGATCCAAGGGGAAACTTCGTGCATACGCTAGTATTTAGCATTCCAAGGACGCCCGTCGAGTTGGCCATTGGGCCAATAGTTACCCAACGCGAGACAACGTCCGGTTCACGGGTCAGCAGCGCCCCATGACAGGACCGTCGAGAAATCCAAACCAACCCCGGTCCCCAGGTCGCCTCTATGATGTCCACCCCTGCCTTGAAATCCCAGCCTTTTCCGCCAGGCGCACGAGATCTGCGACCGTCCGGACGCCGAGCTTTTCCATCATGCGGCCTCGGTGCACCTTGATTGTCTTTTCGACCGTGCCAAGGTCGCCGGCGATCTGCTTGTTGAGTCTTCCCGCGACGACGTGGGTAAGGACTTGGCGCTCCCGCGGCGTCAAGCTTGCGATCTTCGCGTGAATGGACATCAATTCGGCATAGGCTTGCCGAGACTTCCTGTCTTGCTCTTCGGCCCGCGCGATGGCGGTGAGCAAGTCTTTGTCATTGACTGGTTTGGTTAAGAAATCGATCGCGCCCGCCCTCATCGCTTGCACGCTCATCGGAATGCTACCCTTCCCGGTCAAAAAAATGATCGGCCGCTGCGACGCGGCGGCGGTCAGCGCCCGCTGCAATTCAAGGCCGTCGAGGCCTGGCATGGAAACGTCCAACACAACACAACCGGGAACCGTCGGATCGTGGCTAGCCAAGAACTCCACCGACGACGCATGCGCTCGGACATCGTAACCCCTCGCACGCAGCAGTCGCGACAATGCCCTGAGAACGCTGGCGTCGTCATCGACCACGAAGATTGTGAACGTCGTGTCCATCGCCCCGCCTGCAGCTTAACAATCGCATACGGATGGAATCTGATCTTACGTCGCCAACCCCCATGCTCTCTGGCCAATTCTCTGGCCAACTCTGTGGCCAACTCTCTGGCCAACTCTCTGGCCAAGTGCGCCTCTATCGCGCCGGCCGGCTTGCTCACTTTGGTTCGCCGATCCCGCCCCAATCGAGCGTGATCAAGCGCTAAGGCGGGAGGGATAGAGGGAACCCCCGTCCCCACGGCTGCCATCGCCAAGATAGACGAACATGCCTGGCAGCGTGAAGAGCTGCCGCACGGTCTCTGCCAGCCGCCAGCGGAGATCAACGAGCCGTGCGCAACGTCCGATGGCGCAGGCCTTACCCGGTTTGGGCGCTCGTCCTCAGCAATCGCCACCGCATCACGCAAATTCGGAACTATCGGTTGCGGCCCGTCCGGCAAGCCCCGAGGCTACATCGAGGCTCGCTTGCCGCATTTGTGGGGTCATACCCTCTCGCCGGCTTTCCCCCGACGCATACGGACCGCCGGAAGGCCGGCGGCCATTCATACGTGGCCGAGAGGAAGCGCTGCTGATGCAGATCCCGCGGAATGGAAAGGAAGGCTCGGTGCGAGGGATTCACCGGGGATATCCAGACGACATCGCACACCTTCCCGAGC
>Ga0187783_10003954_pt1 | contig 10954 bp, 10 predicted proteins | sample 1015_SJ02_MP02_2_FD_132471 | JGI IMG/M metagenome (GOLD analysis project Ga0187783, IMG submission 132471) | Tropical peat soil microbial communities from peatlands in Department of Meta, Colombia - 1015_SJ02_MP02_20_MG | ecosystem: Environmental > Terrestrial > Soil > Wetlands > Peat | place...
CGCCGACATCGATCTGCTGTTCGTGCGCGCCGAGGACGTGCCCGAGTACGTGCAAGACGGCGTCGTGGACTGCGGGATCACCGGACTCGACTTGCTGGCCGAGCGCGAGTGCAGCGTCGAGGTACTGCTGCGGCTCGGCTTTGGCGCATGCTCCTTGCAGGCGGCCGTCTCCGCCGAAGATCCAGCGCAGCGCATCGAGGACCTCGAGGGTCGACGGGTGGCGACGTCGCACCCACGCATCGCAGCCAAGGCGCTGGCCGAGCGGGGTGTCAGCGTCGACATTGTGCCCGTCGCGGGATCGGTCGAGATTTCGCCCCGACTCGGTCTGGCCGACGCGATCATCGACCTCGTGTCGACGGGGAGCACGTTGCGCACCAACGGGCTTCGGTCGATCGGCGTTCTCTTTGAATCCGAGGCGGTGCTCATCGGCCGTCAGAACTCCAGAGCCCTCGCCGCTCGGCGCACGCTAACCACGGTGCTCGGCTCGGTTATCAACGCGCGGGCCAACCGGTACTTGCTCTGCAACGTTCCGCGGGCGCAACTCGAGGAGGTGACGGCCCTGCTGCCGACCGCCGGGTCGCCGACGGTGGTAGACCTCGCCCTGCCTGGCGTCGTCGCGGTGCACGCCCTCGTGCCCGCGGTCGAGATCTGGAAGCTCCTTCCCAAGCTCGAAGCGGCGGGCGCGAGCTCGATCCTGACGCTGCCTGTCGAACGGATGGTGCCGTGAGCAGCGTGGCGACCGAACGGTCGGTATCGGTTGAAGAGATCGTCGCCGACGTTCGTTCGAGGGGCGACGTCGCGGTCGCCGAATGGTCGCGACTGCTGGACGGGACGACTGCCGTGATGCCCGAGCGGGCGGTCGCCGGCGGCGCTATCCCCAGCGAGGCATTGCTCGCTGCCGCTGACGCGGTGCGCACGTGGCACGCGGCCCAGCGTCCGCTCGACCTCTCGCTGGAGGTGACGCCAGGCGTCACACTCGAACGTCGGTGGACTCCGCTTCGCTCGGTCGGGGTCTACGTGCCCAAGGGACTCGTCTCGTCGCTCGTGATGGGCGTGGTTCCCGCGCAGGTGGCCGGTGTGGAGCGGATCGTCGTCTGCACTCCGCCCGCCGGCTCGGCGGGCGTCGCCCAGGCCGCGAGTCTCCTCGGCGTCGCCGAGGTGTGGGCGATCGGCGGCGCTCAGGCGATCGCCGCGATGGCCTACGGCACCTCGTCGATCGAGCCGGTCGACAAGATCATTGGTCCGGGCAGCGCTCCGGTGAACGCCGCCAAGCTCCTCGTCAGCCGCGACGTCGCGATCGACCTGCCGGCCGGGCCCAGTGAGATCGTTGTCGCCGCTGACGTCGGCGTCGACGAGGCACTGATTGCCCAGGAGATTGCCGCTCAAATGGAGCACGGCCCTGACTCGCGCGCCCACGTGGTTCGCGTCGGCGACGACACTGCGGCGGCGCTTGACGAGATCGAACAGTACGCCGCCGAACACGTGGCCCTACTGGGAGAGCGCGCCGAGTCGCTGGCGGAGAGGATTCGTAACGCCGGGGCGGTGTTCGTCGGGCGCTACGCCCCGGTGCCGGCTGGGGACTACGCGACCGGCGCCAATCACGTGCTACCCACGGGGGGCTGGGCAAAATCGCTGGGCGGGCTCGGGCTCGAGACCTTCATGAAGGCCACGACCGTGCAGCGGGTGAGTCGGTCGGCCCTGTCGCGTCTCGCCCCGACGATCGAAGCCCTGGCCGACTACGAGGGTCTGCGTGCCCACGCGGCGACGGTACGGCGATGAAGCCGGAAGTGCTCGACTCGTACCAGTGGCCGCCCTCAAGCGAGGTACTCGCCGAGCGCTTCGGCCTCGACGTGCGTTCGATCGTGCGCTTCGACGGCAACGTCGCCCCGCATCCGCCGGCCTCTGCTCGCCCGTACGCGCTGGCCCGGGCGCTCGCGCACGTGAACGAATACGACCGCGGCCGTTACCACGCGTTGCGTGAGGCCATCGCTCAGCGTCACGGCGTCGCGCTGGAACAGGTTGCCCTCGGCGCGGGGAGCGACGAGTTCATCGTGCTGCTCGCGCAGCTTTTCGCGCCCGGCGGGCGGATCGCCACGGTGCCCGCCTTCTCGTACTCGATGTACCGCTACGCCGCCGGAATGGCTCGAGCGACAGTCGTCGACGATCCGAGCGAGGCCGATCTCGTCTACGTGTGTCGGCCCAACAATCCCACCGGCGAGTTGCCCGAGGTTCCTAGCGTCAGTGGCCAGCTCGTCATTGACGAGGCGTACGCCGAGTACGCCGGAGTCAGCGCGCTCGATCGCGTCGCCGACGGGGCCATTGTGTTGCGCACGTTCTCTAAGGCGTACGGGCTCGCCGGAGCGCGGGTGGGCTACGCGCTGGCGCCGGCCGAGCTGACGGCGGCCATCGCGTCGCGTCAGGCGCCGCTGTCGGTGTCGTCGCTCTCGGCAGCGCTCGCGCTCGCGGCGCTCGCGGCGCCCCCTGACCTCTCGGCGGCGCTCGCCGAACGAGATCGGCTCGCAAAGGAGCTGTGCGGCCTGGGTCTAGCGCCGCTGCGGTCCTACACGAACTTTCTCTTCATCCCGATGGACGAGCCTGAGCGGCTCGTCGAGCGGCTCTTGCCCTACGGGGCCGTGACGCGGGCCTACACGGGGGGGCTTCGCGTCAGCGTGCGAGACCAGTTCGACGACGACTTCTTGCTCGACGCACTCCGCTGCGCGCTGGGTAACGAGCCGATGCCGCCTTCGGCGCTGCGCCGAGTGCGCGCGACCGCCGAGACGCTGCTCAAGGTGCGGCTGCGCGCACCCGGGGAGGGCCGCGTGCTCGTGGACACGGGCGCCGGCTTCTACGACCACATGCTCCAGCAGCTGGCCTTTCACGCGGGTCTCGATCTGTGGCTCGAGGGCGTGGGCGACCTCGAGACTGGTGACCACCACACGGTGGAGGACATGATGCGCACTTTCGGCGAAGCCCTCGACGAGGCCCTCGGCGAGCGGCGGGGCCTCGCCCGCTATGGCGAGTCGCGCGTGCCAATGGACGAGGCGATCGCCCACGCCGTCGTGGACCTCTCGGGGCGGGCGACGGCAGCCATCAGTGTCGCGCCCGATGAGGGCATGGTCGCCCACGCCTTCGAATCACTCGTCCAGACCGCTCGGATCACCCTGCACGTCACGGCCGCGGGGCGTAACGCGCACCACGTGGCCGAGGCGTCCTTCAAGGCCGTCGGCCGGGCGCTGGCCCAGGCGATGGCGGTCGACGGCGCCGTCGTGCGCTCGACCAAGGGTGCCCTGTGAGCATGGTCGCTGTTGTCGACTACGGCGCCGGCAACACGCGCTCGGTGCGCGCCGCCCTTACCCACGTCAACAGGACGAGTGTCCTGACCAGCGATCCCGACACGCTCCTCAACGCTGACTTCGTCGTGCTGCCGGGGGTCGGCTCGGCGCGCAGCGCCATGGCGCACCTCGAGGTGAGCGGGGCCGCCAACGCGCTGCGCCGCCGATTCGCCGAGGGACGAGCGACGCTCGGCATCTGCCTCGGACTGCAGCTCGCCGTCGAGCGCAGCGACGAAGACGGCGGCGTCGCCTGCCTGGGGCTGCTCGATGGCGACGTCACGCGCCTGGGCGATGGACGGGTGCCCCGTCTCGGTTGGTCCGTGGTGGAGCCCTGGGGCGAGGCCTACTACTTCGCGCACTCCTACGCGGTTCGTACGCCCGATGCCACGGCCTACGCTGACGGCGCAGTGGCCGCGGCGCAGCGTGGCGCATTCATTGGCGTGCAGTTTCACCCCGAAAAGAGCGGGCCAGCTGGGTTGGCCTACCTCGACCGATGCCTCTCGCTCGTTTGATTCCATGCCTTGACGTCGCCCACGGCCGCGTGGTGAAGGGCGTGAACTTCCTTGGGCTGCGCGACGTGGGGGACCCGGTCGAACTCGCTCAGCACTACGGCGAGGGGGGTGCCGATGAGCTCGTGCTGCTTGACGTCGCGGCGACGCCTGAAGACACGGCCACGCTGGTCTCAGTCGTGGGTGCCGTCGCTGACGTCCTGGAGATCCCGTTCACCGTCGGCGGCGGCATCCGCTCCGTGGACGACGCGTCGCGACTCATCGAGTCGGGTGCCGACCGAGTGTCGCTGAACTCGGCCGCGCTCGCCGAGCCGGCGCTCATCGCGGCCGTGGCTGAGCGCTACGGCTCCCAAGCCGTCGTCGTCGCGATCGACTCGGGGGATGACGTTGCGCACACTCACGGGGGGCGCGTGGCGACGGATCGGCCGACCGTGTCGTGGGCGGTGGAGGCGTGCGAGCGCGGCGCCGGGGAGATCCTGCTCACCTCGATTACGCACGACGGTACGCGATCGGGCTACGACCTCGAACTGACTCGCCGCGTGCGCGACGCCGTACCGGTGCCGATCATTGCCTCGGGCGGTGCCGGCTCCGCGAGGGACGTGGCGGAGGCGCTGCGTGTGGCCGACGCGGCCCTGGTGGCGTCCATCGTGCACGAGAACCCCGGGGGACTCCTTGAGTTGCGTCGAGCGATCGAGGAGCTCGGCATCGCCCTGCGGCCGATCAAGGAGCGGTATGACTAGCGGGCTGCGCGCCGCCATTATCCAGGACGAGTCCAGCGGACGCGTGCTCATGCTCGGTTGGATGGATGACGAGGCACTTGAGCTCACGCGGTCCAGCGGGCTCGTGCACTTCTTCTCGCGGTCGCGACAGCGGCTTTGGCGCAAGGGTGAGACGTCGGGCAACGAGCTGCACGTGAGCGAGATCAGCCTCGACTGCGACGAGGACGCGGTTCTCGTCGCCGTGCACGCCGACGGTCCGACGTGCCACGACGGGTCGACCTCGTGCTTCACGCCGTGGTTGTGGCGGCGAATTCTCCAGCGCCAACGTGAGAGGTCCGACGGCTCGTACGTTGCGGCACAACTCTCCGGTGGCGTCGCGTTGAGCGCACGAAAGGTCGGCGAGGAGGCCGTCGAGTTGGTGGTGGCGGCCCTCGCCGAGGACGACGATCGCGTCATCAGCGAAGCAGCCGACCTCTGGTTTCACACCCTGCTGCTGCTGCGCAGCCGGGGGCTCGACCCCGCGGCCGTCGACGACGAGCTTCGACGAAGGTCGGTTCCCTAGTCAAGATCGGGCGCCGATCCAGTGGATGGGTCGGGGGACCAACCGGTAAGAATCGACGCATGGTCCTGGCTTCGATGACGTCATCGAACGCGGTCGTGCTCGCGGGTGCGGTCTTTCTCGCCAGTGCAGTCGAGATGGTTGAGGCGCTGACCATTGTCGTTGCCGTCGGCCATACCGAGGGCTGGCGCGCGGCGCTGCGGGGCCTCGCCGTCGGCCTGGTCACCCTCGCGGTGCTAGTGGCCGCTGTCGGGCCGGCGCTCGCGCACTTCCCCTTGGTCGCATTGCGTCTCGTCGTGGGCAGCGTGCTCTTCATCTTCGGGCTCCAGTGGTTGCGCAAGGCGATTCTGCGCGCGAGCGGCCTTCAGGCGAAGCGTGACGAGGACGCGGTCTACCGGCAGACCGTGGCGAGCCTCGAGACCGACGCCGAGACTCACCAGCGCGCTCGAGTGGCCTTCGTGCTGTCCTTCAAGGGCGTCTTCCTGGAGGGTCTCGAAGTCGTGATCATCGTGCTGACGCTCGGGTCGTCAGCCGGACGTCTTGGGCTGGCGGTGCTGGCCGCTATCGCGGCGCTCGTCGTCGTCGGCCTCGCAGGAGTCATCGTGGCTCGCCAACTCTCCAACGTGCCCGAGAACCTGATGAAGATGGTTGTGGGCGTTCTGCTGGTCAGTTACGGCACGTTCTTCACCGGCGAGGGCCTGAAGGTCCGCTGGCCGGGCGGCGACGTGGCGCTGGTCGTGGTCGCGGGCGCCTACGGGATTGTCGCCTGTCTCACCGTCATCGGACTGCGCTCGTCGGCTGGGCGCCACCCTGAGGGCGCGACGTCGCCGTGAGGGCCGCGGGTTCGTGGACGCTGCGGTTGCTACGAGGCTTCGGCCGCTTCTGGTGGGACTTTCTTGTGGGTGACACACCGGAGATCTTTCTCGCGGCGCTCGTAGTCCTCGGAGCAGTGGCGCTCATTAGCCTGGAGGGTCACTGGAACGCTGCGGCCGTCGTGGCGCTGCCGCTGCTGGCGATGGCGACGTTGGGCCTGTCGGTGCGCCGCGCGCGGCGACCAGGTCGCCGCTAGCTGGCGGTGCCGGTCAGCTGGTAGGCGGTCATGGAGAGCGAGCCCATCTCGTAGCCGTCGATCAGCGTGGTCGCCGGAGTCCCGGCCGCCGCGCAGAGGCCCGCGAGGTAGGCGAGCGGCAAGAAGTGGTCGGGCGTCGGCACAGCCATGTGGTAGTCGGCGTGAGCGCTTGCGGTACCGAGCGCGGCCGCGTCGCTCGTCATGATCTCACCGACGGCGTCGTCGAAGCGGTGCGCCCAGTCCCGGCCCTCGCCGGGGCTGCGCCAGTCGATGAGGCGCAGGTTATGCACGACGTTGCCGCTGCCCAGCACGAGCACGCCGTCACCGCGCAGCCGGTGCAGTTTGGCACCAAGGTTGAAGTGGTAGTCGAAGGGCAGTTCGGCGTTGATCGAAAGCTGCAGCACCGGGACGTCAGCTCGGGGAAACATGTGCGCGAGGACCGACCAGGTGCCGTGGTCAATGCCCCAGGAGTCGTAGTCCAAGCCCACGTAAGTCGGTTCGACGACGTCGAGGACGTGTTGGGCGAGATCGGGGTCGCCGGGCGCCGGGTAGTCCATGTCAAAGAGGGGCTTCGGGAAGCCGTAGAAATCGTGGATGGTGCGCGGCACCGGCATCGCGGTCACCGCGGTGATGTTCACGTACCAGTGTGCCGAGACGACCAGGATGGCTCGGGGTTTGGGGATCGACGCGGCAAAGCGCTCCCACGCTGCGGTGTAGCGGTTCTGCTCGATCGCGTTCATGGGGCTGCCGTGGCCGATGAAGGCGGCCGGCATGAGGCGAGGCGTCTCGGTCACGGCTGCAGCGTAGCGGCGCCCACTCGCGCGGGGCCCGTCCTAGCCTGGCTGGATGCGTCGATGCTGGTTTGTTCTCGGAGCTACGACGCTCGTGCTGCTCGTCGGCGCCGTGCCCGCGTCGTCCGTGCCGACGCCGAACTTGAACTGCGCCGAGCAGGTGGTCGCCACGTGGGCGCTTCCCCGGCTGGCCAACGAGACGATTGCGGTATCGGTCAACGCGCTCGACATCGGCGCAATGGCGCCGGCTGCGCGCAGCGGCTACGGGGGACTGCTGCTCTTTGGCGCGACGGCGCCACCGAGGTTCAGCGCCATCGTGGCCACGTTGCAGCGCGAGACCCCTGGGCGCTACACCCTTCTTGTCATGACCGATCAAGAGGGCGGTGGCGTCGAGCGGCTCGTTAACCTTCTGGCCACGTTGCCGTGGGCCCAGACGATGGGCAAGAACCTGACCCCGGCGCAGATCACTGCCGAGGGCGAGCGCGTAGGGCGCTCGATGATGGCGGCGGGCGTCAACACGGATCTCGCGCCCGTGCTGGACGTCGACGGCCGAGCCGTCGAGCCTGGCGCTGGCGATCCTGACGGCTACCGCTCGTTCAGCGGCGTGGCGTCGATCGCGGCCCGCGACGGCGTCGCCTTCATGAAGGGACTCCAGGCCGCGGGCGAGACCGCCGTCGTGAAGCACTTTCCCGGTCTCGGGGGCGCGTCGGGGAACACCGACGACGGGCCCGCTGCCACCCTGGCGTGGCCGGCGTTGGAGAAGTCAGGTCTCGTCCCCTTTGAGGCAGCAATTAAGGCAGGTGCGACCGCGGTGATGGTGTCGAACGCCACCGTGCCAGGCCTTTCGACACTCCCTTCGAGCATCTCACCGGCGGTCATCGAGGTGTTGCGTCGGCGGCTGGACTTTAAGGGTCTCATCGTCACCGACTCTCTCGCGGCCGGGGCGCTTGGCGCGATTCATCTAGGTGTGCCCGAGGCCGCCGCGAGGGCCATCGCGTCGGGCGCGGACCTCGTGCTCGCCGGTACGCCCGAGTCCAGCGCGGCGTCGCTCGAGCTCGCGAGCGAGACTTCGAGCGCGATCCAGCGTGCCGTCGCGCAGGGAACGCTGTCGCTGGCGACGCTGCGGGCCGCGGCCGCCCAGGTTCTCGCTAGCCGGAACGTGGTCGCATGTCCCGTATCAGCGACGTAGAAGTCTGGCAGCCGTCGGCCGAGGCGCGCCAGGCAAATGTGGGTACAGTGGCCCTGAACGCGCACCGAACGCTTGGTGGTGACGCGAACGTTGGAGCCGAGGAGGACGATGTCGAGAGACCCCTACGAAGACCTGCCCAAACTTCCTACGTTCGAGGTGACGTCAAGCGACTTTGAGGATGGACGGAGGCTCGCGAGTCCTCAGGTGAGCGGGATGATGGGGGCCGGCGGAAAGGACGCGTCCCCGCAGTTGTCGTGGCGCGGGTTCCCCGCGGCGACTAAGAGCTTCGCGATCACCGTGTACGACCCGGACGCACCGACCGCTGCGGGCTTTTGGCACTGGGCCGTCTTTAACATTCCCGTGACGACCACCTCACTACCGTCGGACGCCGGTGACGAGGCGGGCGGCGGCCTGCCCGAGGGCGCCGTGCAGCTCGCCAACGACGCGGGGCTGCGTCGTTACGTTGGCGCGGCGCCGCCGAAGGGGCATGGCGAACACCACTACTACGTCGCCGTTCACGCTCTCGACGTGCCGACGCTCGAGCTTGGACCTGACGCCTCGCCCGCGTACTTGGGTTTCAACCTGTTCATGCACGGGATCGCTCGCGGCGTCATCGTGGGAACGTACGAGCAGGCGTGAGGCGTCGCGTCACTCGCTGACGGCGAGCCCCGTCACGTCGCCACCACGTCGATGCGACGAGAAATTTATTTCGGACATCTTCAGGATCGTCAAATCACGAGCATTGGCCCGAGATTGGCGTGACCTCGCCGTAAACTGAGCCTGACGCGCATCGCGCGATGTCGGGAGAGAGCGAACTCGCACTGAGCGATCTGGACGACCAACTGCTGGGCCTCCACGAGTTGCTGGAGGCGATGCCCGACGGCGTCGCCGTCCTGGACGAACGCGGCGTCATTCGCGACATCAACGAATACCTGGTTCTGCTAACGGGGTTCACTCGCGAGGAATTGATCGGCGAGGGCATCGAGTTTCTCGTGCCGCCACGCCACGGGGTGGCCGACGCGATCGAGCGCACGGAGTTGAGCCTGCTCCACAAGGTGCAAGAGATCGGCAAGGACCTAGACCTCACGGCGCGCAGCAAGGACGGCAGCGAGATTGCCGTCGACCTCTTTCTCTCTCGTTTGCAGCGCGACGACGGATCGTGGAGCATCGTCACGATCCGTGACATCACGGCGCGCCGCGCCGCGCGGCAGATTCTCACCGAGTCCGAGCTGCGCTTTCGCCTCGCCTTTGAGGACAACATGGCGCCCATGATCTTCACCGACGCCGAAGACCGGATCATCGCGGCCAACGACGCCTTCTGCGAGATGCTGGGGCGCACGAGGGAGGAACTCTTCAACTTCGACGCGAAGCCGTTCACGTACCCCGACGACCAGGGCATCACCGAGGAGATCCACCGGCGCATCACTCACGGCGAGGCCGAGCAGGTACGGTACCGCAAGCGCTACCTCCACAAGAACGGCTCGATGATCGTCGCCGAAGTGTCGAAGTCGCCGGCGCGCGACGACGACGGCAACACCCTCTACTACGTCATATCCGAGCGCGACATCACCGAAACGGTGAAGCGCGACCAGATGCTCGAGCTGATGGCCGAAGTGAACAAGCTGGCCATGCACGCGTCGGACGAGCTCGCGTTCCTCCAGCAGCTCTGCGAGGTGCTGGTCAGCGTGGGCGGGTTCGCCCTCGCCTGGATTGGCGTGATGTCGCTCACCGAACCCGACGCCGTTGACAACGTGTGCGCCTCAGGCGCTACGGACTACGTCTACGAGGGCATCGTCTCGACGGACGAGACCAAGGACATCGGACGTGGACCGGTGGGGACGGCGCTGCGCGAGTATCGGACACAGGTCGTCAACGACGTGGCCACGCACACGCCCTTTGAGCCGTGGCGGGAGCGCGCCATCGAGTTCGGCCTCGGATCGGTCATCTCGATCCCCGACGAGATCGACGGGCGTCGCGCGGCGCTGACCATCTACGCCAAGACCTCTGAGGCATTCGACGAGGCGACGGTCAAGAGTCTCGAGGGCATCGTGCGCGAGGCCGAGTTCGCCATCGCGCACGTGCGCTCGGTGCGCGACACGGAGACGGCGCTCGAAGAGACGACCGTCGCGATGCGGACGCTGCGGGCGGCCGAAGAGACCTTGGCCAGCTCCGAGCAGCGCTTCCGACTCGCCTTCGAAGAGAACATGGCGCCCATGGTGTTCAGCGACGATGACGACCTGGCCATCGCCGTGAACGACGCCTTCTGCGACATGGTCGGGTACTCCCGCGAGGAGCTCCTGGGCAAGGACTCGGTGCAGTTCACGTTTCCAGAGGACGTGGGTATCACCGAGGAGACCCATCGCAGGTTGACGTCGGGCGAGGTCGATCAGATTCGCTACGTCAAGCGCTACCTGCGCAAGGACGGTCGCGTCATCGTGGCCGAGGTGTCCCGATCGGCGGCGCGCGACGCATCGGGCAAGACGCTTTATTTCCTCAGCTCGGAGCGTGACATCACCGAGGAGCGCGCCCTCAACGCCCAACTCTCCTACCAGGCGATGCACGACTCGCTGACGGGCTTGCCCAACCGCTCCCTCTTCGAGGACCACCTCGCCCAGGCTTACGCGCGAGTCGTGCGCCAGGGCGGCTTTGCCGCCGTGCTCTCGCTCGACCTCGACGACTTCAAGGGCGTGAACGACACCCACGGCCACCTGATGGGTGACCAGCTGCTCGTGGGCATCGCTCGGCGACTAGAGCTCGCGACGCGCTCGACCGACACGCTGTGCCGC
>Ga0187783_10003955_pt1 | contig 10953 bp, 17 predicted proteins | sample 1015_SJ02_MP02_2_FD_132471 | JGI IMG/M metagenome (GOLD analysis project Ga0187783, IMG submission 132471) | Tropical peat soil microbial communities from peatlands in Department of Meta, Colombia - 1015_SJ02_MP02_20_MG | ecosystem: Environmental > Terrestrial > Soil > Wetlands > Peat | place...
CACGATCATACCGATGACCCTAAAGACGACACGTTTTACGTCCGGACGCCGAGCGGTGCGTTCGCGACGCACGTCCATGTGCACCGGCACGGGAAAGGATTGCCCCACATCCATTGGCACGATCACGATCAGACGACAGCCCATGTGGTTGGTGCCAGCATGGCCGCTAATCCGCCGCTGCATGTCCACACACACCGCATGAGTGGTCGAACTGCGCTTCTCTTGATCCTCGGGTCGTCACCAATGATTGAGGGCCTTCCAGCCTTCCTCGCGGCTTCGCGTCTCGGAGTGGCGACCATCCTTGTTATGTCGATTGCCTTCGCATTATCGACAATAGCTACTTACGTCGTGCTTTGCGTCGTATCGGCCGAAGGTATGCAACGTGTTCGGCTTGGATCGCTCGAACGCTACGGTGAGGTTTTCAGCGGAGTTTTTATCGCCCTTGTGGGTGTGATCTTTTGGGTGCGGCCCTAAATTAGCCTCGCGACCACTGCCGACCTAACAATCAAAAGCAAGCCTTGCCACCCTGATGAACGCTCAAGCGAGCGACGGTCGGGATGTCGGCAGGGGCTGGCGGCGCCGCCGTAAGACTTCCGCCAGCCAAGCCCGCAAGTGCGCATAGTCCTCGCCAACGAGCCACAGCGGACGTCAATGCGCGAAGCCTTTGTTCACTCGATCAATGTCGGCTTTGCCAGCACCGAAAAGCCGTAACCCTCGAATATCGATTTGGCCTCCGCAGACCGCAGAAACGCCAGATATTGGGCCGTCCCTGGCTTGGCGTTCACAGTCGCTGCCACAGGATAGACGATCGGATCGTTCGGATTTTCGGGGAAAACGCCAACGACTTTCACGCGGCGCTCGATTTTGGCGTCGGTCGCGTACACGATGCCGAGCGGCATGTCGCCGATGGCGGTGCAAACTAGAGCGGCCCGAATATTGACCATGTTGGCGATTTTCGACGCAACGGACGGCCACACGCCGAGCCTCTCCAGCTCAGCCTTGGCGCAAAGCCCGACGGGGACCTGCTCGACGTCACCGGTTGCGATCCGACCATCGCCAGCGAACTTGGCAAGATCGATCCCCGGCTCAATGTCAACGTGGTCGATTTTAAAGTCTTTGCCGGCGATCAATACCAGAACGTTGCCAAGCAGATTGATACGTGTGCTCTCATTTATGACCTTTTTCTCCACGCCATAATCCATCCACTTCAAGTCGGCAGAAACGAATGCATCAGCCGAAGCCCCGCCCTCGACCTGTTTCATCAACGCCGAGCTCGCATCATAGCTTGCGACGACCTTGATACCGGTTCTCGTGGTGAAAGCCTCATTGACGGTCGTCGAGCGCATTTTTCATCGACGCTGCGGCAAATACGGTGATGGGCTTGTGTTGAGAGTCAGCCGCGATCGGCATCGCCAGCCGCACGCCCTGAACAACGACGAAAACAAACGCAACGAAGCCAAGAATTACGACTGAGACTCGCAGATTTTCGGCTTCTGTGTTTCTGACCCTCCACTCCGTTGCTACCCGCCACAGGAGGAGATACCCGATAACGCCAACTATCGCGTAGATGATCCAACCGTCGCGCACGGCCATCCTCTCAGGGCGAAGCTTAAATTGGCCGTCGGACGAAATATTTGCGTTAGATCAAAAAGTCGCAACCAGAACGCTGTACGTCCGCGCATCCCATGCTGTTAACGTAAACAAACAAACGAACAAATTGGTATCGCATTCGCATTATTTGTGACATCCGTCGCAGGGGCGATTCGCCGCGCGGGAAAATGCATATAACCAAAAATATACGGAGGGCTTACGGGTTCTATGCGAAAGTGGAAATTGCTCGATCTAATGTATCGCGGGCGACGAGCCAGCCACTCCCGGCACTGACAGTATGCCCAATGCATCCGCCATCCGCACAAGTTCCGCAAGTGACTTCGCGCCCATCTTTCGCATGACTTTGCCGCGATCAACCCTCACGGTGATCTCGCTGACGGAGATCTCGTCTGCAATCTGTTTGTTCATCAAGCCTGCGGTGACGAAGCCCATTATTTCCTGCTCACGCGGCGTCAGTGAATCGAAGCTGGCCTTTAGCTTGGATTTATCGCTCGCGCTTTTGCGCCGCGCACAATCGCGCTTCAGACCCGTTTGTACGGCGTCGAGCATGTCCTGATCGCGAAACGGCTTCGGCAAAAATTCCACGGCTCCGGCTTTCATGGCCCGGACCGTCATCGGGATGTCGCCGTGGCCGGTCATGAAGACAATGGGTATCTGAATGTTGGCCTTAGCCAACTCAGACTGGAAGTCGAGTCCACACAGGCCCGGCAACATGACGTCGAGCACAAGACAAGTTGGTCTCTCCGGGAGTTTTCTTTGCAGGAACTCCGGCGCCGAGCCGAATACCTCCGCCTGCAAGCCGACTGATCGGAATAAGCTTGCCAGAGCCTCGCAAGCGAGACGTCATCGTCGATTACGCATACAACTGGTTGCTCGATGTCTTAACGCCCTCGCAAGCAGCTTAATCGGGGATTGCCAAGGTATCACGGCCATCCTCTCAACGGGCGAAGCGTATATAGGGCATCGGACGAAATGTTTGCGTTAGATCAAAAAAGTTGGCCAGAAAAGCGCAAAGGTGGCGGCAAGCCGAAGCGTAAATTGAAGAAAGGTACTCCATGACTTTTCTTTCTGCGGATGGTTAGCCATTGTAGTGGTCCCGGAAGCTAAAGGCGTTACAAATAGGCCATGCAGTCCGCCATCCGCTGTCCCTATTTTCAAAAGGCGTTTGGATGGTCCGTTCCGATTGGCGGCTTAGCCGGTCTTGTTGGGCTAGGCGGCGGTGAGTTTCGCTTGCCTGTCCTAATGTACGTTGTCGGTTATCCGGCAAGAACGGCGGTGCCGCTCAATCTCGCAGTTAGTCTTGTCACGCTAACATTCGCCCTTGTCGTAAGGAGCAGGGCCGTTTCTGTCGCGGCATTGGTGCCGTACCTCCACGAGGTGGCGGGCCTCGCTGTTGGCGGCGTTGTGAGTGCGTTTTATGGGGCGCGGTTTGTCAGCGCGATCAAAAGTGAACACCTTACCAAGACAATCGCCGCTCTACTTGCGGCGCTCGGCGTTTTGATCCTTTTCGAGGTCGTCCACCCATTTCAATACGCGCAAGTGATCCCGGCTGGCGCGGCTTTTCACTTTGGCACGGGCTTCGCACTCGGCATCATTATCGGGCTTGTTAGCAGCATTTTGGGCGTCGCCGGTGGCGAACTCCTTATCCCGACAATGATGTTCATTTTCGGCGCGGACATTAAGACGGCTGGCACGGCCAGCATCGTCATTTCGGTTTGCGTCGTGACGAGTGGTCTGTGGCGCTACTGGCAATCTGGCGCAATCGAGACGAGGTTGGGCGCACGACGCATCGTTCAGCGATGTCGGCCGGTTCGCTGATTGGGGCTGCGCTAGGAGGACTGGCCGTTGGCTTCGCTCCAGTCGCGGCAATTAAGACCGTATTGGGTTTCGTCCTCGTGGGCGCGGCCGCTAAGGTTGCCGTTTCAAAGCATTAGTTGATTGGGACGGCTGGCCCTTCCGAAAAGACATTAAGCGCTTTGCTGGCTCTTGCGACAGCTTGGATGTACCGATGGCGAAAAGCACTTCCTGGAATCGCTCTTCTGACTGATTACAGCCCATTTCCCGTGCGGCCCTTCGGATGGCCTTTACCAAATCCTCGGGATTGGCTTTGGCTGTCTTTACCATTTTGGGCATCTCCGGCAACGGCATTCGAAAATTATCATCGTTCTCATTAATCTTATAATCTTATCAATTCAGCATGTCAGACATCTTAGAATCGCTCTAAGGATGATTGGGTTTTCCACGGTCAGCGCAGCGAAAAACGAATCGGAACCGTTAATGCGAGCTGGTCTTCGGGCATGCTGGGTGGAAATGGCGGCAGCGGCTGGGCACGTTCGATCATCGAGATGACCTCTTTGTCGAGTTCGGAATGCCCCGAACTGCGCACGATTTCACGGGCCAAGACGCGGCCGTCGCGGTTGACGCGGAAGTTCAACGTCACGACGCCTTCCACGCGGCGCGCTTGCGCCTCACTCGGATAACGCTTGTATTGCTCCAAGCGTCGCACCACAGCGGTTTCCCATGAGGGAGCGACGCGCGGGGCGCCGCCCTTGACGCGCGGCGGGACGGCCGGACTCGGAGGTCTAGTTTCCTGGACTGGCGCCGAGCGAGCCGGTGTCGGGGGTCTTATCTCCTGGATCGGTTGAGGCGGCGGTGGTTCTTGTGGCTCCAGAACCGCTTCCGATGTGTCGGCGGGTGGCGGAGGGGGTTGCTCAACCGGCTTTGGCTGTGACTCGGGAACGGGCGCCACCTCAGGCTGATCGATGGTATCGTCAGAAGGGGTAAGATCTACAGTGATAGGCGAAGTGTCGTCGCCGATTTCCTCTGGCTGGTGGAGGTAGGCGTAGAGGCCGATTGCGCCGACATGGACGCCGAGCACTACAGCCGCCGCGACAACCCATCGTCGCAGCTCGCGCGGGTCCTCATCCTCGAACCACGGAAGTCTCAGTGCGGTCATTTACTCTTGAAGTGGGCCAACTCAACGCTCCTCACGCAACTCAATACGCAAAGTCATATAGGGATCCCGGTGGCGTTGCACCGCAACGCGCTTGCCGCCGGTGATCGCAACCGAGGTGCTGCGCCGCAGCCGGGCTGATGGTGATCTGAATAGCTGGACTGTGCGGTGTCTCAAAACCCCTATCCGGTAGACGTGAAGAATGGCGGTCGATACCGCTGCGCCGCAGATCGTTGGATTATGACGTCACGACGGCTTCGGTTCACGCTGATCTGTGGGCTGCCTTTCTCATCGAGGTAGGCGGCCAAGTGTTCCAGGTCTTGAGCGATATAGCTCTTCTCGACATGGAAACGCTCAGGGTCACGCCGCAGTGGGACGTTGCGGCAGACATTGGCGCTTGCGAAACGGCGTCGGCGCGCCCGTGCGGTGGGCGCTCCAGCACAGATTCGGCCATGTCGACTCCGATCATTAGTTATTTGTTAGGAGCGAAAAATGACGCCCTTGGGCGTTGCGCCGTAACCTTGCGTGATCGACTGACTGTGATCTGCGGACTGTGCGCTCTTCAAACTCGTCGGCGAGGTGTTCGAGATCCTTGCAGATGCAGCACTTCTCGACGTGGAAGCGTCTGGATCACGCCGGAGGGGGACACCACGGGCGACCGTTGACATTGCGGACTTCCAGCACTTCGCCGCGCAAGATCACCTTCGGCGCTTCCCAAGCAATGACGCGACTCGAATTTTGCCGCCGACCTCGCGTTTGAAGGCCAGCATCGTGCTCTCGGTCGTGCCCAGGCGCCGAATCACTGAGTTAGATGCGGGCGGGTACGACATTCCTCCTCCGCGGGAACGAAGTTTTCCACAGCCTTTTGGAGAGGTCACCTGAAGCGATAAATCCGCATTCCCTTGGTGTAAGCCTTTGTTTTTTTTCGAAAATCTGAAAAACGTCGTCAAATTAGTTGACTATGATCCACAAACGGCGGTTTTAGATCATCTTGTTCATAATGTGTACCGCGCAGGAAAGCGAAAGGCCCCGACGGTGCCATCCGTCAGGGCCTCAAAAGTCACTCTGATGCTGGATCTGAGGACTTCGCTTTCGCGGCAGTTACCAAGCGTAGAAGTACAGATTTTGTCAATCAAAATCTGCCGGTAGCTGCCCTGCGCGGCCCTCTTGTCCAAAGGAGGCCGCTATGGCTGAGACTAAAACGACTGGCGTGACCGCCGCCGCCCGGCGCATCAAGCGCCACCCCCAAACCGTCCGTCGCTGGTGTGCCGAAAAGAATTTCGGTGTCCTTGTAGGCGGTCGCTGGGAAATTCCCAACGAGAACCTTGAGCGCATTGAGCGGGCTCTCAATGCGGCAGTGTGCTGCCTTGCCGCACCGCAAATCGTCCGTATTAACCCCCTTAGAAACCCGGCGATCATGCTGACGAAGAGGCTGACGATCTTGGTATGAGCACGAAGGTTACCATGGCGACCATCCCCACACTGCTGAAGAAATTGAAAGGCAAGCCCAAGCGCTCAAGGAAGAATAGGGCGTCGTTAATCAATCCACGCTGTCGACGCGCCGCATGAGTGATCTCATCGATTTCGCCGGCGTCAATACCGTCGCATTAGCGCTGGGGCGAGCTTTTCTGGCAGATTTGATCCCCGGCGGCAAATTTCGTGGTCTCGAATACATCGTGCGCAATCCACGGCGTGACGATCGCCAAGCCGCACAACGTCCTGGGATTCTTCGCTGAGATGATGTTTTGGCAAAACACGCCGCAGCAATGCGCCAAGGAGAATGCCGCCTAGTGTCAATACGAATATCAAACACGACAGTGCCAACGCACCCATGGGTCTTCCAGAGATCAAAAATACGCCGGATGTCGATCATATGGCAGGTTTCACTAACCCAATAGCAAGTCGTAGATTTCGCGAGTGTCCGAGTTTGGCTTCTACGGGACATGGCGATTGCGCTCAGCGATGTCCGCTTTCGGGGGTAAAGCGGACATCGGCCGATTACCGCGAAGTCCGCTTAGGCTCTAGCACCAACGGGCCGGCACGCGCATCATGTCGGTCCGTCCCTCGGAACGCCTTCACCACGACTGCTTGAATAATATATGCTCTAGCCTCAGCCTCGATCGCGGCACCGACGCCAAATGGATGCAATAGCCGGAATTTCGCAACTGGCCGAAGGCGAAGGACGCGATAAATTTATCCCTGTTCGCAAAGAAGATCTTTTAAGCGCCTTGATCAAACAGGGCGACTTCGCAGACACCGCGGAATGCGAACTTTTTCGGCGTTTTGCGCGTACGCTACGGACGATCTGCCACTATGAATATTCCGAGACACTCGATCGGTTACGTGACGATTATTACTATTTCAGCCCTGAGGTCGCAGGCCTGGCTTCGTCGGACCGCGCCAAGAGCGACTGCGCCTACGATGACCTCGTCCGGTCGCTGGACAAAGTTCTCAAAGATGCGAATTTCGAGGAGCTACCGCACGAGGATGTCGTTTTCGCCCACCGCAAACGCACCGTGCCGGTTGAAGTCAAGGCAGAGCACGACGATTTCCGCGAGGTGCGCTTTTATAAGCGCGGCCGCCACATCGAGCAGTTTGAGGTCAGCGAATGGTTCGGCCTGCGGCGGCGCGAGGTCAAGATCGAAGTATTCGACGACATCGTGCTTTTGGTGGCGATGAAGACGCAGGCCGAGATTGGTTCGAGGCGCGAATTGCGCATTTTGAAACGTCGCAAAATCGTTCCAGGTTCGGTCTTGCTCAAATATTTCCGGAATATCGCGTGCGGCGATCTCTATGCCCTCTTCCCGAATGCGCGCGTTGTCATGAGCAATTTCGACAAGGCATTTCTCGGCGTACCAGCGATTGCCGGTGGCGTTCCTATCTTACTCAAGCTCTACGCGACGATTTCTGTCCTGTTTGTCGTGATAGGGATTTACTTCGGTAGATCTGGGTCGGTGGCGAATGCCGACATGAAAGCGGCGCTCGCCGCCTTGATCGGGGTCGTGGCGCTCGGCGGCTTCGCCGTGCGGCAGTGGCTGAAATATCGGCATCAAGTGCTGAAGTACCACATGGAGCTCAGCGAAAACATCTACTTCCGCAACGTCAACAATAATGCGGGCATTTTCGATTACCTAATCGCCACCGCCGAGGATCAGGAAACTAAAGAAGCGGTGCTCGCGTATCATTTCATCGGTAAAGCGAATCAGGCCTTAACGGCTCCCGAAGTCGCCGTCCGTATCGAGACGTGGCTGGCGAAAAACTTTGGAGTCACACTTGATTTCAAAATTGCTAATGCACTCGAGACGCTCAATCGCTTTGGGCTTGTGCGGCGCGAAGGCGAACGACTCTCTGTCCTCCCACTCGAGACGGCAATCGCCCGGTTGGGCCAGGTTTGGAACAATTTTTTTAAGCGCGAATAGAAAAAAAGAGCAAAGCCGTAGCATCGGAAAAGAAGCGAATTCGCAGCAGATTGGCGAAGTTCGATCCGACCACTTTTCTGCCGAATTTGACCCGTTATGGTGTCGCATCCTGCGGGTCGGGAGGCAATGCAGCGGCGCGAGTTCATTTCACTGCTCGGTGGCACGATGGCGGCATGGCCGCTCGGGACGCACGCGCAAGAGGTCGGCGGACTCGATTCCCTTTTGCCGGTGGCTCAGTCTCTCGGCGCTCCCATAGCTGCGGTTGGACGCGCCATCGAGGTTTCGCGTCAACCGATTTTCAGCAAAAAAGACGCGCTCGCGGTCTTTGATATTTCTCAGCCGTCGGCCAACAAAAGATTTTACGTTTTTGATTTCAAATCAGGTCAGGTCACAGCTCACTACGCGGCCCATGGACGAGACAATGGACCCAACGCAAGAGCCACCAAATTTAAAGGCTTCCAGACGGACCTGGACATGGTGCCATTAGGCCCGCTTAAGACTGCCCATTCCGAAGTGATGGATCACTACAAGACGATTGTGGATCGCTACGACGGAACTATTTATCCGAATATGATTGTTGTAGGACTCGATGGCATAACCTCTTACAATAGCTACATCAGCCACACACCGCCGTTCAAATGGATCATTCATCCGAACTGGTACACCACCGCCGCATTTCGCGCCAAAAATAACGGCATGCTGGGCAGGAGCAACGGCTGTATCACAGTCGATCCGGTGGAAAATAACCGGCTTATCACCCGACTGCAGGATGGAGCGCTGATATACGTGACAGTCGGAGACGCTCCGATCGAACAATACCTATAATTTTGCTTTTCTTACGCCGACTAAGCCAGTCCTTTCCGTAACCCACACGACGCAACGCCGCGCACCGCTTTCGCAACGAACAGCCGCGGTCGGGGTGGAACCATTTCGTGTTAGGCGAATTGCTATGTCCGGACCGCTTGAAGGAACTTTTGCGATCCGAGGGACATTGTAGCGCTGCAGCTAAAGCGAAATGATTTTTAGGCTGAATCGGCATTTCGCTTTAGGTTGTTGTTTGAGCGTGATCTTTTCGGAAAACCGGTATCCACTTTTCCGGATCATGCTCTAGGAAGGCGAGCATGAAGCGTTGTTGTCAGTGCAACGGCCGTTTTGGCTTGATCCGATACAGGCTGGCCCAGAAGGGCTTTTGTTCAAAACAATGCCGCGAAAAATACAAATCGGACATGGACCGCAAGGCCTCGCGCATCAAAGCGTGGACGGCATTTCTTGCCGAGAGAGCCGCGACGACGTGAGATTTGCTTTTCGATAAAGGCGCATTTCCTTTGCCGGCGACCGGGTTTGATCCAATGACCCCGTTGGTATACCTACCATCCGCCTTTCGATCTACGCTCTGAGCTTGCTGGCGATTTGCGCGACGTGCCGGCCTTGAAAGCGCGCACAGGCAAGTTCGTTTTCTGAAGGCATGCGGCTGCCGTCGGATTTAGTAATCGTCGATGCTCCGTAGGGAGAACAGCCGGTAATTTCATCGGCCGTCATCTGGCCTTGAAATGAGTACGGCAACCCGACCACGATCATGCCGTGGTGCAGAAGCGTAGGAATCATGGTGAGAATCGTCGATTCTTGCGCCAGGACAATCTTCGGCGCCGGCGCTCACCTCGCCGACGAATGCCGCTTACCCGGTTCTGTTATCTTTGGCCTTCACGACGCGAACGCATGGAAGGATTCGGAGCGCATCGATCGCCGGAATTCCGGTGCCGCCGGTCGCGATCGACTTAAGGACATTTCAGCCCGGTCAAGCCGGCCACCGCCCCAAGAAATTCCCGCTTTAATCGGACGCGCGCGCACGTTCCCGCTTCGAATTCGCGGTAACGTCGTCGAAAGTGCAAACAACTTCGTCAGCGCATCAGTTGGATGAAAAGCGCTGCGAAAATATCGGAAACGGCGCTTCAACCGCTTAATGACGCAATTTATAGCAGTGTCCGCCGCCTTGCATCCGCACATGCGAGCGGCATGCTTTCAGCGACGAAAAGGAACAGTCGGGGTGTCCCGAGGCCGTTGCCCCTCTCGCCTCCGCACAGAATTTCGCGGCGTGAGCGGCGCTTTCAGAATAAAGAACGAAGCCCGTCGAGAGCAGCATCATGGCTGCGATAAGCCAAACAGTCAGCTTTGAACGCAACATTCTACACCTACCTACAAAGTCGATGAACTCAACCAATCAAGCACGTCCCGAGAGTGGAAGGATTTGAAGTTCCTACGGTTCTGCGACACGCTCGTTTAGGAACTTCAAGTCCAAAAACCACGCTAGAGTTGCAAACTTGCCCGTGTCCTTTCGATTCGGAAGTTCGCTAAGAGCGTGCCGCAAGGTGTTGCGAACTTCGGAATCGGGACACTAGGAGTTCTTTCATTCCATAGCAGCGCAAATCTTAATCGTTTCGCGCCAAAAACTCCTCACGAAACGTCGGCGTCCTATACAAAGGTTTAGATATGTGGCACCCCGCGTGCCTGCTGCATCGCCACACTTTGTCACAATTCGAAACGTGGCGTGTTGTGCTTGGCGCCGGCGGCGCCATTGCGGCGGCGTTCGCATCTGCCGCTAGTAACGCGGCGCTGCGTCAATCCTGCTGAAGTTTCAGTAACCGGGCGTCACCAGCGTCTGCTTGTCCGCCGCCTTGTCGGTTTGCATCGGCCAAACCGACGCAGCGAATTCCGACGCGATGCGCTGCGCCATGTTCTGAACTTCATCGGGAGGAAAATCCGCAGTGTTGTGTCCGGCGTGTTGGACGCCTGCATAGGAGACAGGCCCAACGCGCGCAATATATTCGGTGCCGGCGAGCCGGTAAAAGCTGTAAATGCTGTTCGTGGGTTTGAATGTGACGCGCACGCCTGCCTCGGTGACGACGGTGTCGTAGTCGCTTCTGACTGGATGCTTCATCGAATATCGCTCCAGTGCTGCGGCATTTTCTGGCC
>Ga0187783_10003956_pt1 | contig 10950 bp, 10 predicted proteins | sample 1015_SJ02_MP02_2_FD_132471 | JGI IMG/M metagenome (GOLD analysis project Ga0187783, IMG submission 132471) | Tropical peat soil microbial communities from peatlands in Department of Meta, Colombia - 1015_SJ02_MP02_20_MG | ecosystem: Environmental > Terrestrial > Soil > Wetlands > Peat | place...
CCCCGGGCCGAGGCGCTCGACGGCCGGCCCGGCCGCCACGATCTCGGCCAGCGACTCGTGGCCGATCACCAGGTGGTCGTCTCCCGGCGGCGGGGTGCCGTACTCGAACGAACAGATCTCCTTATCGGTGCCGCAGATGCCGACGTCGAGCATCCGCAGCATCACCTGGTCGGGCTGAAGCAGCCGGGGGGCCTCCTGCTCGACGACCGCGACCTCGCGAGATCCCGGGAAAACCGCGACGGCTTTCATGGTCGCGGTCCCGCCCCGGCCGACTCCACCGTGGCCGACTCCGCCGCGGCCGACTCCGCCGCGGCCGGCGGGCGATCCGGAAGGGGCCGCAGGATGGCCCGGGCCGGCGCCCCGTCGCTGCCGTGCAGCTTGACCGGGAGGCAGATCATCTCGTAGGGGCCGGCCTGGACGGCGGACAGGTCGAGGCCTTCGATGATCCAGACGCCCGCCGTGAGCAGGATCTGGTGGATCTTCGCCCCGTCGGCGTGGTAGCCGCCCACGGACAGGTAGTCGACCCCGACGGTCTGCACCCCCGCCGCGGCGAGGTACTCGGCGGCCTGCTCGGAGAGGTAGACGAAGTCCTCGACGAACTCGCCGGACCGCCAGGCCCCGGGCGAGTTCGACGTCTTGAACAGCACCCGCTCGCCGACCGCCAGCGCGTGCGGGCGGAGCTCTTCGACGGTGATCTCGCGGGGGTGCGTGATCTCGATGACCCGCGCCGGGCCCATCGTCGCCGTCAGCGGCATCTCGTCGACCCCGGCCCCCTGGTGCACGAAGTGCACCGGCCCGTCGATGTGGGTGCCGCTGTGCACGCCCATGGCGAGATGGGAGACGTTGCAGCCGTCACCGCGCTCGATGTCCATGGCCCGCTGCATCACGATCGGCGGGTTGTCGGGCCAGTGCGCCATGCCGTGCCGGACGGTCACGGACACGTCGATCCACTCCGCCTCGCCGGATCCGGTCATGGCCGGCGGCCCCTGGTCGGCCGAATCCCGGGACATCCCCAGGACATCACCCCGCAACGGCCCCGGAGCTGGTCCTGCACGGTAATTCCGGATGACAATTCGATGGCTAAGTCCTTAACGCTATTCGGCCGGATAGCCGGCGGCGGCCGGGTCTTCGGCCAGCTCGTACCGGGCCCGCTCGAAGCTGATCGTCCGGTGGGGCCGGTTCTTGGTGAAGGTCATGGCGCGGGTCCAGTTGAAGACGGTGGCGATCCGGTTCCCCCAGCCGACGAGGTACAGCACGTGGATGAAGGCCCACATCGTGTAGCCGACCACGCCGGTGAACTTCATCCCGAAGGAATCCACGACGGCGGACAGGTGGCCGATGGTGGCCATGCTGCCCTTGTCGCGGTACGCGAAGGGCTTTGCCGAAGGCTCACCCGCCAGCCGGGCGCGGATCAGCTTGCCGACGTAGGCACCCTCCTGGAGCGCGGGCTGGGCCACCGCGGGCAGGCCGCCGAGAGAGACCATGTCCCCGATCGCGAAGACCTCGGGGTGACCCGGCAGGCTGCAGTCTGGCCGCACCGCCACCCGGCCCGCCCGGTCGGTGTCGGCGCCGGTCGCCTCGGCCAGCATCTTGGCCAGCGGGGAAGCCTGCACGCCGGCCGCCCAGATCTTCGTCCGGGCCGGGATGCGCCGCTGGCCGCCGGCATTCCGGACGGTGATGCTGTCGTGGTCCATGCCCTCGGCCACGGTGTTCAGCAGTACGTCCACACGCATGCGCTCCAGTCGCCGTTGCGTATAGCGCTGCAGCTTGGGGTCGAACGACGCGAGCACCGCCGGGCCCGCCTCGATCAGCAGGATCTCCGCCTCGGTGGTGACCACCGACCGGTACTCCCTCGGCAGCACCTCGTGGGCGAGCTCGGCGACCTGGCCGACCATCTCGACCCCGGTCGGCCCGGCCCCGACCACCGCGAACGTCAGGTACGCCGCCCGCTCGGCGGGATCGGCGGCCTGGTCGGCCATCTCGAAGGCGGACAGGATGTGACTGCGCAGGTGGCGGGCGTCCTCCAGGGTCTTCAGCCCGGGCGCGAACACCTCCCATTCGTCGTGCCCGAAGTAGGTGTCCGTGCACCCGGCCGCGACCACCAGGGTGTCGTACGGCAGCGTCAGCTCCCGGCCGTCGGGGGCCAGCGCGCGCACGACACGGCCGTCCAGGTCCAGCTGCTGCACCTCGGCCAGCACCGCATGGGCGTTGGGCTGCTTCCTGATGACCCGCCGCAGCGCCGGCGCGATCAGGCCGCCCGGCAGGATCCCGGTGGCCACCTGGTACAGCAGCGGCTGGAAGAGGTGATGGTTGGTCCGGTCCACGACCGTGACGTCGACCTCCGCGCGGGCCAGGGCGCGCGTGACGTTGACCCCGCCGAAGCCCCCGCCGACGACGAGCACCTGGTGCCTGCGACCGGTCATGGCGTGGGTCGCCGGGCCGGCCTCAGGGACTCGGCGTCTGCGTATCGATGATGTCCGCCGCCTGCCGCAGCGCGTTGGCTATCCGGTCCCGTAGCCGCAGCTGCGCGAGCTCGTCCGCCAGCTCGGCGAGCAGCTCGCGCAGCGGCGTCAGGTCCATCACTCCCGGCTCGCCGTCGCTGTTCGTCACCCGCCCGGCCCTGGCCGCGTTGGCCGTGCGGCGGGCCTGGTCGTAGATGCGGCCGACCGCGGTCCCGGTCAGCCGGCCAACGTCCACGCTGCGTGGTGGATCGGGGGGGACCGGCGGCGGGTTCTCAGACACGGCGATCACCGGCCTGACGGCGGTCACTAACGCGTACTCTTCCGGATTTCACCGGGGATTCGACAGTCACGGAGCCTCCCTCTGCCACGCGGAACGCGCAGCGGCGGCCTGGCGGGATACGTCAGTAGTCCATTGTTCCTCACGACCGCGGGCATCACCCGGGATGGGTGATCAATGAAGCCTTTCATCCGCCGGTTTCGCGCCAGAGTACGCGGACCGTCATGGGGAGGATGAAAAGAGTTCATTCGCCAGGACGTCACCGCGGGACCGGTACCGGCCGCCGGGCTGGCGAGTCCGGCGTACCGCCGACCGCGCGGCCCGCGTCAGCCCGGCTCTGCGCCCGGGAGGCCGCCGGCCCGGTCGAACTCGGCGGCCAGCGCGGCCGGGGCGCGCATCCGCCACGCGTCGGTCACCAGCTCCTCCAGGCGCGCGGCGTCCACCTCGGCCAGCCGCAGCATCACCAGCGGCCAGCCGTCGTAACCGGGCGTGGTGAAGAAGATCCCGGGCTCACCGAGCAGGAGGGCCTGCTTCTCGGCCTCGTCACCGACGTACAGCACCGCGATGTCGGTCCGGATGACCCGCGGCTGGCCCGGCCGGCGCTCCGGGTAGGACCAGACGAACCCCTTGTCGGCCACCCGGAAGTCGAAGCCGTCGCTGTCGATCTCCGCCACGGCGGGCAGGGCCAGCGCGAGGCGTCGTACGTCGTCGGCGTCAGCCATCGAGGACCGTTGCCGCTGAGTTGCTCTTAGTAGCGCAGCTCACGCGGCACCCCTCTCGGGGTTTGGATTCGGCGCTTCAACGCCACGCGCGGGACGAGGTCCCGTCTTACCGCCGGCTCGGCGCTTGACGCGGGACCCGACTGGTCCCACGGCCTGCCATCCCGAATCGGGGTAGCGGGCGAGATTGACCGCGGCGTTTTCGTCGCGGTGGTGATGGGCTGCGCAGCCCGGGCAGTCCCATTCCTCGGCCCAGCCGATCGCCGTCTGCATATCGCACTTCGAGCAGATCTGCGAGCTGGGGTAGAACCGGTCCGCCTCGACCAGGCGGTAGCCGTACCAGGCCTGCTTGTACCGCAGCCGGGCCCTGACCTGGGCCAGCCCGGCGTCGGCCAGCCTGCGGCGGCGCGAGCGGGCCCCGGGCAGCCCTTTCTGCCGGAGCATCCCGGCTGCGTTCAGCGTCTCGACCACCACCGTGCCGTGGGTCTTGGCCAGGGCGGTGGTCAGCTTGCTGATCGCGTCGGTCCGGACGTCGGCAATCCGGCGGTGCAGCCGGGTGATCTGCCGGTTTGCCTCTTTGTAGCGGATCGAGCCGGGCTTGCGCCGCGAGCGTGCCCGGCAGGCCCGCCGCAGCTCGCCCAGCTCGTGGTCCAGGGCGCGCGGATTGTTCGCGACCTGGAGTACGGTGCCATCGGCAGCAGCCACGGTCGCCAGGCGCCGGACGCCGACGTCGACACCGACGACTGACTCCGGCTGTGCCGGAGCAGCCGGGCGGCGCGAGACCAGGACCCGGAAGATCGCGAAGATCCGTGTTCCCCGGCGCCGCACGGTAACGGCCAGGATCCGGGCCCGGCCCAGCGTGATCAGGCGCTCCAGGCGCCGGGTGTTCTCGCAGGTCCTGACGGTGCCGGCCTTGGGCAGGGATACGGAGCGGCGGTCCGGGTTGACCCGCATCGTGCCCGTGGTGATCGTGAACCGGTCATCGTCGCGGCCCTTGCGCTTGAACCTGGGAAAGCCCACCCGCCTGCCCTCGATCGCGCCTTTACGGCTCTTCTGCCAGCGCCAGTAGGCGTCAACCGCCCCGCGGATCCCGTCCGCGAACGCCTCCTTGGAGATCTCCGGCCACCACACCTCTCCGGTCTCATGGTCGACGCACTCGCCGTCCTTGGCCTGGTTCCACCGCTGGCGCAGGCCGTAAAACGACGGCGGAGCGGCATCAGGTTCAGCGAGCCCGACATGGTAGGCCTCGATACCGTCCTTCGCCTGGCGGACGGCCCAGTTGAAGGCCTTCCGCCGGCCGCCGAACTGGCGCGCGAGGACCTGCAGCAGCTCCGGGCTCGGATCAAGTGCAAAGCTGAACGCCTGCAGGCTCCAGCCCTCGGGGACCGCGAACCTGGGTGCCACCCGGTCACGCTCCTGTGCTGTCTGCAGCCGGAGACTCGGCGCAGCTCAGAGCGCGGAGCGCCCGGTTGCGTGCACCGCGGCGTCCGTACAGCCGGGCACAGAACGAGGTGAGGACCTCGGTCATGTCCCATACCAGGTCGTCGTCGACCTCGCCGGAGTCCAGGATGATGATCTGCCGCTGCTGAGCGGCGAGCGCGGCCTGGTGCTCAACGCCAAAGCGTGCCAGCCGGTCCCGGTGCTCGACGATCTGCGCAGCGGCCGGGTCTGCCAACAGGCGCCCGGGCTTGCGACGGGGCCCATTCATTGCCGAGCCCACCTCGGTGACGACTTCGCCCACGCTCACCCCGCCGACCGTCACCCAGGTGGTCAGCCGGGCTACCTGCCGGTCAAGATCGGCAGCCTGGTCAGCGGATGAGACCCGGGCGTAGATCACCGTGCGGCCGGGCTCAGCAGGCGGGGCGCCGGGTTCGACGAGGATCAGCCGCCCGGCCCGGCGCGCGGGCACCGGCAGCGCCCCGGCGTGGCACCACCGGTAGGCGGTGTACTTGCTCACGCCCACCTGGTGCGCCCAGCCCGACAGGTTCATGCCGGGCACGCTAGTGCATACCACCGACAACCAGAGTCAACTGCTCCGCCAGCTGCTGTTAGCCCTCCCAAATCACGCGGCCAGTACAACGCTCAAGTTTGCCCTGGCCTCCAGCCTGGCACTGGCCCGGCGCCGTTGACAGTTGTCAAGATCTACGGGGAGGCTAGGAGGCACGTCACGCGGGGAGGAGAGGCCAGATGTACTACGACCTGACCGGACGGAAGGCACTGGTGACCGGCGGCGCTCGCGGGCTGGGCGCGGGCATGGCGGAGGCCCTGGCGCGCGCGGGCGCCGCCGTGGCCGTCGGGGACGTCCTGGAGGACGCGGGCAAGGCCACCGCCGACGCGCTCCGGCAGTCCGGCGCGACGGCCGAGTTCGTATCGCTGGACGTGACCGACGAGGCGAGCTGGGAGCAAGCGATACCGGCGGTCATCGGCGCCCTGGGCGGCCTGGACATCCTGGTCAACAACGCCGGGGTGGAGATCACCAGCCTGCTCGTGGACATCGACCCGGCCGACGTGCGCCGGATGCTCGACGTCAACCTGCTCGGCACCGCGCTGGGCATCAAGCACGCGTTCCTGGCCATGCGCCCGGGCGGCCCGGCCGGGCAGGGCGGCTCGGTGATCAACGTGGCCTCGGTGGCCGCGACGATCGCCTTCCCCGGGATCGGCGTCTACTCGGCGACCAAGTCCGGCGTCGACCGGCTCACCCGGGTGGCCGCGATGGAGTCGGGCAAGCTCGGTTACGGCGTGCGCGTGAACACCGTCGCCCCGGGACTGGTGGCCACCGACATGGGCCTGCAGCTGGCCCAGGACTGCGCCACGCTCGGGCTGTTCGCCAGCCCGGAGGCGGCCGTGGGCGAGGTGATCGGCCTGACCCCGCTCGGCCGGCTCGGCGAGGTGGCCGACATGGCCGACGCGGTGGCGTTCCTGGCCAGCGACGGAGCCAGGTTCATCACCGGGGCGCTGCTGCCGGTCGAAGGCGGCATGGGCATGTGACGCGACCGGCCACCCACTCATAACGGTCCGCCGCGTGGCGTCGCAACCGGCCCGTTATGGCTGGTCCGCGGGATAGGAGCAGTCGTGCGCCTGACTGATTACCTCGACAAGGGGGCGTCCCTGGGCGCCTCGGCGCCGTGCCTGACCATGGCCGGGCAGACCCGGAGCTACGGCGACGTGCAGCGTCTGTCCGTCCAGGTGGCCCGGGCGCTGGACCGGTCCGGGATCCGGCCCGGCGACAAGGTCGCGATCTTGTCGGGTAACGACCCCGTGGCGTTCTCGTGCGTGTTCGGGATCGCCCGCGCGGGCGCGGTGTGGTGCCCGGTCAACCCCCGCAACCAGGCCGCGGAGAACTCCGAGCTGCTCGACCTGTTCGACTGCGCCTGCCTGATCTTCCAGGGCGCGTTCGCGCCGCTGGTCGCGGAGATCTCGCCGGGCCTGCCGAAACTTCACACGCTGGTCTGCCTGGACGGGCGTCCGCCCGGCGCGCTGGCCTTCGCCGACTGGCTCGGCGGGGGGGCGGACGGGCCCGGGCAGGCCGATCCGCCGGACGACACCGCCATGATCGCGGGGACCGGCGGGACCACCGGCAAGCCCAAGGGCGTGCTGCTGACCGGGCGCAACCTCGAGACGATGTCGGCGATCGTGCTGATGAGCTACCCGTTTACCGGTCGCCCGGTCTACCTCGCGCTGGCCCCGCTCACCCACGCGGCCGGCGTCCTGTGCTTCCCGATCATGACCCTGGGCGGCGAGATCGTGATCATGCCGTCGGCCGACCTGGCGCAGTTCCTGGCGCTGATCGAGCGGCACCGGGTCACCCACACGTTCCTGCCGCCGACCGTGATCTACATGCTGCTCGACCAGCCCGGCCTGGCCGATGCCGACCTGTCGTCGCTGCAGTGCCTGTGGTACGGCGCGGCCCCGATGTCGCCGGCCCGGCTGGAGGAGGCCATCACCAAGATCGGCCCGGTGCTGGGCCAGCTGTTCGGGCAGACCGAGGCGCCGATGATGATCTCGACCATGGCGCCGGCCGACCACGTTCGCGCCGACGGGACGCTGGCCACCGAGCGGTTCGCCTCCGCGGGCCGCCCGGCCCCGCTGGTCACCGTGGCGATCATGGACGACGACGGGAACCTGCTGCCGCGCGGGGAACGCGGCGAGATCGTGGTGCGCGGCTCCCTGGTCATGGCCGGGTACTACCACGACCCGGCGGCCACGGCCGAGGCCGGGCGGCACGGCTGGCACCATACCGGCGACATCGGCTACCTCGACGACGACAACTACCTGTTCATCGTCGACCGGGCCAAGGACATGATCATCACGGGCGGGTTCAACGTCTACTCCGTCGAGGTCGAGCAGGCGCTGATGCGGCACGCTGCGGTGCAGGACTGCGCGGTGGTCGGGCTGCCCGACGACAAGTGGGGCGAGCGCGTCACCGCGGTCGTGCAGCCCTACCCGGGTCGCAGCGTCACCGAGGCCGATCTGCGCTCGTTCGTCAAGGACCAGCTGGGTAGCGTCAAGGCTCCCAAGCAGGTCGAGGTCTGGCCGGACCTGCCGCGGTCGAAGGTCGGCAAGATCCTCAAGGGCGAGGTCAAGGCCCGCTTGCTCGGGGAGGCGCCGTAGTCACGTAACCGATGCCAGCCGTTCACCTCACCGGGCAGGATGTCGGGCAGCGGAGCGGCACGAAAGCCAGGTGAGCGATGGGGCCGAGCAGGCACTCGGGTACGCGGCACGCCGCGGCGGGGGTTTGGCGCTTCCTGGTCGGGCCGCCGCTGCGGGCCCGCGACGTGTCCAAGGAGCAGATCACCCCGGTCGAGGGGCTGCCGGCGCTGTCCCTGGACGCGCTGACCTCGGTGGCCTACGGGCCTGAGGCGATCATCGTCGTCCTCGCCGTGGCGGGCGCGGGCGCCCTGCACCTGGTCCTGCCGATCACCGTCGCGATCGTGGTGCTGCTGGCCATCCTGGTGATCTCCTACCGGCAGGTGATCGACGCCTATCCGGGCGGCGGCGGCGCCTACGCGGTGTCCCGGGCCAACCTCGGGGCGGGGGCCAGCCTGGTCGCCGCCGCCGCGCTCACCGTCGACTACACCCTCACGGTCGCGGTGTCCATCGCCGCCGGGGTCGCGTCGCTCACCTCGGCCTTCCCCCGGCTGGCCCCGGCCACGGTGCCGCTCTGCCTGGGCATCCTCGCGGTGATCACGCTGCTGAACCTGCGCGGGCTCGGCGCCGCGGCCCGCGCGTTCCTGCTACCGACGATGCTGTTCATCGTCGGGCTGCTGGCCATCATCGCGATCGGGCTGATCCACCCCCTGGCGCTGCACGCTCCCCAGCCCGGCCGCTCGCTGCTGCCCACGCAGGCGCTGGCCGCGGTGAGCGTGCTGCTGGTGCTGAAGGCGTTCTCGGCCGGGTGCAGCGCGCTGACCGGGGTGGAGGCGATCGCCAACGGGGTGCCGCTGTTCAAGGAGCCCCGTCAGGTCCGGGCCAAGCGGACCGAGCTGCTGCTGGGGACCATCCTGGGCGTGATGCTGCTCGGGCTGGCCGTGCTGGCCGACCGCTGGCACATCGGGCCCCGGTCCGGGCAGACCGTGCTGAGCCAGATCATCGGCACCGCCGTCGGCCGGGGCTGGGCGTACTACGTGATGTCGCTGACGATCACCGTGGTGCTCGCGCTGGCCGCGAACACCTCGTTCGGCGGCCTGCCGGTGCTGGCCAGCCTGCTGGCCCGGGACAACTACCTGCCGCACCTGTACGCGATCCGCGACGACCGGCAGGTGTTCGCCTCCGGCGTCTGGACGCTGGCCATCCTGGCCGGCGCGATGCTGGTCGCGGTGGGCGGCAACACCCTGCGGCTGATCCCGCTGTACGCGATCGGCGTGTTCACCGGGTTCACCTTGTCCCAGACCGGGCTGGTCGTGCACTGGCGGCAGACCCGCCCGGCGGGCTGGCCGCGCCGGGCCGTCATCAACGGCACCGGCGCGGTCGTCACCGCCGTGGCCACCGTGATCTTCCTGCTGACCAAGTTCGTCGAGGGTGCCTGGGTGGTGGTGCTCGCCATCCCCGCGTTCATCCTGCTGTTCACCCGGATCCACCGCTACTACCAGCGGGCCGGGCGGGCGCTGGGCCTGGGCAGCATCCCGCCCAAGCCGATGGGCAGCCCCACCATGGTCGTGGTACCGGTGATCGAGGTGTCCTGGCTGGTCCGGTTCGGGATCTCGGAGGCGCTGTCCCTCAGCGACAAGGTCATCGCGGTCAGCGTGGTGACCGACGCCGCCACCGTGGACCCGCAGCGGGCCAGCCGCCTGGAGCAGGAATGGGCCGAGTGGAACCCGGGACCGCCGCTGCAGGTCCTGCACACCGAATACGCCTCGGTGGCCGCGCCGATCGTCGCGTTCCTCGACCAGCTCCGCCAGCAGCACACCGAGCAGATCGTGGTGCTGATCCCGGTGACCGTGCCGCAGAAGGCGCGCTACCGCCTGCTGCAGAATCACTACGACCTCGTGCTCACCAACGCGCTGCGCGACCGTCCCGACATCGTCATCGTCCGCGCCGTGATGCCGTTGTACCTGGGCGACGGCCACCCCGGGCCGGCTGGATCTCCCGCTGCTCCCGTCCCCGGCGACGGCCATCCCGGGCCCGCGTGATCACCGGCGCCGCTCCCCCGCCCGAAATCCGGTCGCGCGGCCGCGCGCGACGGGTGTTGGGTACGTGCTATGCACGGATTCGGCGACCCGGAGTTCTTCGGCGAGCGTTACGCCCACGAGTACGACCAGACCGACTGGCTCGACCCCGCGCCCGCCGTGGAATTCCTGGCCGGGCTCGTCCCGGACGGCGGGCGCGTGCTGGAGCTCGCGGTCGGCACCGGCCGGGTGGCGATACCGCTCGCCGCGCGCGGCGTCACCGTGGCCGGCCTCGAGGGGTCGGCGGCGATGGCCGGGCAGATGCGCGCGAAGCCCGGCGGCGCGTCGATCCCGGTGACCGTGGGCGACATGGCCGACGTGGCCGTGACCGGTCCGTTCGCGCTGGCCTATCTGGTGTACAACACCCTGTTCAACCTGCCCAGCCAGGAACGCCAGGTCGACTGCTTCCGCAACGTCGCGAAGGTCCTGGGCCCGGGCGGGCTGTTCGTGATCGAGTGCTTCATCCAGGACCTGACCGAGTTCGACCGCGGCCAGCGGGTCGCCACCCGCGCGCTGACCGAGGACTCGGTCGATCTGGAGTTCCTGACCCACGACCCGGTGGCGCAGGCCGTCACCTACCAGCGGGTGACGTTCGACGCGCGGGGCACCACGCTGCGGCCGTTGCGGCTGCGGTACTGCTGGCCGAGCGAGCTGGACCTGATGGCCCGGCTGGCCGGGATGCGGCTGCGGGAGCGCTACGACGGCTGGGATCGCAGCCCGTTCACCGCGGCCAGCCAGGGCCACGTCTCGGTCTACGAGGTCACCGCAGCGCCTGGCGGATGAACGCGGCCACGGCGACCGGCTTCGCGATGAACGCGGTGTGCGAG
>Ga0187783_10003957_pt1 | contig 10950 bp, 12 predicted proteins | sample 1015_SJ02_MP02_2_FD_132471 | JGI IMG/M metagenome (GOLD analysis project Ga0187783, IMG submission 132471) | Tropical peat soil microbial communities from peatlands in Department of Meta, Colombia - 1015_SJ02_MP02_20_MG | ecosystem: Environmental > Terrestrial > Soil > Wetlands > Peat | place...
ACATTCCTGAAGGCGCCTGCGAACCGGGGTCAGGACTTGCTGCGGCGCTCGTTGATGTAGTCGATGGCCTGGTGGACCGTCGTGATTTTTTCGGCGTCTTCGTCGGGGATCTCGATCTCGAACTCCTCTTCCAGGGCCATCACCAGCTCGACCGTGTCGAGCGAATCAGCGCCCAGATCGTCGACGAACGACGCATCGTTCGTCACCTGCTCCTGTTTGACGCCCAGCTGTTCGGCAACGATGGCTTTAACCTGCTGCTCAACTGTGCTCATTAGCGGTTGGTCCTTGTATAGGCTGTATAGCTTGAAAAGGGCTGCGCCCCGCGCACCCTTAGGGTGCACAGCGGGCGCGGTATTGTAGGGGAACACCCCCCCGGGTGCCACTCGCGCGAGTGATTGTTTTTACTGGCGAAAGTCCCCCGTTCTTGCCACCTGCGGGCGCCGCGGCGGCTCCCGTGTGGCGCGCCGCCAACGCGCCTCGATCAGGCCATGTACATGCCGCCGTTGACGTGCAGCGTTTCGCCGGTGATGTAGGCCGCGCGCGGCGAGGCGAGGAACAGCACCGCCTCGGCCACGTCCACGGCCGTGCCGAGCCGCCCGAGCGGAATCTGTGCGAGCAGCGCCTCACGCTGCTCCTCGCTCAGTGCGCGTGTCATGTCGGTGTCGATGAAGCCCGGCGCCACCGCGTTCACCGTGATGCCGCGCGAGGCGAGCTCGCGGGCGAGTGACTTGGTGAATCCGAGCAGCCCCGCTTTCGCCGCGGCGTAATTGGCCTGCCCCGGGTTGCCCGTGACGCCGACGACGGAGGTGAGGTTCACGATGCGGCCGCGGCGCTCCTTCATCATGTGCCGCACGCACGCCTTGCTGAGGCGAAACACCGCCGTGAGATTGGTGGCAATCACCGCGTCCCAGTCCTCGGGCTTCATGCGCAGCAACAGCGTGTCCCGCGTGATGGCGGCATTGTTGACGAGGATGCTCGGCAGCTCGCCGGCCTTCTCGAGCTCACCGATCAACGCATCGATCGAGGCGGCGCTGGCGGCGTCCAACAGCGCACCGCGGCCGTTGTATCCGTGCGACGCAAGCGCGGCAGTCACGCGGCTCGCGCCCTCCGCGCTCGTCGCGGTGCCGATCACGCGCGCACCGGCGCCGCCCAAGGCGAGCGCGATGGCGTGGCCGATGCCGCGCGAGGCGCCGGTGACGAGCGCGACCTGATTCTCAAGCATGGGCTTTCCCCCCGGTGGCCTTGAGCGCCGTGTCGATCGACGCCGGGTCCTCGAGCGCGAAGAAATCGAGATCCGCTCGCCGCTCGATGCGCCGATTGAGGCCCGTGAGTACCCGGCCCGGGCCGCATTCGATCACCGCGGTCACCTTGCCCTGGGCGAGCGTGCGCAGCGTCTGCGGCCAGCGCACCGGACTCGAGAGCTGCCGCACCAGCACCTCGCGGATGTCCTGCGGATCCTCGTGAGGACGGGCATCGACCGCGCTCACGTACGGGATGCCGGGTGGGCGCACCTCGATCGCCGCCAGGCGCTCGCGCAGCCGCTCCCCGGCAGCTCGCATCAGGCTGCTGTGGGAGGGCACGCTCACCGGCAGTGTCACCGCGCGCTTGGCGCCGCGGGTCTTCGCCGCCGCGATCGCCCGCTCGACGGCCGCCGCGTGCCCAGCGATGACCACTTGCCCGGGAGAGTTGAAATTGACCGCCTCGACCACCGCGCCCCGGGCCGCTTCGCGGCACACGGCGAGCACCGCCTCATCGTCGAGACCGAGAAGCGCCGCCATGGCCCCGTGGCCGGCGGGCACGGCCTCCTGCATCACCTGACCGCGGAAGCGCACGAGGTCGATGGTGGCGGGGAACGCGAGTGCGTCCGCGCACACGAGCGCGGTGAACTCGCCGAGGCTATGGCCCGAAACGAGTGCCGGCGCCGCCCCACCCCGCGCGCGCCAGGCGCGCCAGGTCGCAACGCCCGCCGCGAGCATCGCCGGCTGCGTACGCTCGGTCGCGTTGAGGGTCTCTTCGGGGCCCTCGCGTACGAGCGTCCACAGATCGTAGCCGAGCACGCGCGAGGCCTCCTCGAACGTCGCGCGGACCACTGGCTCCGCCGCGAAGAGCTCGCGGAGCATCCCGACCGACTGCGAGCCCTGACCCGCGAACACGAAGGCGAATGGCATCGACTCTCACGCCTCTGCGCAGCGAAAGCGCGGAATTATACCGGGAGCGCCGGGCGCCTCAGGCAGGCGGACACCGCCGCGCCGCCGAGCACGCCGTACAGGTGGGCATCGACCACGACCGGATCGCTCCCCGAAAGCGGCAGCGCCCCGGCCCACTGCTCGTAGGCGAGCTTGGCGAGCAGCAGCAGCGCGAGAATCCAGCCCTCACGCTCCCCGGCCCGCAGATGGGCCACGGTGCCCGCGGCCATGACGCCATGGAGCGCTCCCGAGGAACCGACGTACCACTGCACGGTCGAATCGCGGAGCCACAGTCCTGCGTCGATCGCAGCGATGCTCGCGAGCACAATGAGCAGCCATTGGCGGGGTGAGTAGTCACGGGCGAACAGCGCCCACATGAGGGCGAGCCCCAGGCTATTGAGGAGCGCGTGGCGGACATCGAGGTGAATGAGGTGAGCGCTCAGCAGCCGCCAGTACTGACCCGCGCCGAGCCCGGCGCGATCGTAGCGGAGCGCGAGCCGTGCCCCGTCGCCGCCGAGCGTCAGGAGCAGCAACAGGAGGGCGACCGAGAGCAGTGCCAAGCCCCGACGGCCGTCGCAATTGAGAGACGCGAGCGCGCCGTGCACGCGATCACGAAGGGAAACGAGCTCCATTTGTTATGATCTCGACCCGTTTTGGGGCTCAAGCGGCGGCCCGGCCGCCGGGAAATGCAGCCATGTATGACATCACTCAGGTTAGCAGAGGTCGCCGGCGCGGGCGTGCACGCGGCTTCACGCTCATCGAGATCATGGTGGTGGTGGTCATCATCGGTCTCCTCGCGGCGGTCATCGTGCCCACCGTCATCAGCAAGGTGGACGAGGCGCGCGTCGCCAAGGCCAAACAGGACATCCAGGCGCTCGAGACCGCCCTCACCATGTTCCGGCTCGACAACTCCAAGTACCCGACCACCGATCAGGGCCTGACGGCGCTCGTGACGCAGCCGACCGACCCCTCGATCAAGCACTGGCGTCCGGGCGGCTATCTGCAGCGCGTGAGCAAGGACCCCTGGGGTAACGACTACCAGTACGTGTATCCCGGCACGCACGGCCACGAGTACGACCTCTTCAGCTACGGGGCCGACGGAGCGCCCGGCGGAGAAGGCATCGATGCCGACATCGGCAACTGGAACATCGGCGATTAGAGCCGCGCTTGGCGCGAGCCCGCGCGCGCGAGCGCGTGCGGCCATCTCCGGGTTCACGCTGATCGAGATCCTGGTCGTCGTCGTCATCATCGGGGTGGTGTGCGCGGGGTTTCTGCTGTCGACCAGCCTCACCGGGCGCGACCCGGATCTCGAGAAGGAGAGTGACCGGCTGCTGGCGCTGGTCAACTATGCGCGCGAGCAGGCGGAGCTGCAGACCCGCGAGTTCGGCGTGCTGTTCCAGGACGATGGTTACGAGTTCCTCACCTACGACCCGCGGCGCGGCGTGTGGCGCGATGTTTTCGAGGACGATGCCCTCGGCGTGCGCAAACTCCCCGACGGCCTCGACTTCAAGCTGATCCTCGAGGGGCGTCCGGTGGTGCTCACCCGCCCCAAGGACGCGCACGACAAGACCCCGCACCTGATGATCTTCTCGAACGGCGATCTCAGTTCCTTCGCGGCGACGCTCGAGCGCGATGGCGGCCTGCGCAGCATCACGCTCACCGAGGACGACAAGGGACTCGTGATCGAGCAGCCGATGGTGGAGCAGAAGCCGTGAGAGGCCGCGCGGGCTTCACGCTGATCGAGGTGCTCGTGGCGCTCGCCATCGTCGCCATCGGCATGGCGGCGGTACTCGCTGCGCTCTCCTCATCCGCCGACAGCATCTGGTACCTGCGCGATAAGACCTTCGCCAATTGGGTGGCGCTCAATCAGATCTCGACGCTGCGTCTTTCCGGCCAGATGACCCCGGTCGGCAACAGCGACGGCGACACCGACTTTGCGGGACGCAGCTGGCACTGGCGTCAGGAGGTCGTGGCGACGCAGATTCCGGGGGTCGTGCGCATCGACGTGAAGGTGCGTCCCAAGGAGGTGAAGGGCGACGACGACAAGGGCTGGTTCACGATGGTGAGCGGCATCCAGGGGGATGCCGTCGCACAGCCGAACGGGTTCCAGCCCAACTGGGGAGCGCAGAACCTCCCCGGCCAGGGGCTGCCGTCGCAGGGCCTCGGCGGGAGCACGCCCGGCACGCTCGGCCCCGGAGCCCCCGGTGCTCCCGGTGCGATCGGCTCGCGCGGCTTCGGGCCGCCGGCAGGCTCGGGCGGTATCGGCGTTCAGGGCGGTATCGGTGTCCAGGGCGGTATCGGTGTCCAGGGCGGTATCGGTGTCCAGGGGGGGATCGGTGGTCAGAGCACCCTCGGTGCACCCGACACACTCGAGAACCCGCCGTCGCCCGGTTCGCCGACCGATTCCGACTCGCAGGATTCTCCGCAATGAGCGGGCGCAACCGCGGCTTTACGCTGATCGAGCTGCTCGTGGCGCTCTTCATTGCGGCCGTCATGTTCGCCATGGGGTACGGCACCCTGAAGCAGGCACTCACGAGCCACGATGCGCTCAAGCAGGAGCAGGCGCACCTGCTCGAGCTGCAGACCGCGGTGCGCCTCCTCGAGCAGGATTTCGTGCAGCTCGCTCCGCGCCCGGTGCGTCAGCCGGTCGGCGATGAGCCGGCGCAGCCGGCGCTGCAGGGCGGGGCCCCGGGCACGCAGCCGGTGGTGGCGCTCACCCGTGACGGCTGGGCGAACCCCAAGGGGCTGCAACGCACGGGCCTGCAGCGCGTGGCCTATTACCTCGAGAACGGCACGCTGCGGCGCGAGTACTGGACCGTGCTCGATCCGACCCTCGCGAGCACCACCGCACGGCGCGAGCTGCTCAAGCACGTGAAGTCCTTCAGCATCCGCTACATGGACGTCAATCATCAGTGGCAGGAGCAGTGGCCGCCCGCCACCTCCGCGGTGCTCATCGGCACGCCGCTCGAGATGACGCTGCGCGAGCGGCCGCTCGCGGTGGAGATCACGCTCGATACCGAGGACTGGGGCAAGATCGTGCGCATCATCGAGATCGCCGCATGAGCGCGCGACCTGCGCCGCGCTCGCGCGCACAGCGCCAGCGCCGCTCGCCGCCGCCGCGCGCGCAGCGCGGCATTGCGCTGCTGGTCGCGGTGCTGCTCGTGGCGCTCGGCACCATCCTCGCGGTCACCGTCGCCTACCAGAACGCCATGACGGCGCGGCGCGGCATCGCCACCTACAACTTCGATCAGTCGATCCTCATCGCCCAGGGCGCCGAGGCGCTCGCCGCCTACGGACTGCGCCAGATCCACCAGAGCGACCCGCAGCACATCTACCCCGGTCAGGGCTGGGACAAGCCACTCGGCCCCGTCGAGGTCGTGCCCGGGGTGATGCTCGAAGCCTCACTCGAGGACCTGCAGGGGCGCATGAATCTAAACAACCTGGTGAAAGAGGACGGGACGCCGAATGCCACCTACGCCACGGCCTTCACCCAGCTGCTCGAGATGTTGGGACTCGAGCCGAAGTGGACGGGCTTCATCATCGACTGGATCGACGCCGACATCGTCCCGCAGAATCCGGACGGCGCCGAGGACAGCGTCTACATGGGTCAGCTGCCGCCCTACCGCACCGCCAACCGTTACATCACGAGCCCGAGCGAGCTGCTGGCGCTCCCCGGCTTCGGCATCGACCGCTACCAGAGGCTCGCCCCGTACGTGACGGCGCTGCCGTGGAGCACCAAGATCAACGTCTGCACCGCCCCCGGTCCGGTGCTCGATGCATTCCTCGGCTCCGGCCACAGCGAGTTCGGCGCCAATCCGCAGCAGCTCACGCAAACCCGCGGCAACACGACCGGATGCTGGCCGACGCTTGCCAACTACCAGGCGTCGATGCCGCAGAACGCTGCGAAAGGCGCCATGCAGTTCTTCACGCAGACCTCGAGCTACTTCCGCCTCACGAGCTTCATCACGATTGGCAGCACCGAATTCAACTTGTACAGTCTCCTCTATCAGGACACTAACGGCATGGTGCGGCCGATTCAGCGCAGCTTTACCGCCGACTGAGCTCATCCCTGGCAAGCACAGTGACGCAATCGACGAGCACCGGCTGCAAAATGATGACAGTATCCGCCCATGCCTGACTGGCTGCTGCTGCGACTGCCGCGTCAACCCGACCAGCTCTCGAGCTGGCTGGTGGCGGACGTGCGCGGTGTGCCGCAGGGGCCGCCGCAGAGCGGTCCACTGTCGCTGGCCGCCCCGCGCATCGGCGGACGGCGGGTGTGCGCGCTCGTGCCGGGCGCCGATGTGCTGCTCGCCGAGCCGGAGGTGCCGGCCAGGGCGGGTGCCCGGCTGCAGCAGCTCGTACCGTACGCGCTCGAGGAGCATCTCGCCGAAGACATCGATGAGCTGCACTTCGCGATCGGCCGGCGCGCGCTGGACTCGACCCGGGCGCCGGTCGCCGTGGTCGCGCGGGCGCTGCTCGATGAATGGCTCGCCGCTTTGCGCGGCAACGGCATCGAGCCGGACGTCGTCTATGCCGACAGTGACCTGCTGCCGCAGAATCCGGGGCAGGCGGTCGCCCTCCTCGAAGAGGAAGTGGTGTCGGTGCGCCCGGCCGGGGGCTCGCCCGTCACCCTGCCTGCCGATGCGCTCGCCGAGGCGCTCGAGATCGCCCGCACGGGTGGTGACTCGACTGCGACCGGCGCACGCGGGCTGATTCTCTACACCGGCGCTGCCGAGTGGCAGCGGCACTCGGCGCAGATCGAAGCGGCCCGTCCGCAGTTCGATGGCATCAAGGTGCAGCTCCTCACCGCCGGTCCGCTCGCGCTGTTCGCGCAGCAGCTGCCGCTCGCCGCGCCGATCAACCTGCTGCAGGGGTCCTACGAGCCGACCGCCTCGCGCACGGTGGGTCTGCGCGCCTGGCGGGTCGCGGCGATTCTGCTCGCCTCGCTCGTCGGGCTGCACGTCGTCGGCAAGGCCGCGGAGCTGCAGCTCCTCAAGAAGCGCGAACACCAGGTCGATGCTTCGATCCGCGACACCTTTCACACCGCCATGCCCGGCGATGCGGGCGTGGGTGACGCCCGCCACCGCATGGAGCAGCGCCTCGGCATGGCCCGCGGTGCGGGCGGCGGTCTGCTCCCGGCACTGCAGGCACTGGTGCAGGCCCGCGACGCCGCGCCCGGCACGAGCGTCCAGTCGCTCAACTTCCACGCCGGCACACTCGAGATGAAGCTGTCGGCCCCGGATGCCACGAGTCTTGATCGCGTGAGCCAGTCGCTGCGCAGCAGCGGCTGGCAGGCCGATCTCGCCGGCGGAACCAATGCCGGCTCGAGCTACGAGGGGCGCATCGAGATGCGCGCGAGCGGCAGTTGAGGATCCTCACCCCATGAAGCTGTCGCTGCAGTCTCTCTCGCTCGAGTCGCTCGCCATGCTCGCCCCGCGCGAGCGGCGCATGGTGTTCCTCGGCGGTGGGCTCGCGCTCGTGCTGCTCGTCTTCGGCGTGCTGGTGCCGCTCGATCGCAGCGTCGCCCACGCCCAGCAGCGCCTCGCGAAGAAGCATGCTGACCTCGCCTGGATGCAGAGCGTCGCTCCCGAGATCGCCGCCTCGGCGCCGCCGCCCGCCGCCACGGGTGAATCGCTTCTCGTGATCGTCGATCGCTCGGCGCGCGAGGCAGGTCTCGCCAACTCGCTGGCCGGCAGCGAGCCCGGGGCGTCCGGGAGCCTGTCGGTGCGCCTCGAGAAGGCGCCCTTCGATGCGCTCATCGCGTGGCTCGCGCGCCTGGCGCAGCAGAACGGGGTGGCCGTCGATTCAGCCACGATCGAGCGGGCGGGCGCGCCCGGACAGGTGAACGCCGCCATCGTTCTGCACGCGGGCTGAAGTGAAGCGCGGGCTCTGGATCGCGCTGCTCGCGGCAGTCGCCTTCGCGGTCATCGTGCTCGCCCGCATGCCGGCCGCGTGGTTCGTCCCTACGGCCCGCGGCGCAGGCAGTTGCGAGAGTGTCGAGGGCTCGCTGTGGAGCGGCACCTGCACCGACCTCACGGTGAGCGGCACGCCCGTGGGCGATGTGAGCTGGGAGCTGCATCCCCTCAGGCTCCTCGCGGGCAAGCTCGCCGCGCACGTGAAGGCGGTGAGCGGCGCTGCCTCCGCGAGCGCCGATGTCGAGCTCGGCTTCGGTCAACGGCTGACGGCGCGCAACCTCGTCGCGGATCTGCCCCTCGATCCGAAGACGATGCCCGGCGTGCCGGCCACCCTCCGTGGACGCGCGCACGCCGAGCTCGCGCTGGCACAGCTCGAGCACGGCGTCATCACGCAGCTTCAGGGACGCGTCGAGGCCCACGACCTGGAGGACCGCAGCGGCGGCGGCGAGACCCCGCTCGGCAGTTACGTCGTCACCTTCCCCGGCGGCAGCGGCGATCAGGTCGGCAAGCTCCGCGACCTCGAGGGGCCGCTCGCGCTCGAGGGCACCCTGCGCCTCACGCGGGCACCGCCGGGCTTCGAGCTCGAGGGCCTCATCGCGCCGCGCCGCGGGGCTCCGCCCGAGATCGTCAACAACATCCGCTTTTTCGGCTCACCCGATGCCTCCGGCCGGCGGCCGTTCTCGCTCTCCGGGACCTTCTAGCTCAACTCGCGGAACGCCCCGAGCAGCGGGAAATACAGCGCCGCCCGCACCGGCTCGGGACCGAGTGCCGCCGCGAGCTCCCGATAGCCCTCGAGCTGCGGCCGGTAGCGCTCGACTTCCGCATCAAGGAAAGCCTCGAGACCTCCGCCCTCGTGAGCGCTCGTCTTGAAGTCCACGACCCAGCGCGTGCCGCTCTCGTCGATGAAGGAGCGATCGATCTTCACGTTGCGCAGCCGCCCGGTACTGACACCGCTCAGCTCCCACTCGCTGTGCGCCTCGCGGTGGTGGCCGGCGAGCAGCCAGCGGCCGCGCTCGTCGGCGAGCGTCCGACGCAGCGCGAGGAGGATCATGCGGGCCGCGCCTGCCTGCTCGGCTTCGGGCACGCCGGCGCGACGGAGCTCGGCGAGCACCGCAGCGCTCGCCTCACCGATGGCCTCCGGTGTGGGCAACCGCGGCTCCTCGCTGAGGCGGGCGAGCCAGGCATGTACGACCGTACCGATGTGGCGCTGCGTCTCGCCTACCCAGCTGAACTCGGGGGGCTCGGGCGCGAGGTATGCCGGCGGAAGCCGTGAGAGGCGTAGCGCGGTGGGTGGCTGCGCGCCACGCCAGCTGCGCGAGAGGCGCATCAACGGGGCCGTCGGCGCGGACGTCACCGGGCTGGCGACGCTCTCGGCGCTCCGCTCGAAGCGCGCCTCCAGAGCCGGCCATAGCGTTGCGAGGAGGCTGCGTCGGTCGGGCTTGAGAGTACCGTCGGCGGAGCGCCGCGGCGATGCGGACAGCCACAGGGTGCGCCGCGCGCGGGTCGCGGCCACATACATGAGGCGGCCGCGCTCGTTCGCGTCACGCCGGCCGATGAGGTCGGTGAGATACGCGTGCAGGTCCCCCTCCTCTTTCGCGCCGGCGCCGACCACCGGTGTCGGCGCAATGAGCAGCTCGCTCTCCTCGGCTTCGCTCGGCAGGTCGATCCAGCGCAGCAACCGCCGCTCCGCGCCACGCGTGGCCCGATCGAGCGAGGGCACGATGAGATGATCGAACTCGAGTCCTTTGGCGCGGTGGATCGTCATGACCTGCACCGGGTTATCGCCGGCCGTCGGTGTGCTGTAGAGGTGCTCGAGGAGGGAGGGAAAGTCTTCGGGCCCACGCCACTCGAACACGGCGCTGCGCTCGGCGAGCGCGGCGAAGAACGCCCGCGCGTCCTCGAGCTCCGCGCGGCTGTAGCAATCACTCGCGCCAAGTCGCAGCCACGTCGTCTCGAGCCAGTCAGGCGGCGGACTCGCCGCCTGCGAGGCGAGCGCGCAGTCGAGGACCTCGCGCACCCGGGCGAGGCGCGGCAGGTCATCGGCCTCGCAGCGCGCGAGCCGCTCCGGATTGCGGAGCGCCTCGATGACGAGCTCCCGGTCCCCGGGACAGGAGAGCGCCGTGAGAGAGCTGAGACGCGCTCCGCACCAGGGCGCGCGCAGCACCGCGAGCCACGCCGTGCGGTCGGCGAGGTCGTACAGTGCGCGCGTCAGTTGCACCAGATCGCGTACTGCCATGCGCTCGCGCAGCGGCACCAGGTCGACGCCGAGCGAGGGAAGGCCGTGCGCGTCGAGTGCCGCAATGACCGGCACCGCGTGCGCGTGTGCCGCCACCAGCACGGCGACGCGGCCGCGCGGATCGAGTCGCCGCAGGTTGTGCACATGCGCCGCGAGTGCGCGCGTCTCTGCGGCGCGATCTTCGACAAAGAGCCTGAGCGAGACGGGCGCGATCCCCGAGAGCGCGGTGCCGCCCGCGCGCCCGGGGGTGCTCGCACGGTAGCTCACGCCGCCGGCGCGCAGGTCATCGGTCGGCGGGAAGGTCTGGGCGAAGACTTCATTCGTGAACGAGACCAGCTCGGGCGCGGCGCGGAAGTTGCGCGACAGCCGCAGCGGTCGCAGTTTCAACTGACCGATGCCGCGATCGCGCGCCCGCAGGAACAGGCCCACCTCCGCATCCCGGAAACGGTAGATCGACTGCATCGGATCGCCGACGACGAACAGCGTCCGTCCGTCACCTTCTTCCCAGCCCGCAGTGAGCATCTCGAGCAGCTCGACCTGCGCGAGCGAGGTGTCCTGGAACTCATCGACCAGGATGTGGCGCACCGCAAGCCCGGCACGCAGTGCAAGATCG
>Ga0187783_10003958_pt1 | contig 10949 bp, 10 predicted proteins | sample 1015_SJ02_MP02_2_FD_132471 | JGI IMG/M metagenome (GOLD analysis project Ga0187783, IMG submission 132471) | Tropical peat soil microbial communities from peatlands in Department of Meta, Colombia - 1015_SJ02_MP02_20_MG | ecosystem: Environmental > Terrestrial > Soil > Wetlands > Peat | place...
AGGCTTTCACTTGGATGCAGCCGGATGCTTTAGGAGGCCAGCCGGATGCCGGAAAACTGCCATCTCGTCTCGGGGGAGAAGAAGTTACGGTAAGTTGCCCGGATGTGCGCGGCCGGCGTGACGCAGGACCCGCCACGCAGGACCATCTGACCACTCATAAACTTGCCATTGTACTCGCCAAGGGTTCCGTCGAGCGGGCGAAAGCCCGGATAACCGAGGTAGGCGCTGCCGGTCCACACCCAACAATCCCCGTAGTGCTTCGCACCGCTTTTGTTTTGGACGAGAGCCGTGGAAACAGGCGTCAGGTTTCCCGATTCGAGCAGATTGCCCTCGATTGGCTGGCCTTCGGCAGCCGATTCCCACTCAAATTCAGTAGGCAGCCGATGGCCTGCCCAGCGCGCGTATGCGTCGGCTTCGTAATAGCTGACCTGGCTGACAGGGGCCGTTGCCATTTGTTCGAGGGGCAGTTCGCCGCGCAGCGTGAAGACGCTCCATGCGCCGTCTTTTTCTGTCCAGTAGAGCGGGGCGCGCCAACCCTCGGCCTTTACGGTGGCCCAACCGGCAGACAGCCAGAGCTCGGGCTTGTTGTAGCCGCCATCGGCGATGAAGTGCGCAAATTCGCCGCAAGTGACCAAGCGGTTGGCGAGCTCAAACGGCTCGAGCCAGACGCGATGCCGCGGCAACTCGTTGTCGAAGCAGAATCCCTCACCGGAGTGACCGGCCTCGCACAACCCGCCATCGAATTGCTGAAACTGAAGCGGCGTAGCGCTTTCCTGTTCCCTTGTCCCCTGGTTCCCTTTTTCCCTGTCTTTGAGGTATTTCGGCCGCAGTGGATTGGTGAAGAAGGCGTTGAGAATGTCGGTGAGCAGCAGCTCCTGATGCTGTTCTTCGTGGTTCGCGCCCAACTCGATGCGGCGGAGCGCCTCCGGCTCGGGATCGCGCTCGAGCAGCCGCTCAAGGTTGAAGTCAACATGCTCACGATACGCGAGGACCTCAGCCAGCGCGGGCCGGGAAAACGACGCGCGCAACTTCTTCTCAGGAAAGGGCGAAAAACTTTCGTAATAGCTGTTGAATAGCCAGGGAAAGTCCTGATTGAAGAGCCTGTAGCCATGCAGAAACTCGCACAGAACGAACGACTCAAAGAACCAGGTGGTGTGGGCGAGGTGCCATTTGGCGGGAGAGGCCTCAGGGCACGATTGCACCATCATGTCCTCGGGGGTGAGTGGCTCGCAGAGCCGAATCGACCGGCGGCGAGCGTCACGAAATCTTGTGGCAAGTGTAGTTTGCAGAATCGGGGAAGTCGTCGCGCTCAAGGTTCACCTTCCGTATTTGGATAAGTTTAGACGATTTGCGTTACATTCTCTTTTCTTTCGGCTGGCAAGGTTCTGTTTTCCCGTTATTTCGTTCAAAAGGCAACATGAATGCTGTACGTCACATCCTAGCTAACCGGATTATGGGATACCTAAACAAAACTGCTCTCCCGGCTGCGTGGCGATTTCTCCTGGACAGAGGGTGACAGAAATTGTCCCCGGGGGATTGACGATCCACCCTCGGAAGGCGCTTAATCTCGTGCGGACGATTTAATTGTTTGTCGCCCCCGCCCCTGTCGACAGGAGGGGATATGTATAGGTTGGATGTGAGCCGCCGGATTCTTATCGTTCCGGCGGCGCTTGCAATCACTTTTGGCGGCCCGCTTTCTTTGGCCGGCCAGTCCGCGACAAATTCCCTAGTTGAAGCCGATTCAGTTACTCTTCCCGCTTCGCCTTCATCCGTCAGTCGGCCAACACCGGAACAAAATGGAGATTTACTCTCTGCCCACCAGCGCTACCAGGCGGCCATCGCGGCTTATTCTCAGTCGCCACGGATGACGGCCTTGATCTGGAACAAGATGGGAATCTCGTACCAGATGATGTTCAACACCAAGGACGCTGCGCTCTGCTATAAGCAGTCACTCAGGCTCGATCCGCACAACCCCCAGGTATTGAACAACCTGGCTACGGTTTATGCGACGATGAAACAGTTTGGCCAGGCAGATCGCCTTTACAGGAAGGCGCTCAAACTGCAACCGGACAACGCGTCGATTTTGAAGAATCTGGGCACCGATTTGCTGACGGAACGAAAGTACGAACAGGGCTGGAAACTGTATCAGCAAGCGCTTGGCGCTGATCCGAGGATTTTTGCCGGCAGCAACAACCCCAAGGTTGATAACCCGGCGCCGGTAAAGGATCGAGGAGCCATGAATTACTATTTGGCGCGGGGTTGTGTGCGAACCGGCTACCCCGATTGCGCATTGGAATATCTTCGCGCAGCGCTGGATGAAGGATTCACCACCCGGGAGAAGGTGGCCGCGGACGCCGAGTTCGCCAGTCTTCGGTCCAACCCCGGCTACAAGCGGCTTATGGCTGAACCGAGCGACTAAAGATGCCGTGAGGGCTGGCCGCTTCAAGGCGCGACGGCGCCCTAAGTTGAACGATTACCCCCGGCTCTTCCTTTCACCCTAATTTAGTGCTGTAATTGCTTTGAGCGAGCTGCCCGAGTCGCATCGAGGGAAAACGCATTCGCCTCTTCGATACGTTCTCCCTGGGGGTAAGATGTCCAGGCTCGATGGATTGCGCTGCCTTAGCGTGCTGATTGTGACCGGCAGCGCAAGTGTGTTTGGCGTGGCGGCATTGAATGGCCGCGCCCAGGCTCCAGCGCCACCCCAGAATCAATCGCCCGCGCCTGCAGCGTCTGTATCCCCGGCTTCACCGCTGCCACCTCAGGAGCTGGGCGATGCGCTGATGTATCACAAGCGCTACCAGGAAGCGATTTCCGCTTACTCCCACGCGCCGCAAATGACGGCTTCAATCTGGAACAAGATGGGCATCGCTTACCAAATGATGCTCAATTCGAACGAAGCTGCCCATTGCTACAAGGAATCGCTGAAACTCGATCCTCGCGATCCCAATGTGGTGAACAACCTGGGAACTGCCTACGAATCGCTCGGTGATTACAGGCAGGCAGAGCACATGTACCGCAAGGCCGTGCAGCTAGATCCCAACTTTGCTCTGGGCTACAAGAATCTTGCCACCTGCCTGATGGCGCGGCGCAAATATCAGCAGGGCGCGGAGGCCGATGCGCGGGCACTGGCCATCGATCCGACGATCCTGGCGACGGGCAACGGTCTGACAGTCGATAACCCCACGTCAGTGCGCGATCGTGGTGCGATGAATTACTACATGGCTATTGACTGCGCTCGCGCCGGGCTTAAGACATGCGCCCTGGAGCACCTGAGAATGGCGCTGAATCAGGGGTATACCAGCGCCAGCAAGGTAGCGGCCGACGGCAACTTCGGAGCGCTCAGCAAAGACCCCGGCTTCCAACAGCTGCTGGCAGAGCAAAGCGGCAAGCAGAAGCCTTGATTCGGCGGCAAAAAAATTGGCCGCAGGGCAATTCCCGCGGCCAATCCTGATGGAACTGCTGATGCGCCTTACACAACCGATTTGAGCGTCCAGGCTCCATTGGTCAGGACAAATGTGGCCTGGCGCTGGGTGCTCAGTTTATTTACGGGGTTGTGGGCGATGTTCTGCAGGGGGTCAGGCAAACCTGTCAAATCCACGTCTTCCATGAACGTGACTGTTCTTGAGTCGCCAATGATTTCGACGTCGCCAAAGTTGCGCGGTTTCAAATGGCTGACCGTCAACGGCACGACCACGGTGACATAATGCGGGTCAGACGGTCCTTCTGGCCGCCATTGAATCAGATCGCCGCCGCCGGCCAGCTTCAGCACTTTTTTGCCATTGTCGGTCAGCTTGAAGTCGCCCCAGTAACCGTTGGGATAGCGCTTGACCCCTGCCCAGTATTTTGCGTCCACTCCCTGCTGCATGCCGCGATCGTCGACACTGATATTGAATGCAACACCGGGATCCTGGTCATACTTGGCCTGGATCAAAGTTTTTGCCTGATCCGAGGTCAATTCGGGCGCGGACTTGCACCCCGCCAAAAACCACCCCGACGCGAACAAAATCAATGCTGCCAAAGCCAGCAATCTTTGCGTGTTTCTCACGTTCCCTCCATTGACGACAAAAATCGGCCCGAATTTCTTTGCCCCGCCATTTTTCTCCTACTTGCCCCCGGTGTCAATCGGGTTGGAAGTGACCGCCATCGCAACGGACGAATCGGCCGGCGAATCGATCCCGGGCGACCAGCTTTGATGCTGGAGATTTTGGGCGCGGAGGATTTCGCGCGGGGCCTGCCGATCAGCGCGGCGCGTCGGCCAGAATTCTGCTCATGAGGAACTGCACGAAGCCGTTGACATCGGACTTGAGACAGACCTGGGCATTGGGCGCGCCCGCAACCGGCCGCGTAAAGCCCTGGTCGTCAACCTCGAGACGCATCGGCTGAACAGGGCAAAGATCGGGACGGATGACGAAGGAAGCGGCCACCGGATCAAATAACGTGGGCGTCTGCCAGGGGCCGACGCCGCTCCACTGGTGGTAGAGCAAGGTGAGCTGGTCGGTCAGCGGCGAGCCATGAGCAAGGATCGCAGCCAGATCGGGCTGCGTGAGGCGAATCTGCGTTGAATCGAGCGGCATGATGAAGACGGGCACGCCCGAGGCAAGCAGCGCGCGCGCTCCTGCGGGATCACGAAGAATGTTCCACTCAGGTGAGGGCGCCGAATTTCCGGCTGCGTCGCCGTTATCGTAGCCGCGATAGATACTGCCGCCCATTATGACAACGCGTCTGAGCCTATGGAATGTGGCCGCGTCGCGCGCGATGGCCGCCTGGATATTGAACAGCGGACCGATGGCAACGAGAGTGATTTGGCCGGGATGAAGGCGAATCGAACGCAGAATGAAATCGGCCGCATCGCCGTGCTTTCGTGCCGGCTGCTGGAGCGCGTAGGCCGCTTGTGTGAAGCGGTTGTTGGCAGGCGTGGCTGCGCCGGCAAAGACGGGAATTTGATCGCGGCCAACCGCGTGAAGATAGCGATCGACGAGACGCGCGCGCAGCTCGGTGTCGCCAAAAGCCGTGGTGATGCCAAGGAGCCTGACCTCAGGGCTTTGCAACAGAAGGGCCAGAGCAAAGGCGTCGTCGATGTCGTCGCCGATATCGGTGTCAAGGATGACAAGCTGCGCGGCGGACTCTTTCGGCGGGCCGGGCGCTTGCGGAGACAAGGCGAAACCCGCGGTGGCCAGCAGCAGAACCGCGCCGGCGATCATTCGCCTGCTCTTCATGCGCTTCATTTTAGCGGGGCGCCACGTGCGCGGTGCGGCTCCGGGCCTAAAGGCCCGCTTCTATGCATCGAGTCTTGAGGGCCCTAAAGGGCCCTGCTCCTTCCGTGGCTTGAGGGCCCTGCTCCTTGCATAGGCAGGTCCGTCGACATCGCCGACGCGCGTTCCCGCGGATTCAAGTTCGCCTCATCGGCTGTCGTCTGCCAAAGAGTAGAAGCTCAATGCCGTGTCGCCCTGCTTGAGGAGCCTGGTTCTCTTCAGGCCGCCGTACTGCTCGGCGAGCGCTTGCTGGCGCCGGTGTTCCGCAATGACAACTGCACCCTGAGCGAGATGCGCGGCAGACGGCCCACCCAGCAGTTCGAGAGTGATGGTGTACTCCTCGTCCGCATCGTAGGGCGGATCGAGAAAAACTACTTCGTAGCGCACTGGTTTTGGACCGGAATTTGAGGATCGCGCAGTCAAAAAAACCTTCACGCTCCCGGCGCGGATGCGAAATCCACTCCTGATCCCCAGTCTCTCAAGATTGTCGCGGAGGGTTCTTGCCGCGTCGGGCGCGCGCTCGACAAACGTGACATAGGCAGCTCCGCGGCTGATCGCTTCGATCCCTACGGCGCCGGAGCCGGCATAGAGATCGAGAAAAGCGGCCCCGGAGATGCGCGGGGCGAGCACATTGAAGAGGGTCTCGCGCAGGCGATCGCTGGTTGGGCGAGTGCTCATTCCCGGCGGCGCCTGGAGCAATCGAGAGCGGAACGTTCCCGCAATGACGCGCATTGATTAAGAGGATAGTCGAACGGCGGCTATGCATCACGAGCGCGTAGTGGGCCAGCTTGAAAAAACCATCCTCAGGGGCTAAAGCCCGTACCCTTCAATCCAAAGGTCGCTTGATGTACGGGCTAAAGCCCGTACCCTTCAAATTAAAGGTCGTGCCCTTCAAGCCGCGACTAGGAGCAGGCTGAGAGCTGATGACCGGTTCTCGCCCCCAGGCACTACAATCAGACCATGCGCGGCTGGTCAATTCCGCTGGGGCGGTGGATGGGCGTGGAACTGCGCGTCCACATCTTTTTTCCGCTGCTGCTGTTTGTCGTGTTTGCCATCAGCGGCGACAATCAGTGGTCGCGCGGGCTGGCCTTGTTTCTGATGCTGGTCGGCGCCGTGGCTGTGCGCGAAACGGCGCGCCTACTGGTAGCGGCCTGGATGGGACTGCGGCTGCGGGCGATCCTGCTGCTGCCCATCGGCGGGTTGTTTGCCTTCGCCAACCCCGAGAGCCAGGAGATTGTCAGCCGCGGCAGCGGGCAATTCGCCCTGGCGCTGGCTGGGCCGCTGGCAAACTGGGGCGCGGCGCTGGTTGCCGCCGGAGCCATCCTGGGCGTAAGCCCCGATGTGCAACTGATTGGCCACCCGCTGATTGCCCCTGCCTATTTGCTGCGCAGTTTTGTCTGGATGCAGGCATCGCTGGGACTGCTGCACCTGCTGCCGGCCTATCCGCTCGATTGCGGCAGGCTGGTTCGGAATACGTTCGCGCGCACGCACGGATCCGGGCCCGCAGGCCGCGCCGCTGCCGGCCTAGGCCAGATACTTGCCCTGGCGACCATCGTCGCGGGAATTCTGCTGCGCGACTACTGGCTGAGCCTGGCCGGCCTTTTCATCATGGTCGGCGCGCAGATCGAGGAGCAGGGCGTCTTCTTCCAATCCGTTGTCGACACCGTACGCATGCGCGAAGTGATGCTTACCGATTTCGCCACGCTGTCGCCTTCTGACACGCTCGCCGATGCTCTCTATCGCTGCGTTCACTCGCTGCAGGAGGAGTTTCCCGTGGTGCGGGGGCCGCAACTGGTTGGAATCATCTCGCGTCAGCGGATCGTGGACGCCCTGCGCAACGAAGGCAATGCTTCGGTGCAGTCGGTGATGTCGCGCGCGTTTCAAGTGGCGCGGCCCGAAGACACGCTGGGCGCCACTATCCGGCGCCTGACCGCCGGACACGGACTGTCGCTGATTCCTGTAACCGAGAGCGGCCGCGTGGTGGGCATCGTCAGCGTCCAGAACCTGATGAGCTCCATGTCGCTTTTGTCGGAGCAGCGGCGGATTGAGCGCCAGGAAGCGGAGGAGTGAGAGAAGCAGGGGTCAGGGGTCGGGGACCGGTTCATTGATCTGATAGTCGCGTCTTTCCTTCTGTTACCGCGGCCGCATGAAATGGCGGCTGCGACCCAGGCGCAAGCAGTTCCTGAACATCATTCACCAGACCCATGACGGTGTTCGAGAAGGCCTGGTCGCGATGCTTCTTGAAAATCGCGCCGTTGATCTGTTCCACAAAGCCCCAAAGCACAACATGAGTTTTGGCGTCGCTGACGATCAGGCGGATCTGGGGCCATGCCAAACCTCCGCCTTCAACAAAGCGAATCGAAAAGATGAGATCGGCGTCCTGGGGGTCGAGGACTAGCGCATAGTGACCCCACTGTTTCATGTCGCTGTAGAACTCGCTGTAGGCACGCTCCGGCCCTCCGCTATAGACGGAAGGGAAGGCGAGCACGTCGCCCAGATCAAAAGAGACGAAAACCTTCTTGCCGCTCATGAGCGGAGTCGGCACCGGCGCCTGATCCGTGTTGATTCCCTTCGCCGCGGAGCTCAGTTGGCTGGTCGAAGCGAAGCCGGCAGTTGCATGAGTGAGAAGCGTCAAAGCGGAAATCAAGGCCAAGGCAACTCGAGGCATGAGCCCTCCATGTGGGTGAGTCTGGATCTTCATTCTAGTTTTGAGACGTCCGCGAGATGAACTCGGACCCTTGCTCCCTGCTATCGTGGGATCAATCATGCCCGACCTGCCATCGCTCGCTCCGGGTCTTTACCTTGTCGCCACGCCCATCGGCAATCTTGGCGATATCACGCTGCGCGCGCTCGAAGTGCTCAAGCGGGTTGATCGCATCGCCTGCGAAGACACGCGCCAGACCCAGAAGCTTCTGAATCATTTCCAAATCGAGAAAAAAACCGTCAGCTTCCACGAGCACAACGAGCACGCCCGCGCTACTGAACTGATCGAAAGCATCAGGGCCGGGATGGCCATCGCACTTGTCTCCGATGCCGGAACGCCGGCGATCAGCGACCCCGGAGCGCAACTGGTGCGCGAAGCCATCGCTGCCGGAGTGGCCGTGATTCCCATCCCCGGAGCCAATGCGGCCATCACCGCTCTGGTCGCTTCGGGATTGCCTGCCGACGAGTTTCAGTTCCTCGGATTTCTGCCGGAAAAGGCGGGCGCGCGGCGCACGTATCTGGAAAAGCTGGCTAACGCGCGGCGCGAGAACTCGGAGACGCTGATTTTCTACGAAGCGCCGCACCGGATTCTCGAGACGCTCTCGGATATCGAGCAAGTTTGGAGCGGCCTGCTGCAGGCAGTGCTTGCCAGAGAGCTGACCAAGATTCATGAGGAGTTTCTGCGCGGCACCGTGGCAGAATTGAGGCGCGAACTTGCCGGCCGCAATCAGATTCGTGGCGAGATTGTGCTGTTGATCGAAGCGCCCGCGACGGCGAAAACGGCTTCCGGCGCGGTTCGAAATCGCTCGCAAGCAGAGAAGATCTCGGAGCGCGTGGCGCAACTCGAGGCCGAGGCTGGAATCGACGAGAAGGAAGCATTGAAGCGACTGGCGCGCGAACTGGGCCGATCGAAGAGCGAGTTATATCGCGAGCTGCAGCGCGAGCGCGCGGCGAGGCGCTAGCTTTCTGGCCGCGTAAATTCGTCAGGATGGCGTCCCCGTCTCCCGAGTCTCAAGCAACGCTCCATTGAGGGTCACGGCTGGGTTCCGGCGCCCCTACGGGGCTGAGAAAATCTTTTTGACCGCTTTCCCAGGATTTCCCCCTTCGCCCTTCGGCTTTCGCTCAGGGCTCAGGGTCCATCCTGGGCTATTGTCGTCGCTCCCTCCGGGAGCGGGATCGAGCAGCCTCGATTTTCATCCCCTCTGCCGGCCTCGCAGTCTATGGAAACTCGGGATGACAGCGGTGTTTGTGTAGAGAAATTTCGAGCGCCGGAAGGCGCACTGCGTCTGTCCATCAGAAGGGGTCCCGGGGACAATCAACATTTCAGTCTGGCGCTCGTTGCCATGCTCTCATTGGAGGATTCTATGAACCTGAAGTGTGCCGCAAACCGGCGCCTGTACTTGATCTCTGTTTGCACGACTATTCTCCTGGCTGCTGCGCTCATGCTCTTCGTAAGCTCAGCGGCGGCGCAGGCGTCCGCGGACGACGCTACGACCGTAGCCCAGGCCAAGACCGAGCAGCAGAACTATCAAACGTTCTACCTGACCAACGCGACTGACCGCGAAAGCCTGAACGATATCCAGACCGACATGCGCAACATGATCCCTCGGGCGAAGATTTACGGAGTGTCATCGAAGAGCGCCATCACTGTGCTGGGCACCGCTGACGAGATTGCGATGGCGAAAAAGCTCATTGGCGACCTGGACAAGCCGCGCAAGGTTTACCGGCTCACTTATACGATCACCGACAGCGATGGCGGCCAGGCCAAGAGCGCCCGGCACTACACGTTGGTCGTGGCCTCGGGCGAAAAGACGGTGTTCAAGCAGGGTGACCGCGTTCCGATCATCACGGGACGCGCCAGTGAGAACCCCACTCAGACGAGCACACAAGTCCAATACGTCGACGTGGGAATCAACGTTGACGCGTCACTCACGACCAGTGCCGATGTGCTGGCGCTGCAGACGAAACTTGAATTGTCGAGCGTAGCCAATCCATTGGCTGGTGCAGACGCGGGCGACCCGGACATCCGGCAAACGGTTCTGCAGGAAACGGCGTCGCTCACACCGGACAAGCCGCTGGCGCTGGGATCAATCGATGTGCCGGGGACTTCGCGGCACGAAGAGGTCGAGGTTGAGGCGGAGCTGATTCGTTAGAGTCGGCCCCTTATCGCGTGAATTTGGCGTGCGGGATCTCGGTTTCCCACATCTCAAAATCGAGATGTGGGGCACCCGCCATATGGAAGATCACACGGTCGAAGACCTAGGCTTTGGCCACTTCGACGAGGGTCGAGTAAAAAGTCGCGCCGCGGCCGATATCGGTCAGCCGCTCGCTGGTGAGGGCATTGACGTTCGCGCCATCGGCGTGCAACTTGGCCCAATCGAGTGGCGCGGCTACGACACCGGTGGGCAGGCTCGGGTTCAGTGTCGCGGTCAGCTCCAGCGATCCCCGATCGTTAAAGATGCGCACTCGATCGCCCTCGGCCACGCTGCGGGACTCTGCGTCGAGCGGATGGATTTCAAGCCTCTGGCTGGTTCGGCGCTCCATCTTCCGATGGCCAGGAAGATTGGCGAAGGTCGAGTTCATGTAATTGTCACTCTTGCGGCCGAGCAGCTCGAGCGGATATTTTTTCGCCGTCTCGCTCCAGCGCGATTCTGTGGGAGGAATAAAGCCTGGGAGCGGATCGAGCCCCGCGGCGGCCAGCGACTCTGAGTAGAACTCGATCTTGCCCGAGGGCGTCGGCACGGAGCCGGACGCGTAGGGCATAAACGGAGCTTCGGCGGGATGCCGATGGAACGCCAAGGGCGCGCGCCCACGCTCTTCGAGGTCCTCGAGCGAAATGTGCTCCATGTTCGCGTTTGTTGAGTGGCCGTTGGGCCCAATCGCGAGCGCCTGGCGGATCATCTCTTCGGGCGTATCGCGGAAGCACGGCTCCGGGAAGCCCATGCGCTGAGCCAATTGGCCAAAGAGCCAGACGTTCGATCGCGCTTCTCCGGG
>Ga0187783_10003959_pt1 | contig 10949 bp, 9 predicted proteins | sample 1015_SJ02_MP02_2_FD_132471 | JGI IMG/M metagenome (GOLD analysis project Ga0187783, IMG submission 132471) | Tropical peat soil microbial communities from peatlands in Department of Meta, Colombia - 1015_SJ02_MP02_20_MG | ecosystem: Environmental > Terrestrial > Soil > Wetlands > Peat | place...
CACGCCCCGCCGAGACCGCCGAGCAATCCGCTCCAGAAACTTCCTCCCCCGCCGTAACCGCCATAGCCATAGCCCGGACCATATCCAGGACCGCCGGGCGGAACGCCACCCGGCGGCGGAGGGCCGGGAACTCCGCCATAGTATCGCGGTCCCGCCATCGCCCGTAAGATCGAGCGCACGATCAAAAAACCGACGATCGCAATGATGATCCACCAAAACATCGAGATTTGTATGCCTCCGGATCGCGCGACGGCATTTGCCGGTTGAGCGGCGCCGCCGGGCGCGCGCTGCTGCAAGCTGCTCAAATGCGCGCGATAGATATTGAGAATCGCTCCGACCGCGCCGGTGATTCCGGCGTCGTAGTTCTCGCTGCGAAACTGGCTCTCCATCGCCGTTCGGATCGAGCGCACCACGTCGCCGCTGAACCAACCGGCTTGCACGCCCGCGGTATCAGGGACGATGATGTCCTGCCGGTCGTCCCGTGCGATGAAGATCAAAACACCGTTGACGCTCTGCTGCGCGAATGCGCGGGCCGCTGCGCTCTGTAGCGTCGCGTTACCCAGCGAGGGCGTCGTCAGAACGACGATCTCCTTCCCTGTCTGAGCGTTGAAGTTTCCAATTCGCTCGTTGAGCGCCGCAACGGTCGCGGGCGAGAACATTCCAGCTTGGTCTTGTACGAAATCGCGCGCGACCGCCGGCGACGTGGCCCCAACGACTAGCGCCGCGAGCGCGAAAAGCGTGTTGAGTCGCATTGACGAAGCTTTCACAGGGACTCCTACCGGTGCCTGCGCGATGAAGTTTCGACGGCCAAGGGGGAACTGAGGAGTCGCCCGGCTGAGAGTTGAGGCTGCATGAGCGAGCCTTTGCAGCGCGCATCCCTCAAAGCCGATTCGCTGACGTTCATCGAGGTTCTCGCCACCTCGATCGCCCTGATCGGGCCGAGCATGACGCCCCTCTTGATCGCCCCATACATGTACGCGCTGGCCGGTAACGGCACGTGGCTGGCTTACGTGTTCGGCGGCACGATGCTGATCTTCGTTGCTTTATGCATCAACCAATTCGCCCGCCGCTCCACGACTGCAGGCTCGATGTATGAATACGTAGCCGAACATCTTGGCCCCTCGGCCGGAGCCATCGGTGGCTGGACGCTCCTGTGGGCGTACGGTTTCGTCGCGGCGGCCGTACTTGGCGCGATGGCTCTTTTCGTGGAGCGGCTATTATCCGCGATGAGCTTACACGCGCCGGCCTTTCTCGTCGTGGTCGTTCTCGCGGCGATCGCGTGGCAGGCGGCGTATCGAGGCGTCCAGGTCTCCGCCATCGTCATGCTCGCACTCGAATGCGCCTCGGTCAGCATAATCTTGTTGCTCGTGGCGATGGTCTTGCACGCGCACGGACCAGCGCTCGATACCAAGCAACTGCATGTTGCCGGCGGGTTTCCAGGCGGTGTCGGGCTTGCGATGGCGTTTGCGGTCTTTAGCTATGTCGGCTTTGAAAGCGCCACCGCCTTCGGCGCCGAGGCGAAGCGCCCGCTCGTGACGATTCCTCGGGCCGTTGTCGGCAGCGTCATCTTCGCGAGCGCGTTCTTTGTCATCGCGACGTACGCGGAGATCCTGGGCCTGTCGCAGGCCGGCAAGCCGCTCGACAAGGAGCAGTTCCCGATGCAAACCCTCGTCGCCGTCTACGGCCTCGGCTATCTTGCGATTCCGCTCACGATCGGCGCCGTCTTCAGCGCTTTTTCCGTCTGTTTGGCATGCATCACGACTGCCGGCCGGATCGCTTACGCGATGGCCGTCGCCAAACTGTTTCCGGAACCCATCGCGCGCGTCGAGCCGAAACATGACACGCCAAACGTCGCCGTAACGATGGTCACAGCCACAACGCTTGCCGTCGCGCTCGTTGCGCTGGGATTCGGGGTTGCGCCGATCGACGTCTTCGATAACTGCGGCACGCTGAGCTCGTTCGGCTTCATTCTTATCTATATCTTGATCGCAATCGCGGCTGCGGTTTACTGCAAACGCTTGGGCGCGCTGAGGCTCGCTGACATTGCAATATCTTCGATCGCACTCGTGTTGTTGCTGCTGACGGCGGTAACGCTCTTCTACCCGGTGCCGGCGCCGCCGCAGCGCTGGTTTGGGTACTTTTTTATCGCATTCGTGATCGCCGGCGGGCTGTGGCTGCGGCGCAAGAACCGCGTAAGCGGATGAGGTTCCGGCCGAAGGTATGGACAACGGCCCTCTTGGCCTTTTGCTCGACGTCCAACCTCGCCTACGCCACCGGGGCTTCGCGAGAGAGCATCAAAGCCGTTGTCGATAGCGTGATTGAGCCCCTAAAGCAGCAATACCGCATTCCCGGTGTTGCCGCCGGCATCATCGCCGAAGGCCGGGCGTACGTGTTCAACTACGGGGTCGCGTCGCTGCAAACCAAAGAAGCGGTCACGGACGACACGCTGTTCGAGCTGGGATCGGTGACCAAGACGTTCACCGCGACGCTCGCGTCGTACGCGCAGGTCAAAGGTTACCTTTCTCTGTCGGACACGACCGGTAAATATCTACCGGCGCTCCAAGGCAGCAAGTTCGGTAATGTGACGCTGCTGGAGTTGGCTACGCACACCACCGGAGGACTGCCGCTGCAGGTACCTGACGACGTGCGCAGCGACGATCAGCTGATGGCGTATCTCAAGCAGTGGGTCCCAAGTCACGTGCCGGGCAAGTATCGAACCTATTCCAACATTAGCATCGGGCTACTCGGCCTCGTTACCGCGAAGAGCGCGAACCGAACTTTCGAGGCGCTGATGACGCAAGATCTCTTCTCGCCCCTCGGACTTACCAGCACCTACATCGACGTACCTCCAGCACAGACGGCGAACTACGCGCAGGGCTATACGGCGGACGGCTCGCCGGTGCGGTTGGCGCCGCGCCTTTTGTGGTCTGAAGCATACGGAATTAGGGCGACCGCTGCCGACGTTCTTGTTTTTCTGGAAGCGAATATGAAAATGCTGACGCTCGGCGCAGAGCTACAGCGCGCGATTACGGAAACGCATCGTGGGTACTTTAAGTCCGGTTCGCTTACCCAGGACCTAATCTGGGAGCAATACCCCAAGCCGGTCAAGTTGAAGGCGTTGCTGAAAGGGAACTCACGCGCGATGCTTTTCGGCACGATGCCGGCCGCCGCGCTAACGCCACCCGAGCCACCGCGTAACGACGTCTGGATCGATAAAACCGGTTCGACGAACGGCTTCGGAGCTTACGTTGCATTCGTACCCGAACGGCGAAGTGGGATTGTCATACTGACGAATAGGAACGTTCCGATCGCCGCCCGAGTGAGGGCGGCATACGCGATCATGGGGTCGCTGGGCGGCAGTCCGCTGTAAGCTATGGCCAGCGGCTGATTACAACGCGCTGGTGCGTGTAGAACGCGATCGCGTCTTTTCCGTGGCAGCGCAGATCGCCGAAGATAGAATCCTTCACGCCCCCGAACGGAAAGAATGCCATCGGTGCGGCAATACCGACGTTGATTCCGGCCATACCGACCTCGATGCGTGAAGCGAAGCTCCGGGCGGCGGCGCCGCTGCGCGTAAATATCGAGGATGCATTGCCATAACGCGAGCCGTTGGCAATCGTAATCGCCTCGTCAAGCGATCCGGCCCGCACGATTGCCAGCACCGGGCCGAAGACTTCATCGCGGGCCAGCTCGCTGGTGGGATCAACGTGGTCGAAGATAACCGGGGACATGAAGTAACCGGCGAGGCCCTCAGCTCTTCGTCCTTCGACTTCGCTCGCTGCGCTCGCTCCGCTCAGGATGACACGCGAGGCGCCGGCTGCGACGGCGCGCTGCACGTAGCCGTCGATTCGCATGAGAGCCTCGTCGCTCACGACCGGGCCCATTTCAACGCCCTCCTGCGCACCATGACCCAGCTGAAGCTTCGAGGCAGCGTCCACGAGCATCGGGCCAAGCCGGTCGCCGGCATCGCCGACCGCAACGACGACCGATCCCGCCAGACAGCGCTGGCCGGCGCCGCCGAATGCCGACCCAATGACCGCCTCGCACGTGGACGCATCGACGGCATCGGGCATGACGATGAGATAGTTCTTCGCGCCGCCGAGCGCCTGAACGCGTTTGCGCGCGCGCACCGCCAACTCTTGCACCGTCCGCGCGGCGCTGGACGATCCCACGAAGGAAACAGCTGCGACCTCGGGATGTTCGATCAGCGCCCGCGCGGTTTCGGCGCCGCCATGGACCACGCCTAGCACGCCGCTTGGAAACGCGCATTCGTTCGCGATTTCAAAAAGCAGCTCCGAGGTGAGCGGCGTTTGGGGGGAGGGTTTCAGCACGAACGTGTTCCCGGCGGCGATTGCGATCGGAAACATCCATAGCGCAATCATGGCGGGAAAGTTAAACGGCGTGATGCCGATGCAGACGCCGAGCGGGTAGCGCACCGAGATCGAGTCGATGCCGCGCGCAACATCCGCAAGCGCGTCGCCCATCATCAGCGACGGCATCCCGCACGCAAATTCCACCGCTTCGATGCCGCGCCGCACTTCGGCGCGCGCGTCGGGGAGCGTTTTGCCGTTCTCGCGCGAAACGGAGAGCGCGAGTTCTTCCCGCCGCCGCTCGAGCGCGTCGGCATACCGAAAGAACAGCCGCGAGCGCTCGACGACGGGCACTTCACGCCAAGCGAGGAAGGCTTCTCGAGCGCGTCCGACGGCCTTGCCGGTTTCCTCTTCGTGCGCGACCGGCACTTCGCCGAGAAGCTCGCGAGTCGCCTTATCCCGCACGTCGAGACGCATCACGTGCGATCGCCCAAAGTCGCGAGCGCCTGGTCGAGAATCTCAAACCCTTCGTCGAGCTGCTCGGTTGTAATCACGAAAGGCGGCGACAGAATTATCACGTTGTAACGCCCGTAAACGTACACTCCACGAGCCAGCAGGTCGTTGAAAAAACCGGCAAGCGTCTGCGTTCCTTGCCACGGGACCAGCGGTGAACGCGTTTGACGATCGGAGACGAGCTCCAAGCCGAAGAAGGCGCCGACTCCGCGTACTTCGCCGACGACCCGGCGAGTGCGTTGCAGCGCCTCGCAGCGTTTGCGCAGCTCGCTTTCGAGCTCTCGCGCGCGTTCGAAGAGCCGTTCGCTTTGGTACGAGCGCAGTGCCGCAACTCCGGCGGCCATCGCGAGCGGGTGCCCGCTGAAAGTGTGCCCGCTCGGAAGGGGGCGGCTATCAAACTCCGCTGCCAGCGATTCGCGCACCGCCACGCCGCCGAGCGGAACGTATGCCGACGTGACGCCCTTTGCAAAGGAGAACATGTCGGGAGTCACGCCAAAGCGTTGCGCCGCAAAAGCCTCGCCCGTGCGCCCAAATCCGGTCATCACCTCGTCGAATATCAAGAGAATGCCATGCCGGTCGCAGAGCTCGCGCACGCCGGCAAGATAGTTCTCAGGATAGATGACGACGCCGTTTGCGCCGACGACCGGCTCGATGAGCAGGGCCGCAACGTTCTCGCTCCCCTCGTACCGGATGACTTCTTCGAGGTGCTCGATCGCTCGATCGGTCTCTTCGGCTTGATCCCGCGTATGAAAGGGACTGCGATACGGAAACGGCGTGAAGAAACGTACGACGCCGGGAATCCCCGGCTCGTTGGGCCAGCGGCGGTTTTCGCCGGTCAGCGTTCCCGCGCCGGGCGCGGAGCCGTGGAACGAACGGTAGGCCGTGAGCACCTTATGACGGCGGCGCAGGCTCCGCGCGAACTTGATCGCGTCTTCGTTTGCTTCGCCGCCGCCGGTCGTAAAGAAAACGCGTCCGCCTTCCGCCCACGGGGCAAGCTCGATAATGGCGCGCGCGAGCTCGGCGCGTTGATCGTTGGCAAGGCTCGGCGCCGCGTACGCGAGCCGGTGCGCCTGTTCCGCGATCGCATTGGCGACGGCTGGATGGCCGTGGCCCAGATTGACCGCGACGAGCCCGGCGGAGAGGTCGAGATAACGCCGGTCGCGGTCGTCATAGAGATAGGAGCCCTCGCCGCGCACGATCACCGGAGGATTGCGCCCGGACTGCGCGACCCACGGCGTCAGAACGTGGCGCGCGTGCAGCGCTGCCGGATCCTCGATCGCGGTTCGGTAAAGGCTCATCTCGCGCGCAATTCCGTCGAGACGATGATTAAGCCTCCGGCGACGCTGAGCGCGAAGAAAACGATGAAGATCCAAACGCCAAAACGTTTCCAAAAGTCGCGCCGGGCGCGCGCGGCGCGCGTGTGATGCGTCGGACGGTTACGTTTCACGATCCTTGAGCCTTTCGATTTTCGAACGTGGACCACAAGCGTTCCAGGTTGTAAAACGCGCGTTGGTCAGCGGTGAAGACGTGAACGATCACGTTTCCTAGATCGATGAGAATCCACGAACCATCGGCGTAACCCTCGATCCTCGAGGGAGCATAACCACTTCGCCGCACCCCTTCGATCACGGCATCGGCGATCGCGCGCGTCTGAATCTTCGAGCGTCCCGTAACGATCGCAAAGGTGTCCGCCAGTATGGTTCGTCCGCTTACGTCGAGCGCCGTGAAAGCCTCACCCTTTTTTTCGAGTGCGCTTTCGCGGACGATGTCGATCAGCTCGCCGATGCTCTTGACTCCGCGAGCGCTGCCTTTTGCCGGCGGTGCCGTGCCGTCGCGCAAAGCGTTTCGCGTACCGCTCCCGCAAGGTCGCGCATGGCGAGTTGCCACAGCTCGCCCCGCTCGGGGAACGTACGCCCCGGCTCCAGCGAGTCCGCGAGGTAGACGACGCAGTCCAGCGGTGATAGCTCACCCGCAGCGGTCGTATGTTTTTCGATAGCGGACAACACCTCGGGGTCCTCTACCCCAAAGTGTTCCCGCGCAAGCGCGGCACCAAGCCGCGCATGCAGCAGCATCGGATGATCTCGCTCGACCGGCGCGATCGGAAGGGCGCGAGCCTCGGTTTCCGCGATCAACCGCTCCGGCGTGTGCAGACGTGCGAGATCGTGCAGGAGTCCGGCAACGCGTGCCTTGCGAGTATCGACGCCATGACGCCGCGCGAGCAGCTCGGCGCACCGGGCCACGCGTAGGCTATGCGCGTAGCGATGTTCTTGTCCGAGATGCTCGCGAACTCGGCGCGCCATCGCGGTGAAGTCTGCGTCGGATAGCGTCATTGCTCGGCGCGCCCGCGCAGAATGCGCACGCGGTTGCGGTAAAGCTCGCTGCGAAGGCTGCCGGCCCACATGATCAACGCGCTTTCATTGTCGTCGCTGTAGTAACCGGTACGCATCGTTACCGTCGTGAATCCATACTTTCGATAGAGCCGTTGCGCGACGGCGTTGCTCTCGCGCACTTCGAGCGTCATCCAAGCCGCATCGCGCTCGATCGCCTCGTCGATCAAACGCAGAAGCAGCACTTCACCGAAGCCGCGCCCACGATACTCCGGATCGACCGCCAGCGTCGTAACGTGGGAGTCCTCCAAGATCACCCAAAGGCCGCCGTATCCCACGACCCGATGGTCGAACCGTCCGACGAAATAGTGAGCCAGTTTATTCGTGCTGAGCTCGTTGTAAAAAGCATCCGAAGGCCAGACGGTCGAGAACGAGGCGCGCTCGATGCGCGTGACTGCCGGAATGTCCGACGTGGTCATCGGAAGAATCGAAAGTCGGCCGGGCCGCTCCGCCGGCCGCTCGAGCTCCATCTTCATGTTTGAAAGATAAAGGACCTAACGGCGTTACAGGCCACTAAACTTCGGCGGCGTGGCGGCAGGAAGCTCGCCATAGTCTGCTACTACCTCGTGCAGGCTCTTCGGCGGCACGCGCGACGACGCAGCCAGCGCAGCAGCGGCGGCGGCAGGGATGACGGCGGGGTTGACCGGTCGCACGATGATGTCGCGTTCGGCAAGCGCGTGCAGCACGTCCTCCGGCGCCCCGACAACCGCTAGGGGGCCTTCGACGGAGGGCACCAGTGCGTCGAGCACTTCGTCAATTCGGCCTGAGGCTCGGCGCGTTGGGGGCACGCCGCGATAACGCGCCGAGATGACGCCCGGACGCCCAACGACGACCGCGAGCACTCGATCGAATGCGCCGCCCCATTCCAGCAGATCGAAGGAGTCTACCGGCACGAGCGGCCGCTGCCAGGCCGCGGCGAGCGATTTCGCATACGCAAGTGCAATGCGCAGGCCGGTGAATCCGCCCGGGCCGATTCCGACGGCCAGCCGCTCGATCTGCCGCGGCGCGACGCGCGCCTCGGCGAGCACCGCCTCGACGATGCCCAGCCCGCGCTCGAGGGCCACGCTGCCCGATTCGCAACGCGCGGCAGCGACGCGGCCGTCGCCGGAAACGGCGGCTGAAAACGAACCGAGTGCGCCGTCGATTGCAAGAACGATCATTGCGCGACGCGAAGAGATAGAGTACGTGGTTCGTCCCCGGCGCCGGTGATCTCGATTTCGTACCGCCGCGGTGGAATTGCGTCCGGCGCCTTACGCCACCACTCGACCAATACAATCGAACGGCCGTCGAAGGCCTCTTCGAGTCCGAGCTCCGGGAGTTCACGAGGATCATCGATACGGAAGAAGTCGAGGTGCTCGATCGCCGGATCGCCGTCGTAGCGGTGACGAAAAGTAAAGCTAGGGCTGCAACTCTGGTCTTCGCCGTGAAGCGTTCGCACGATCGCTCGTACGAAGGTCGTCTTCCCCGAGCCTACCGGGCCGGAGAGTGCGACGACGTCGCCCGGTCGAAGACGGCGCGCGAACGATGCGGCAAGCGCGCTGAACTCTTCTTCGCTTTGAAGGGTTAAACGTTGTGGGGCGAAGCGCGAGTCATTCATGAGTATAGGTGATTATTGAACAACGATATCGTAGCCCAGGTCAACGTCGAAGATGAGATGCGAGAGAGTTATCTCTCGTACGCAATGTCCGTCATCGCGTCGCGGGCGCTGCCCGACGTGCGCGACGGTCTCAAACCAGTGCAGCGCCGCATCCTTTACGCGATGCGCGAGATGGGCCTCGATCCCGGCAAGCAGCATCGCAAATGCGCCGGCATTATCGGCGAGGTTCTCAAGAGCTACCATCCTCACGGCGACGGCTCGGTCTACGACGCACTGGTCCGCATGGCACAAGATTTCACGCTGCGTTATCCGCTGGTCGACGGTCACGGCAATTTCGGATCGATCGATCCCGATCCGCCCGCGGCATACCGCTACACCGAAGCGCGTCTCGCCCGCACCGCGCTCGACGTTCTGGCCGACATCGATAAAGAAACCGTCCCGTTCGTTGCGAACTTCGATAATCAAGGAGTCGAGCCGAGCGTTCTTCCGGGCCGGCTCCCGCAGCTTCTCGTCAATGGGTCGAGTGGGATCGCCGTGGGCATGGCAACCAACGTTCCGCCGCACAATTTGAACGAAATCGCCGACGCAATCGCCGCGCTCATCGACGATCCAAAAGCAACCGACGACGATATCTGCGCGATCGTCCAAGGCCCCGACTTTCCGACCGGCGGCACGATCTTAGGTCACGAAGCGATTCGCGAAGCGTATAGGACGGGACGTGGAACGATTACGATTCGCGGCAAAGCCGAGATTATCGAGGAACGCGGTAAGCACAAGATCGTGGTTACCGAGATTCCGTACCAGGTCTACAAGGGGCGGATCATCGAGGCGATCTCTGAAGCTTACTCCGAGAAACGCATCGTTGGAATTGCTCGCATGGACGACGAGTCAAACCGCAAGGGCATGCGCGTCGTCATCGAGCTGCAGAAGAGCGCGACGCCGAAGATCGTGCTCAACCAGCTCTTCAAGCACACGCCGCTTCAGGCGACCTTCGGATTCAACATGCTCGCGCTCGTTCCGGTGGGTCGGTCGCCCGGCTCGGGATCGCGCCCAGATGGTTCAATTGCGCTCGAGCCGCAAGTCCTCACGCTCAAACAGCTGCTCGAGCACTTCATCGCACATCGCAAGGACGTCGTCACGCGGCGAACCGCCTACGATCTTCGCAAAGCCGAAGAGCGCGCGCACCTGCTCGAAGGCTATCGGGTTGCGCTCGACAACATCGACGAAGTCATCGAAATCGTGCGCGGCAGCCAAACGACCGACGAGGCGAAGGAGCGCCTTTCGAAACGCTTCGAGCTCAGCGAGGTGCAGGCGCAAGCGATCGTCGACATGCGGCTGCGCACGCTCGTCGGCCTCGAGCGCAAGAAAATCGAGGATGAATACGCCGAGCTGATCAAGACGATCGCGGAGCTGCAGGACATTCTGCGCAGCCCGCGGCGGATCGCGCACATCGTAAAACACGAGGCGCTCGACGTCAAAAAGCGCTTCGGCGATGCCCGGCGCACGAGCATCGAACCAGCCGAAGACGAGATCTCGATCGAGCAGATCACCCCGAACATCGACGTCGTAGTCACGTACACCGTCGGCGGCTACATCAAGCGCGTCTCGGTCGATACGTTCAGGACCCAAAGCCGCGGCGGCCGCGGGGTCACCGGCATCTCGAACCTCAAACGTGAAGACGTCGTTCGAAATTTTTTCGTCACCAAGACGCACGACCACGTGCTGTTCTTCACGAACATGGGTCGCGTCTACCGGCTGCGAGGCTATGAGATTCCGGACACGACGCGCCAGGCGCGCGGCACCGCACTCGTCAATCTTCTTACGCTTCCGCCGGGCGAACAGGTAACGGCGGTCTTCCCGATCCATCACTTCGAAGGCGAACGCTACCTCGTGATGGTCACCAAGCACGGCGTCATCAAGAAGACGAAACTCAGCGAGTTCGCCAACGTACGGCGCAATGGATTGATCGCGATCAATCTCGATCCGGGCGACGAGCTGCTTGCGGTCGACCTCTCCGACGGCTCGCGCGACATCATTCTCGCCTCGACGCTCGGCATGGCCGTGCACTTTAACGAGAAGGACGTCCGCCCGATGGGGCGGGTCGCTCGCGGCGTCAAGGCAATGACTCTAGAAAAAGGGGAC
>Ga0187783_10003960_pt1 | contig 10949 bp, 9 predicted proteins | sample 1015_SJ02_MP02_2_FD_132471 | JGI IMG/M metagenome (GOLD analysis project Ga0187783, IMG submission 132471) | Tropical peat soil microbial communities from peatlands in Department of Meta, Colombia - 1015_SJ02_MP02_20_MG | ecosystem: Environmental > Terrestrial > Soil > Wetlands > Peat | place...
ATCCGGCTCTCGATGCTGGTGGAGGATTACAACGTGGTTGACTTTTCGCCGTTCGGGACGCAGAACTCGAACGAAGTGCTCGTTCCGGCAAACGAGACCCGCGGTTTGGTCGAAACCGTGGTGCGAAGGGACGTCTAGGCCGGAATCCTTCGAATTTGGGGCACCGTCACGATTTTTTCGTCCTCGCGTCGAGAATTCGCGCAAACGAACCCGAACGCAAATCCGCGTGTGAGAGTCCCGTCAGCTTCAGTGTTTCCTCCGGCGTGATCGCGCCGCAATTGATACCGCGCAAGAAATAATTCAGCAGGCCCTGCCCGGTGGCCGCGTCGTCGAAAATTTCCCCGACAAGCGTCGCCTGCGCGGCCTTCTCGATGAAATTCTTCAGCCGCTCGCCGGCGGCATCAAGACCCTCAAGAAAGAACGAGTAGGTCGCGGCGTAACGGACGGGAAGTTGCGAGGGGTGCAAGTCCCAGCCCTGATAGAAGCCGCCGATGAGCGAATGCCGGATGTGCTTGTAATGAAGCTTCCATGCCGCGTGGACGGCCGAGCGGTTTTCCGAGGCTTCGCGAGCCGAGAGAGGTGGCCCGTCCTTCGCCACACGATGAACCGGAACCGGCAATACGTTCGTTCCGCCGTCCGAGAGCCACACGCCGGTGCCAGCGAGCGCGACCTGCATCATCTCCTTCGCGAAGTCACACGCCGGATGCATCATGTGTTGATACGCAGCGGTTATGTTGCGGCCGGCGGTGTAATCGTACGTGCCAAAGTGCGCTGCAACGCAACGCCCCGCACCCGCGCGCGCGAGAGCCATTAGATTCGATTCACCTCGCGGACCCAGGATGGATTGGGGCGTTTCGATCATGATTTCGATTCGCACTGAGCCGCGAAGAATTCCCAGCGAGGGCTCAAGCCGGTCGAGCAACTCGGCGAGCGCCGCCACTTCCTCCGGCACAATCACTTTCGGTATCGTGACGTGGAAATTGGGAGGCAGGGATCCACCGGTCTCCTCGGAGAGCGTGCTCAAGAAAAGATCGAGTGTGCGAACGCTGCGTGGCCGCAGCTCTTCGTTGAAGGCCTTCAGGCGAATGCCGATAAAGGGTGAGAGCTCGGCGACGCGGTAGCCCGCGGCAAGCTCGCGGGCGGTCGAGACGGCATGGCCGTCTTCTTCGTCATCGGAACGGTGACCGTAACCGTCTTCGAAATCGATGCGGAAATCTTCCACTGGCTCGCGTTGCAGCTTTTCGCGCACGCGGCGGTAGATCGTGACCGCGACCCAGGTCGTCTTGCTTTCCTTGCGAAACGTTTCCGGGTCGGAATCCACGTATTTTTCGAGACGTGCAATTTCGTCGGGGGCGTCGGGAAGCTCTTCGGCGCCGTTTAGCCCAATGGCCTTTGCAAACAGTGCGAAATTGGGCGCGTAGTCATCAATCGAGCGGAGAGCGTGCGCGCCAAGGCGTCGAACCGTGTCGGAGTGAAACAGTTGCGCGCCCGCGTACACCGTGTGCACCGGCTGCCGAGCCGTGTTTGGGCCAGGATAGAACCGCGAATAATCCTCGTGCGCGCGCTTGAGCTTTGCATCTAATTCGGAGAGCGATGCGGGGTTGAGCGTTTTCTTCATTTTGGCCTCAATTGCCGTTGAAAGGTCCCTTGGCTTGATACCAAATCGGTGAGGAAACGCAAGGGGCGATGGACGACTGATGGGAGTCGCAAACGCTCCAGTACTCCGAAGTTACGACGAGCTTCAAAAGGTTCCAGTACGTTGATTGTGATTGCTGCAATGTTGCGGCTCCTGTAAGCTAATTCATCCCCAGCGAAGACTGCTTATGCCGCACAAAATTCTTCTTGTGGACGACGAACCCGCGCCGCGTTCCGGTCTCGAGATTCTGCTGAGACGTGAAGGGTTTGAAGTTCGCGCGGCTGCGGACGGCGCGAGCGCGCTTGCGCAATGCGCCGAATTCCGGCCGGATCTCGTGCTGCTCGATATCATGATGCCGGGCCTGAGCGGAATCGAAGTCTGCCGCCGCATCAAGGCCGCACCGGATACGCGGCTGACTCCGGTTGTCCTGATCACGGGATTGACCGCGACATCCGACCGCATACAGGGCATCAATGCCGGCGCAGACGATTTCCTGAGCAAACCGATCGATTACAACGAGCTGCTGGCGCGAACTCGTTCGCTGATCCGGCTGAAGACCTATACCGACGAACTCGAGAACGCAGAAGCAGTGCTATTCAGTCTCGCACTGAGTATCGAAGCCCGCGATCCGACTACGCACGGCCATTGCGGCCGGCTATCGGAAATCTCGGCGCTGCTCGGCTCGCGCATGGGACTCGAGCCCGAGCAGGTGACCGCGCTTCGTCGCGCAGGCGTCGTTCACGATGTCGGAAAAGTGGCGATTCCCGATTCGATTCTCCTGAAGCAAGGGCCGCTGACGGCGGACGAGGAAGCGCTACTCCGGCAACATCCCGTGGTGGGTGAACACATCTGCGCGCCGCTGAAATCATTTCGCCTCGTGCTTCCGATCATTCGCCACCATCACGAAAAGCAGGATGGAACAGGTTACCCGGATGGTTTGCGCGGAGACGAGATACCCCTGACGGCGCGAATACTCCAAATTGTTGACGTGTACGACGCGCTGACCACGGAACGTCCCTACCGCATCGCGCTCGACTCATCCGCCGCGCTGGATCACATTGAGGACGAGGCGAATCGCGGATGGTGGGATCCGAAGCTTCTCGTCGAATTCCGGAAGATGCTTGCGGAGGACGGCGAAAAGGTGGCTGACATTCGGCGCCGCCACGCGCAGAGAAACGGAAATAACGGGAATGGAAACCGGCTGCCATACTACTGACTCCGCCGCGAACTACCCCGCTCCGCTCAAAATCAGCCGTTCGTCGCACGAGTAAACCACGAATCGCTTTCCTCGCAGAAATCCGATTAGCGTGAGATTCAGCTCGCGCGCCAACTGAACGGCAAGACTCGAGGGCGCGGATACGGACGCCACGACGGGAATTCCCGCGGCGATCGCTTTTTGCGCGATCTCGAATCCGCAACGGCCACTGACAAGCAAGATGTTTTCCGCGAGCGGCAAGCGCCCTTCGCGCAAGGCCCAGCCGATCACCTTGTCCACGGCGTTGTGACGGCCGATGTCCTCGCGGGCGACGAGGAGTCCGCCATCGGCTGTGAAAAGCCCGGCTGCGTGCAGCCCGCCGGTTCGGCTGAAAATATCCTGCGATGCGCCGAGATTTTCGGGGAGGCGGCAAATCGCATTGGCACTGAGTCGAAATTCGGAGTTTGGAGATCGAAGAAAACGCGAACGCACCGCTTCGATGGACGCTTTGCCGCAAATACCGCAACTTGAATTCGCGAAAAAGTTGCGCTGAGTTTTTTCGGCGTCGAGCTGGATGCTATTTTCGAGCCGCGCCACAACCAGGTTGCCCGGCTGCGCGGCACCCTGCGGCGTCGCGATTTCCATTGAAGTGATTTGCTCGCGCCTCTGGATGATACCTTCCGTGAAGAGAAACCCCGCAGCGAGCTCGAGATCGTGGCCCGGAGTTCGCATCGTGACCGCAAGGGGAGAATCTCCGACGCGAATCTCAAGCGGCTCCTCGCCGGCAAGCGAGTCTTGAACGCGCCGCGCACGGCCGTCCAACCATTCCGTAACTTGCGTCAGATCAATACTGCGAGGGGACACGGAACTTCGCCTCGATCAAGGATGCTGGTGAGCCGGGCTCATTTTCGCACAAGTAAGGCGGGGATTTCGAAGGAGTGGCCATCGAGCAGCGGTTCGCGGGAGCGCGCTCGCGAATCGTTCTAGGATTTCGAAGGTTCGGGGATCACCTGATATGGGCGCATCATCTCGTTGTCTTCGTGTTCGAGGATGTGGCAGTGCCAAACGTAACGCCCGGGATATCCATCGAAACGGACGATGATCCGCGTCACCATTGCGGGATCGGCGCGAACGGTGTCCTTCCAGCCTGCTTCAAACGGCTCCGGAGGAACAGGCTGGCCGGTGAATCGCATTTGGTGCTTGCTGAGGTACCCGAAGGTCTCAAATTTGCGGCGGTCCAGAATCTGAAATCGCACCATGTGCAAGTGAATGGGATGAGAGTCATCCGTTGGATTGATGAGCGTCCAGATTTCTGAAGAGTTCAAGACCGGATTTTCCGTCACGGGATCGGCCCAATGGGAATTGTTGAGAAGCATTTTCACGGGGTTCTGAACGAGGTCATCAATTTCATCGAGCGAAAGCGCACGGGTCTTGATCGCGGATGACTCCGCGAGCCGCTCCACCGGGCGAAGCGATGCGGGCAGGGCGCTCTCGTCCTTTCCAGATCCTCGCGACACGCGGAATTGCATCACGGGGATTACATCATTATGGAGGGCAATGTTTCCTTCGCCGTGCTCGCTGAAATCGACAATCAAATCAACGCGCTCACCCGGTGCGATGAGGACTTTTTTGAGTTCAATGGGCGCTTCCAGAAGGCCCTGATCCGTCCCGATCGCGTGAAAGCTCTGCTTGTTCGAAAGCGACAGCCGGTAGAAGCGGCCGTTGGAAGCGTTGAGGACACGGAACCGGTATTTGCGAGCTTCGACGTCGAGATAGGGAAACAGTTTCCCATTGATCAGGTGAGCGTCGCCGAAAAACTCCGGGATCCACGGCGATTGAGGGTTATCAGAGACCGGATAATACAGTTGACTCTCCTTATCGAACATCCGGTCTGTAATGACCAGCGGAATTTCATACTTTCCGCCCGGCAAATGAAGTGCATCCTCCTCAGCATCCCGGACGATGTACGCTCCGGCCAGTCCCGCGAAGATGTTGAGACGATTAATCCCCATCGCGTGGTCGTGATACCAGAGCATTGCGGCGTCCTGCTTGTTCGGGTAATAACAAAGCCCTGATTTGCCCGGCACAAACCAGCTCTCGGGATAGCCGTCGCTCTCCGGCGGCACTTTTCCGCCGTGAAGGTGCACCACGGAGCGCACCTCGGGCTGATCCGTGCCTACTCCGGCAAGCGAGTGGTCAATCGGCAGAAAATGCTTTTCGGGTAGTTCGCTCGCCCATTCGACGAGAATGTCCTGTCCGGCGCGAACGTCGAACGTTGGCCCCGGAAAAGTTGCTCCGAAACCCCACATTCGCGTTGGCTTCAGATCTCGATGAACTTTCGTCTCGAAAGCCTGAAGCGGGATTCGGTAGTACGGAATTTTTTGCGCGGAATCTGCCGGACTCGGGCGAAATTCGACGGTTCGCGCCACGGGCGGGATCGGGAGCGCATCGACGAACGGCGCAAGTGAATTCGGGTCCAGCGCGGGGCGCGCGCGAACGACTCGCGGTTTCTGTCGCGTTTGATGCGCCAGCAGCACACCCGCAAACAGGCTGCTCCTGTGCAAAAATTCTCGACGCGTGAGCGCCATTCCCGGATTCCTCGATCGCGGTGTGAAGCCTACTATGCTTCTTGGCATAAAAAAACAGCGGGCATGCGTCACATCCACGCACGCCCGCTGTTTCGTGACTGCCTGTTCCTGGAATGCCTAGATCGCATTCCGCCGAACACCAGCACCGCAGTTTAGTATTGCTGTCGCTGCGGTTCCCCGTTCGTCGGGTTCAAGAAGAGCGATCCAGCGCGGCCTCTGGGATGGTGAAAATCGAGCATGTTCGCGATTGAGCCCGCGATCCCGTCGAACGAGCCGTTGCCGAGACGCTGGCCTTGCAGCCAGTTATCCTCGATGAAACGGATGATCGAAGTTTGATCCGTCACGGAGTGATCCACGAAGTTCTCTTTGGACCACGGAGAGATCACGAGCATCGGCAGGCGAGGACCATAACCGCAGCGGCCGTTCGCGTGCGGATTGCCGTTGATGCCTGGCAACGCCACCGCGCCGTTACCGCAAGCGCCCACGGCCGTCACGTTGTCGGCCGCCGTCGTTGACTGGTTGACAAGCGGACTCTGCTGGTGATCGTACCAGCCGTCGGAATCGTCGTAGGCGATGACAACGGCCGTGCTGAACCATTCCGGCTGTTGCTGCAGGAAATTGATCACGCCAACGACAAAATTCTGCTCGTCCAGCGGATCCGAGTATCCCGCATGGCCGTCCTGGTATCCCGGCGCCTTCAGGAAGCTGACCGCCGGGAAATTGCCCGCGCTCACGGCCGTGAAGAAATCATCGATGTCGTACTGGTGGTTCGCGGGGCCGTTGTTTCCGATCTCAGCGGTGGAAGCAGGACGCGCATGACTCGGGTTCGCGGTCGTAGCGTAATACTGGAACGGCTGGTGGTGCGGAATGTAATCCTTCTTGTTCACCATTGTAACCGCTGACGTCGTGCTGCGGCTGCAACCCGTCGTTCCATTCGAATTGGTCAAGCTGAGGTTGAATCCTCCTTCGAAGAAGCCCCAGGTCACGCCGGCCGCGTTGAGCAAATCACCGATGTTCTGGCTGCCCATTTGAACCGTCTCGCCGGTCGTGGTTGAACAAGCATCGCCGACTGGATCCGCATCGCTGATCAGGGTCAAGGAGCCGCTGCCGCCATCAATCACGGCGCCGGTGCCGTTGACGTTGTCAATGACTCCATTCGTCTGCCCCGAGACCAAATTAATGGCGCCCGGAGTTGACGGTCCGAAGTCCGTGTCCCACGAGTTATCGCTCATGGCGTAGTGCTGTGCGTAGTTCCAATACGCGGTTACGGTATTGCCATCGTAGTAGCCCATCACCAAACCGTTCGTGTTGAAAATCGCCGGCGATCCCGTTCCGCCGTTCGCCGTGCCGCCAGAACCGGTGTACTCCGGAAAGAGATCCATTACACCGAAATCGAAGGCCTGTTGCTCCGGCGTGTAATCGTGATCCTGGTCGGCGGTGGACGCCTGCGACGGGCTGAGACGGAATGGATTCGTCGCTCCCGTGCCGTTGCCCGCGTTGGTTGAGTTTCCGTTGACCGTCAAAAGAGCGGTGCTCAACCCATTGACGGTCGGAGTTCCCGGCGCCGCGTAAAATGGAGACTCCCCGGGATTGTTCTGCGCGTACGGATACGTTCCAAAGTAATGGTCGAACGACACGTTCTCCTGGAAAATTACGACAAGGTGCCTGATCGGAGTTGCGGTGTTGGAGCCGGGGCCGTTGTTGTTGTTCGGACGTGGAGCGGCTCCGAGCATAGCGGGGTTGAGTAGCAATCCCGCGAGTAACGTAGCGAACACTCTGCGCATCTTCTAGTTCCTCCATTTGCTTCCTTGCTTGTCGACTGCGGGGCGCAGCCAAAAGGAGGAGGGAGGGTACTTGCCGATTATTACGCGAGCGTGAATGGACGGCTTCTGCCGCGTGAACACGGAAGTTTTCCACAGGAACGGGCGCACGTCTATTCTCGGCCCGCGCCTGAACGCTATTGAACAGACACAAACGGGCGATATTTTCGAATCGGTACTGTAAGGTCTATAACTCTGCTCACGTGATGTGCCGAAATGTGACGCTGGTGGGTTCGCGGTGTAAAATTCGCCGCGCAATACTTGCTTCAAGCCGTTCGCAACTAGTTCGCTTTTTTGCGAGGAGGCGTGGCGCGTGAACATTCGAAAGGCAACGGAAAGTTACGAGAAGTGGAAATTCGCGCGCACGCAGTGCGTCAAGCCGGATCTCGAATATAAGCACGAGCAGATGGCGCTCTCCGCTTTTTCCTTCTTCCGTGCCACTTTCTACCGCTTTTACCAACTCTGGCCGGAAATCTGTCCCGATGAGGCGAAGGCTCCCACGCTGCTCGCAGTCGGCGATTTGCACGTCGAAAATTTCGGCACGTGGCGCGACCTGGAAGGCCGCTTGATTTGGGGCGTCAACGACTTTGACGAAGCCTACCCGATGGCGTACACAATCGATCTCGTCCGGCTCGCCGTGAGCGCTCATTTGGCTGTCGAGGAAGAGCATTTACAACTGAGCGCCCGCGACGCTTGCGACGCCATTCTCGATGGTTACCGCGAAGGCCTGGCTGCGCGGGGCAAGGCATTCGTGCTCGCTGAGGAGCACAAATGGCTGCGCGTGATCGCGCTCAATCGTCTGCGCGATCCGGTTCGCGTGTGGAAACGAGCGCTGCGACTCGAAGATTTTCGCGGAAACGTACCGAGCGAGATTAAGGAAAAACTGGAAGCGGATCTGCCGGAAAAGGATCTGCCGTATCTGAAGAAGCGGCGCGTCGCGGGGCTGGGAAGCCTGGGTCATCTGCGTGTGGTCGCACTGGCCTCGTGGCGCGGCGGTTGGGTCGCGCGGGAAGCGAAGGCGCTGGCGCCTTCCGCGTGCATCTGGGTGCGGGGCGGCGCGAAATCCGAAAGGATTTTGTACCCGGACATCCTTGCGCGCGCCATTCGAGTGCCCGACCCGTTCCTGCATCTATACGACTCGTTCCTCGTGCGACGCCTTGCGCCGGATTGTTCCCGAATTCTGCTGGCTTCCCTGCCCGAGGATCGTGACGAAGCGCGGCTACTCAACGCCATGGGATTTGAGACCGCAAACATTCATCTCGGCACACGAGATGCAATCTCAGCCGTTATCGGCGATCTGAAACGGCGGCCGAAGCGCTGGCTGCATCGCGCGAGCAAGAAAATGCTGCAGGCCGTGCAGCGAGATTGGAAAAAATGGCGCGCAGAATAGCGCCCGGGCTTGGGCTGCCGTCAAAACGCAAAACTCGCTAACCGATGCGATTGCCACTTGCTGCGTGATCAACTACCCCCAGCCTTCGATGCCCCGCACTTTGCCCTGCTACCGCGAAAGGTGTATCCTACGCGCTTCCCTGCCAGAGCTAATGGCTCGCCGCACCGGATCATGGCTTCGAATACTCACGTCATCCCACACCGTAAAATCGAGAGGACAACTCTCGCGCATTTCATGGGGCGCGTCCTCAAGGAATCCAAGCGGGCGGCGCGGCAGTTCGACGCCGAATCGGTCCACGATCTCCGGGTTGCGTTGAGGCGCTCGCGAACGATCGCGGATGGTCTCGCGGTCGTCGATCCCGACAAAGCTCTTCGCCTCCTGAAAAAGGCTTCCCGTGACGTCTTCAAGAGCCTAGGCGCATTGCGCGATGTGCAGGTGATGCTCGAGTGGATCCAAACGCTCGCGCCCGACGATGACCCGCTCAAAACCAGGTTTCGCGAGGCTCTTCTCAAAGAGGAGGAGGCTGCAAAATTGGAGGCGGCCGCCGCGCTCGCTGAATTCGACTCGCGGCGCTGGCGCCGTTGGTCCCGGACGCTCGGCGAACGATCGCGACGCATTACGATTGGCAGTCCGGTGTTCCTGCATCTCGCGCTCAAACGATGGATCGAAGCGAAAGAAGCGCATCGGCGCGCGACTCGGAGCCGGAGCAGGATCGGATGGCACCGCGTTCGAATCGCTTTGAAACGCTTCCGCTATACGGTCGAGAATTTCCTTCCACGGCAATATGCCGAGTGGGCCGATGAGTTGAAATCGGCGCAGGATTTGCTTGGAGCCGTGCACGACTTGGACGTGTTGCGCGAAACGCTCAAACAAATCACCGCGCCCGCTGACGCTGAAGCGTTGGCAAGATGGATCACAGCGATCGATGCGGTGCGCGCCGAAAAGCTCGCGCAGTATCGAGCGAAGACCTCGCGCAAGCACCCTCTGTGGAACGTGTGGCGCGCCGGGCTTCCGGACGGTGAAGCGCTTGAAGCGGCGGCGCTCGAGACACTGACCACGTGGGCGTCGTATCTCGATCCCGAGGTCGAACATTCGCGTCGAGTGTCGGTGCTGGCGCTCGAACTCTACGATGGCTTCCGTGACTCGGGACTGAATCGCACGTTCCACGACCCGCGCACTCGCCGAATTCTCCAAGCCGCCGCGCTTCTCCATGATGTCGGTTGCGCAAAGATAGATTCGGGCCACCACAAGGCGTCCTACGCGATGATTCGGAAACTGGAGCCGCCGCTGGGGTGGACGAGCGACGATTTGTTGCTGACCGCGCTAGTCGCGCGTTATCACCGCGGGGCCGAACCGCGACCCGAGCACGACGGCTACTCCTCGCTCATGCCGGAAGAACGCGAAGCGGTGTCTTGGCTGGCGGCCACGCTGCGTCTCGCCGACGGCCTTGACAGTCACCACAACGGCCGCGTTCAACACGTCGTCGTCGAAACGTCACGGCCTGCGCTCATCGTCAAGGCTGAGGGCTATGTCCACGATGTCGAATCCGCGAGCGCGCTTGCGAAAAAGAAGCATCTTCTTGAAACCCTTTGCAATGCGCCCGTAATCGTGCAGCCTGCGAGCGAGTATCCCGCAGCCGCAATCGCATCGATCGCATCCTGAACTTCACTGATTGGCGGGAGTTGGATCTCCGCACGACTGTCAGGACTACTCTTCTATGCGGCGCAGAACTTTCGGGGGAAGCAACCAAGCGAGCGTGGCCTTGCCTGCGGCAGGCGAGTCAAACTCGAGCGCAGCAACACCGGCCTTCTTAAGCGCTGTGAAAATCCCGTGCGCGCCGACAAGTTGTGTGATGACTTGATCCATATGCGGCGCGTGGCCAAACGCCATCACTTCGCGCGCCTTGATACGCGATAGTTCCTTCAGAAATTCCTCCGGCCCGCTGCCGGGACGCAGTTCCGCGCTCTCTCTGATCTTTTCGCGCGAAAATTCGAAGACCTCGGCAAAGATCTGCGCCGTCTGCATGGCGCGGACGTACGGACTCGAAATGAATTGAGTGGGCCTGACGCCGAGCGCGCGAACGCCTTCAGCCACTTCGCGCGTTTTCTTGATTCCCTCGCGCGTCAGAAAGCGCTCGACTTCCGGCGGGCAGTTCGGGTCCGTACGATCGATTGCGATCCCGTGGCGAACGAGATAAAGAATCATCGATTACGCGACCTTCTCATTGGCTTGCGCCCGCTTGAAGATCGGCTTGAGGTGGAATTCAGATTCGAACAGCGCGGATTTTCGCGTGAGGCCGGCGATGTCGAGTCGCGCGCCG
>Ga0187783_10003961_pt1 | contig 10948 bp, 11 predicted proteins | sample 1015_SJ02_MP02_2_FD_132471 | JGI IMG/M metagenome (GOLD analysis project Ga0187783, IMG submission 132471) | Tropical peat soil microbial communities from peatlands in Department of Meta, Colombia - 1015_SJ02_MP02_20_MG | ecosystem: Environmental > Terrestrial > Soil > Wetlands > Peat | place...
ATCCGGGATCTCGCCGAAGATGAAAAAAACGGCCGCCTCGGCTACCGCCCGTGACGATCCCTTTCTTTTCTCAGAGTCCGTAGCGCCAATCAGCCACCAGAAACTTGTTGTCGTGGGCAATATCTTGCCCGGCCAAGCCAAAAGACATTTTGGCTCTTGTATCAGTCCAATTCCTGCTAAAATAGCCTCAGGGTGAGAGACAATGTTGCCAATACACCTTCAGCCCGAAAGCCATATCCCTCTCTACATTCAGCTCCGTGACCAGTTGCGCTCCCTTGTTCATGCCGGTGACTTACGCCCCGGTGACCGCATTCCCGCCAGCCGCGAACTCGCGCAAATTCTGGGCGTCCACCGCACCACCGTGGCCAACGCCTATGCCGAGCTTGAATCCGAAGGCCTGATCCAGGGCCACGTCGGCCGCGGCACCTTTATTCGCAGCAACGGAAATGGCTTGAAAATTACTCCGCCGGCTCCGCCCACGTTGAATGGCAGTGGCGACGGCCTTCGTTGGGAGCTGCTTTTCGCCGATGAAAGAAGCGACGAGATTCTCACGCGTCTCACCGCCTCTGCCCCGGAGGACGCGCTCTCCTTCGTTATGGCTCGCCCGGCCGAGGAATTCTTCCCGGTGGAAGAATTGCAAAGCTGCTGCCAGGCTGTCCTCCGGCGCGAGGGGCAGGAAATTTTGAATCTCGGCGCTTCCGATGGCTATGCTCCGCTCAAGGAAGCGTTGCTCGAACTTCTTCATCGGGATTGCATTCCCGCAAAGGACGAAAACCTTCTGGTGACCGCCGGTTGCCAGCAAGCCCTCGATCTCATCGCGAAAGCGTTCGTGCGCTCCGGCGATACCGTGGTGCTCGAGAACCCGACTTATCCCGGCGCGTGCGCCGTCTTCAACGGTGTCCATGCGCGCTGCCTGGGTGTACCCGTACGCACCCATGCTGAGCCTGGCTCGCCCCTCGGCATCGATCTCGAAGCGCTCGAATCCACGCTCGCGGCTAATCGCGTGAAGCTGCTGGTCCTGACGCCGGACTTCAACAACCCGACCGGCACGTCTATGCCGGTTGCGTCCCGCCGCCGCGTTCTGGAGCTTGCTGGTCGGTATCAAGTGCCCATCGTCGAAGACCACATTTACGCGCGTCTGCACTCGCGCGACGAGCGCACGCCCTCGCTCAAGCAGTTGGACCGCTGCAACCTCGTCATTCACATTGACAGCTTTGCGAAAGTGGCATTTCCTGGTCTGCGCGTGGGCTGGATCGTCGCGCCGCCGGCAGCGATTGAACGTCTGCGTCTGGTCAAACAGATGACCGATCTGCACACGGATCAGCTTGCGCAAGCGTCGCTCGCGGAATTTCTGAAGCGAGGATATTTCCAGAAACATCTCACACGCATGCGGAAGGTCTATACCGACCGCTTGAATGCGCTCGACGAGGCGCTGCGCAAATCCATGCCCGAAGGCGTGCGCTGGGAGCGTCCCGAGGGCGGCATGTGTTTCTGGCTGGAACTCCCCGCAGGTTTCGACGCCAGCGAATTGATGATTCATGCCCGGGAACGCGGCGTGCTCTTTGCCCCAGGGCGGTACTTTTATGTGCAGTCGCCGCTGCCCAACACGTTGCGCCTCGGGTTCGCCAGCCTGAATGAGAAGCAGATCGCGCGAGGTGTAGTGACTCTGGCGGAATTGCTGCGTATAGAAATGCGCAAACGCCAGCGGGGCTCGCGTCGTGCGGAACGCGCGCACGTCGCTCTGGTTTGATCGAGCCACAGAGGACCGGACCAAGGACAAGATGACGCAAATTCTCAAACTCGAACCGAAAGACACGAACCACTGCTTCGGCTGCGGTGCCGCGAACCCCGCGGGGATGAAGCTCGCATTCGAGCTCGATTTTGACACGCGCCGGATCCGAGGTTCTTTCGTGCTTACCGCGAACTACGCCGGCGGCGGTGGTTTCGCTCACGGCGGGATTATTGGCGTTGTGCTCGACGAAGCCATGGGCAAGCTTTCGAAACTGAGCGACGAAAAAGCCGTCACTGCGGAAATGAACATTGAATATCGCAAACCGGTGCCCGTCGATCAGCCCATTGCTGTCGAGGGTTGGCAAGAGGAGGAAAAAGGCCGCAACCGCTTTCGTGTTGCCGAAATTTACGATCGCCAGGGAAATTTGTTGGCACGCGGCAAGGGCCGCTTCGTGGTCGTGAGTCAGGAGCACTTCGCGGCGGCAAAGACCGAGCGGGCCAATTCGTAACGCCGGTACCCAATAGAATTTAGCCCTGAGGCGGCATTCGCATCTCGGGCAGGAATATTGAGAGGAGGAGGAAAATGGCAACCAAGAAAGCAAACGGCAGCGCCCACTCGAACGGCGCGAAAGGCTCGAATGAGTGGCGCGTCAAAGTCGGTCTTGCCGAAATGCTCAAGGGCGGCGTCATCATGGACGTCACCAACGCTGACCAGGCCCGCATCGCCGAAAAGGCTGGCGCCTGTGCGGTGATGGCCCTCGAGCGTGTGCCCTCGGACATCCGCAAGGAAGGCGGCGTCGCGCGCATGGCCGCGATCAAGGTGATCCGCGAAATTATGAATACCGTCACCATTCCGGTGATGGCAAAGGTCCGCATCGGCCACTTTACCGAGGCTGAAGTGCTCCAGGCGCTCGAAGTAGATTTCATCGACGAAAGCGAAGTCCTCACGCCCGCCGATGAAGAGAACCACATTTGGAAGCATGATTATCGCGTGCCGTTCGTCTGCGGCGCCCGCAATCTGGGCGAGGCGCTTCGCCGCATTGCCGAAGGCGCGGCCATGATCCGCACCAAGGGCGAGGCCGGTTCCGGCAATGTTGTCGAAGCGGTCCGCCACATGCGCACCATTGTGAGCGAAATGAAGGCGCTGAGCACGATGCGCGACGACGAGTTGATGCGCAAGGCGAAGGAGCACGCCGCGCCGCTCGACTTGATCCGCGAAGTGGCCCGCGCGGGCAAGCTTCCGGTGCCGAATTTCTCCGCGGGCGGTATCGCCACGCCTGCCGATGCTGCGCTTGTGCGCAAGCTTGGCGCCGAGGCCGTCTTTGTCGGTTCCGGCATTTTCAAGAGCAGCGATCCTGAAGCGCGCGCCAAAGCCATCGTCAAGGCCACGACTCATTTTGACGATCCGAAGGCGGTTCTCGAGGCGCACGAAGAGCTGGGAGAGGCGATGCCGGGCATCGATGTCCGGCAGTTGGAGCAGAAAGACCTGCTCGCCACCCGCGGCTGGTAACGCTACTGAAGTAGCTGGCCTATTTGATGCGTTGGCCATCGGTAGGCCACAGCACACAGAGCAATGAGATGAAAATTGGCATCCTCTCCGTTCAAGGCGACTTCGAAGCACACGCCGCCATGTTGCGGCAACTCGGTGCTGAACCCGTCGAAGTCCGCACGGTCGCCGATTTGGAGGGTTGCAACGGACTTATCCTCCCCGGCGGCGAAAGCACCACGCAACTCCAATTCCTGCAGGAGGAGGGCCTCTACGATGCCATCCGCAAATTCTCCAATTCTGGAGGCGCGATCTTCGGCACCTGTGCCGGCGCCATTCTCCTGGCGAATCAGGTTAAGAATCCGCCGCAGGATTCTTTGAAGCTCTTGAGCATGACCATCCTCCGAAACGGCTACGGCCGTCAACTCGCCAGCGACGTTTTCCGCGAGCCTAGCACGCTCAAGAAAGAGCCGCTCGAGATGGTTTTCATTCGCGCGCCGATCATCGAAAAAGTTGGCCCGGGAATCACGGTTCTCGCCAGGCATGAAGGGAAGCCCGTTCTCGTGCAAAACGGCCATATCCTTGCTTCTACCTTTCACCCGGAACTCACCCAAGACCCGAGCGTACATCGGCATTTTCTCGATATGGCTTTAAACGGCTCGGGGAGAAAGAAAAGCCGCCACTGATACGTCGCGGCCGCCTAGGCAAACGCGCTCACTGAAGAGGAACCGCTCCGTGGAAAATCGAACCCTGGCTCCGTTGCAACAGCTTGTGAGCAGTTCTGCCGACCGCGCGAACGGTGCTAAGGGCGTTGCCGAATGGATCGCCGCAAACCGCGGCTACCGTTGGGTCGGCATCTACGAAGTCACTCGAACCGACATCGGCATGATTGTGTGCACCGGCTCAACCACGCCCGCCTTCCCGCGCTTTCCCATTTCGCACGGACTTTGCGGAGCCGCGGTTGCAGCGAAATCGACCGTCAACGTCGGCGATGTCCAGAAAGACCCTCGCTGGCTGACGACCTTCGGCTCAACGCGGTCTGAAATTATCGTGCCGGTCTTCACTTCCGCTTCTCGCGTTGTCGGCCTGATCGACGTCGAAAGTGAGGCGCTGAACGCCTTCGACCGCGCCGACGAAACCTTCCTTGCAGATTGTGCCAGCGTCATCGCGCCGTTGTTCTAAAATCGAATCCTCGTGAAGCTCCCGCGCCGCTTCCGCGTCCTTTTCGTTTGTATCGGCAATGCCTGCCGCAGCCCCATGGCCGAGTCGATCGCTCGCCGTGACGTGCGGGATATCATCGAGCCTTCTAGTGCCGGCCTTTTTCCGCTCGGCAAACTTACTGACCTAACCGAGAAAACCCTGAAGGCCAATGGCTACCCCATCGAAGGCCTTTCTTCCAAGCCTGTTCGCTCCGCCACCCTTCGAGATGTCGATCTCATTGTCAATCTTTCCGGCATGTCCCTTGAGGGCCTGTTCGACAACGATTTTAGGGCGGCGCCGCACTTGGCTTGCGGGAACCGGCCGAATGTCGAAGAATGGGACATAGCGGATCCGTACGGCTCGACGCCAGCTACGTATCAGGAGGTCTTCCGTCAACTGCAAGGCCACGTAGAACATCTCGCTAAACGGCTTCGCGCCTTAGATCGATCCGCGAAAGCGTAAGTTCCGAACGGAGTCTCATTGCGCCGCGAGAAAACCAGCGTTTCGCAGGAAGACTACCTCAAGACGATTTGGGAAATGCTTGAGGAGAACCAGATTCCCATCAGCGCGCGTCTCGCCGAAGAACTCGATGTCACTCCTCCAGCGGTTACCGCGGCTCTCAAACGCATGGCGCGCGACGGTCACGTCAAGGTGCAGCGCGGCGGTCATATCCTGCTCACCGCCAAGGGCCGCAAAGTCGCCGAACGCCTGATGATTCGTCATCAGCTCGCCGAAATGCTCCTCACCGACGTCATCGGGCTGCCATGGTCAAAAACGCATGCCGAAGCCGAGCGCATGGAACACGCCATTTCTCCGGAGGTCGAAGCCCTGCTGCTCAAACGCTTCGCTGATCGGAAAACCTGTCCGCACGGCGTTCCGGTTAACGGCGGCGTCGCGCAACTCCGGAAGCAGGGCGGCGTTCTTCTCTCCGAGCTACGCCCCGACGACTCCGCCGAAGTTCTGTGCGTTTACGAAAAGGACGAAGGCTTCCTGGAGTTCCTCGAAGATCTTCACTTGTTTCCGGGCGTCAAGTTGGATGTCTCCGAGCGCAGCTACGACGAAACCATGACGCTTCGCGTCGCCGGCCGCACCGTTCATCTGGGTAAGCCAGCCACCACTCGCATCTGGGTCCGCCGCCTCACTTCCTGATCCCGCTTCGTCGCGAAACATCCAAAGCTTCTCCAAAGGTCGCCACCGTTCATCCAAGCTGCACCCTCCGTTCACAACGGCGTAATCTCCCGCGCATAGCCTCTTACCGCCTTGATGACTCAAGCGAGTGTGCGCGGAAGGGGTTACGGGGTCGCGGGGGTCGCCAAGGAATCAGTCACGAAATTATGGAGGCCATGGAATATATGCGCAGAGTTTTTGCTAGCTTACTGGCCGGGGTGTTGCTGAATCCGGCGATGATAGGTGCCGTCCCGCAGAATCAGGGTTATGGCGGAACGGCTACTCCCATCAAGCACTTGGTCATCATCTTCCAGGAAAATATTTCCTTTGATCACTACTTTGGCACCTACCCGCATGCCCTGAATCTCCCAGGCGAACCTCCGTTTCATGCCGCCCCCGACACGCCGAGCGTTAATGGCTACGGCCCTGCTCTCTTGAAACATAATCCGAACCTGAACCCGGCGAACGGCACGGGCGCAACGAACCCGTTCCGCCTTGCCCCGTCGCAAGCGTCCACAGCCGACCAGGATCACGACTACACGCCTGAGCAGCAGGCGTTTGATACGGGCTTGATGGACCTTTTTCCTGAATTCACCGGCGCCGGCGGAACTGCGGCCGGTGGCACCGGCACGCCTCCCGTCTTCAACACCAATGGTCTTGTCGCGGGCTACTATGACGGAAACACCGTCACCGCTTTTTGGAATTATGCACAACATTTCGCCATGAATGACAACTCCTACGATTCGAACTTTGGTCCCTCCACTCCCGGTGCTTTGAACCTCATCTCCGGCCAAACCAACGGCGTCTCCGACAACGTGAACGGCACCGGCGCGATCATCGGCGATGGCAACGGGGGCTTCACCGTCATCAGCGACGCGGACCCCCTCGGCGACTCTTGCTCTACCACGACAGGCGAGACCTTCTCGATGGGCGGCCAGAATATCGGTGACCTTCTGAACCAGAACAATGTCAGCTGGGGCTTTTTTGAAGGCGGCTTTGACCTGACCATTACAAATCCGAATGGCACGACCGGTTGCAAGCGGAGCCATACCTCCCCGGTCACAACCATCACCAAGAACGACTACGTTCCCCATCATCAGCCGTTCCAGTATTACGCCAGCACTGCCAACCCCACGCATGTGCGTCCAGCTTCGGTATGGGAAGTCGGGCACAATGGCCCTGCCAATCACCAGTACGACACGCACGACTTCTTCGACGCGGTGAGCGCTGGAAATTTCCCGGCGGTCAGCTTCTTGAAGGCCCCCGGCTATCAGGACGGCCACGCCGGCTATTCCGATCCGTTGGATGAGCAGACCTTCATCGTCACCGTGATCAACTTCCTGCAAAGCACTCCGGAGTGGAATAGCACTGCGGTGATCATCAGCTACGATGACTCCGACGGTTGGTACGACCACCAGTTGGGTCCGATCGTCAATCAGTCGCAGACCGCCGCGGATATGCTGTCCGGCCCCGGCACTTGCGGCACCGGCGGAGCTGCAAATACGCTACCCGGTATCAGCGCTCCCAACGCACAGGGCCGCTGCGGCTATGGTCCGCGCTTGCCGTACGTCGTCATCTCGCCGTATGCGCGCAAGAATTTCATAGACCATTCCACTACCGATCAGACCTCCACGATTCACTTCATCGAGGATAACTGGCTCGGTGGCGAGCGCATCGGCGGTGGTTCATTCGATGCTATCTCCGGCTCCATCGCGCACATGTTCGATTTCAACAACTGCCGCGAGGATGGAAAGCTCTTCCTCAACCCGGCGAATGGCGAGCATCTTCAATAGCAGCTTCCGCCAGGATAGTGGGGATGAACGACGGGAATGATCGAAGTTCATCCCGTTCCTGCGAGGACGAAATCACAGCGGGCGTGCGAATTTTCCCGTCGCGCGCCCGCTGCTTTTTGTTGCGGCTGGTCATAAAATGATTCCCGATTTTTCGAGGAACGCGCTTGTCCATCACCCGACGTAAGTTTCTGCAAAAAAGCACCCTAATGACGGGGGCGGCTCTGTTACACCAAGCCGGTCACAAAGAGTCCGTCCTGGCGCGTCCTGCACTCGATCCAAACTCCCTCACGCCTTTTGTTGACCCGTTGCCTATTCCGCAATTGGCCAAGAGCGAGGGAATGCGCCCCAGTCCAACGAACACTGCCGTGAAGATTCCGTACTACCGCGTTGCGATGAGCGCCTTCGAAACCAAAGTGCATCGCGATATGAAGCCCACGCGCATGTGGGGATTTGGTGGCGCGTTTCCCGGTCCCACGTTCGATCTTCCCGGCGGACAAGAAGTCCTGGTGGAGTGGGCCAACGAACTTCCACAGCAACACTTTCTCCCGATCGACTACAGCCTTCACGGCGCCGAGCGGGACAAGCCACAGGTTCGGGCCGTTTCTCACCTTCATGGCGCTAAAGTGCCGCCCCACAGCGATGGTTATCCCGAGGACTGGCTCGTGCCGGGAAAATCGGGCATCTTTCACTATCCCAATCAGCAAGACGCCGCCATGCTCTGGTACCACGACCACGCCATGGGCATTAATCGCCTGAATATTTTTGCCGGCCTCGCCGGTGCCTATATTTTGCGCGACAAGCAGGAACAGGCTCTGCGGCTCCCAAGTGGTCCTTTCGAGATTCCTCTTATCATTTCGGACCGCATGTTCGACAAGGATTGCCAGCTCTACTACCCGGTTTCCGATAAGGTCGAAGCCCCGTGGACTCCCGAATTTTTTGGCGATGCCAATCTGGTGAATGGAAAATTGTTCCCGTTTCTCGAGGTCGAACCGCGCAAGTATCGTTTCCGCATCCTCAATGTCTCAAACGGGCGCTTTTACCGCCTTTCTCTCTCCAATAAACAGACCTTTCATCAGATCGGGACCGACCAGGGCCTGCTTGCTGCGCCTGTCCCCGTCCAGAAAATCGTAATCGCACCCGGCGAACGGCTCGACCTGATCATCGACTTCAAGGATGCTGCCGGAAGTAGGGTCACATTGAACGACAATTTTGCTCGCTTGCTGGAATTCCGAGTTTCCAATGGTTCCGTGAAGGACGAGAGCGTCTTGCCGCCTGTGCTGCGCATCATCGAAAAGTTGCAGGAATCCGCTGCAGTAAAGACCCGAAGGCTCTCACTCGATGAAGTCGATGACCTTGTGCAAAACCCAGTCAGGATGCTTCTGAATGGTTCGCCGTGGCACGCCCCGGTTACGGAAAATCCACGCCTCAATTCCACAGAGATTTGGGAGTTCGTTAATCCCACGAACGACTCCCACCCCATCCATTTGCACTTGGTGAGATTTCAAATCTTGGATCGCCGCAATTTCGAAGCCTTCGGTTTCCTGGCCCGCCAACAGGTACGCTTCACCGGCCCTACTGTCCCTCCGGATCCGGCCGAAGCCGGTTGGAAGGACACGGTCCGCGCGGACCCGGGAATGGTTACGCGGATTATCGTACGCTTCGAAGGCTTTCCCGGCCGATACGTATGGCACTGCCACATTCTGGAGCACGAGGACAACGAAATGATGCGTCCCTACGACGTGCTGCCAGAAAGCTAGCCGAAAGTGTCATCACTTCCCGACTTTGGTAAATGGGCTCACCGTTAATCGAGACCGCGACAGTTCCTTGGCGTCCAGTTCTCCGCTCTTATCTTTGTCCAGTCGGTCGAACTCCGATTCCATGAACTTCATCCATTCTTGCTTGGTGATCTTGCCGTTCTCGTTCGGACCGATCAGCAGCATCAATCGCTTTACGTCCTCCTCGCCAAGCGCGAGCTTATCTTGTTGCTTAGGAACGGACGCCTTTTGCGCGAAAGAGCTTCTCAGATTTGCGCCGATTCCGAACAGAGCCGCGGCAAGCAGAAGCAATGGCAGCGTATTTCCTCGTTTGAACATGCTTGGCCTCCCCACTCCCGCAGACCGAGTGTCTGGATGCTAGGCAAGCAGGTTCAAAGAAATCCTCAGCCTTACGTTAGGATTTTGTTATGCCCTAGGGCTGGTTCAGAACGGACGAGAGCCGTCCTAATCCATCCACCCGATCAGGTTCATCAGTGGCGGCTGGTCGTTTGTGACCGTGAAGGTTGCCAGCCGAAATGGTTTGCTCGACGCAAGGTCCAACACCCACACCTCTTCGATCGATACCTTTTGCTGCTTTTCGTACTTTCGTTGTGTCGTCATAAACACAAGCTTGTTGCCGGAGCTCGACAGGTGGAAGGAGCCGGGTTGCCCGTCCACATTCAGCGGAAAGATTCTTTGTGTTCTCGTCGCGAGATCCAATGAGTAGAGCCGCGGTTTTGCGCCGTCCGGGGCAAGCGCTAACCGGTCGCAGGCAAGATATCGTCCGTTCGGCAACACGCCGATCAGAACTGCGGGCGCCTCGGTTGCGGACTCCTTCTCGGTGACATCATCCGGATGCAACGCCGCTTCAGGCGCGAGCTGGTTTGCGGTTTTCGTGTCTTCATCGATGACATACGTTCCAATCGGCGAGCTTTCTGTCGGTGGCGCTTCGTTACTGTCTCCCCCAAGCGCCACGGTGAACAGCACTCGCTTATCGTCGGGCATCCAGGTGACCGTTTGCATCGAGCCGTGCGACGAACTCGGCAGACTAGCTCCATAATGAAATTCGGTCCGGCTGAGGAGCTTTCCGTTCGCGCTGTCGTGGACAACCAGGTAGTACTTTTCATCCGCCTGTTCGATGTGTCCGATCCGCGCGCCCGTCGCGTTCAGAAACCAGCCTCGCATTTTGCTGGGATCGACCCCGAGGATTTTCCGCTTCGAACCCGATCCGTCTGTCGATAGCTCGTAGATGGCTTCGGGTCCCTGGAACGAATACCCCCCTGCTGGATTACGGTTTAGCTCGATTCCCACCGAAAAGAGTCGTCCATCGGCGGTGGCGATTTCGCCTTTCATCTTTCCACTCGGTAGCAACAGAAATCCAGCATTCACGTCGTCGGAAAAGAGCACCCGGCGTTTGCCGGTTTCCAGATCGATGGCAAAAATTTCCGTTTTTTCGACCGGCAGGTGAGAGTTCGGATCGCGGGTGGTGATCGAGTAGACGACCGATTCCCCGGCTCGCGTACTCGGCGTGAAAAGCAGTGCCAGACAGATCAGACAAAAGCCAAGTGATCGCTGTCCTTGTTTCATAGCGAATCCCCTTACACTCGGCTGGCGCCCTTACGGCAAGGTTCGCAACGGGCCGCGGGTGCGGGGAAGTAACTGATCGGGCATTTGACGGCAAAGAGTAACTCCGCGAAAAAGTTAATAGTACTTTTCGGGTTTTGCGCCCAGAAACCGTCGTTTCGTTGACTTGCCGCAGACGGGCACCCTAAGATGTCCGCCAGATGCCGGATTCGGACCCGCTCGCCGGACAAACC
>Ga0187783_10003962_pt1 | contig 10947 bp, 10 predicted proteins | sample 1015_SJ02_MP02_2_FD_132471 | JGI IMG/M metagenome (GOLD analysis project Ga0187783, IMG submission 132471) | Tropical peat soil microbial communities from peatlands in Department of Meta, Colombia - 1015_SJ02_MP02_20_MG | ecosystem: Environmental > Terrestrial > Soil > Wetlands > Peat | place...
CAGGGCTACGATCGCGGCCGTCTGGGGCGTCGAATCGGACTACGGCAAGAGCTTCGGCACTCGTCCGATCGTCCAATCGCTGGCGACGCTCGCCTGCTCGTCCAACCGGCGCGCGGGCTATTTCCGGTCCGAGCTCATCGCGGCGCTCAAAATTATTCAGCACGGCGATGTCGATCCCACGCAATTCAATGGTTCCTGGGCCGGCGCCTTCGGCCACACCCAATTCATGCCCTCGACTTTTCTGCGGACCGCCATTGATCTCGACGGCAACGGCCGCAAGGATCTCATCAATTCCGTCCCGGACGCGCTCGGTTCGACCGCCAACTATCTGCACAAAAGCGGCTGGGTGAAGGGCGCGGAATGGGGCTTTGAGGTCCGGCTCCCCGCGCATTACGCGGGCCCTTCCGGACGAAGCCGCAAGGAGCCGATAGCTGCCTGGGCGGAGCGGGGCTTGACGAGAATCGACGGAAGCCCGCTCGGGCAAGGGCCCAATGCGGGCCTGCTTTTGCCCGCGGGCACCAATGGTCCTGCCTTTCTCGTCACCCGCAATTTCGATGCGATTTATTCCTACAATGCCGCCGAATCCTATGCGCTGGCGATCGGGATTTTGTCCGACCGGCTGCGCGGGCGGCATGGCATCATTGCCGCTTGGCCGACGAACGATCCCGGCCTCTCGCGCGCGGAGGCGAAAGAGGTGCAGACGCTTCTCATGCGGCGCGGCTATGATCTCGACGGCAAGGCGGATGGCGTGATTGGAACCAAGACCCGAAAGGCGATTTCCGATTTTCAGGTAAAGTCCGGTCTTCATCCGGACGGGCGAGCCTCGGTCTCCGTGCTTGCCGCTCTTCGCGCCCACTGAAGGCGTGGAGATTTTTGTCGGAGCGTCCCGTTCAGGCCCGCAACATTAGCCCGGCGATGACGAGCATTCCACCGGCGGTCGCGCCGTGGATGCCGAAGGCCACAGCCTGTGTTCCGCTATGTCTTAAGACGATCACCGCATCGGCGAGCGGTATGATCGTCGCTGCCAGCATGAACCAGCCGAGCAGATGGGCCGATCCATTGAGGATCCGTATCCCTATGAACAGCCCGGACGAAATGTCGCGTATCCCTTTTACCGAAAGGTAGGCGTCCCAGTGTGAGTCAGGATGTACTGAAACACCATATGCTGCGGCGGCCGCATAGGGTGCGAGTAAAAAGCGTGCACCAATTAACAGAATCCCGACGGCAATCGCGCCGGAAAGCCAATATCCGATAGTAGCGGTCATTTTGACCTCCTCGTATCTGACGCGGTCAGGCGGCCTTTGCGAGGTCTCCTGGGTGAATCGCCCGCGTGCCGATGGCCAGGCGGTTCCAAGCATTGATCATGGCGATTGCAATCGACAGGTCCGCCAACTCCTTCTCGGAGAAGTGACGCCGTGCTTCGTCGTATACGCCGTCGGGCGCGTGCGTCGCCGCAATGTTGGTCACTGATTCCGCCCAGGCAAGGGCCGCCCGCTCCCGCTGAGAATAAAGACTGGACTCGTGCCAAGCATCGAGCAGATGCAGCCGTGCCTCAGACTCGCCAAGTTTCCGCGCTTCTTCGGTATGCATGTGAAGGCAATACGCGCAGCCGTTGATCTGCGAGACTCGCGTTTTCACGAGCGCGATGAGTCTGTGATCGAGCCCGCAATTCTCAAGATAAGATTCAACACCGGCGAGGGCAGCAACGCCCTCTGGAGCGACAGTGTAAGCGTTCAGCCTTTGCGTCATTGTATCAACTCCATTTTGTCCTAGATGTCGGCCGTACTAACGGGGCATGAGATACTTTCCTCCATAGCCACCGTCCCGGCCGGCTTTTTGGCTGCGCCAAGGGCGCTGGGTTGCGAGGCTCAGGAGGCCAACAAAACGATTTTCGATCCGTTCCAAAGAAGGCTTTCACAATGATTTGAAAGCTTGATCGAAAGTGCATGGAAAGTTAGCAACGCGTCCTGAGCGATTTTTAACTTCACTAGCGTCCGCCTCGCCAACGAACGTTCCGGCTCTCGCGTGCAGGCGAGGTCCCGCCGCCGGCGGCTTATGATTCAGTCTCGGCCGTGACCGAGCTGGGCCCTGAGTTCGCAGTTTCGGTTAAGCTGCTCCTTGGGATGTGATCATCCACTGAAAATCGTATTGACATTGGTTTGAGGAATTATTAGGTCCTAATTTGTCCCAAAATGGAGAGTTGGCATGGTTGCCGCACCGTTTCCCCAGTTCAGCCCGAGTTCTCGTCCGCATGTACATCTGGCGGGTGAGGTCTGCCCTTATTGCGAGCACCCGATACCGAACGAAAAGGCTGAGCAGTTCCGAGCACGATGGGAAGCTAAGGAAAGTGAGCTGTCTAAAACCCTCACGGCCCGACTTGCTCAAAAGTTTGCCCTTGAGAAGGAACAGTTGGAGGCGAGCGCGGATGCGCGAGAGTACCAAGCGCGCAGCGAAGGTGTTGCGGCACTTGAAAAGCTTACAAGAGAATTCGCGTCCAAAGAAGCTGCTGCTCGCGAAGATGGCAAGAAGGCGGCCGAGACGATGCTGCAAGAACGCCTCGGCGAGCAGGAGCGGACGAGCCAAGCGCAGATCGCGAGCATGAAGGAGCAGCTGGAAGAAGCGCAGCGTACCAGGCAGGAAGCGGTGAGGCGGGAGGAAGCCCTCAAAGCTACCCACGAAACCAAGATTCATCAGCGCGTGCAAGAAGTCCGGGAGGCGCTCGAAGCCGATAAGACTAAGGCGCTGGATGAGGAAAGGGCTAAGCACTTCGAGGAGACTCAGAAGCTAACCAGCAAGCTCGCAGAGGCAATGCGGCAGGCCGAAAAAAAGACGGCCAACGAACTTGGAGAAGGCGCGGAAATCGACCTCTTCGAAATGCTCAAGGGCGAGTTTGAAGGGGACAGTATCCGCAGGGTCAGAAAAGGCGCGCCGGGTGCCGACATCATCCACGAGATCAAGCAACACGGCAAGGTCTGCGGCAAGATCGTTTACGATTCGAAGAACCGGATGGGGTGGAAGGATGAGTATGTGGCCAAACTGCGCACTGATCAGCTTGCCGAGCAGGCCGAGCATGCCATTCTTTCCGTTCTCAAGTTCAAGGCGGGTCACAGTCAACTTTGCGTTCTGGATGGCGTTATCGTCGCAAACCCGGCACGAGTCCTGGCATTGGTGCAGTTGCTGCGCCGTCACATCGTCCAGGTGCATACAATGTGCCTCAGCAACAACGAGCGCTCACAGAAGACAGCCGCTCTTTACGAGTTCATCCGCTCACACCGCTGCCAGCAATTGTTCGAGCGCATCGGTTCCCACGCGGAGGACCTCCTGAAGCTGCAAGAGCAGGAAAAGAAGACACATGATAAGGTGTGGAACCAGCAGGGAACTCTTTTTCGCAGCATCCAAAAAGTCCGCGGTGAGCTGACCTTGGAGATCGACCGCATCATCGGCACCGGCAGCGACGGAGGGTAAGCGTCATGAGTCCTGCCAGTCTCGGCGGCCATCGCGGTAAAGTCATCGGTCTGCAGGAAAGGCCGCTCGGGCGCACGGTGCTGCGCACCTATCGCACGAAGATGAACATTGACGACCTGATGCCGAATGAGCGGCAACCGCGTTTGGGACCAAAAGAAGATGAAGAATTGCAGCGTCAGATTGAAGCCAATGAAGGCCTCTTCGAGCCGCTGCTGGTCGAGCCGCATCCTGGCCTAGAGGGGAAGTTTCGCATTATCGACGGCGAGCGGCGCTGGACCAATTCACGCATCTTGGTCTCTCAGGGGCGCGAGCAGTACCGCCAACTTCCGGTGGAAGTAACTGATCGTACCCTGACCGACGACGAACGCTTGCGGGTCTGGATTTACATCCACCGCCAGCGAAAGGAATGGGACGCGCGCGAAAAGGAAATGGTCGCCTACCGCCTCGTGGATTTGGTCGGACGGACGAGCGCCGCCAACATCCTCGGCATTGCGCTGCGCGAACTCGACAAGCTGGTGGAGATTTTCGAACTGTCCGAACGCTTCACAAGCTTGCGCGACCGGGGGGCTGCCATTACCTGGGCGCGCGAGTTGATGGGCGTCAGCAAGAAGCTATTGACACCTAGCGTAGTCGACGCCGTTGTTAAAAAGGTCAACCAGAAGCGCGTTACGAACTCCAAGGATTTACGAAAGCTGCGCGCTATTTTGCCAGACCCGGTTGCACGCGAGCACTTTCTCACTGAGGGAGGGGACCTTGAATCGGCAAGCTTGCGCCTTGCTCCAGGCCCGAGAAAATCTAAGGGCGGGTTTGCCGGCGATCTCGACACTGCGGTCCAGGCGATGAAACGCATGCCCTGGACGGCGCTCGCCGAACTGAAAGGCGATCCCGAAATCCTCAAGAAGATCGACGATGCAGAGTCCTTGCTGCGCTCGCTACGCAAGACCTTGTCTTCGTGAACGATCTAATTGGCCTGCCGGTCGGTGTTCTGGCGCCCATCACGCCTTCAACGCGGCCGACCGGTAGACGCTCACCTGTTCCCAGCCACTTACCCTAGCTTCACGCCATAATGCACGACGTCGTCATCATCGGTGCTGGCCATAATGGTCTTGTGTGCTCCGCTTATTTGGCGATGGCCGGACTCAATGTACTGGTGCTCGATCAGCGCCCCATCGCCGGGGGTGCAGCGGTCACGGAAGAGTTCAGCCCCGGCTTTTTCAATTCGACCGCGGCCTACGCCGTCTCCCTCCTGAACCCGAAAATCATTCGCGACCTCGATCTTGGCGGTCACGGCCTAAAGATCGTCGCGCGCCCGATATCGAACTTCCTGCCTTTGGGCGATCAGGGATTTCTAAAAGTCGGCGGCGGCCAGACCAAACGAGAGGTCGCAAAATTCTCAAGCCGCGACGCCGATCGCCTGGACGAATATCAGACGCGCCTTCGGGCGATCGCGGATGTACTGCGTGCGAGCGTGCTGGAGACGCCGCCCAATGTCGTCGCGGGGAGCCCCCTCGCGGCGATTGCCGAATTTCTCAAGGCCGGCCGCGTAGCCAACAGAATTCGGGCCCTCGGGCTCGACCTGCAGCGCGATCTGCTCGATCTGTTCACCGCCTCTGCCGGCGATTTCCTCGACGGCTGGTTTGAAAGCGCGCCGATCAAGGCCGCCTTTGGCTTCGACAGCGTCGTTGGCAATTACGCGAGCCCCTACACGCCGGGCTCGGCCTATGTTCTCCTGCATCATAGTTTCGGCGAGGTGAACGGCAAACGCGGCGTGTGGGGCCATGCGATCGGCGGCATGGGCGCGATCACGCAGGCCATGGCGAAAGCTGCGGCCGCGCATGGCGTAGAAATCAGGCTTTCGACTGGGGTGCGCAAAGTGCTTGTGGAGAAAGGGCGCGCCTTGGGCGTTGAGACGGAAAGAGGCGAAGTGATCTGCGCCAGTGCCGTCGCTGCCGGGATTAACCCCAAGCTCCTCTACTTGCAGCTCGTCGATGCAAGCGCCCTGCCCGAGGATTTTCGCCGGCGGACGGCCAACTGGCGCTGTGGATCGGGCACGTTTCGCATGAATGTCGCGCTTTCCGAATTGCCGGATTTCAGCGTTTTGCCTGGGCATCAAGCCGCGGAGCACCACGCCTCCGGCATCATCATCGCGCCACACCTCGCCTATATGGAACAGGCCTATTTTGACGCGCGATCCCTTGGCTGGTCGCGGCGTCCGATCGTGGAATTGGTCATTCCCTCGACTCTCGACTCGACGCTCGCGCCTAAGGGGCAGCATGTCGCGAGCCTATTTTGCCAGCATGTCGCACCGCAATTGCCCGGCGGCATTTCTTGGGACGACTGCCGCGAGACCGTCGCCGATCTCATGATCGAGACGGTCAACGAGCATGCACCGAATTTTAAGCGCTCGGTCCTGGCGCGCCAGATTTTCTCGCCGCTCGATCTTGAGCGAACATTTGGCATGACCGGCGGCGATATTTTCCACGGGAGGCTCGACTTGGGCCAAATCTTTTCGGCGCGTCCGATGCTGGGCCATGCGGATTATCGCGGTCCACTCGCCGGTCTCTATTTGTGCGGGTCGGGAGGCCATCCCGGAGGCGGCGTTACCGGCGCGTCCGGCCACAACGCCGCCCGGGAAATCTTGCGCGATTTCAGGCGCAAGCGGATCGCCAAGGCTCGCTGATCGCGGGAGGCGGAAGAGGCGACCGCATCCTCTAATCAGGGGATGCGCCTTGGCCGTATCTGTGCAACGAAGGGCCTTCGAATAGACTGGTTCCATTGCTGGTCTCAAGCCAAAAGCTGGGGGGGAACATGGCGGACCTGTCGGAGATTCGGCGTCACGGACGATTCCACATAATTATCGCAATAATTATCGCCGCGCTCACGCTTGTTGAGACCGTGCACGCCAAAGCAGAAGGAGCTCCGCCAGCCCTTGGCGGAGTCCAGCCTGCCGAAATCAAGATCGTTTCCACGGAGTTCAAATATACTCCGGCAAAGTTCTGGGTCGTAGCAGGGCGCGAAGTGACGCTCGTTCTCGACAACAGCAAGGCCGAAACGGAGCACGGAATTATCATTCCGGCCTTCGGTTTTCGCCTGACCGCGGCGGCGGGCGAGATCGTGCGAAAGACGGCGGTTTTCGACAAGCCTGGCGAATACGAATTTAGCTGCGACTTGCCAGGCCACAGCGAGAGCGGAATGAAGGGCAAGCTAATTGTCGAGCGATTTTGAATACCCCTGCTATTTCAGCGCGGCGCGCGCGTATTCGGAAGCGAGCAAGGCGACGCCTTTTGAATTTGGCGTGTTTATTTTGGAGGGAAGCTCATGGCACCTGCGCAGATCGAAGCCGCATCCGAGACCGGTATCTGCAAGTTGTTGCGCCGACTGGAGCCGACTCGAGCCGAGCTCGCGAATCACCAAATCTATACGAGCCTGCAGACAATCGAAGATATTCGCATCTTCATGGAGCATCACGTGTTCGCGGTGTGGGACTTCATGTCACTGTTGAAGAGCCTGCAGCGACAGTTCAGCTGTATCGATGTGCCGTGGCTTCCCAAGGGATCGCCCCGCGTTCGTCGTTTAATCAATGAGATCGTCCTTGGGGAGGAATCTGACGACGTCGACGGCACCCTAGCACATTTCGAACTCTACCACGCGGCGATGATGGCGGCGGGAGCCAATACTGGCCCGATTGATGCCTTCCTGCGCGCCTTGCGCAACGGCAGCAGTGTTAAAACCGCACTCGCAAATTGCGCTGTGCCCGCCGGATCACGCGCCTTCGTGACCAAGACTTTTGAGTTCATCGAATCGGGCGTGCCCCATATCATTGCCGCTGCTTTTACATTTGGACGGGAAGAGCCTATACCTGATATATTCCGTAGATTGGTGGGTGCGCTCGCGCAGCGGGAGACCGACGCGCTGCGGCTCTTTGTGGTTTATCTCGACCGGCATATTGAGCTCGACGAGGACCACCATGGGCCGATGGCCGCAGAGATGCTCGCGGAACTCTGCGGCGATGAGGTGCAACGCTGGAACGAAGCCACCCAAGCCGCCGTCTTGGCGCTGTCCGCGCGCTTGAGTTTGTGGAGCGCCGTGCGGAGTGAAGTCGCACGGGCGGGAACTCAGATGCCACGTCGGCCACTCCCCTCATCGGCGATGTGATTTAGGCCACTCATTAGGGAAATCTCGGACACAATAATTGGGCAAGAGTCAGGACGTGCCTTCCGGATAAATGTCCTTTTTCGCACGATGGGAGGAAGAACGATGATTTTAAAGAAGAATCTCAGGATGAGACTTGGTAAAGGTCTGGCATCCTATACGCGGTTCATTGTGTTGCCCTTAGCCTTATACGCTACATGCGCCTCGGCCCAGGAGGCGGGGGGCGCCACCCCGGCAGCGGATGACGCAACCCTCCCGCCATTGCCCGAAAATCTTGCGCGCGTGCCCATGCCCGAGGTTGCGCCGCCCGTTAACCGCAACAAGCCGACGTTCGTTCTTGTCACGCTCGAAGCCAAGCCGGTTACAGGTCTCCTCGCCGATGGCGTGGGCTACCAATATTGGACCTATAACGGCACCGTGCCCGGCCCGATGATCCGGGTGCGCCAGGGGGACACGGTCGAACTCGTCTTGAAGAATTCCCCCGAAAGCCCGGTCAGCCACAGCATCGACTCGCATGGGGTGCTCGGACCCGGCGGGGGCGGCAAGGTCACCCAGACCCCGCCCGGCACCAGAAGCGTTTTTCAGTTCCAGGCAATGAAGTCGGGGGTCTATATCTATCACTGCGCGACGCCGATGATCCCCTACCATCTGGCGCATGGGATGTATGGTCTCATGGTCGTCGAGCCGCCCGAGGGTTGGCCCAAGGTCGACCGTGAGTTTTACGTGATGCAGAGCGATATTTACCTGAAAGGGGATCCGGCTGAAGGCGGCGTGCATGAGGCCGCCGTCGATAAGATGGAAGAGGAAAAGCCCGATTTTGTGGTGTTCAATGGCAGCGTCGGATCGCTCGCCAAGGAGCACGTGCTAAAGGCGAAGGTCGGCGAAACCGTGCGGATCTTCTTTGGCAACGCCGGGCCAAACAGTGTCTCGAGCTTCCATGTCATCGGGGAAATTTTCGATAAGGTCCATCCGGAAGGGGCGGCTGAAACCTTGAGCAATGTGCAGTCGACCCTGGTGCCTGCGGGCGGAGCGACAATCGTCGAATTCAAGGCACAGGTGCCGGGGACCTATATTTTGGTCGACCACAGCCTCGGGCGGCTGAAAAAGGGCGCCATCGGTTACCTCGAGGTCGAGGGGCCGGCTAATTCGCAGATCTTTAAGGGCATCAAGGCGGGGAGCTTGGCGAGCGGAGGGCATTAAGAGGAGATCCGACTCGCACTGCGCAGCTTAAGGCTTGAACCAAGCGGCAGTCCAAAGCCCAAAAAAAAAGTTCCCGCGCGTCTACGAGCAACGCGCGGGAACGCTTCCAAATTGAGCCGTCTCTGTTTAAACCGCAGACCAGGCAGGACCGCCGCCGGTGAACCCGCGCTTGGCATCGGCCTGGAGTTCCGAATGCCATGTTGCGGGTCAACTCCGCGCGGCGGCTGGCCCTTCACCCAATCACCAGGAATATTGATGCAAAAAAGATTTTCCCGCACCAGCCAAATGGAGGAGAAGGTTTGGCGAAACCGCCCAGAACGTCGACCATCAAGAAATTTCTCCTGCAATTTCAACCGGAAAGGAAAAAGAAGCTATCTCATATCATTGATCAAATTTTCTTGCGCCGCACAACTTTGCAGAGGGCGCTAGGGGCCAGGACCTTCGCACGGGCTAGTTCACGAGCGCCCGGACCTGGGGAAGAATCCGCTCGACTATGATTTCGACGCCGGCGCTGTTCGGGTGCATCCCGTCGTTTTGGTTAAGCGCAGGCACACCCGCGACACCCTCGAGAACGAATGGATAGAGCGAAACATCATATTTCTTGGCGAGTGCCGGATAGATCGCGTCGAAACGCCTCTGATATTCGGGGCCGAGGCCCGGCGCCGCTTTCATGCCCGCGAGGAGGACCCTTATGTTGCGGGCCTTAAGGGATGCCAAGATGGCGTCGAGCGCGGATTGCGTTACCTCAGGATTGATCCCGCGCAGCATATCATTGGCGCCAAGTTCCAGGATCACTCCATCGGCACCGTCGGCGATCGTCCAGCCGAGCCTGGCGAGGCCGCTCGAAGCGGTTTCGCCGGAGACTCCGGCATTGACAATGGTCACGTTGTAGCCTTCCTTGCGCAGCGCACGTTCGAGCGCGGCGGGGAGAGTGTCGTCGTCGCGCAGCCCCAGACCGGCAATGATGCTGTCGCCAAAAGCAATGATTTTGCGCGCCGGTTTCAACTCGGCGGACGAGGCGGTACGGGACGGGCCGAGCGCAAACAGCACAGCCGCAAACGCCCTTTGCAGGAAGGTGCGGCGGCTGTTATGTGCGCCAAGCTTCGGCCGCGGCATTCGATAAACAAACGACTCTTGCGTGATCTCACCGGACATGATGGTAGAACCCGCGGTTGAACTCGACAATGTGCACTTGAGCCTCGGGCGTGGCGCATCGCGCGTGCATATCATCAAAGGTATCTCGCTTGCCGTCGCGCGCGGCGAATCCGCCGGCTTGATCGGGCCATCGGGTTCCGGCAAATCGACGCTGTTGATGCTGATTGCGGGTCTCGAGCGGCCCGATACCGGCACCGTCAAGGTCGATCGCGTTAACCTCGGCAAACTTGGCGAAGATGCGCTCGCGCGGTTTCGCGGCGCGCGGATTGGTATCGTCTTCCAATCGTTTCATCTCATTCCAACCATGACTGCGCTCGAAAATGTTGCAATTCCGCTCGAGCTTTCGGGCGCAACGGCCGCTTTCGCGCAAGCCCGCGCAGAACTTGCCGCGGCCGGCCTAAGCGATAGGCTTTCGCATTATCCGGCGCAATTGTCTGGCGGCGAGCAGCAAAGAGTCGCGATCGCGCGCGCAATGGCTCCAGGACCCGCCATTCTCATCGCCGACGAGCCAACCGGCAATCTCGACGAGGCGACGGGGGCAAGCATTATTGACCTCATCTTCGCTCTCAAGCGCGATCGCGGCACAACCCTGATTGTCGTTACCCATGATCACGCGATTGCAAATAAATGCGACCGTAGGATCTGCCTGCATTCTGGCCGGATCGCGGAGAAGAAAGCGCAAGAGCACGTCACCCCTCCGGGCGCATAAATTTACACAACCTCCGCCATGATGCGAGCACGAGCCCTAAGAACGTCGCTGCCCAGTCCGCAACCGAGATCCACAGCATCGCGAACGAAAACGCGCGCAGAGGCGGGAAATCCGCAACAAGCGAGAGCCGCAAGCTCGCAACCGTAAACATGCCCAAAGGGAAGACGATCGCCCAAAGCATTGGCGAAAAGACGAGAGGCACGCGGCAAATGCCGTGCTTCCAGATTCCGAAAAGAACGAGCAGCGGAATCCAAAAGGCCGCCCAC
>Ga0187783_10003963_pt1 | contig 10947 bp, 10 predicted proteins | sample 1015_SJ02_MP02_2_FD_132471 | JGI IMG/M metagenome (GOLD analysis project Ga0187783, IMG submission 132471) | Tropical peat soil microbial communities from peatlands in Department of Meta, Colombia - 1015_SJ02_MP02_20_MG | ecosystem: Environmental > Terrestrial > Soil > Wetlands > Peat | place...
CCAGGGCCGCCGCTGCGGCGGCGTGGCCATCACCGCGGTCTCGTTGAGGATCGCGATCGGCTTGTCTTCGTGGTCGACCACCACGACCGCCCGCGCCTGGCTCTCGTCCGCGCGCCTGATCGCCTCGGCCAGCGGGGTGTCCGCGGCGACCGAGACCGCCTTGCGGGCCAGCCGCCGGGCCTGGAGCGCAGGCAGCCGCTCGCGGAACCTGGCCGCCTTCATCGCCTGTCCGGCTCCCGACCACATGAACGCGCTGAGCACTGCGGCCAGCACCAGGGCCACCACGTTCTCGCCGAACAACCAGAAGATGAGCGGCACCAGGCAGACGGCGATCACGCGGCCCGCCCAGGCGGCGGCGATGGTCGCGGTAGCCGGGCGGCGGTTCACCTTCCAGATCGCCGCCCGCAGCATCAGACCGCCGTCCAGGGGCAGGCCCGGCAGCAGGTTGAAGATCCCGATCACCAGGTTGGCCCACATGAGCTGGAAGACAAGCGTGTAGGCGATGGTGTCCGCCGCCGGGACCGCGCGGGTCAGGCCGTAACCGGCGGCCGCCAGCACGAGCGACAGCGCCGGGCCGGCCGCCGAAACGGCGAACGCCTGCCACGGCGTGGGCGGCTCCTGCTCGAGTTCGGAGAATCCGCCGAGCGGGTACAGCAGGATGCGGCGGACCGGCAGCCGGTACGCGCGGGCCACCAGCGAATGGCTCAGCTCGTGGATGAGGACGGACACGTAGAGCAACACGACGAAGGCCACCGCGACCACGAACCTGGTGGAACCGTGCAGCGTGGAGGAGAGATTCTCGGCGTACCTGAAGACGATGAAGCCCGCGATGAGGAACCAGTACGGGGAGATGTGCACCGGGATGCCGAACGGGCGCGCGATGATGATTCCAGAACCGGCTATGCGGCGCTGCGGCGGTTTGGAAGGTGTCGTGCGGGCCACAGTACCGATGCTACGTGCCCGCGCGGTCGTTGGGGTCGATGGTCGGCCATGACGGGTAGGAGGGCCCGGACGAAACGCGCAGGGCCCGGGATACTCCCGAATGTCGGTGCCGTGCCCTACGGTGCTGCTGTGGAGATAGTGCTGGCCCCGGAGGGCAACCCCCCGGAACCCCCCGTGGAACCCCCCGTAGGACCCGCGCTGTCGCCGTCACGCGCCGCTGATTTCATGACATGTCCGCTGTTGTACAGGTTCCGCGTGATCGACCGGCTGCCGGAGCCGCCCACCGTGGCCACGGCGCGCGGAACGCTGGTGCACGCCGCACTCGAGCGGCTCTTCGACCTGCCCGCCGCGGAGCGGACCCCGGAGGCCGCGCGGGCGCTGCTCGTCCCCGAGTGGGACCGGCTGGCCGCCGCCGAACCCGATCTGGCCGCGCTGTTCCCCGATGAGGCCGAACGGGCCAGCTGGCTTCTTTCTGCGACCGCGATCATCGACACGTACTTCACCCTCGAAGACCCGCGCAGGCTCGAGCCCGCCGAGCGCGAGGCCTACGTGGAGACCACGCTCGATTCCGGGCTGCGGCTGCGCGGCTACATCGACCGGCTCGACGTGGCGCCTGGCGGCGAGATCAGGATCGTGGACTACAAGACCGGCCGTGCGCCCCGCGAGGCCTACGAGGCGAGCGCCCTGTTCCAGATGAAGTTCTACGCCCTGGTGATCTGGCGCCTGCGCGGCCAGGTGCCCAGGCTGCTCCAGCTCATGTACCTCGCCGAGGGTGAGGTCCTGCGGTACGCGCCGGATGAGTCCGACCTGCTCGCCACCGAGCGCAAGGTCGCAGCCCTTTGGCAGGCCATCGAGCGGGCTCGCGCCGCGGGCGACTGGCGGCCGCATCCGAGCCGACTCTGCGACTGGTGCAACCACAAGGCGTTCTGTCCTGAGTTCGGCGGTACCCCGCCGCCGCTGCCCTCCGAGGGCGGTGGGGCGCTGACCGCGGAGGGCGGTAGGCCGGGGCCCGCGGAGGGCGGTGGTCGCGGAACGGGTTCACGATCGTGATGCCGGCCCGGTCGGCGCGTATGACCGCTCAAGATGCAAGACTGGTTGTCGGAAGCTGGATCGCCATGCAACCCAGGAGGCAGGCCGTGACCACCCCGCCGGACTTCGGAGGCACCGAAATCGAAGAGGGACTGCTGGAAGATCTAGGCGGCCCGCGACAGAAAGACAGCGAGAGTCACCAGGACGAGGACTTGACGTGGAGTGACAATGAGGCGCACGCTCCGGGAAAAGTTTGCGTACGGTGTGGTGCGGTCATCACGGCCGGCCAGGATGCGCGGCGCCGGGCCGACGGCCAGTGGGTACATGAGATCTGCCCCTGACATGCGACCTCGTGCCACCTGCGCCGACGCTCCGCCCGACGTGCTGCTGCTTGCCTCGCTACGGTAACCACGGTCAAGAGCGGCACAGAGAGGCCACGACCAGGCACACCTGGCAGCACCGCGGAACTAGGTGTGACCACCAGGCGTAACCGCGTTAGGCTGTCCGTACTGTCCTGGTGGGAGGCGCCGGTGACGACGTGGCCGTGGGACCCGATGGCAGCGACGGCGATTCGTGGTGGCCTCCGGGCCTCCGACGCAGACCGCGAGCAGGTGATCGACGCCCTCAAGGTCGCGTTCGTGCAGGGTCGACTGAGCAAAGACGAGCTCGAGGCGCGAGCGGGCCTGGCGCTCGCGTCGCGGACCTGTGCGGAACTGACTGCGATCATGACCGAAATCCCTGACGTGCCGATCAAAACCCAGCTGCCGTCCAAGCCCGCCTCGGCGGATACCCAGAACCGGGTTAACAGGAAGGCAGCCGCGTGGATCGCATGTGCGATCATCCTGCCACCTGCACTGGGGGCCGCCTTCCTCACTTACTACGGCGGTTACCTCGTCCTGGTGCTGCTCGCCTTTATTGCACTGACGGTGACGACAGGGCCTTCGGCCCCGCAACGGCCCGGCCCGCCTCCCTTGCGCGGGCGACGGTAACGGGCTGCGCGGGTACGCGTACACAGGACCGAGAATGCCGCGGGTGGACGTGTAGCGGCTCACGGACTTGCCAGGTAAGTAGCTGTCTTCGATCCAGCCGACGGTCAGGTGTTCTCGGGAAAGTGGCAGGCGACCTGGTGGCCGGGAACCAGCTCGGCGAGCGGCGGCTCCTGCATCCGGCAGATCTCCTGCGCCTTCCAGCACCGGGTGTGAAAGCGGCAGGCGGGCGGTGGCCTGAGCGGGCTCGGCACATCGCCTTCCAGCCTGATGCGCTCCTGGCGCTGCCGTTCGCCCGACGCGCTGGTGACCGGTTCGGGCTTCGGGACCGCGGACAGCAGCGCCACCGTGTACGGATGGCGCGGCTTGGCGTACAGCTCGTCCCGCCCGGCGGTCTCGACGATCTTGCCGAGGTACATGACGGCCACCCGGTCGCTGATGTGCCGGACCACGGACAGGTCGTGCGCGATGACCACGTAGGTCAGGCCCAGCTCGTCCTGCAGGTCCTCGAGCAGGTTGACCACCTGGGCCTGGATCGACACGTCGAGCGCGGAGACCGGCTCGTCGGCCACGATCAGCTTGGGCCGCAGCGCGAGCGTGCGGGCGATGCCGATGCGCTGGCGCTGGCCGCCGGAGAACTCGTGCGGGTAGCGGTTGTAGTGCTCGGGGTTGAGGCCGACGAGCTCGAGGAGTTCCTGCACGCTGCGCTTGATCCCGCCGGGCGGCTTGATCTTCTGCAGCCGGAACGGAGCGCCCACGATGGCGCCGACCGTGTGCCGGGGATTGAGCGAGGAGTAGGGATCCTGGAAGATCATCTGGATCTCGCGCCGGAGCGGGCGCATCCGGCCCGGCCGCAGGTGGGTGACGTCGTGGCCGTCGATCACGATCCGGCCGCTGGTCGGCTCGTCCAGCCGGGCCAGCAGGCGGCCGGTGGTGGTCTTCCCGCAGCCCGATTCGCCGACCAGGCCGAGGGTCTGGCCCTTGGACACCGACAGGTCGATCCCGTCCACGGCGCGGACCGCGCCGACCTTCTGCCGGAACACCAGGCCGCGGGTGACAGGGAAATGCCGGACCAGGCCGGTGACGTGTAGCAGCACGTCGCCGCCGGGCTCGGCCGTGCCGCCTGACGCGGCCGGCCAGGCCTGCGGCGTCCCGATCTGCCCGGTCAACTCTCCGCCCCGCCCTGCGGTACCGATTGCCTGGCCTCCGGCTCCCCGGCATCGGCCGGAACCTGGTCCGCCGACAGGGCGGCCCACTCCCGGGCCTTCTGCGCGACGGTCAGATGACACGCCGCGGCGTGCCCCGGCGTCACCGCCTCCCGCAGCACCGGCACCTCGGTGGGGCAGCGCCCGCCCGTCAGGGCGGTATACCGGCAGCGCGGGTGAAACGGGCAGCCCGGCGGGACCCTGATCAGGCTGGGCGGCGTGCCCGGTATCGGGACCAGCCGTGTCTGCCGCTCCCGGTCCAGCCGCGGCATCGAGGCCAGCAGCCCCCAGGTATAGGGATGGCCGGGCTGGCCGAAGATGCCGGTGCCGGCCCCGTACTCGGCCGCCCGGCCGGCGTACATGACCAGGATGTCGTCGGCCAGCTCGGCGACCACGCCCAGATCGTGGGTGATGATGATGACCGCCGAGCCGAACTCGGCCTGCAGGTCGGAGATCAGGTCAAGGATCTGGGCCTGCACGGTGACGTCCAACGCCGTGGTGGGCTCGTCGGCGATCAGCAGCTCGGGATCGTTGCACAGCGCCATCGCGATCATCACCCGCTGCCGCATGCCGCCGGAGAACTGGTGCGGGTAGTCCTCCGCCCGGACCGCGGGCTGCGGGATGCCGACCCGGCCCAGCATGTCGACGGCGTGCTGGCGGGCTTGCTTCCCGGTCGCTTTGCGATGGTGGATCCGGTACGCCTCGACGATCTGGTCGCCCACCTTGTAGAAGGGATGCAGCGAGGACAGCGGGTCCTGGAAGATCATCGCCATCTTGGCCCCGCGCAGCTCCCGCACCCTGGCCGGGTCCGCGTGGGCCAGTTCCTCGCCGTCCAGCCGGATCTCGCCGGTGATCTGCGCCTTGGTCCCGTGGTGCAGGCCCATGATGCCCAGGCTGGTCACGCTCTTGCCCGAGCCGGACTCGCCGACGATGCCCAGCGTCCGGCCGCGGTCCAGGCTGAACGACACCCCGTCCACGGCCTTGACCAGGCCGTCGTCGGTCGGGAAGTCGATCCGCAGGTCCCGGACCTCCAGCAGCGGCGCCATCAGTACCGCACCCTCGGGTCCAGCACGGCGTACAAGATGTCCACTATCAGGTTGGCGATGACAATGAAGAAGCAAGCCAGAAGCGTGACGCCCATGATCTCGGGGAAGTCCTGGTTGTCGATCGCCTCGATCGTGAACAGGCCCAGGCCGTGCAGCGAGAACGTGTACTCGGTGATGATGGCGCCGCCGAGCAGCAGGCCGATGTCCAGGCCGAAGATCGTGACGATCGGGGTCAGCGCGGCGCGCAGCGCGTGCTTGAGGATGACCGTACGCTCCGGCAGGCCCTTCGCCCGGGCGGTGCGGATGTAGTCCTCGTTCATCGTCTCCAGCATGCCCGCCCGGGTCAGCCGCGCATAGAGCGCGGCATACAGGAACGCGAGAACGAGCCAGGGCAACACCAGGTTCTTCGCCCACTCATACGGGTTCTGGGTGAAGGGAACGTACTGGACGTTCGGGAAGATCGGCCACTTGTAGCTGAACAGCTCCAGCGCGATCAGCCCGGTGAAGAAGATCGGCAGCGAAACGCCGAGAAGCGCGATGGTCATCGAGAACCGGTCGAAGATCGTACCCCGTTTCAGGGCCGAGATCACCCCGATCGTCACGCCTGCGATCAGCCAGATCACGGCGGCACCGATCATGAGCGAAAAGGTCACCGGGATATCGCTGACCAACTGCGGCCAGACCGGCTGCTGGTTCTTGAACGAGTAGCCCAGGCACGGCGGCCCGCACCACGCTCCGTTGTAGTGCTCGCCGGCCACGATGGCCCACAGGAACCGGCCGAACTGCACGTACACCGGCTGGTCCAGGCCAAGCTGGTGCTCCATCGACACTACCGCGGCTGGGGTTGGGTTACGACCGACGTACTGGGTGGCCAGGCCGTAGGCGGTCTCCCCGGCCAGCCGGGGCAGCAGGAAGAAGATGGCGAACGTGATCGCGGCGACGATGATCAGGATGAACACCATGCCGATCAGGCGGCGGATTATGTAGCTGACCACTGCGCGCGGCGCCGGCGCCCGGCCGGGCACTCGCCCGGCCGGGCGCCGGCACCCTCACCTGCTCTCTGCGTGAATGCTCAGCCGCTGTTCGTGCCGAGCGTGGCGTAGTTGTACATGCCGTAGTAGGACTGGACGAAGACGTTGGTCAGGCTGGGACTCCGGTAGAGCAGCGACTTCGCGTAGACGATGGGCAGCATGACCGCGTCCGACATGACCTGGTGGTCAATCTGGTTGGCCAGTGAGGCACGCGACGCCGGGGTGCTGCCGAGTTGCTGCATCTGGGCCAGCAGGCTGTTCACCACCGGGTCGTTGAGCTCGGAGATATTGGTGTTGCCGGCCGGCACGATGGCGTTGCCGTTGGTGATCTCGTCGAACCAGCCCCAGCCGTCCGGCCAGTCCGCCGCCCAGCCGCCGAAGTCGATCCCCAGGTCATGGCTGTGCACGTAGGCCGGCGATCCGGCGAAGTTGCTGTAATACGTGCCCGACGGGTAGCCCTTCAGGCTGGCCTTGATGCCCACCGCGGCCAGCGCCGCCTGCAGGGCCGTGGCGGCGGCCACCTCCTTGGGCCGGTCGCTGCGGTAGGCGATGCTGGTCGTGAAGCCGTTCGGCTGCCCGCAAGCCGTCAGTTCCTGCTTGGCCTGCGTGACGTCGCCGTTCGGCTGGCTCAGCGCGTCGTACATGTCGAAGCTCTGGTAGCCGACGATGTTCGGTGGCATCGCGGTGCTCGCGATCGTGCCGCCGGCCACCGGGCCGCCGTAGGCGTCCTGCATCGTGACCTTGTCCGCCGCGTACTCCACGGCGCGCCGGCAAGCGACGTTGTTCAGCGGCGCGACCTTGGTGTTGATGTAGGCGAACCACATGAACCCGCTGATGGGGTCGTCGGCCTGCTTCATCAGCGATGGCGAGGACAGGATTTGCGCGCGGGCCGCGGCCTGCACGCCGGTCCCGGACATGTCCATCTGGATGTCTCCGGCCATCAGCCGGTTGTCGATGTCGTTGGCGTTGACGTTGAGGTTGACGATGATCTTGCTGGCGAGCTGCTTGGCCTGCGGGTCGGTGGCCGGGTTCCAGTTCGGGTTCGGCACCAGCGTGATCTGCTTGTTGAGCTGATAGCTCTGGAACATGTACGGGCCAGAGGAGATCGGGTGCAGCTGGTAATTCGCGCCGGTGTCCTTGTCCGGCGGCACCGGGGCGGTCTGCGGGATCGCCGCCACGTAGTTGAAGTCGGCGAACGGGTGCGCCAGGTGGAACACGACCGTGGTCGAGTTCGGCGTGGTCACCGCGGTGAGGCCCATCACGTTCTTGGACCTGTCCGTGTACGGCCCCGGGTACGTCGCCGCGTTCCCGCCCAGCAGCACCTGGAAGTAGCTCGGGCCGTTCGGCAGCACGTTCTTGGCGAACGTCCGCTCGACCGCGTACTTCACGTCCTGCGAGGTGACAAGGGTCCCGTCCTCGAACTTCACGTTCGGCTTGATGGTGTAGGTCCAGGTCAGCCCGTTGTCGCCGACGACACCGGGACCGGTCGCCAGGTCGGGGACGACCTGTAGGCCGCCGGAGCCCGGGGTGGACACGTAGGTCATCAGCGGCATCACGTACAGCCGGGTGAAGTTCCACATGTAGGCGTAGTAGGTGTTGCCCGGGTCGGTGGAGTCCGGCACGTTGGTCAGGTCGAAGGTGATCGTGCCGCCCTTGGCTGTGGACGGGTTCACCACCGACGTGATCGCCTGGCCATATGACGGACCGGTCACAGAACTCGTACTGCTACTGCTACTGCTGCTGCACGCGGCAAGAACGACCGCGGCCGCCGCGCAAGCTGCGGTAACGGCTACGCTTCTGCGTCTCTTCATGGTGGGAAACGCCTCCTGTCGTGTTATCGGGTGGGTTCGGGGCTACATCGCTTACCGGGTTTTCGGATCGAGCGCGTCGCGCAGCCCGTCACCGAACAGGTTGAAGGCCATCACGGTGATGAAGATGGCCAGGCCGGGGATGAGCATGTACATGGGGTCGATAAAGTAGAAGCCCTGGGTGACCGCGTTGGACAGCATCTGGCCCCAGCTTGGGGTCGGCGGGATAATGCCCACGCCGAGGAAGTCGAGCGCCGCCTCGAAAAGGATGTTCGTCGGGATCAGCAAGGTGGCGTAGACCAGGATCGGCGCCCACAGGTTCGGCAGCAGCTCGCGGAACAGGATGTAACGCCCGCCAGCACCCATGCTGCGGGCGGCGTCGATGAACTCGCGTTCCCGCAGCGACAGGGTCTGGCCGCGGATGATGCGGCCCATGTACGGCCACGCGAAGAACCCGATGATGAAGATCAGCAGCGCCACCCGCAGCGAGTTGCCGGACAGGCCGAATCCCGAGCTCGGAATGACGCCGACCAGCGCGATGGCGAAGACGAGCAGCGGGAAGGCGAGGAAGACGTCCATGGTCCGCGCGATCACCGCGTCGGTCCAGCCGCCGAAGTAGCCCGCGATGACGCCCATGACCACGCCGATGACCACCGCCAGGGCGGTGGCGAGGAATCCGATCAGCAGCGAGTACCGCGCGCCGATCACGATCCGTGCGAGCATGTCCCGCCCCGTGACCGGCTCGACGCCCAGCGGATGGGCCAGGCTGATCCCGCCGAACGGGCCGTTCGGCCGGCTGAACGTGGGGTTGATAAGTTCTGGATGGTACGTGTCCGGGTTCTGCACGAAATACGGCCCGATGATGGCGACCAGGATGAGGATGATGATGACAACGCCTCCGGCCATGGCCACCTTGTCGCGCTTCAGCCGCATCCAGGCGATCTGGCTGGGCGAGCGGCCCTCGATGGCCTTCCCGGCAGCGGACGGCGCCGCCACAGGCGCGGGCCCGCCGGGGCCCGTTCCCGCTTCTATGGGTACGGCCATCGCCACATACCGATCTCCCTGGCTCGAACAAGGGCGCTCATCGCGTCCGAAGCCCCCCGCAACCGACGCCTCGGCCCTTAACTAGTGAGATTCCGCCATTTCGCACGCAGGTACCAGTCCCGTATGTCAGTCGTAGCATGATCGTGACGTAAGTCGTGCTGATTTGTCATTCAACGTTACGTTTGAGACTACCTATATGGTAGAGACCCAGTGGTCCTGAAGTGACAAGTGTCCGGTATGGGACCCGCAGATCAAATTATGCCCGAACGGCGAGTCCGCGAAAGCTTCGCCTCACGTGATGCCGTGCCGACGCAAGATCTCCGCAGACTCTGGCGATCAAGATCGGCCGATTACCGGTGTCCTGACGGTCCGTGACTCCTGCCAGCCGTCATGTGATGCCGTGGCGGCGCAGGATGTCCTCGATGTCCCCGAGGTCGTCATCATCGTCGGCCTGCTTGCCCTTACGCGCCTTCCCCGGCGCCTTGGCCGGGACGGTGGCGCCCGCGGTCGACGCGGGGTCAGGCCGGGTAGCCAGCTGCCCGCCCGCCGGGAGGGTCCGCGTCGCGCCGGAGGATGACCCGGTGGCCCGCTTGTCCTGGCCCTGCTTGACCCTGCGCCGCATCGGACCGGACGCCATGAACAGCACGACGGCCACCCCGGCCAGCGCGATCCCGGCCCACACCCGGGGCGAGAACACGAAGCCCCTGGCGAAGTCACCGACGGCGACGCCCATCTTCCAGAACATCTCGATCGCGCCGGTCAGGTAGGCGGCCAGCGGCAGCAGCGACAAAGCCGCCCAGCGCAGGCCCGTTCCGAGGCCGCGCCGCCGCATGACGAAGTAACTGAGCACCAGGCCGAGCCCGGTCAGTCCCGCGCACAGCGGCAGCCAGGCGATCTGGTCATAGGTGGACATGCGCGCCTCCCCGCGGTTCTACCGGAAAGTCTAAGTCGTGACGGGAGCGCGGGCGCGGGGGCTAACCCCCCCGATTCACCGTGGGGTTACCTGCCCCACGCACCGATATGCCGTCCGGGCCGACCTGCAGGTCGAGCAGCGACCGCACGATGGTGCGGCCCGGAGCGGAGGCGATGGGGACCAGCGACGGCACGGCGATGACCTGGCAGCCTGCGGCTTCGGCCGCGGCCACGCCGTTAGGCGAATCCTCCAGGGCGTAGCAGTCGGCAGGGTGCACGCGGACCAGCTTGGCCGCGAGCAGGTACGGCTCCGGGTCGGGCTTGGTGGCGGTCACGTCGTCGGCGCACACCAGAACGTCGAACCGCATTCCGGTGCTAGCCAGCACGGCCTCCATGAACCCCCGCTCGGAGGAGGTCACCAGAGCGTGCGGCAGCCCTGCCGCCTTGACCGAGGCGAGCAGCTCGCGCGCGCCCGGCTGGACGGGCACGCCGTCACGGCGGACACGCTCGGCGATGTCGGACATCAGCCATTCGCCGACCACATGCGGCGGCGCGGGCCGCGTTGCCTTGCCGAGCAGGTAGCGCACCGTGCGCTCCAGGCTGCCGCCGATCAGCTGCTCCTGGTCCTGCTTGGTCCAGTCGGACCCTTCGCCCCCGAGCCTGGCCATGACCGCCGTCTCGGCCTCGAGCCACAGCGGCTCGGAGTCTATCAGCAGCCCGTCCATGTCGAACAGGACGGCGGCGCTTGGGTCAGACACTGAAGTACTTGGCCTCGGGATGGTGCACCACAATCGCATCGGTGGACTGCTCGGGATGCAGCTGCATCTCCTCGGACAGCTCCACGCCGATGCGGGACGGCTCGAGCAGGCGCACCACCTTGGCCCGGTCGGCCAGGTCCGGGCAGGCGGGATAGCCGAAGGAATACCGCGCGCCCTGGTAGTCGA
>Ga0187783_10003964_pt1 | contig 10946 bp, 10 predicted proteins | sample 1015_SJ02_MP02_2_FD_132471 | JGI IMG/M metagenome (GOLD analysis project Ga0187783, IMG submission 132471) | Tropical peat soil microbial communities from peatlands in Department of Meta, Colombia - 1015_SJ02_MP02_20_MG | ecosystem: Environmental > Terrestrial > Soil > Wetlands > Peat | place...
AGAATCAGCAACTCCGCGCTGCCCCTCTTCCAATCCCTTTCTTGAGTAACGTTGTCCATATATGGACTGCCCATATATTAGGGAACGGGGAGATCACGAAAGTCAAGCGATTTTTGCACTGCCTATTCGTCCACGCAGAGCGCCTGAACGAGTAACGAGCTAACCGGAAGTTGATGTCATCTGGCGTAACCAGGCGATTTCGCTCAAAACCCTTGCCACGGGGGATTTTGAGCGAATTTTTCACTAACTGAACCCAACATTTCGCGCAAAAACAACCGTATCACTATGAAAATAATCCCCGCCAGTGTGACCATCGCGGAGTTTGAAGAGAAGGCAGCGGATTCCGAAGGCAAGGCAGTGAGCTGAGCCTGAACTGCGATGCAGCTTAATCCACGTAGCTGCGATACAGCTTTTTGCACGTGGCGAATGGTTCGCGGAGGCGATGGCCACAGCTCCACAAATCCAGGCACTTCGCGGAACGAACTCGGTAGTAATAGTAATCTTCCCCGCCCCAGCGACGGCCACATGCCCAGAGATAAAGGCACTTGGCTGAGCGAGCAGTGGTGTATCCAAAGTAAGGATGAACGAGCGGGGGCTCAGCGATGAGTGTTATGCGGTTTTGAGATTGAGTGACGTGTAACCCGCCTGCTCCGGGGCACGGCCACCCAGGGCTGGCGACAAGTTCGAATGAATAGATAAGCGAGTACGGCGTTACCTCGTCCTCGCATCCTCGGCATTCAAACCGGCACTGTTTAGCACTGCTCAACGCAGCCTGCGTTAGCAGCGGGTGACCGCTCACAACAACGGCCGATTGAACGCTCCCATCCTTTCCGATTTCAACCTTTAATTCAACGTCACCGCTGATGCGCGCTTGCCGTGCCAGCGGAGGGTAGGTCGGGTTGAAGAGGCTGACCACAGCAACGTCGCCTTTTGACATTTCTGAGCGCGAGTTGGTTTGCGCGAGGGAAACAGCGCTAGCGGCTATAGCGACCAGAATCACGGCTCGCCCAATATGTTTCACAGGCGCACTCTACTCCGAAAAGTGACCCATTCCAAGATAGCTGGCGTAGCGATTTCACTCAAAACCCCTTGCGCCAAGGTCAGTGAGCGCAATCGGGATATTACGGCAATTACCGGCGGGCCAGACTGATCGGCTGTGGTAGTATCGCAAACCCAAAGGCTTGATAAAGGAGGTCACCATGGCAGCGAATACGCGGGATCTTATGAGCGAGCAGAAATCCAATAAGGCAGTCGTGCAGGCGAGTTTTGATCGGTGGAGAGACGGCACGGGTGGCCCCTTCGAGTTGTTGGCTCCAGAGGCAGAATGGACGATTGTCGGTTCGTCTCCCTTATCCAGGACGTATCACAGTCGGCAAGACTTCCTCGACGAAGTAATCCACCCGTTCAATGCCCGGATGATGAAGCCCCTTGTCCCAACCGTGAGAGGCATATTTGCTGACGGCGACATGGTTATCATTTTGTTCGACGCCGCGGCAACTGCGAGGGACGGCGTACCGTACCGCAACACTTATACGTGGTACTTCCAAATGAAGGATGGCAAGGTCGTCAAGGCAATTGCGTTTTTTGATACCAGAGACTTCGATGAGTTTTGGAAACGCGTATCCCCTGCTTCGTGAGTCAAGGTGTTGTTAACAGAGGATTACACTCACAATCCCCCAGCCCTGCTGAAGGCGACGGACACATAAATGTGTCATCGATGCGTCGGCGTTCCGCGCATCGGGAGATGCGGGCAGACGCAGGGTGCAGGCGGGGGCGCTCAATTCTCGGCGGTATAGTGGCGACGCATGCTGATCGACACCTCGTTTGACTTCAGGACTGACACGCCGCCCGGAAAGGACCCTGATGCGGACAGCCCCACTCTTCGGCTGTATCACAAGCTCCTGTGGAGCAAGGCGCTGCCAAGTGGAAGGCTCTTCGACCTGGATGACACCGTGCGAGGCTTGTACCTGCATCACAGTTCTGAACTTGGCGAGTTCATCCTATGTAGCGACTCGGTCGTCCCCACGTTTACGAGGTGGAAGTCGATCAAGCGCATCACCGAACTGTTCAGAGAGGAAGAGAACGAAGCGTTCAGGACGATCAGCTACACCATCGGCGGCATGATGGTCCTTCTGGGGAACCGGATCGATGGCAAGCAGACCATCAATGCCGCCCGCGGGTGCAATGGGAAGATCGGCGACCGTTTCGATCTGACGCTCGAGTGTATCCGCCGGCATTACCTCGGACGGTGTAGCCCGCTTGATGAAACGCTGGCGAGGTACCGCGACTTTTTCAAGTTGTTCGCCGACTTCAGGGGGTACGTCGAATTCTTCATGCTGCAGGACCTGGTCGCCCATGACTGCTCCGCGGTGAGGTTCTTCATGTCGTTCGATGACTTCAATCCTCCATCGAAACCAACGGACAGCGACCCTACAAGGAATATCGCCGCCTCAGCATTGAGTTCATTAAGAATTGACGTTGACTTCTGGTTTTCCTCTCATCGGGAGTGATTGGTGCTTTGCCAAGCAGCTATTCGTATCGCAGCGCAGTCATCGGATCGACTCTCGCCGCACGCAAAGCGGGCAGGTAGCTTGCGACCGAACTGGTAACTGCAAGCAACAACACCACCGTAACGAAGGTAAGGGGATCGAGCGGTTTCACCCCGTATAACAGGCTTGTCAGCAAGTGCACTAGGGCGGAAGCGCCGGGGATGCCGATCAGTAAGCCGAAGCCCGTCATAGCGAAGCTTCTGACCAGAATCAGCCGCAGTATCTGGGCGCGATCGGCCCCCAGCGCCACGCGAATACCGATTTCCTGGGTGCGTTGAGCAACGGTGTAAGCCATGACTCCGTAAAGGCCGATCGCAGTGAGCAGCAATGCAATTCCCGCGAACAGGCTCAGCAGCACAGCCTGGAAGCGCGCTCGTCCGAGGTCTAAGGCCAGATAGTCATCGAGCGTGCGCACGCTGTATAGCGCTGTATCGGGATCCATAGATGAGAGCACCTTCTGGAGCTCAGCAGTGATCCCAGTTGGAGTATCTGAGGTGCGAACTACTAAAGTTGGAGTTCCTATCATGAGCTGCGATAGCGGGACGAAGTAGGCTGCGCCCGGAGGCTTTGCAATATCGTTTTTGCGAAAATTGTCGACGATGCCAACGATCTGACGAACCTTATATCGAGCACGCGCTTCACCTTCGTCGGCGCCGATTTTCAACTGCTTGCCAATAGGATCCTCGTTGGGAAAGAATTTTCTTGCAAACTCCTGATTGACGATCATGACCGGGTCGGAGTTACGCTCGTCTCGCTCATCGAAGGTGCGCCCGCGCACGCGTGGCACTTGCAGCGTCTCGAGGAATCCTGGCGTCACAATATAAATGGCGGCGCTGGGCTGGTTTGCTGCAGGTACCGGATGATCTGGCCAGTTAAATGAGACGGTGAAATTGCTGTTGCTGAGCGGCAGTGGCACCCCGCCAGCGACAGAAGTCACTCCCGGCAGTCTGCGGATTTTGCCGAGAAGTTCTTCGATAAATCGATCCTCTTGATCCGAATTGTAGCGAGTCTCCGAGAGATCGAAATTGGCGGTCAGGACATGGTCGGGATTCAGTCCCAGATCCACGTGCGACAGCCGATCGAAACTGCGAATCAGCAGCCCCGCGCCGATGAGCAGCATTGCCCCAAGGGCGGTTTCAGATATGACGAGCGCGGATCGCAAGCGGTTGTGACCAAGGCCGGCGGTGGTCGTCCGGCTATTGTCACGCATCACTTCGGTGAGGTTCGGTTTGGACACTTGCAATGCAGGCACGATGCCAAACAACACACCAGTGACCAGCGCCAAGCCAATAGTGAAAAACAGTACCTGGTGATTGATGCTTATCTCGGCGGCCCGAGGCAAATTGCTGGGATAGAGTTTGAGGATTCCGGCTAAAGCCCAATTGGCGATCCCGGTGCCCAACGCAGCTCCCGTAATCGAAAGCACTAGCGCTTCTGAAAGCAGCTGGCGCACGACGCGGGCCCGGGTAGCACCCAGTGCTGCCCGAATCGCGATCTCGTGCACACGATTTGTCGCCCGCGCCAACAGGAGGTTCGCCGTATTTGCGCACGCAATTAGCAGCACCAATCCGACTGCTGCAAAAAGCACAAGTAACGGTGTGCGATTGTCGCCAACCAGGTCTTCCAGTTCCGAAGTTGCTGCAATGCCGTGATGGGAATTGCTGTCGGGATACTCTTTCGCCAGTGCCTTCGCGATCGAGGTCATGTCAGCGTTGGCCGCCTCTAAACTCACTCCTGATTTCAGTCGTCCAATTCCATTGAGGAAGTGATCGCCACGCTGGGCCGTTTGCGGCTGGTCAGGCGGACTATCGACTTCTGCATCTCGAGAAAAAGTAACCCAAAGCTGCACTGCTTCAGACTGTACCGGAAACTGAAAACCAGCAGGCATAATGCCAACGACTGTGTACGCGCTGCCGTTGAGGTTAACCGTTCGTCCGATCACGCCCGGATCCGCATGGAGTTGCCGGCGCCAGAAAAGATCGCTCACAATCGCGACGTGATGTCCAGGGCCATCTTCTCCCTCAGCGAATGACCTTCCCAGCGACGGCTGCGTATCCAGCAGCCGAAAGAGATCTTTGGATACAGCTTCCGCTCTGACGTGCAATGCCTCGCCAGCACCCGTCAAGGTGAATTCCTTGTTCGTGTAGGCGGCGACATTCTCAAGCGTGTGGTTGCGCGTGCGGACATCGGCGAAATCCGGATACGACAGCGCGCCTATAACCTCGCTTTGCCCTTTTCGGGTGTCGAATTCACCTAAGGCAACCAGTCGTTGCGGATCGCGGAACGGGAGTGGCCTCAGCAGCACCGCATCCACCACGCTGAACATTGCCGTGTTGGCGCCGATTCCGAGGGCCAAGGTCAAAATGGAGATGAACGTGAACCCCGGGGATTTGGCCAGAAGCCGCAATCCGTAACGAAAATCGTGAACCAGAGTCTGCATCAGCGTTTCCTTAGCCGCACGAACGCTTCATGTCTGTGCAAGAATGTTGCCAAGAGAAATCGGTTATGTGAATGAAAACAAAGCTGTCACAGAACAGAATTCAGATAGCGATATGTTCGCTTGTGGGATGGGCTGTCCGACTTTGCACAGGAAGTAGTGCCAGCGATGCCGAACACGTTTTGCGTGCAGGGTTGGTCCATTCCTTTGCTGAGAATGAACGAGACTCAAAGTTCGTTATGGGCGGCGCGAGAATCTCCGTTTGCACCGATAGCTCGCTGCTTTCCGAGTTCTTAAGGTGTGGAAGTCTAAGGTTTCCGAGGCTTGTGATGAACTGCGCCGACGCAAGAGTACATGGTTGGTGAAACATCCCCATAACACTCAATGACCAGCAGTAAACGTGTAAACAGGGCTGATAGCTGGCAGAACATCGTAAAATGAGAGGACGGCGTCAGGAGCAACACCATGAAACTCCGAATTGCTATATGGGCGGGTGTGGGCCTTCTGGTTGCGGTCAGTTGGGCACTGTATGCCTACCCCACATTTCCAAGTATTGAAGAAGATCCAATCGTGTGGAATCTCGCCCATTTCACTCAGCCAATCGTGTTCGCCAGTTTTCGTTTCCACTTCGGCATTGGTCTTTATTGGGTTCTTCTTGCCAACGCTCTTACCTATGGATTTATCGGTCTCATCGTGGAAACAGTGCGCCACAAACTACATCGCGCATAGGAACGCAGCCGGATTGTACACGCGGCTTCGATCGGTCAACTGTCGAAATGTTGCACACCTGCAGTTTCTCGTAAGATGAACCCCGCCGTTGAGACAGTCCGTCATTGGCCCACATTGGCTCTTTCATGAAGCCGTCTCGATGCTTTCTCCAGCGGGGATGAGGTCTGGAGCAGGGGACGGCGTTTGAGTCCCTGCTCCAGCATCCCCGGCAACAGTAACTTTTTCCGAGCATAGCGATATCGCATTGGTACCGACAAAACGCGCTTGTGGTCATTGACAGACCGACTCCCCGATTGCGGCCATACGGACGTTGGCCCAGCTTAAGGCAATGAACACCCTCCGAATCCGTCTCGGTCACGAATCGCATGACGCTCGCCTATCTCAAGGTCAAGGACGCCGAGTCGGAAGACAGACAATTATTAAGAAACTGGTCATTTGCGAAGATGGGCGGAATGGAGTTCCCACACCGGATGATGGAGTATTGTACAAGGCATTGCCGGGCCGGCGAGCCTGGTTCAGGAGTCTGCGATGAAGATGATGCTGGCCGACTGTCGCACCAAAGTCACTCTGGACGTTCTTCGAGGCAAGTGGAAACCGATCATCATCAAGGCCCTCAAGGATTGCAACATCGGTTATGCCGAGTTGCGCCGTATCGTTCCAGAGCCCAGCAAGAAAGTGCTCACCGATCACCTGCGAGAACTGGAGGCGGACCGGATCATATCCCGCACAGCTTCGGCAGGAGGAAACGGCCGGACGGAATATTCGCTCACCGAGTACGGCCGAACCCTGATTCCTGTGCTGGTGGCCATGCGCGCGTGGGGGCAGAGGCACAGAGAACTAGTGCTTAGCCACCCCAGGAACGCGGAGGACGAAACTGATCCTTGCGCAACTTTTCCCCCTCCAAGGCCCAGCGCCGCACCCAAGAGTGGCCATAGGTCCAAACGACCGATTGTCTAGCCAGCCGCTGTCGGGGTAACAAAAAAGTGCCCTCCTGAGACCCTGTGAAATGATTCCGTCTGCCGGGCAAAGGGACGTGTGTTTTGGGCCAATCAGGAGCACTGAAACAAGCGTTGTCAAAGTTCAAAGCCACAGGAGACAAGAATGCCAACTCATTTGACCCCCGAGCAGATGAAGCAATTTGTGCGAAACCATTTCGAGGGTTTCGTCAACAAGCGGAACGCAGCCGTGATCCGCAAGAACATGACACCTGATTTCTACGATCATGACGGGCCTGACGGAAAACCCACGGAGGTGACGGGCGACGAACAGATGATGCTTGGCATCTACAGGGCCATGCCGGACTTGCGTCTGACGATTGAGGAATTGATCGCCGAAGGTGACAAGGTTGTCTGCCGCAACATTTGGCGGTGGACGGATAGTTTCGGCAAGAAGATGCAATTCCACGGATTCGTCCTGTGGCGATTTGAGGGAGGCAAGATTGCCGAGCGGTGGGCCACCGTCACGCCGCCTGCCGAAGAGGCCTCGTGGGCTTCGTGGAATGCCGCGCCTCAGTCGGTCGTCGGCAAAAAGGCAAGCTGAGTGGGGAAGCAGTGAGCGCGCCGAAGCAATCGAACTCCGAAATCATAGCGGCTTACCTCGATGCCGTAATGCGCAAAGATGCTTCTGTCATCGACCGCTTCTTTGCCGCGGACGTCGAGTACATGGTCAACGGGACTCCCGCACCCGATCTGGCTGGAGTGCTTCCCCCAATTTCCTCCGATTGCCACGCAGCTCTCCCCTGGTTTGGCCTGCACCGTGGTCGAGAGGCGGTCAAAGAATTTCTGGCGCACATGCATCGCAATTTGGAAGTCACCGCCTTTGGCCCGCGCGAGCTGATCTCCGAGGGCAATAAGGCGGCGGCTTTCGGCTAGTTCCGGCTGCATGCACTGTCTACCGGTCGAACCGCAGATATTTCTTAGTCGATCAGGTTTGAGCTACGTGACGGTTTGATCGTCAGGTATCACTTCTTGGAAAACACATTCGATGTGGCAACCGCCTTTCACTCGGGCGGCGAATGGCTGTTAGAGACCGATGGCGCGAAGCATCGCGTCCCGTCATAGCGCGTTAGGAAAATCTCGGAGGACGAAATGCCAGTTACGAACGCAGTCTCAACGTCTTTGTCAATTCAGTCTTTTACGTCCAGCGAACCCGGCGCGTGGTCGAACTCCTACCTGATCAGCGGAGAATCTGACGCCATTCTCTTCGACGTTTTCATGCTTCATAGTGACGCCAAACAGATTGCCGATGGGATTGCGAAGTCCGGGAAAACCCTCAAGACCGTAATGGTCAGCCATGCGCATCCTGACCACTTTATGGGCTTGGACATCATTACGGAACGCTTTCCCAAAGTCCGAGTCGTTTCCACCCAGAATGTCGTCACCGACATCACGACTGATGGCCCGTGGATGTTTTCGACGCTGCGGGACAAGTTAGGTCCGGAGGGACCGACGCGGCTGGTGATACCTGAGCCTTTGGCGGAGCCCCATTTGACGATCGAGGGAGTCAACCTGGAGGTAGTGGAATTCGGCGAAGCTGTTCACATTCCTACGCTGAAGGCTCTTCTATCTGCGGACTTGGTATATAACCAGGGGCACCTCTATTTGCAGGAGAAGCACTTAGAAAGCTGGCTTGCCCGCCTTGATGAGCTCGAAGCGTATACGGAGAATCGCGTCACCACAATCTACCCAGGCCACGGAAAAGCCGCGGGTCTCCAACTCATTGGGCAGACCCGCGCTTACCTGCACGACTTCGCCGACGCTGTGAGGAGCAGAAATGCAAAGAATGTTGAACAGACAATGCTAGGGAAATATCCCGACTACCATGTGAAGCAGTTCCTGACAGCCTTCAGCATTCCCGCCTATTTCCCTCCCGTGTGAGGGATGTGGCGGCGAGAATCCAACCGATGAGTGCCTATCCGCCTCGGTCACGAATCGCTGGACGTGACGCTCGCCTACCTCAAAGGAAAGGACGCCGAGTCCGAAGAAGCACAAGAGCATGCCAACAGCAGCAGCCTGGCGCTCTACGCATAAACTTAAGAAACATCACCAGATCCCACGATCGAACTGGGATCTCCCGTTCTCGTCTTTAGCTCGATGGTTTCCAAGTTGCCCGTAACTCGGGCGTTTCAAGATACTCAAAACGGCTCGGGGCGCGACGAGCTGCTCCCTTCAAATGGATTGGATTAAGGCGATTGCTTGGGAAGATCGATCATGACGACCTGTGAGTTTTCACGTAAGCGGTCGAAGACGATTTGTTTCCCGTCGCTTGTGACGTCGAAGGTCCGCATGGTGGCACGGTTTTGCAGCCTGGTGAGGGGACGCGATTTCATCGAGGCGAGATCGAGCAGCCAGAAGTCCTGCGATGCGAGCAGTCCCTGCATGTAGATCAGACTCTTGCCATCGGGCGAGAAGCGCACGCGCTCGCCCAGGCGCCGCAAGCTGATCTCGGGCAATTTGACGCTGGTTCCGTCCGGGCGTACGGCCAGCAGCGGAGCGAAGGTGCCCACATTTGTACCGGCATAAACGATCAGGCTTCCATCCGGCGACCAGACTGGATTGAGCGGTGGCCCGCTGACCAGGCGCACTGGTGATCCGCCCTCCAGCGGAATCTTGAAAAGCCCGAGACCGGTCGCGTCACTGCCACCAGTGACGATCCATTTTGCATCCGGCGACCAGCAGCTCGAACCCTTCGCGTCAATTCCTTCCGCGATGGGCTGGAGTTCGGCGCCGTCTGCAGAGAGGACATGCAGTTGGCCTTTCCCGTTTCGCCGCAGCACAATGGCCACCCGACCTCCATCCGGCGAAACAGCGGGCGTTTCAAACAAAGCGCCATCGGCGCCCTTCCAGATCTCGGTCGTCTCCCCGTTTCGAAGCCGCCATAGTCCGTCGCCCGCACCGAGGGAAGACAAGTAAAACAGCGAGGAGCCACCAAATCGAGGCGCCAGGGCCCTGACGTTCTGCACGGTAAACGGTTTTACGTCGCGTTCTTCGGCGACGCGATCAAGAATTGGAACCGTCCAAAGTCCCGCGACCGGGTTGCTGATGGTGGCCACCAGCTTGCGGCCATCCGCGCTGGCTTCGACGGACGTATATTGCTCGAGACCGACGCTCACGCGCCGCGAATCCTCGCGTTTCAGATCAAACGCCCACAGCCAGGGTCCTGAGCCGTCTCCGTCCCGCGCCACGTAGAACACCGTGCTGTTGCCGACCAGAGTGGGATAAGCGACGTCTGTATTGCGATACGTGAGGCGCTCGGGATTCCCGCCGGTTGGGCCGATGCGATATAAATCCATATCCCTCGTGTCCGGTGTCCCATGCACGAAATAGATCCAGCGGCCGTCAGGCGACCAGGTGGGAAAATGGTTGTGAATTCCCGGCCGGTCGACGAATATCTGGCGCGCATTCGCGCCATTGCGGTCCGCCACGAACATAGCGTCGCCACCGCCGAAGGTGTGATAGACAATCCGCTCGCCGTCGGGGGACCAAGCCAGGTTGACGGTCTTCTCGCCGAGGAAATAACGCGGCGTACCTCCTGTCAGGGGCAGCATACGCAGCCGCAACCCTAGATCACCACCGCCGATCCAGATTTCCGAGCCATCGCCCGAGAAACCGACGTTTCGTAAAGGCGCAGGTAATGGGCCCGCCTTCCCCTGTGTCAGATTGATCAGGCGTCCCGAACCCACCTGCGTGAGCCATACATCGAAGGGGCCGTCATGATCGGAGACCAAAGCCACGAACCTGCCGTCCGGCGAGATTGCCGCGTCCACGCTTTCGAAGTCGGTAAGGCGCGTGAAATGGGCTTTCTCGAGTGGATTGGCTGGCGCAGCCGCCGGCCGAACCGTTTCCCAGACCGCAATTCCCGCCATCAGGGCAGCGGCTGCGACCCAAGGGAGCCACGCCAGCCTTGATTTCAGCCGCGACACTGGCTTCGTTTTTGCGTCCGACGTTCCGCTCAGCGATTCAATGGCAAACGCCAGATCGCTCGCCGACTGGAATCGTCGCACGACATTCTTTTCCAGGCAGCGCGCAAGAATCCGTTGCAGTTCCGGCGGACCTTGCTGGCCGGTGTCGCTTAGCGACTGCGGTTCTTCGCGCAAGATTGCCGTCATCGTTTCGGCGGACGTCTGACGTTTGAAGGCGCGTTTGCCGGTGAGCATCTCGTACAATACGGCACCGAAACTGAAAATGTCCGATCGCGGGTCGAGCGGTTCCCCGCGCACCTGCTCCGGCGAC